>PJUL01000193.1_pt1 | contig 52103 bp, 46 predicted proteins | sample 1512221 | NCBI WGS metagenome assembly PJUL01 (sample SAMN08177667, study PRJNA422409) | Feces metagenome, whole genome shotgun sequencing project.
ACAGGCCGCGCTGAAACTGGATCTGGTTGATAGGCATGGCACCTCCTAAGACTGTGTTTATGCACAGTTGAGGCGCTGCGCTCAATCGTCAAGAGATGCTCTGAGACTCGTTGCTAATCAAGCAAAATTGAATCTCTTTTGTTGTAGCACGTTCACCACGGCGCGCCTTCAAACCGTGCCACCAAAAAATCCAGCAGCGCCCGCACCGCAGGTGACAAGTGCCTGCGCGACGGGTACAGCGCATAGATCGTCATCACCGGCAAATCCCACTGTGGCAACACCGCCTGCAGCTCGCCGCTGTGCAGATACGGGTTGACCAGGTACGTGGGCTGCATCGCAATGCCACCCCCCGCCAGGGCGGCGCGCATCAGCGTGGTGGCTTCGTTGGCACTGAAGTGGCCCGACACGCCCACGCGCTCGGTCTCCGCGCCGCGCGTCAGCGTCCACACGCTCTTGCCGAAGTTGGCATAGCTCAGGCAGCGGTGGCGCGCCAGGTCGGCCGGCACCTGCGGCGTGCCGTGCGCGGCGAGATAAGCGGGTGACGCCACCAGCACCGAATCGCACCGCGCCAGCGGCCGGCCGATGAGCAGCGGGTCGGGCTCGGCGCTGATGCGGATGGCCAGGTCGATGCGGCGCTCCACCAGGTTCAGCGAGCCTTCGCTCGCATCCAGATCGATCTTGAGCTGCGGGTGCAGCGCCAAAAAATCCGCAATCGCCGCACCCATCTGCGCAAACGCGAACGACACGCTGCAGGTCAGCCGCAACTGGCCGCGCAGCTCGCCCTCGGTGGTGCTTGCGGTCTCTTCCTCCAGGTCCTGCGACAGCGCCAGCATCTGCTGGCAGCGGCGCAGTGCGTGTTCGCCCGCGTCGGTCAGCGTCACGCTGCGGGTGGTGCGCTGCAAAAGCCGTGCCTCAAGCCACTGCTCCATCTCGCCCACATAGCGCGTGACCATGGCGCGCGACATCTCCAGCCGGTCGGCCGTGGCGCTGAAGCTGCCGCTGGTGGCCACTTCCACAAACACCCGCATGGCGGTCAGGCGGTCCATATTTGATCTATTGGTGCAACAAATATGCGCATTTTATGGGGTTTATTGGATCGATTGGCGCAAATAAACTTCGCTTCGACATCAACACCCATCCTTCTCGAACCCTGGAGAAAACGCCATGTTCCGCACCACACTCATCGCCGCCACCCTCGCCGTCGCCTTCACCGGCGCACAGGCTGCCCAGCCTCTACAAGTCAAGGTCTACAACGCTGACGGCAACAGCTTCAACGTCAATTCCACCCTGGTCTACGGCGAGAAGGAGGCCATGGTCATCGACGCCGGCTTCACCCGTGCCGACGCGCTGCGCATCGCCGCCAACGTGCTCGACACCGGCAAGGAGCTCAAAACCATCTACGTGAGCCAGGCCGACCCCGACTACTACTTCGGCGTGGAAACGCTGAAGGAAATCTTCCCCAAGGCTGACGTGGTGACCACGCCCGCCGTGCTCGAGAAGATCAACGCCAAGCTGGCCACCAAGCTCTCGTTCTGGGGCCCCAAGATGGGCGCCAATGCACCGCGCACCCCCGTGCTGCCCAAGGCCATTGCGGGCAACACGCTGAGCGTGGACGGCCAGTCGGTCGAGATCCGTGGCACCACCGGCCTGCTGGCGCACCGCCCGTATGCGTGGATCCCGTCGATCAAGGCCGTGGTGGGCACCATCGGCGTGTTCGGCACCAACACCCACGTGTGGACGGCCGACACCCAGACCGTGGCTGAGCGCAGCGCCTGGGTGGCCCAGCTCGACGAGATGGCTGCGCTGCAGCCCACGCTGGTCGTGCCCGGCCACATGCCCGCTGGCGGCGCGCTGGATGCCGCCAACATCACCTACACCAAGGGCTACCTGCTGGCGTTCGAGAAGAATGCGGCAGCCACCAAGACCAGCGCCGAACTGATCGACGCCATGAAGAAGGCTTACCCCGCTGCGCCCATGGGCCTGTCGCTGGACATCGGCGCCAAGGTCAACAAGGGCGAGATGAAGTGGTAAACGTCTGACCCTGAAGGCAGCCCTTGCGGCTGCCATCCTTTCCCCAAGGAGCCCACCATGTCCACGCACTCACTCCAGCAAGTCCTGCAGCACCTGCACGCCGGGCGCTGGAACGCGGCGCACGACCTGGTGCAGCACGACGGCACCCTGCTCGGCGCCTGGCTGCACGGCATCCTGCATGTGCAGGAAGGCGACCTCGAAGACGCCGAGAACTGGTATGACCGCGCCGGCCGCCGCTTTCGCAGCCGGGGCACGCTGGCCGAAGAAATCGCGCTGTTCGAAGCTGCACTTGCATCACCAACATCCCCTCCAGATTCTGAAAGCCCCTGATCCATGGCCACCTCGGTCACCTATCTTTTCGACCCCCTGTGCGGCTGGTGCTATGCCGCCGCGCCTGCGCTCCAGCACCTGCAGGGGGCTGACGGCATCCAGGTCACGCTGGCGCCCACGGGCCTGTTCGCGGGCGCGGGCGCACGGCCCATGGATGCGGACTTCGCGGCGTATGCCTGGTCCAACGACCAGCGCATCCAGCAGCTCACCGGCCAGCCCTTCACGCAGGCCTACCGCGACAACATCCTGGGGGCCGCCAACGGCCGCTTCGACTCTGGCCCGGCCACGCTGGCCCTGACTGCCGTGGCCCGGACAGCGCCCGAGCGCGAGCTGGAGGCCCTGCACGCGCTGCAGCACGCACGCTACGTGGACGGGCGCGACACCGCAGAGCCCGCAGTCCTTGCGGATGTGCTCAACACGCTGGGCCTGGCCGACGCCGCCGTGCTCACCGTGGCGCCCGATGCGGCGCTGCGCCAACGGCTGGCCGAACGCGTGACCCAGGCCCAGTCCACCTCGCGTGCCGTGGGTGCGCGTGGCGTGCCCCAGCTGGTGGTGGCAGGGCAGGGTGGCGCGCTGCGCCTGCTGGGCGGCGATGCGCTGCTGGGGCCGCGCGAGCAATTGGTGGCGCTGGTGCGCGCGGCGGCTTGAAGAGAGCGCAGCGCGATCGTCTTCAGGCAACCACCCCCCCTTCACGCTGAGCCCTTCGACAAGCTCAGGACAGGCTTGTCGAAGCGCGGTGCAAGGCTTCGACAGGCTCAGCCCGAACGGGTTGGGGTGGTCGCAGGTGGCGTCACAAACAACCGGTCACGCTGACCTTGTCGAAGCGCGGCGCGAGGCTTCGACGGGCTCAGCCCGAACGGTTTGGGGTGAGTGAAGATGGAACCCCAAATACCGTTCACGCTGAGCTATTCGAAGCGCCGCGCAGAACGTCGACAGGCTTTGCCGGAACGCCCAGCAGCTCAATCCATCGAAGGATCGATCAACACCTTCGCACCCGTGTTCCGCGCACCATAGAACGCAATCGCATCGGCGCTGAGCGCCCCGGCCAGCGACACCGTGCGCGCATAGTGGCTGGCGAACGTGGTCTTCAGTTCCGCCGACACGCGCGCGCGCAGTGCCTGGGCTGCGGGCTCGCCGATCTTGGCGAGGAACGGAAACAGCAGCCAGCCGCCCACGCCCCAGGCCATGCCGAACGTGCGCTGGATCTCGGTCGGGCGCGTGTCCAGGTGGCCGTACAGGTACACCTGCTTGTGCACGGCCGACCCGTACCGGCTGTACTCCTGCGCCTTGCGGTTGATGGCCGCTTCCATGCACTGCAGGATCTGCCCGGCCAGCGTACCGCCGCCCGTGGCGTCGAACGCGATGGTGGCGCCCGTGGCGGCCAGCGCTTCCGTCAGGTCGGCCATGAAGGTGGGCGCGCTGCTGTCGCACACATGTTGCGCGCCCATGCCCTTGAGCAGCGCTGCCTGCTCGGGCTTGCGCACGATGTTGACCAGGCCGATGCCGTCCTTCTGGCAGATCCTGACCAGCATCTGCCCCAGGTTGCTGGCTGCGGCGGTGTGCACCAGCGCGGTGTGGCCTTCGCGCTTCATAGCCTCCACCATGCTCAGCGCGGTCAGCGGGTTGACGAAGCACGACGCGCCCTCGGCCGCCGTCGTGCCCTCGGGCAGCGGCAGGCACTGCGCTGCCGGCATGGTGCGGTACTGCGCATACATGGCGCCACCGATCACGGCCACCGTGCGGCCCAGCAGCGCCTGCGCGGCGGGCGATGAGCCGGCCGCCACCACCAGGCCCGCACCTTCGTTGCCCACCGGCATGCTCTGGCCCAGGCGGGCCGCCATGTTGGGCATGGCCCGCTCGGGAATGCGCGCCGTGGCCACGGGCCGCTCGGCACTGCCGGTCACCTGCATGGTGGACAAGTCGGCCGGGCCCAGCAGCAGGCCGATGTCCGACGGGTTGATGGGCGTCGCCTGCACCCGGATCAGCACCTCGTCAGGGCCCGGTGTGGGCACGGGGGTGGGCTCCAGGCTGATCTGCAAGGTGCCGTCTGCGGTGACGAGCGAGCGCAGTTGCAGGGCGGATGTCGGGAGGGTGGTGGTCATGGATGGCTTTCAGTGGAAGTGGGTGCGCGCCGTTCGATGAGCGGCGCGGCCTGGTGCCGGGCATTAGAACGCGGCTGCGCCGTCAACGCGGTCGCGCAAGTGCCTTGCGGCGGCAGGGTTGCTGCGGCCGCCACAACGTTCCAGCGCGCCGCCAGCACGCCTTCAACTGCCCAGCGTCCGCACCATCTGCTCGTACATCGCATCCACCGCCGGCGAGCGCAGCGACACCTTGCTGCGCAGCACGGCCACTTCCATCGAATCGAGCAGCGGCAGGTCGAACTCTGCGGGCAAGTCCTGCAGCACCTGCAAATGCGCCGGCACGCTGCAGCGCGTGAGCACCGCCACGGCCAGCCCGCTTTCCACCGCCGCCAGCTGCCCCGCCAGGCTGGAGCTGTGGTACACGATGCGGTGCGCACGCCGCCGCGCGGCCAGTGCCTTCATGGTCGCGATGCGTGCCAGGCTGGCTGATTCGTACACCGCAATCGGCAGCGGGTCGCGCCGCCACACCTCGTGCTGCGGCGAGCCCACCCACACCAGCGGCTCGTGGAACAAGAAGCGCCCGCGTTGCGGCTTGTCCCGCGACACCAGGGCCAGGTCCAGCTCGCCGCGCCCCAGGCGCGGGATCAGCGACGTGGACTGCTCACACGTCAGCTCGATCTCCACCCCCTGGTAGCGGTGCGCAAAGCTGCGCAGCACCGGGGTGAGGTAGGTGCTGGCGTAGTCGTCCGGCACGCCCAGCCGCACGCGCCCGGCCAGCTGCGGGCCGAACAGCGCCGCATGCGCCTCGGCCTGCAGCTCCAGCGCGCGGCGTGCGTACGACAGCAGCTCGGCCCCGGCGGGGGTCACCTCCAGGTGGCGCGGCCCGCGCAGCAGCACGGGGCGGCCCAGCGCGGCCTCCAGCTTCTTGATCTGCATGCTGACCGCCGACTGCGAGCGGTGCACCAGCGGCGCGGCGCCCGAGAGCGAGCCTGCGTCCACCACTGCGGCGAAGGCGCGCAGCCAGTCGATCTGGAAGTCCGGGTGGTTCATGGGATGGGGCCGTGTGGGCTGTATGGGTGACGGGCTTCGACAGGCTCAGCCTGAACGGATGGGGGGAGATTGCGAACGATCAGGACCAGATCGGGCCGATTTTCAGCGCATTCGATTATCGAATGCCATCTGTTCGAATTATCCGTTTTACACCAAGGCCTCAAAACACGAGCATCGGCACCATGAATCTCAAAGCCGGAGCCACCGTCTCCATCTCCCCCTCCGGACCATCGCAGCCCGCCGGCCAACGCCAGCGCGACGGCCAGTGGCTGCTCATTGCTGGCGGTGTGCTGCTGGGCACCATCGGCGTTTTCGTTGAAGAGGCGGGCCAGCACCCGCTGGTCACGGTGTGGTTCCGCTGCGCGTTCGGTGCGCTCGCATTGCTGGCCTGGTGCCTGGCCACGGGGCGGGGGCGTGAGCTGCTCTTGAGCGGCCGCGCCCGCTGGGTGGCCTGCGCGACCGGCGTGCTCATGGTGATGAACTGGGCGCTGTTCTTCGCGGCCATTCCGCACACCTCCATCGCCGTCGCCACGGTGATCTTTCACATCCAGCCCATCTGGGTCATCGTGTTCGGCGCAGTGTTTCTGCACGAGGCCGTCTCGCCCGCGCAGTGGCTGTCCACGATGGCCGCGCTGGGTGGGCTGGTGCTGACCACCGGCCTGCTGGACGGCACGGCCGCGTCGGCCAGCATGGCCCATGGCGATGGCGGCTACCTGGCCGGCGTGCTGATGTGCCTGGGCGGCTCGCTGTGCTACGCGGGCGTGACGCTGCTGGCCAACACCCAGAAGGCCATCAGCCCGTTTGCGATGGCGCTGTGGCAGTGCCTGGTGGGCGCGGTGGCGCTGATGTGGGCGCCCTTCGTGCTGGGCTGGCCGCAGCAGGGCGCCGCATGGGCCTGGCTGCTGGGCCTGGGCGTGCTGCACACGGGGCTGGCGTATGTGGTGCTGTTCGCCGGCATGGCCCGCCTGGCGCTGGGGCGCATCGCGGTGCTGCAGTTTGTGTACCCGCTCACGGCGGTGCTGGTGGACTGGGCGGTGTATGGCCGCACGCTCAGCCCCGTGCAACTGCTGGGGGTGGGCTTGATGGCGGCTGCCTTGTGGACGATCCGGCGGCCCCGGCCCTGACGCGGGGGCGGTGAATCCTTCGTGAAGCGGGTGCTGAACTGTGCATCTACGTTCATCGCGGGCACGCCAGCCACCCGTGCCGACAACCGCTCAGGGAGCCTTGCCCGACATGTTGCCCACCGGAATGTGCTGCTGCAAGAACCCCACCACCTGCGCATTGAACACCTGGTGAAACGCCGCCCGGTCAAACCCTGCCGCATCGCGGCAAATGTCCGCCGCCACCTCGGCCAGTGCAGGCGAGCAGGGCGCCAGAAATGCATAGTGCCCCCCGTTGGCGGCCACATGCCATTCGGGCGGCCGGTGCAGGCCGTGGCGCAGGGTCTCCACGCTCTGGGGCGTCACGCCGTCACCACCCAGGGCAGAGGCCCACAGCTGCACCGGTACGCCGACCTGCCCGAGGCCCTTGGCGTCGAACACGCTCAGCGGATCGACGATGACCGCCGCCTTGATGCGCGCATCCGGCGCGAGCGTGGCGGGGATCTCGTTGCGGCGGACCTCGCCGCACAGGGGGCGCGTGGATAGCGGCGGGCACAGGTCCGGGCGCAGCGTCCAGTCTGGCACCGCGCCCGCAGCCACCAGCCCCGTGTAGCCGCCGCGCGAAAAACCGAAGAAACCGACCTTGCCAGCATCCAGCTGCGCGTGCTGGGGCCACGCGCCCAGCATGTAGTCCGTCAGCCGCTTGATGTCCACCGGCCGCGTGGCAAAGGCCGACAGGTGGCCCTGGCGGCTTGTGTCCTGAAAGTTGTCGCCCGGGTGGTTGATGGCCGCCACCACATAGCCCGCATCGGCCAGCGCGGCGGCCGTGTCGTGGTGCCCCAGGGCCGAGCCGCCCGCGCCGTGCGACACCACGATCAATGGCAGGCCCTGGCCGGCCAGGGGACAGTCGCGCGTGCCCTGCAGCACCAGCGGCGCCAGGTCGATGCGGCCCGGTGGCGTGCTGCAGGGCGACCACACGGCGCCGCGCAGCGCGGGCCCGTCCTTGTCCGCAGGCACCTGGATGAAGGCAAAGCCCGCAGCCTGGGCCAGGGTGGTGGCGCAGCAGAGTGCTGCGGCGACCAGCCAGCGAGGGCCCGCGCCGGTGCAGGCGCTGAAGAGAGGGCGGGGGCGGAAACGACGTACAGATGCGGTCATGGTGGTGGTGTGCTGCTGCGGATGGGAGTCAACAGGTCGGTGTGCAGGCTGTCAGCCTGCGCGGCGTTGCGGGGTGGGTTGAGATGGCGCTCCAGCTCATGGCCGCCCAGTGTGCAACAGCCAGGCTGAAGAGCCCGTCACTGCCCGAACACCAGCGCCTGGTGCGCCCCCACGCCCGCCAGCACGCCTTCGGCAGACGCCAGCGTGGCGTTGTGCCGCATCAGCGTCAGGTCGCCTGCGGCATACACGCCGGGCACCGTGGTCATCCTGTTCGCATCCGTGCGCACAGCCGGGCCCATCGGGCCGTCGTCGAAGGCGCAGCCCAGCTGCTCGGCCAGCGGGCTGGCGGGGCGGGTGGTGGCGGCCACGTACAGAGCGTCCAGCGGCAGCAGGCGCGCGTCGCTGTCGCCATGGGCCTGCAGGCGCACGCCGTGCAATGCCTTGCCGTCGCCTTCCAGCGCCGCGATGCGCGCAGGCTCCACCGCAATGCCCAGCGCCAGCAGACGCTCGTGCTCGGCGGGCTCCAGCGTGGACTCGCCATTCAGGAAGAGGGTGGTGGGGCCCCAGTCCGCAATCAGCTGCGCGTGCATGCCCGACTGCGGCGAGTGGTACAGAACGCCCAGCCGCTGGCCCGCAAACTCGTAGCCGTGGCAGTACGGGCAGTGCAGCACGCTGGCGCCCCAGCGCTCGCGCAGGCCTGCGATGTCGGGCAAACCGTCGGACACGCCAAAGGCCAGCACCAGCTTGTGCGCGGCCATCTGCGTGCCGCCCTCCTGCAGAGCCACGGTAAAGCCGGTGGTGCTGCCTGCGGCTGGCGTGGCTGTCAGGGCAGCCGTGGGCGTGGCCGACACCACCGTGCCCTGCACAAGGTCCACCGTGGGGTAGGCCAGCAGCTTGCGGCGCGCCTGCTCGATCATGGCCAGCGGCGGCTCGCCGTCCTGCCCGAAGAAGCCGTGCGACGCGGCCGCAAACCGGTTGCGCGGCTGGCCCGCGTCCACCACGCACACGCGCCGCCGGGCCCGCGCCAGCTGCATCGCGGCCGACAAGCCCGCAAAGCTGCCGCCGATCACGATGGCGTCATAAGTCGTTGTGGTGTTGGGGGTCGTGGTTGCCATGGGCAATCTCCTTGTGCGAGTGGCACCCGGCCACCATGCGTTGATGGAACTCGGCCGACAGCTGCGCCAGCGTGACCTCGCCCAGGCGCGCCAGCAGCACCGCTTCGGCCGCCTGGTAAGCGTCGGTCAGCGCGCGGTTGACCGCCTGCTCGACGATGCAGCCCGGGCTCTCGACCCGGTTGCCCACCGCCAGCAGCGTGGGCGCGCCCAGCGCTTCATGGATGTCGCGCAGCGTGACTTCGGACAGCGGGCACGACAGCACCCACCCCCCTCCATGCCCTTTGGCCGACGTGACGAACCCCGCATACCGCAGCCCCGCCATCAGGCGGCGCACGACGACCGGGTTGGTCTGCATGGCCTGCGCCAGAGATTCAGACGTGGCGGGGCCATCCATCTCTGCCATGTGCAGCAGGGCGTGGAGGACGGTGGAAAGGCGGCTGTCTCGTTTCATGCAACATTAAAAGTTGCGTGATGGTAGCATGTGCCCACAACCTGCGCTGGCGCAGAGGTGTGTTGCTACTGAATCGATAGCTATTAGCGCTTGATGAATAAGCGATGGAGGCATATTTGGTTCGATTTTCGACACCCGCCGTTCATCCCCAACTGTTCGGGTTGAGCCTGTCGACACCGCGCACAGCACACCCCAACCGTTCGGGTTGAGCTTGTCGAAACCTTTCACAGCCACATCCAACCTCCGGCCGGGCCTGGCCTAAAACGCCGAACAAACACGACCGCACACACCCCATGACCCATCCCGCCACCACACCCTTCACCGACCCCGCCGCCGTTGCCCGCTACGCCGAAGGCCCCCGCCGCAACGTGCCCGGCTACGACAGCCTGCTGCCCATGGTGCGCATCCTGCTGGCCGAGCGCGTGCCCGTCGATGGCCGCGTGCTGGTGGTGGGCGCGGGCGGCGGGCTGGAGCTGCAAGACATGGCGCTGGCGCACCCTGGCTGGCGGCTCGACGGCGTGGACCCGAGCCAGCCCATGCTGGACCTGGCCGCGCACAGGTTGCAGAGCGCTGGCGTGGCAGGCGACCGCCGCGTGGCGCTGCACCACGGGTATGTGCACAGCGCGCCGGCCGGGCCGTTCGACGGCGCGACGTGTCTGCTGACTTTTCACTTTGTGCCGCGTGAGGAGCGCGTGGCCATGGCGACAGAAATCCGGCGGCGGTTGAAGCCCGGGGCACCGTTTGTCGCAGTGCACCTGAGCGTGGCAAATGGTGAAAGTGCTGCCGACGATGGCGGGGCGGGGGAGCGCGACCTGTGGCTGTCGCGCTATGCGGCGTTTCAGGTGGCGTCCGGCGTGGCGCCGGAGCATGCGGCCAGGGCGCGGGACAAGGTGGCGGCCGAGTTGGCTGTGCTGACGCCGCAGGAAGACGAGGCGATCCTGCACGAGGCCGGGTTCGGCGACGTGCGGATGTTTTACATGGGCTTTGCGTTCCGGGGCTGGGTGGCAACGGCCGCTCATCAAGGCGGCGCCCAATGACCCGGACACCGTTCACGCTGAGCCCTTCGACAGGCTCAGGACAGGCTTGTCGAAGCGCCGCGCAAGGCTTCGACAGGCTCAGCCCGAACGGTTGTCCCAAAAAACCTCAACGCACAGGCGCCAGCGCCCATCGGTCCTTGGCCGCCTTCACCAGAAAATCAATCACCGCCTTCACCCTGGCCGCATTGCGCCGGCCCGGTGATGACACCGCGTACAGCGTGTGCACCGTGCGGGACGCAAAAGGCACCAGCACCTCCACCAACCGGCCTTGCGCCACGTCGGCCGCCGCGAGTGGGCTGGACAGCATGCCGATGCCCGCGCCGCTCACCAGTGCGTGGTGCACCAGGGCCGAGCTGCTGGCGGCCAGGCGCGATCGCACGGTCACCTCCAGCGGCTTGCCTTGTGAATTTCTAAACGCCCAGGTCACCGCCGGCCCCTGTGCGGTGTGCGTGACGGTGTGGTGCTGCGGCAGGTCGCTGGGGGCGGCGGGCGTGCCGTGCTGCTCCAGATATCCAGGGGCCGCATACAGGCGCCGCTCAAACCGGCCCAGCGCGCGCGCCACCACCAGGTCGCTGTGGCCCACGGTGGTGCGCAGCGCCACGTCGATGCCCTCCGTCACCAGGTCGGCCACGCGGTCGTCGGCCAGCAGCTCCACCCGCAGCGCGGGGTAGCGCGCCTGCAGGTCCGCCAGGTGGGGCAGCACCAGCGCTTCGCAAATCTCCTGGCTGGAGGCCAGGCGCAGGGTGCCCGCCACGCGGCTGCGCTGGTCCGACAGCGATGCAGAAATGTCCTCCAGCTGCGCCAGCAAAGCACGCGCTTCCTGCACCAGCTCTGCGCCCTCGGGCGTGGCCGAGAGGCCGTGCGTGGACCGGCGCAGCAAGCGCACGCCGTAGCCGGCCTCCAGCCGGTCCACACCGCGCGCGACCACCGACACCGCCACATCCATTTCGCGCGCCGCCGCAGAAAACGAGCGCAGGTCGAGCGACCGCACCAGCCACCGCAGGTCGGCCGGATCGGGGAGGAAGGAATGGGGTTCTTTCTTCATCGTGCGCGCCTTTGCGTGCGGAGCAAAAGCCATTATCGCCACGGGCGGTTTCCGTGGCGGGGCGCAATTTCTACAGTGAAGGCTCCTTATCAACCAACGCATTCAACAGGAGCCCTCCATGCCCATCCTCAACGTCAAAGTGTCTGCCCAACGCACGCCCGAGCTGTCTGCCCGCATCGCAGAAACCCTGCTGGACCTGACCACCCGCGTGCTCGGCAAGCGGCGCGACCTGACCGCCGTAGTCATCACCTTTGTCGACCCCGCCGACTGGTATGTCGCCGGCCGGTCGCTGGCCGACCTGAAACAGTCGAGCTTCTACTTCGACGTCAAGGTGGTGGACGAGACCAACACCAAGGCCGAAAAGGCGCGCTACATCGCCGAGGCGTTCGCAGCCTTCGAAGGCCTGCTGGGCGCGCTGCACCCCGAAAGCTATGTCTACGTGCAGGACGTTCGCGCCACTGCCTACGGCTTTGGTGGCCGCACGCAGGAATACCGCCACCAGCATCCCGAGCAATAAGCAGCCGAGCCATCAATCAACCAACCAATCCATCAACCGCTACCTACCCAGGAGCACCGACATGACGATGACGACAACGACGACGCACAACAACCATCTCGCAGATGTGATCGTGGCCCAGGCGCTGGAGCGTGCGGGCGTAGGAGCCTGTCGGACTTGGAAGTCGTCGGCTGCAAATCGACCGCAGCGGTCCATTTTTCACCGTCTTTTTGCCCCATAGCCGTGCTATGGGGCTGCAAATCCAGCAAAAACCGTCCTCGCTGGGGCCGATTTTCGCTTTCGACGCTCCAAGCCCGACAGGCTCCTAACGGACTGGATTCCCGAAGGCGAAGGCAAGTGGTCCCTGCCCATTCAGTTCCTGCCCGACGATGCTGGCTGGGTGGAGCTGATGCGCCTGTCGCCCGGCACGCGCCTGGGCCTGCACCGCCACACGGGCGAAGTGCACGCCCTGACGCTGGCGGGCGAGCGCCGCCTGAACGACGGCCGCGTGGTGCGGCCGGGCGACTACATCCACGAACCCGCTGGGAATGTGGACTGGTGGGAGGCGACGGGTGCTGAAGAGCTGCTGGTGTATGTGGTGGTGAAGGGCAGCGTGGAGTACCTGGGGCCGCACCATGCGGTGTCGCAGCGTATTGCTACGGCTGATCGTTGGGCGGACTATCGCCGCTGGTGCGAAGCGGTAGGGGTGGTGCCGTGCGGTCTCTACTAGGGCGTGAGGGAGTCCAGCCGGGGGGCACGCGGTGCAGCGCGGGCAATCACATGTTCCACAAAATACTAGTGAAAAAAGGTTGTAGCACTTACTGGCAACGCGCTGGAAGCATCCTAAATGTAGAGCAAACCTTATGGGCCACCCAGGTGTGTCGGTGTGCAGGGACGTGCGTAACGCTGGAGTAAATTGAACGTGTGAAAATAATTTGTCGAATAGTATTCGTTTCTATTTTTTCTTCTGATAGAAAGCCTTTAGTGCTTGATTCGATTGCTCAAACCTCTCTTTTCTATCCTTTTCTTGCTGCACGCATTGCTTCAGGGCTGCGATTTCTTCAGACGAGTGAAATTGAGCCAGAATTTCCATCAGTTTTTGATCTCCAAGGAGATTATTAAATGTGTTCCGAGTGGATACGAGTGATCCATTATATGGGCGTTTCTCGTAAGTCTCTTCAATTATCTCATAGAAGATTTTTCTTCTGCCGTTCCCGAGCTCACTAAGTGCTAGATAATTCTTGTGAAGAGGTGAGATATTTTCAAGGTGGGCTCCTTCATGCCGTATAAATTCAGCGCACGCCTTGTATTTTCCTCCGTAATATAGCGATTGAATTTTTTAGATGGCGCGATCGTGGTTAATTGGTTTGTGGTCCAAAACTAACAGCTGCAGATTTAAAAACAGCTGATAAATTTCGAAAAAATTTTGACTGCAGTAGCTAATTGAGGGGTTTACAGGTCGATATATCACTCCATTGATGATGGACTCGCATGATTTATTTACGTGACGCTCGTTAAAGTTGTAGACGCGTAATTTCTCGCGAATTTTCTCCAAGAGTATTAGTTCCTCGGCGCTGGCGAAGGTATGAAAGCTAAGTACTTTGTTGGCTAGTTCTTCTATCTCGGTGGATAAATTGAGAAGTTCTTCCCCTACAACTAAAAGTTTTCCTTGTAGATTTGGGTCGTATAAATAGGAGTGGTTTATGCACTTGTTTTGGAGTCCAAGCGCTATTTTTTCTTGTGAAAGCCTTCCTCCGCGTATTTCCGGTTGATAAAACGATGGGCTGTTGCTTGCGTCTCGCATTGCTAAGTCAAATAGCGAGAAAAGTTGTGTGTAGACTTCGAATAATGCGAGTTCAACGATTGGTCGAAGTTTAGTGCGACGTTTCTTGTCCGGAAGATAAGAAAAAATAATCCAAAAAATAATTGCTGCAATAATTGATAGTAGGATGGGTAATAGAACATTGCTGTTCTTGGCCCATTCGTTTAAATTTAATGACCATCGTTCGATTGTGTTATCAGTTATATAGGGCATTTTTCGATTGATTTTTTTGAGATTGTTCTTGCTGGCTTGGAATGAGGGGTGGAGCGATTATTGATCCTGAGTGAGGTAATAGAAGCTATCGCTTAGCCGGCCGTTGTCCCCGTTCAGGATGGGTTGGACTTCCTCGCGCACTGTCGGAACTCTAAGGCCAACAATGCCAACCGATTGCAACGCAAGCGGGGGGTGTAAGACGATTTCCAGTTCTTTGGTTGTGATTAGGTCAAAGTTAAGTCTTGCCCGGCCAAAGTAGACCGCATAGCATCCCTGTCAAGCACCCACCCCCATGAGGTGCTGCACAACAAAACGACAGGAGACAAGCTTGCCATCCACCCGCTGGAGTCACTGCGGCGCCGAAGACCTGGGCGTCTTGCAGACCATCTTCTGGTCCGCAGGCGCGTCGCGCAATGCACTCGCGCAGCGCCTGGCCTATTCCAAGAGCAAGGCCAACGCCATGGTGGCGGCGTTGCTGGACGAAGGTCTGCTCGACGAGGTGGGCCTGCAGGAGTCCTCTGGCGGCCGGCGGGCCGAAACCCTTCGATTGAGCGAAACCCTGGGCGTGGTGATTGGTGCCGACCTGGGCGCGACCAGCATGCAGGTGGCAGTGATGCGGCCCGATATGACGGTGCTGGCGCGGCACCGCGAGCCCATCGACGTGCGCCAGGGGCCGGGCGTGATCCTGGCGCGGGTGCGGGGGCTCATGCGCGAGTTGCTGGCGCGCTGCGGCATGCAGGCTTCGCAGGTCATCGCCATCGGCATGGGCGTGCCGGGGCCGGTGGATTTTGAAAGCAGCCAACTCGTCAACCCGCCGCTGATGCCCGACTGGGACGGCTTTTCCATCCGCGACTACCTGCGCGAGGCATTTGCCGCGCCGGTGTTTGTCGACAACGACGTGAATCTGATGGCGCTGGGCGAGCTGTGGCGGCTGCAGCGCAATCTGCCTAACTTTTTGGTGATCAAGGTGGGCACGGGCATTGGCTGCGGCATCGTCTGCCACGGGCAGGTGTACCGGGGCGCCAATGGGTCGGCCGGTGACGTGGGCCACATCTGCGTGGACCAGAGCGGGCCGCGCTGCCACTGCGGCAACCAGGGCTGTGTCGAGGCGATGGCGGCAGCGCCCGCCATGGCGCGCATGGCGATGGAGGCCGTGGAGCGTGGCGAGAGCGCGATGCTGGCCGAGCGCCTGCAGGCCACCGGCACGCTGACCACCGAGGACGTGGCCCAGGCCAGCCGGGCGGGCGATGTGGCGGCCAACGCCATCATTCAGCGCGCGGGCAGCCTGGTTGGGCAGATGCTGGCGTCCATCGTGAACTTCTTCAACCCGTCGCATGTGTTCATTGCGGGGCGGGTGACGGACATGGGGCCGTTGTTCCTGGCGTCGGTGCGGCAGAGCGTGTACCACCGGTCGCTGGCGCTCTCCACGCGGCACCTGGAGATTCAATACGCGCCGCTGGCCGACGATGCCGGCGTGGTGGGCGCGGGCGTGCTGGCCATGCAGCAGAGTCTGGCGCTGTCGCCGCGTTCACCTTTGCCTGCACCAGCGGGCAGTGCCGTGGGGGCCACACGATGAGCGTCGCTGTCGAGTTTCGCAATGTGACCAAGGAGTTCGGCCCGGTGCGCGTGCTGCACGGGGTGGGCTTTGCGCTGCAGCCGGGCAGGGTGTACGGCCTGCTGGGCGAGAACGGCGCGGGCAAGTCCACGCTGATGAAGATTCTGGCGGGGTACGAGAGCCCGACCACCGGCGAGGTGGTGGTGGACGGCGCGGTGCGCGCCCCAGGCGGCGGCTCGCGCGCGGCCGAGGCGCAGGGCATTGTGCTGATCCATCAGGAGTTCAACCTGGCGGACGACCTGACGATTGCGCAGAACATCTTCTTGGGCCACGAGATCAAGCGCGGCCCCTTCCTGGACGACAAGGCGATGCGCGAGAAGACGCGCGAGGCGCTCGCGAAAGTCGGCCTGCCGCTGGACCCGGACACGCGGGTCAAGAAGCTCATCGTGGCCGAGAAGCAGCTGGTGGAGATTGCCCGGGCGCTGGCCCGCAATGCGCGCCTGCTCATCATGGACGAGCCCACCGCCACGCTGACCCCGGGCGAGACGGAGCGCCTGTTCACGCTGATGGCCGGCCTGAAGGCGGCGGGCGTGACCATCATCTACATATCGCACAAGCTCGATGAGGTGGAGCGCACCACCGACGAGGTGGTGGTGATGCGCGACGGCCTGCTGGTGGCGCGTGAGCCCACGGCCAGTGTGACGCGACGGCAGATGGCCAACCTGATGGTGGGCCGCGAGCTGGCTGATCTGTTCCCGCCCAAGCTGCCGGCGCCGCAGGATGGCGCACCGGCCATCCAGGTGCGCGGCCTCACGGTGCCGGGCTGGGCCGAAGGCGTGGACTTTGAGGTGCGGCGCGGCGAGATTCTGGGCTTTGCCGGGCTGGTGGGCGCGGGGCGCACGGAGCTGTTCGAGGGCCTGCTGGGCCTGCGCCCGCGCTCGGCCGGCACGGTGGAGCTGGCGGGCAAGCCGGTGCAACTGAAAAGCCCGCGCGATGCGGCGCGCCACGGCCTGACCTATCTGAGCGAAGACCGCAAGGGCAAGGGCCTGCACGTGCACTTCAGCCTGCGGCCCAACCTGACGCTGATGGCGCTGGAGCGCTATGCCAAGCCCTGGCTCGACCCGGCGGCCGAGCAGGCCGCGCTGCGCGATGCGGTGCAGGAGTTCGGCATCCGCACCGGCTCGCTGGAGGTGCGCGCCTCGTCGCTGTCGGGCGGCAACCAGCAGAAGCTGGCGCTGGCCAAGGTGCTGCACCCCGGCCCCAGCGTGGTGGTGCTCGACGAGCCCACGCGCGGCGTGGACGTGGGCGCCAAGCGCGAGATTTATCACCTGGTGCAGCGCCTGGCAGAGCAGGGCCTGGCGGTGGTGGTGATTTCGTCCGAACTGATGGAGCTGATCGGCCTGTGCCACCGCGTGGCGGTGATGCGCGCCGGGCGGCTGCAGACCACGCTGCAAGAGCCAAACTTGACCGAAGAGGAGTTGATCGCACATGCCACAGGCACCCGTTAACTTACCGGCTGAAAACACCGCTGCCCCCCAGGCGGGCGGCAGCCGCCATGCGGCTGCGGCGGCCACAGGTGCCAGCGCCTGGTGGGGCAAGCTGCACGGCCTGGGCCCGGTCATCGGCCTGGTGCTGCTGTGCATTGCCGGCACGCTGCTCAACAGCAACTTCGCCACTTACGACAACGTGATGAACGTGCTCACACGCACGGCCTTCATCGGCATCATCGCGGTGGGCATGTGCTTCGTCATCATCTCGGGCGGCATCGACCTGTCGGTGGGCTCCATGGCGGCGCTGATCGCGGGCTCGGTCATCCTTTTCATGAACGCGATGGCGCCCGTGCTGGGCTCGCCCATGGCGGCCGTGGTGGTGGGCATGCTGCTGGCGGTGGTGCTGGGCGCGGTGTTCGGGCTGGTCCATGGCCTCTTAATCACCAAGGGCCGCATCGAGCCTTTCATCGTCACGCTGGGCACGCTGGGCATCTTCCGCGCGTACCTTACGTATTTTTCGAACGGCGGCGCCATCACGCTCGAGAACGACCTGTCGGACATCTACAGCCCGGTGTATTACGCCAACCTACTGGGGGTGCCCATCCCCGTGTGGATCTTCCTGCTGGTGGCTGTCATCGGCGGCGTCATCCTGAACCGCACGGCCTATGGCCGCTATGTGCAGGCCATCGGCTCGAACGAGCAGGTGGCGCAGTACGCGGCGGTGGACGTGCACAAGATCAAGATCCTCACGTACATGCTGCTCGGGGTGTGCGTGGGCATCGCCACGCTGCTGTACGTGCCGCGCCTGGGCTCTGCATCGCCCACCACGGGTCTGCTGTGGGAGCTGGAGGCGATCGCCGCCGTCATCGTGGGCGGTACGGTTTTGAAGGGCGGGGCGGGCAGCATCACCGGCACGGTGGTGGGCGCGATCCTGCTGTCGGTCATCAGCAACATCCTCAACCTCACCAGCATCATCAGCGTGTACCTGAATGCGGCGGTGCAGGGGTTCGTGATCATCGCGGTTGCTTTCATGCAGCGCGGCAAGAGGTGACGGAGTGGCCGGAACAACTCTCCTGGCGTTGTTGCTGTCTGCGCTTGTATGTCGCCGTGCTACTCGCACTGTCTGCGACATAGCGCCTGGCCAGGACCGCTTCGCTGAGTTTTCCAGCCACTCTTTGCGTGCATTTGTTTTTCGAGGTGTTCCCCAGTCGGCCAGCTTCCATGGCCATTTTTCAGCAAAGCAATAGCAACAGGAGACAACGCATGAACAGCAAGACAGCTTCCTTCACCCGCCGTCTGGCCCTCTCGGCCGTGGGCGCAGCCGCCTTCGCATTGGCTGCGCCTGCCATGGCGCAGGCCAACAAGACGGTGGTGGGCGTGGCCATTCCATCGGCCACGCACGGCTTCACGGGTGGCATCGTGTACTGGGCCAACCAGGCCAAGAAGGACCTGGAGAAGGCCCACCCCGGCCTGCAGGTCATCGTGAAGACGGCGGGCGGCGCGCCCGAGCAGGCCAACCAGCTGCAGGACCTGGTGACGGTGAACAAGATCAACGCCCTGGTGATCTTCCCGTTCGAATCGGCGGCGCTGACCAAGCCCGTGGCCCAGGTCAAGGCCAAGGGCGTGTACGTGACGGTGGTGGACCGGGGCCTGACCGACACCAGTGCGCAGGATGCATATGTGGCCGGTGACAACACCGCCTTTGGCAAGATCCCGGCCGAGTACATCGCCAAGGCGCTGAACGGCAAGGGCAACGTGGTGGCGATGCGCGGCATTGCGACCACGCTGGACAACGAGCGCATGGACGCGTTCAACGCGGTGCTGAAGAACCACCCCGACATCAAGCTGCTGGACGCCAAGTACGCCAACTGGAACCGCGACGACGCCTTCAAGGTGATGCAGGACTACCTGACCCGCTTCCCGCAGATCGACGCCGTGTGGGCCGCCGACGACGACATGGCCGTGGGCGTGCTCAAGGCCATCGAGCAGGCCAAGCGCAAGGACATCAAGCTGGTGTTCGGCGGCGCTGGTGCCAAGGGCATGATCAAGACGCTGGCCGACGGCAGCAACCCGCTGATCCAGGCCAACGTGTCGTACAGCCCCAAGTTCATCTACGACTCGATCAAGCTTACGGCCGAGGCGCGCATCAAGGGCGAGAAGCTGCCTGCGACGACGATCATTCCGTCGGTGCTGATCACCAAGGAAAACGCGAAGAGCTTCTACTTCCCGGACTCGCCGTTCTGATGGCGTGAATGTGAGTCAAGTTGCCTGATCAGGAACATCGCTCAGATGAGGACCTCAGCCTGCGCACCCACAGCGGCGCTGGGGGTTGCTCCCTCTCCCCTCGCGGGAGAGGGTGGGGGAGAGGGGGCTGCACCCGCGCCGCGCCCGTTCCATCCCCCTCTCCCCGGCCCTCTCCCACAAGGGGAGAGGGAGTGAGGGGCGATCTGAGATGTGTGAAATATCAAGCCAAATTGGCCTCTACCGCCTATCCAGTAAGCGCTAGCAGCTATTGAAAACATAGCTACTAGACGCATCGCACCTGCAACCCATCGCCCCTTGGAGCCACCATGCCAAGACCCGTCACCCTTTTCACCGGCCAGTGGGCCGATATGCCGCTCGCAGAACTCGCGCCGCTGGCCAAGAGCATGGGCTATGACGGCCTGGAGCTGGCCTGCTGGGGCGACCATTTCAACGTGCAGGAGGCGCTGTCGTCGCCCCGGTACGTGAAGGACAAGCACGCGCTGCTGGCCCAGCACGGCCTTGCATGTTTTGCCATCGGCAACCACCTGGTGGGCCAGGCCGTGTGCGACTTGATCGACGAGCGCCACCATTCCATCCTGCCGCCCCACGTGTGGGGCGACGGCGAGCCCGAAGGCGTGCGCCAGCGCGCCGCTGCCGAGCTGGCCGACACGGCGCGTGCGGCCGCAGCGTTCGGCGTGAAGACGGTCACGGGCTTCACGGGCTCGTCGGTGTGGCATTCGATCTACGCGTTTCCGCCCACCACGCAGGCGTATTGGGACAAGGGGTTCGTGGACTTCGCGGACCGCTTCGGGCCCATCCTCGACGTGTTCGAGGAGCACGACATCAACTTCGCGCTGGAGGTGCACCCCACCGAGATCGCGTTCGACATCGCCTCGGCCGAGCGGGCCATTGCGGCGGTCAACAAGCACCGGCGATTCGGCTTCAACTACGACCCGAGCCACCTGGCCTATCAGGGCGTGGACTACATCAAGTTCATCCGCCAGTTCGCCGACCGCATCTACAACGCCCACATGAAGGACGTGTGGTGGGGCAAGGGGGACGGCACGGTGGGCACGTTCGGCGGGCACACCAGCTTTGGCGACGCGCGGCGTACCTGGGACTTTCGCAGCGTGGGGCGCGGGATGATCGATTTCGAATCCATCATCGTCGCGCTCAACGACATCGGCTACCAGGGCCCGCTCTCGGTGGAGTGGGAGGACAGCCGCATGGACCGCGTGCATGGCGCCACGGAAAGCGCGGCGTTCTGCAAGCGACTCGACTTCAAGCCGGCGGCCGGCGCGTTTGACGCTGTGTTTGCGCGCGACAAGCAGAACGTGTGAATGCTCTCCCGCCATCTCCACCGTCCAACCGCCATCCGCTCGCTCACCGTTCGGGCTGAGCCCGTCGAAGCCCGGGCAGGGTGTTTGACGGCCCTTCGACAAGCTCAGGGCGAACGGCCGGGTGGTGACGACAACAGCGAACCAAGAACAACAAACAAAGGCCTTCCATATGTCCAGTGAAGTCAGAAAGCTCCGCTACGCCATGGTGGGCGGCGGCCATGGCGCCTTCATCGGTGCGGTGCACCGCAAGGCCATGGCGCTCGACGGCCAGTTCGAGCTGGTGGCCGGCGCGCTCTCGTCATCGCCCGATCGGGCCCGCGCGTCCGGCGCCGAGCTGGGCCTGGCCGACGACCGCAACCACGGCAGCTGGCAGGACCTGCTGGCCGACGAGCTGCGCCGCAGCCCCGATGAGCGCATCGACCTGGTGAGCATCGTCACCCCGAACCACGTACACCACCCCGTGGCCCTGGCCTTTGTGCAGGCGGGCTTTCACGTGGTATGCGACAAGCCGCTGGTGCACACCAGCGCGCAGGCCGAAGAGCTGGTGGCCGCCGTGAAGAAGGCGGGCACCGTGTTTGGCGTGACCTACAACTACACGGGCTACCCGATGGTGCGCGAGGCGCGGCACCTGGTGCAAAGCGGTGCTTTAGGCACGCTGCGCAAGATCACCGTCGAATACAACCAGGGTTGGCTGGCCACGGCGGTGGAGCAGGGCGGCGGCAACAAGCAGGCCGACTGGCGGCTGGACCCGGCCCGCAGTGGCGCGGTGGGCACCATGGGCGATATCGGCTCGCATGCCGAGAACCTGGCCGCCACCGTCACGGGTCAGCAACCCGCCTGGGTGTGCGCCGACCTCACCGCCTTCGGCGCCGGGCGCAGGCTGGACGACGACGCCCAATTGCTGCTGCGCTACGACAGCGGCGCACGCGGCTTCATCGTGGCATCGCAAGTGGCGGCGGGGCTGGAGAACGACCTGCGCCTGCATGTGTCGGGCACGCTGGGCACCATCACCTGGCGGCAGGAAGAACCCAACCAGCTCATCCACTCCCCCGTGGACGGCCCGCGCCGCATCCTCACGCGCGGATCGCCGTGGCTCAGCCCCGCCGCGCTGCGTGCCGGGCGCATTCCGGCGGGTCATCCCGAGGCGTTCATCGAAGCCTTCGCCAACGTCTACCTGGGCGTGGCCGCCGACATCCGCGCACGGCAGGCAGGCACGGTGGCCGACCCGTTGCATGCCGACTATCCGCGCGTTGAGGACGGTGCGCGCGGCGTGCGGTTTATTGAGCGCGTAGTGGCCTCTGCGGCCAGTGAGCAGAAGTGGACGGCGGTGCGCTGAGCGACGCTGGCGCTACACCGCATGGGATCTGCCACCGCTGCGATCCCAGCCATGAGACAAGGGTGAACAGAGACGCAAACCGCTTGGGTGTCTGAATTGCCATGCAGTGGCCATGGCCCCCAACGATTGCCCCGCAGCACCACCCTCCGAAGGTGGGGAATTTGTGGTCACCCACGTCCAGACCTTGGATGGGGATGGCCTCCCTAAGTCGAGTTGACTGAGCCCGCTTTGCAGCGCGGCGCGGAGTGCGTAGCGATGCGCGCTAGTTGCAATGGACAACCCCCGCAATCTGTTCCGGAAACCTCGACTTCCGGGGCCGTGTAAACCCTCGATTTTTCAATAGCTAAGAGCTATCAATCCATTGATCTAATTGTTTCTTTTTGTTGCTGTTGTGTCACTAATACATACGGGTTATGGCCCAACAGGAGCTGTTGCGAGATGCTTGCGCACCTTCTTTTGAAGAGCGGCGGGCGGGGGATTCGATATGCAAGTCTTTGATCTTTATAAATAAAATTGTTTTCAGGATGCTTGGGTTGGGCTTGCTCCGGATGTTCAAAGCACTTTCAAAAACTCATCAAAAACTCTCCAAGTCGTTCCTCCGCAGGTGCCATTTTTAATTTGTTTACTTTAGTTACGTTTAGTAATCTCCGCGCTCACATCTTCTTTCAACGCCTGAGGAAATCATGCGATCACTTCTATCCGTCCTGCCCTCCCGGCGCGCACACAGTCCCGCTGGCACCCGAGCGGCGCAGGGTGGTTTCACCCTTGTAGAGCTGGCCGTCGTTCTGGCCGTCATCGGTCTCATCATCGGCGCCGTGGCCATCGGCAAGGATGTGCAGCGCAACGCCGAATACACCAAGATCAAGAACAAGTTCATCGACCAGTGGGAGCAGGCGTACAACCAGTATTACCAGCGCACTGGGGTGGTGGTGGGCGATAGCCAAACGGCTCCCCGAATCATGGTGAACGGGACGGCCTATGTGGCGACCGGCAATAACCCAACTTCTGGCGGGAACATGGCAACACTGGTTGCTGCTGGTGCAGAGCCCGCACCGGTTTGCGCGCGCAATCCAGAGGCTGGCGTCATGCGTTCCAACAACCCATTCACCGCAAACGTCAACGACCTCCGCGCGTACATGACCCGGGCAGGTATTCGCATGCCCCCAGGTCGCGCTGAAGGGCAGGAAGACGTCTACGTCTACACCGACACCAACGGCTCCCCTCAGGAAGTTCAAGTGTGTTTCCAGTGGAATCGCCCTACCTCGCCAGAGGGTGCTGGCAACGTGATGGTCATCTCTGGCCTCACTCCCGATCTGGCCCGCATGTTGGACCAAATGATCGATGGCAAGCCTGACGCGCAAGAAGGCCGTTTCCGGTTGAGAGGCGTGGCCAACGGGACGCCGAATGGACCAGGGGTGGAATGGACCGCCAATAACACCTATGGCCGGGGAGCGGGCGCTACCACTGCCACGGGCGCAGGAAACACCCGTGACGAAGAACAGGTCATCACCCTGACCGCCATCTACAAGATGAACCAGTAATCAGGGCGAGGGAAAAAACATCATGAACCACCTATTCAAGAACATGACGCTCCGCCCGCGAAGCACGCGCCAGCAGGGTTTTACTTTGGTTGAACTGGCCGTCGTTCTGGCAGTTATCGGTCTCATCATCGGCGCCGTGGCCATTGGCAAGGATGTGCAGCGCAACGCTGAATACACCAAGATCAAGAACAAGTTCATCGATCAGTGGGAGCAGGCGTACAACCAGTACTACCAGCGCACTGGCGTGGTCTTGGGTGACAGCCAGACAGCGCCGCAGAACATGGTGAATGGCGAGCGATTCTTGGCCGCGGGTACACGTTCCGGCCGCAACATGACCACGGCCACCGCTCCCAATGCGGTTTGCCGCGCGGCGGCAGGCCAGGGCATGACCCGTGGTTTCACCAATGGCACGGACCCCGATCTGCGAGCGCTGATGACGCGCGCCGGTATCCGCATGCCACCCGGCCGCGCCGAGGGGTTGGAAGACCGCTATGTCTATCTCGACACCAACGGCAATCCGCAAGAAATCCAGGTGTGTTTCCAATGGAATGTCCCGCTTGCTAATGGCTCAGCGGCAAACGCCGTTGGCGACGGAGCGGGCAATGTGATGGTCATCACAGGGCTAACGCCCGATTTGGCCCGCGCACTGGACCAAATGATCGATGGCAAGCCTGATGAGCGCGAAGGTCGATTCCGGCGCCAAGGCGTCCTGAACAACGCTGGCGGCACCGCCGTCAATGCGCCCGGCCAAGAGTGGCAGGCGTCCAACCGCGACCAGATCGGCACCACTAACAACCGCGCCTTTGACGAAGACCAAATCGCCATTGTCACAGCCATTTACCGCATGAACCAGTGATCCGGCGCGAGCTGCTCACCCGTCATTCTTTCCATCAATTTTTCACCCCCTCTCGTCGGAGATTTCGATGACAAAAATGCAATCGTTTCGCAGGCTTGGCCGCAAGGTCCAGCAAGGTTTCACGCTGGTTGAGCTGGCCATTGTGCTGGCCGTGATCGGCCTGATCATCGGTGCCGTGGCCATCGCCAAGGACGTTCAGCGCAATGCTGAATACCAGAAGGCCGTCAACAAGTTTGCCTATCAGTGGAAGATGGCTTACGACCAGTACTATCAGCGCACGGGCGTGGTTTTGGGTGACTGCCAACAGGCACCCACGTACATGGTGGATGGTTCTGAAACCACGATTACTGGTGGTGGCGGTGGCGCAGGCACCAATGCTTGTACTCGCGCCGGCTCAATGAGTGTGCCGGGCATTCCAGCAAGCTTTGCAGGCCGTGGCTCCAAGATCTGTGCGGGTCAGGGCTACGCGGCAGATACGGTTGGAGCAGGCGATGCCACTTTGGCGACATTGAACCTGCGTGACCTCATGACTCGGGCAGGGGTTCGCATGCCTCCTGGCCGTGGTGAAGGACACGAAGACCGGTTTTTGTACATTGACTCCAATGGCAACCCCGCTGAATTGCAAGTTTGCTTTCAGTTCAATGTCAGCGGTACTGCCAGCGGGGCTGGCAACGTCATGGTGATACGCGGTTTGACGCCTGACTTGGCACGTTTCATGGACCAAGTGATTGATGGCAAACCTGATTCGCGCGAAGGTCGTTTTCGCATCCAGGGCCGCCCGGCCCACGCCAACGGCGGTATCAATCAAGCCAACGCACCTGGCACGCAGTGGGAGGCTAACAACACCCAAGGCGATAGCCTGGGGGCGGGCACTGGTGCCACAGCCATGACCAACAACGATGCGCGGTCTGCGATTGTGAACAACCCCAACAACAGCAACGGTGGAACCACCGCAGGCCGGACTTTGGATGAAGACCAGGTCATCTTGCTGACCGCCCACTGGATCATGGAGCAGTAATTGAACGGCACCCGCACACTCAAGCTCGTGTCCCTGGCGCTGGCCACGGCCCTGTTGGGTGGTGGCGCCTTCATGGCACACAAGGGGCTCAAGCGTCTGGCGTTCGAGCAGCAGCAGCAAGCGCAGCTGCAGCAGTCGCTGGACAATGCGCGCCGCCTCATCCCCGAGGTGCAGCAGCGCGAGCAACTGGTGCGTTCCATCAAGGACGTTGCGCAGCAGGTGGACCGCCTGGGTTTTGACCCGGCACAGTGGGGTGAGCGCAAGCTGCGCCGCTCTCTGGGCCCCGCCACGCGGGTCGAGGCAGCGCAGTTCCTGGGTGAACTGGGGCGCGGGGGTGCAGGTGCCATCTTTGTGGCTGACATGTTCGACCTTGCCACGGTGTCATCCGAGGCAAGCCTGTTCCATCCACCCCAGCCGGGCGATCAAGGCCTGATGCTGGGCGTCAGCGGCACGCTGCATTTCCAGACGGTGTCTGCCCTGTCGCCCAAGGTGAAGCCATGAGCTACGAACACATCTATCGCGTTGCCAGCTCGGGCTGGATACATTGCCATGGCCACCAGGTGCAAGACGTGCCTGCCTGGCCACAGCTCAACCACAGCGCGCTGGTGGTGCTGGATCTGGACGATGTTTTCACAGACGTCTGGCGCTTCGAGGGCAAGACCGAATATGCCGCCGCCCTGGTGGAAAAGCGGGTGCGCACCCAGGGCATGGTGGACGGCGCTGCCCATGTGGTGGTGCACCGGCTGGTGAAGGTGCCGGGCGGTTTTCAGGTCTATTTCTCGGCACTGCCGCTGGAACTGTGGCAGCGCTGTACGCAATGGGCGCAAGAGCAGGCAGACCACTGTCTGGTGATGACCGCGCCGGGCTTGTTGTGCCAGGACGTGAAGTCTGGCGGGGCGCGCATCATGCTCTCGCAGCGCCGGCTGATGTGCTTTGCACAGTCGGACGAGGGCATGGTGTATGGCTCTACGCAGGCGCTTGGCTCGGGCACGTCTGCCATGCCAAGTGCTGCGCAGGTGATCGTCGCCAACCACGGTGCCTTGCTGTCGCGGCTTGGCCCGGATGCTGTGGAATGGGGCACCTTGTGGAGCTCCCAGGCCGCCGACGTGGACACCTGTGTCACAGCGTTGCGCAATGCGCTGGGTGGTGACCCTCAGGTGCTGAGCTCCACCGAGTTGTTGTTTGCCGGCGAGCGCGTGCACACCGTGTTGCCCACGCTGGCCCGAGGCGGGGCATGGCGCCATGCGCTCAACCCGCTGGTCGAGCGTGTGGCATGGCGGTCTGAGCGTTGGGTCGCTCCCATCGCAGTGGTCACAGCCCTGGTGGGTTTGGTCCTGGCCATTGTGGGCGTGCTGGTAGGCCAGTTGGCTGATCAGCAGCGCGTCAGCGGGCAAAGCCAGCGCGCTGAACTGGCTGCCCTGAATGAGCGCATTCAGGCTGTGTCCACAGTGGAGGCCCCACAGAAGCTGTTGCCGGTGGCGGAGTTTTCGAAGGCGCTGGACGAAGGTGCGCGCCACGATCCGGTGGCGTTCATGGCGTTGTTGAAGTCTGCTTCAGGCCGCGAAATCCGCATTCAGCGGGTGCGCCTGGAATCTGCGACAGGCGTGACCCGTGTGCGTGCTTTCCGGGTAGACGGCGTGGCGCCACTGGGTGCGTCGGCTTCGGTCACGCGGTGGGTTTCCCAGATGGCGGCTGCTGGCTGGACGCTCAAGGCGGTGGAGCCTGCTTACACCGTGCCGGGTGCCTTCTCTTATGAGCTGGTGGCGACCGCGGCCGCTTCAGCAGGAAATGTGAAACCATGAAATACGCAGCTTTGCTTTTGAACGGGCTGGCCCTGCTTTTGTTGGGCTGGGGCCTTTACGGGGTTGTGCAGTTGAGCCAGGCTCGCACGCCGTCCATTCGCCCCATGACCACAGAGCTGGCGCCACTGCCTCCCGCGCTGCGCAAAGACCAAGCGCGCGTGGCAGACGCCTTTGGCGCCATGGAACGCATTCAGGCGCAGGCTTCCAGCGCAGGCACGGACCCGTTGGGCTTGATTGCCTTGCCAGTGCCCGGCAGCGAGGTGGTGGGCAGCGTGCAGATGCCACGCCGTTCGCTGTCGTTGCATCTGGATGACCTGGCCATGGACAGGCAGTCGGTGGTGATCGACGGACAACTGACCCGCCAGGGTGCTCGGCTCGAAGGCGGTGGGCGCGTGGTGCGTGTGAAGCCTACCGAGGCGGTCGTCACGGAGCGGCTGGGGCGCCAGACTTTGACATTGCCCTCGGGTGAATTGCGCGTTGGCACGCTGCGGTGGGCCGATGGCTCCCTGGCGAGCATCAACACCCAGGAGTTCCGTGCGGGTCTGCCGGGCGGTCAACCAGGGCCTGTCAGGAGCCTTCCATGAACGGTACCAACGTGCGCGAACTTTTCGACTCACTGGTGGGGCCGCATGGGCGCTTTGTCAGCTCCACACCCAGAAATTCAAGAATCAAGCAAGCAGCAGCGCCAAAGGACAGCGTTATGACCAACTCTCCGTTTTTAAAGCCTCTGGCCCTGGTGTGCGCCGCTCTGGTGCTCAGTGGGTGCGCCAATCAGCCACCGCGCAGCGTTGCCAGCCTTCCCGCACCCGATACCGAAGCGGCCGACCGGATGCGCGAACATGTGGCGCAAGAAGCGCAACGCCTGCTTGCACACCAGCAAATGCTGCTGGCCGACATCAACAAGGCGGCACCCGCGCCTGTCATTGCGCCTGTTGCGCCTGTTTTTGATCCGCTGGAAGGCAAGCTGATCAACGTGGCCATGTCCAAGGCCAGCATCAGCCAGATCCTTGGCGCGTTTGCCGATGCTGGCAATCTCAATCTGATCGTCGACCCCAACGTGCTGCGTGGTGGCCAGCTTGCCGACATGTACCTGCGCCAGGTGACACTGCGCGAAGGCTTCAACGAAGTCATGCGCACCTACGATGTGGCTGGCGAATTTCGCGGCAACACGCTGCGTGTGAGCCTCACAGAGGAAAAGTTCTTTTCGCTGAACTTTCTGAACACCAAGACCAGCATCCAGATGGGCTCTGGCGGTAACGTCTTTGGCAGCAGCAATTCGGGTGGCGGCGGCGGAAGCAGCGGTGGCGGCAGTGGTGGTGGTAGCGGCTCTGGCGCACAGCAGGGCAACCTGACTCTGTCTGGCTCGGGCGGAGGCAACACCGACCCGTATGCGGATCTGGCGGCGGCGCTCAAAGCCATTCTGGAAACGGATGCCAAAGACCGTGTGGAGCAGCAAGCTCAGGGCATGAACACGCCCACGCCGGGCTACACGCCCAACCCACAGTCTCCCTGGGCCGGTTCGCCCATCCCCAGCGGTACTGGCGCGGCCACGGTCGGACGGTCGTCCTCGAACGCAGGCTCTGGCAGCCTGACCATCAAGGAAGAAGGTGGTTTCACACTGAACAGCCAAACAGGCACGCTGTACGTGAAGGCACGCCCTTCCAAAATGCGGACTGTTGAGAAGATGCTGGCCCAGATCCACAAGGTCTTGGGCAAGCAGGTCTATGTGGAAGCCCAATTGATCGATGTGCAACTCGGTGACAACTTCGAGTTTGGCGTGGACTGGACCACCCTGCGCAGCCGACTGGCCGCAGGCTTTGGGTCTTCTCCCATGCAGCTGGGCGGCAGCACTGGCGCCTTGCCAAATGCGAACACGGGGTATCCCGCCCGCACCATCTCGATTCCATCGGCACTCATTGGCAGCGCTGCGGGCCCTGCTCTCGGGTTGGCCTACCAAGGTAGCAACTATGGGATCGTGATCAATGCGCTGCGCTCGTTCGGCACGCTCCGCATTCTCTCCAACCCCAATGTGCAGGTGCGAAACGGCACGCCAGCGCTGCTGTCTGTGGGTACAAGCTCTCGCTATGTGTCGCAGTCTGCCTCTACGCAAACTGTGCCAGGCGGTGGCGCATCGACCACGTCATCCAGCGTGCAAACCGACACGGTGTTCTCCGGTGTGATGGTGGGCGTGCTGCCCATGGTGCGCGAAGATGGCCGCATCGAGTTGCTGCTGAACCCCATGCAGAGCGATGTGGACCCTGCCAGCCTGCAATTGGTGGCCGTGGGTGGCGAGAACCTCATTTCCCTTCCCAAGGTGAGCTACAAGGGACTGACCACCACGCTGAACGTGGGCGATGGCGACGTGGTGGTGGTGGGCGGCCTGATCGACCAACGCCACTCCGGTTCAGACCGTGGCGCGCCAGGCGTATCGGATGTTCCTCTGCTGGGCAAACTGTTCGGCAATGAGAACAAGGTGCACAACAGCCGCGAGCTGGTGATCGTTTTGCGGGTGCGTGTGATATGAGCCTCATCCACGACGCGCTGAAGTCCATGGACGCGCCCCAGGACGCCCCACGTGTGTTGCCGCGCGCGCCTGCCACAGCGCCCCGCAGCCGCCCAGCGTGGCTGGATGCTTTGCTGGCTTTCGGGATTGTGGTGGGCGCGGGTGTGGGCGGCTGGTATGTGTGGCAAACACAGACGCGGCCTCAGTTCGACCCCAGCCTTAGTCGTGCCCCGGAGCCACAGCCCGCTGTGGCTGCACCTGTGGCTGTGGCTTCGGCACCGGTGCCGGATGCTTCGGTAACGCCTGTGGCGGTAGTGGCAACCACTCCAGCACCGGGTGTCGATGCTGTAGAAGCAATGCAGCCCGCCGTTGTTGCGGATGGATCGCAAAACACACCTCAACGCGTGGTTGTGGCGGCTCCCGCCGCTGCAATGACGGCAGCCCCTGTGAGCGCGCCTGCTGTGGTGACCGTTGGTGCTACGCCCGCCGCTCCGATGGCAACATCTGCGGCCCAAGCCGCGCCTGCGCCTGTATCTGCAGCCACCACACCTCGGTCGGCGCCTGTCCGCCAGTCCGCCCGCGCACCCCGTTCCGCCGCCCCTGTACAGGCGGCTCCCGCAGCGCCCGTGGTGGATGAAACTCCGGTCGAGTTGCGCTTCGCGCGCTTGGTTACCGCGATGAAAGAAGGGCGTGACAGTGATGCAGAACGTGAGCTGGCAGCCCTGAGAGAACGCCTGCCTGCGGGCTCGCTGGGTTTGTTGCGTGCCCAGGCCTGGTTTGACCTGCGCGGTGGCCGTGACGCTGCGGCTGCCAGTGGCTATCGCGCGATTCTGGAACGCATGCCTGGCGATGAGGAAGCCTCCATCAATCTGGCCAGCATTCAGTCGCGCCAGAACAAGCCCGAAGAGGCCCGCGCCACGCTGGACACCGCGCTGCGCCTGCAGCCTGACTCCTCAGCCCTGCGTGCAGCCCTGGGCCAGTTCACCCCAGCCGCCAGACAATGACAGCCAGCTCCATCTACGCGGCGCTGGGTCTGTCGCGCAACCCATTTCCTCCCACGCCGGACGCAGGGTCGTATTTTTTTACGCCGCGGCTGGAGGAAGATTTTGCGGAGATCGTGCACTGCATCGAAGCCCGCAAGGGGTTTGTGCTGCTGACCGGCGAAGTGGGCTTGGGCAAGAGCACGCTGGTGCGGCGCCTTCTGGATACCCTGCAGGACAAAGACTGCCATTCTGCGCTGATCCTCAACACCTTCTTGCAAGACAGCGCACTGCTGTCTGCCATCCAGGCCGACTTCGGGCTGCCACCCTCTGACTCGGTGGAGCAGGGTCTGGCACGCCTGACGGAGTTTTTGATTGCGCGCCACCAAGCGGGTGATATCAGCCTGCTGGTGATCGACGATGCGCAGAACTTGAGCGTGGACTCGCTGGAACTGGTGCGGCTACTTTGCAACCTGGAGACAGGGCAGGAGAAGCTGTTGCAGATTCTGCTGGTGGGCCAACCTGAGCTGGAGAAAACGCTGGCCGCGGCCGAGCTGCGCCAGCTAAAAAGCCGGATCGTGAAGCACGCGCGCCTCAGCGGCCTGCAAAAAGACGAAGTGGCCCGGTACTTTGACTTCCGCGTGAACGCAGCGGGGGCCGAAGGGCGCCTCTCCATCGAAGCCGGCGCCGTGGATGCCCTGCACCGTGCCACGGAGGGCAATCTGCGGCGCATCCATCTGGTGCTTGACCGCTGCCTGTACGGCTTGGCGAGCACCCGTGGCTCGGTGGTGACGGCCGCGCTGGTGCAGCGCGCGGTGGCCGATTTGCCTGCCTTGGGGCATGAAGGCGCCGCGTTGGCAGGCGCTGGCGGGGGCAACCGAAAGCGCAAGGCCTGGATTTTGGCTGGACTGCTGGCAGGCACCACCGCCACTGTCGCCACCATGGCCGTCGCAAACTGGGGCCGCATGGCGCAGCCAGAGCGCTCTGTGGCGACCAGTTCCGCCCCTACGGCTCAGGAATCTGTGGCCCAGGAGCCCAGCGCGCCAGTGACGCCGGCGGCGTTGCCAACGCACGCATCCACGCCTTTGGTGACAGATGCAGCCACGGCGGCGTCAGCGCCAACAGCAGCAATCCCCGTGACTGTGTTGGCCGCGGCGTCCGCTCCTGAGGCAACACAAACCGCTTCAAAGTCGGCCGAAACCGCGGCTCCGCGCCGTGTGTGCGAGGCACAACTGGCAGCGGTTGCTGCGGCGGATGAAGTCGTGCTGGTGCAGCGCTTGCCAGACGGCAGCAATACCGCATGGAAGCCATCGCCACGCATGTGCCGCTTTTTGGTGGACAAAGAGTCATGGGTGGCATGGCTGGGCCGCGGTGACGCACAGCACATCACGGCGGCGCAACAGGCCACGCGCAAGGTGCAAAGCAAGCTCAGAAGCCTGGGCCTGCTGGATTTGCGCGAGCCGGACGACGGATTTTTCGGATCCAGGACTGGAGAGGCGCTTGCCCGCTTTCAGCAGCAACATGGGTTGACGCCCACAGGCAAGCCCGACGAACTGACCTTCTTAATTTTGGAGCACCAGGATGCATCCCCCCGCTGAAATCGTGCAGGAGAACTCGGGCGAGTTGCTGCCACCGTCTGGCACCTCTGCCGCTGATCGCCTGGCGGTGCTCAGAGAAAAAAGCCCCTCGCTGGGCAGTGCTCTGGTCAATGCCGGCCTGGTTTCGGCAGTGGCCATCGACTATGTCTTGCAAAAGCAAAAGATTGAGAAGGTGCCCATGGGCAACCTTCTGGTCGAGCTGGGTTTTGCCAGTGCCAACGAGGTCGCCCGCCAACTGGCTGACCAGCGGGGCCTGCGTTTCGTCAATGCTGACGAAATGCCAGAACCCGACACCGCCGTGGCAGGCTTGTTCAACCGCGCGCTGTGCCTGACCTACGGCTTTCTGCCGGTACGCCAGAACGAAGACGGCCTGATCGACGTGGTGCTGGGTGATGCCCAACCCGATGTGGTGTCCGAACTGGTGCAGCGCAAGTTGGGCAAGGGCTGCCACTTCTTCCAGGGCGAGTTCGACAGCGTTGCGCAGGCGATTCAGCAGCACTATTACTTTGCCGAGCATCCCCCGGCTCGCCTCATCGAAAGCGAGGTGCGCAAGCTCGAAGCCGATGTGGACCGTGCCTACAGCCCCGCACGCCTGCTGGAGCACATGCTGCACTTGGCCGTGCGTGAACGCGCCACCGACATTCACCTTGCGCCCACCGCCCGCAGCCGCTCTGTATTGATGCGCGTGGACGGTGTGCTGCGCCCCATGTTTGCTCTGTCGCCAGCGCTGGACCGCCTCGTGGTTTACGTCAAGCTGCAGGCCGACATGGATGCCAGCGAGCAGCGCCTGCCGCAGGACGGCAGCTTCACCGCGCAGGTGATGGAGCACAACTACACCATGCGCGTTTCCACGCTGATCTCCGAATTCGGCGAGCGCATGGTGCTGCGCCTGCTGCCCGAGCGCAGCAGCCTGGACAAGCTGGCTGACCTGGGCTTTTTGCAGGAAGACGTGACCATGATGGCCAAGGCGTTTGCCAAGCCACACGGGTTGATTCTGATCACAGGCCCCACCGGCTCGGGCAAGAGCACCACGCTGCACGCCGCGCTGCGCATGCAGCCATTGATTGAGCGCAATGTACTCACGGTGGAAGACCCTGTGGAATACCGCGTGCCGGTGGCCTGCCAGACTGAAGTGAACCGCCGCGCGGGCTACGAGTTCGCCAACGCCATGCGGCACTTTCTGCGGCATGACCCGGACATCATCCTGGTGGGGGAAATCCGCGATTCCGAAACCGCGCGTGCTGCGCTCGATGCATCCTCCACAGGCCACTTGGTGCTCTCCACGCTGCACGTGGGCAGCATCTTTGGCGTCATGCCGCGGCTCAAGCTGCTGGGCGTGGACACCGAAACCATTGCCGAAAACCTGGTGGCGGTGATCAACCAGCGCCTGGTCCGCCGCATTTGCCCCCATTGCTCCAAGCCGCGCCTTGCAACCGACGATGAGCGGCGGTGGCTGGGTCAGACGAATCCAGATTCCGTGCCACAGGTTTACCACGGCATGGGTTGCCACCATTGCCGTGATACGGGTTATCTGGGGCGACTGCCCGTGTACGAGATGCTGGTCGTCAACCGCGACCTGGCCGACGCCATCGCTTCCGACGCGACGCGTGCAGAAATCCGCCAGCGCGCTATGGGTGCAGGCATGCGCCCCATCCTTACCCTGGCGCGCAATCGCGTGTTGGCAGGGGAGACAACGATGGAAGAGATCCTGCGCACAGTGGGCGAGGACTGAGCCGTAAAGGCGGAATCGACCCATGGCCACTTCTCTCAACACCTACTACTACCGCGTGCTGCTTCCGCATGGTCGGGTGCGCTCGGGCCTGCTCCGCTTGGCGGTCAAGCGCGAGCTGTCGGTGCGCATGCGCATTGAATCGGACACCGACGGCACGGTGCTCAGCCTTTGGCGGTTTCCCGCATGGCTGTCTCTCTTCTCCGAGATGCTCATGCATCTGTTTCGACGCCAGGTGCGCGGCGAAGACTTGGCGGGCTTTTTGCGCGACATGGGCCTGATGATGCGCGCGGGCGTGCCTGCCTTGGATGCGCTGCAGACCCTGGTGGACGAAAGCGACACCAGCGAGAACCGCGCGATGGCATACGTGGCGCGCAACATGCTGGACGACCTGAACGCTGGCGTGGGAATGACCGAAGCTTTCAACCGGCATCCGGACGTGTTCCCCGAGACCGTGCGCAACCTCGTGGCCATTGGCGACCAGACAGGTACTTTGGATCGCATGCTGGGCGAGGCCGCTGAGCACGTGGAGCGCATGATCAACATCAAGCGCGACATCAAGACTGCGCTGATCTACCCGGCCTTTGTGTTCGCCACCATCATCGGCGTAGCGATCTTCTGGATTTACTACGTGGTGCCCAACATGGCGCGGCTGTTCAAGCAGATGCAGGCCAAGTTGCCGCCCATCACGGAAGGCCTGGTGTCGTTTGCCGACATGCTCTCCAAGCACCTGCCATGGGTGCTGCTGGTGGTGGCGATCGTGGCCATCATCGGCACGGTGCTGTTCAGACGGTCGGAGCGCTTTCAATTGGCGACCTACAACGTGCTGCACCGCCTGCCGATCACACGCACGCTGCTGGTGTCGTCGGGCATGGCCCACGTCACCGAGCATTTGTCCATCCTGGTCCGCGCGGGGGTCGATCTGGTGTCGAGCCTGCGCATCCTGGGGCGCGCCACCAAGAACCGCTATTACCGCACCCGCCTGATCCAGGTGGCCGAATCGGTCTCGCGCGGAGAGTCGGTGTCGTCCTCAATGCGCCGAACCGGCGGTTTCCCCGCGATGGCCGTGCGCATGATTTCGGTGGGCGAAGAGTCCGGCAGCCTGGACCAGCAACTGGCCCATCTGGCCGCCGACTACCGCAAGCGCCTCGAAGTGGTCGTCAAGTCATTGGCCGAGATTTTGAAGCCACTGATCATTTTGGTGGCAGGTGGCCTGTTCCTGTTCCTGATCGTGGCGCTGTTGCTGCCTGTGTATGACTTGGTGCGGCAATCGGTGGCGCAAACCATGGGAGGTGGCTAGCCATGCGCCTTCTTTGTTCGTCGGGTTTCATTTGCTTTAACGCCTGCCTAAAAGTGTTGTGCAGGGCAGGGTGGGGTGCACACGCATGCGCAAGGCTGTAGTGATCGGTGGTGGCCTGGGGCTGCTGGTGTTGGCATTGGTGGCGGGCAGTTTCTGGCTGGCCAGCAAGAATGCCGAGTCGACAGTGGCGGCAGCACCGACCAGGCCCGGGCAGAGTTCTATGCCCCCCCGGGCGACGTTTCCTTTGCCTGGGGGCGCTGCGGCGCCAGCTGCCGCAACGGACGCTGGCACGGCTTTGAAGTCGCAACAGGAGATCAAAGAGCGGCGTCGACGTTTGGCTGAGGTTCGTGCTGAATTCAACGCATTGCGTGCGCAAGGGGCCAATGCTTCACCCGAGCGCATGCGTGCGGTGGTGAACGAACTGGAGGCGCTGGCGCCTCCGGGCTTCGATCCGAGGTACTACCAGACCTTGCGCAACATGCTGGAATCAAGTGCACGGATCCAGGTCTTGAACAAAGAACTTCAGGCCTTGAGCAAAAGCACCGCCCCTAAAGACGTTGAACGCCAAAAAATCTTGATGGACGAAATGCGTGTGTTGGGCGAACGCGTGAGCGCCGAAGCACGCAATCTGCAAGCCTATGCCCCTAAGCCTTCGGCGGGGGTGAAGACGCCATGATGGTTTGCCGACGCTTCCTGTGTCTGCCGCCGCTACGTATGGCGCAGCGCGGGTTTTCGTTGCTGGAGGTTTCGGTGGTGTTGGTGATCGCCGGCTTGATGTCCTGGGCGGCGTTCAGCGGGTATGAAACTGTCTCTGCGCAGCAGGAGATTGAACGCAGCCGCGCTGAAGCGCAGCAGTTGCAGTCTGTGGTGCGCGCGTTTGCGTTGCGCCATGGTCGACTGCCTTGTCCCGACACGGCAGGCAACGGCTATGAATCTCTGACTGCCGAGCGGTGTACGGCAGGGACGCAGGTCGGTTGGTTTCCATACACCAGTGCGGGCCTCGCCATTCCTACGGAACGGTTGCGCGCGCGTTATTCGGTGTTTCGTGGTGCCGATGCGGATGTGGCCAAGGATGCCGATTTGGCGGTGTCTCTGGAGCGGTCGGGCGACACCGCTGGCTCTGACACTTTCGAGGATGTCACAGACCTTATCGTTGCGCTCAACAACGCCTCCCGGCTGACGTTTTCTGCATCCAGAACCCACCTCACCGGCGATGGTGGGGTCAGTGGCGACATCGACTGTGGCACCAACGCTTTCATGGCTGCCGCCTATTGGGTGGTTGTTCCTCTGCAAGACCGTGACAACGATGGCAGCCGCCTGGATCCACCCCATGCGATGAACAGCGTCTGCGCTGCCAGCCCTTCCGCTCCGTTGCGACGTTTATCCGACGATGTGGTGGTGGCCGAGTCACTCATTCAGCTGGCCGGTTGGCTGCGCTCCAGCCTGCCCTAGCCGCATGTACAAAGCCACAAGATCCATGCTTTCCTTCTTCCACAACGACCCGGCACGCCGTCAGACCCCGTCTGCCATGCGTGGCTTTGGGCTCTTGCAAGTGTTGCTGCTGATCACGGTGATGTCTGGGCTCGCCACGATCGGCTATCTCCAGTGGCGCGAACGGACGGTGATCGATTCTTCGCGCCAGGAGCGTCAGGCACTTGCACAAGCAGATCAGGCACTGATCGCTTATGCCACGGTCAACCACCGCTTGCCGTGCCCTGACATCAACCGCGACGGTGAGGAAGACTGTGGAGCGGTGACAGACCAGAAAGGCTGGCTGCCTTCCGTCACGCTGCGTCTGGCGGGTGTGGACCCAGGCGTGGATGTGGGCCAACTGCGCTACATGGTGCAGCGGGGCGCAGGAGACAACAACCTCACCACGCTGACAGATTCCTGGAGACCGCTGGAGTACGACGATACCGGCAAGACGTTCTTCAACATGCGCGCAGGAAGCTACCCCAGCAACATCTTGACTTTGACGGATCTTTGCCAACGCATTGATACGGCCCGCACGACCACGATGTCCGCCGATCTGGCGCGCGTGAATGCGTCTACGGTGCGTTCTGTGGCCTATGCGTTGGCCCACCCGGGCGCCAATGATGCCGACGGCGATGGCGATCTGTTCGATGGCGCCAATTCCAATGCGGCTGCCAATGCCAATTTGATGGAGGACCCAGCGCGGCGGCCGTCGCTGGCTGCCTACAACGACATCGTGCTGGAGCGCTCGTTCGCCAGCCTTTTGGCCGCTTTCCAGTGCCAACCATTGATTGACTCCATCAACACGGTTGCGCTGGGCCATGACATCGTTGCCCAGGTGGCTGACATGCGAGCCGACAACATTGAGTCCGCGCGGCGCGCCGTCGCTTTTTCGACACTGGCGGCCATCATGACCAGCTTGGAAATTGCGCTTGCCGTGGCAGAAGGCATCTCGGACGCAGGCAATGCGGCCTTTGAATGGGTGACATGCGCCGCTTCGCTGGGGTTGGCTGTCAACGCATGTGCTGCAGCGCCCCAGCACACTGTGGCCATTGGCCTTGCGGGCGGCGTGGTGTACGCCAACATTGCGGCAGTGGCACTGAATGCGACGGCAGCAGGGATTGCAGGCACAGCCCTCACGCTGGCAGACAGTTCGGCAACGGCAGCGGATATCTGCCCTGCGCGCGATCAAAGCTTGATCAACCAGATGCTGGCGAGTGCAAAGACGGAGCGCGACAACGCGGTCAATGCGCGTGCGGCAGTGGACGGCGAAATTGTCAACAAGACCAATGAGCGTGATAACGCCATTACGGCACGAGACAACACCGTAGCGTCGCTGCGGGCTTTGCTTCGGGGAAATGGTGCCTCCTCGCAGATCGATGACCGGGTGGATCCGCTGCTGAACGCCGCACTGAACTGGGGCAACTACTCGTATGCCTATGAGGCTGCGGTAGCCAATGTCAGCCGTGCCACGGAGGCGCGTGATACCTGGGCCGACAAGGTTGCGGGCTACGACGCAATGCTCACCGACAGCGCTGGCTCCCTCGTGCGGCTGAATGCAGACATAGCTGCACTGGACCTGCAGATTGCAGCGACGAACCCAAGCGACACGGAGCGACTGAACCTGTTGCGAGGCCAGCGCTCCAGCAAAGAGGCTGAAATTCGGATGCTGGAAAGCATCCCGCAGATGCAGACCTTGATCAATGAAATCGCGGCACTGGATGCCCAGATCGCCACCAATCCTCCCAACAAAGCAGACTTGGAAAAGGAGCGTGCGCGCAAGGCCCGTGAGTTGCAGGCCAACCTGTTCCGTGCCGCCCGTGCAGATGCAGCCAGTTCGCTGGCTTCTGCGCAGACAACGCTCAACACTGCCATTGCTGATCGGAATGCTGCCTCCACAAGCTTTGGTCAAGCTCAGACGCAGTATCAGACCGCCTACGCCAACCTCACCGGCGCGGGTCGCTATGCGGTGTATGACGGCAGCGGCAACGTGATCACCTACCGGTGCACAAGCGGGTGCGCACAGGGCGAAGTGAACATCAGCAACGACCTCAATGCGTTGCTGTGGAATTTGTTCGGATTCCCCGGCAATGCCGCGCCCAACGTGGATGCCACGTATTTAAAACCTTTGAAGTTGCAAAAAGAGCTGGATGCACTGGTGAAAAAACAAGCTGCCGCCGCAGAGCGCGAAGCCAAGGCCAAGGAGCAAGTCGCTCAGATGCAGGCCATGGTGGACAACCCTGCTGCTTGCAATACCACGGGGTCTGCAGTCATCCCTATGACGCCCGATCAAGCGGAGGCGATTTTGGCCGATGTAGATCGCAAGGGAGGCACGCGATGATGGTCACGCGCTCCTATGCTGCCCGGCGGCAGTCGGGATTTTCCCTGGTGGAACTCGGGGTGGCGATGGCCATTGTGGGCATCATCGGCATCATCGTCTGGCGCTGGGTGGCCTCCACCCGTGAGCCGTTAGAGCGGCCTGCCATCGTGGGCCAGTTGTCCGAAGCACAGGCTGCGCTCGAAGGCTTCGTGCTGGCACAAAGCCGTCTGCCCTGCGCGGCGTCCAACACGGGTGGCAGTGAGAACTGTGCAGATGCGACAGCGGTTCTTTTGCCATGGCGCACCTTGGGGCTGAGCAGCCGCTTTGGCCAATTGCACTACGGGGTAAACCGGGGAGGGACCGGTTTGAACCTAGCCCCTGAGCCGGGTACGCTGGCGCGATCTGTGGCGCCTGACCTCAATCTCACGTTGACCGGCATTCCATCCACAGACCGGGACCTGCCCTCCGACCCGGCAGTGGACGCCGCGCTGGCCAATGTGACGACCGCCATGACGGCCGCTGCCACCCAGCGCGCTGCCGACGCTAACGGCCTGGACTGGTGCCGCGTGCTCCGGCGGCTGGCTGCCAATCCGTCGGCCGCTGGCGTGCTGCAGGCAGGCAATGCCACTGACAGCATGCCCGTTGCGTTCGTGGTGGTGCATCCTGGCTTGAACAACACGTTTGAGGGCAGTAACGTCAATGGCGGCGTAGGCGGGCGGTTTTTTGACTTCCCAGGGCGCCCGCAGTCGTCAAACTATGACGACATCGCCATCGGCGTGGGCCCGGCCGATCTGGCAGGGCGCATGGGTTGTGCATCTCGCCTGAGCGCCATGCAGGCCGCAGGTCAAGCGGCGTATACGGCTTACGACAATGCACTGCTGACGCAGGAGTACTGGTCGCTGCGCGTGTTTGACATCGCGCAGGCTGAGTCTGCCGTGTCCGGGGCGGAATCCGGCGTGGCCCTTGCCGCCGTGAATCTTGCCTTGGCTGTTGGCAGCGCTGCGCTGGCAGTGGCATCCGCTTCCAACACGGAAGGGATCACCATCTTCGGCATTGCGCTGGCGGCTGCCAATGCGGTGACAGCCGGTATTGAAGTCGGCTTTGCTGCCGCTGACCTCGTCGAGGCAAAACAAGCGCTGCAAGATTCCATCGACAAAGAAGCGGCTGTTCGCGCCTATGTGGTGCATTTGTACGAAACACTGGCGCAAGCAATGAACCACGCTGTGCTGCTGGATCGCAAGGGGCTGAATCCATGAAGCACCGCATGTTGGGTTTCACCCTGGTCGAACTGTCGGTGGTGCTGCTGGCTTTGGGCCTGATACTGCCTGGCGCCGTGATCTTCTGGCAGCTCTCCGAGCGGCAACGCGTGACCTCGGTGCAGATGGACGTGCAAAAGCAATCCCGCGATGCACTGATCGGTTTTCTGCATGCGAACTACCGACTGCCTTGCCCTGCAGACAACGCCCAGGGGTTAGAGGACTGCGCCTCTACACAACAGGTTGGTTTTGTGCCCTGGCGCACCCTCAACCTCCCACGGCCGGAGGCGGGAGCGCTGCGGTATGGTGTTTATCGCGACCCCGATGGCGCCGCAGCGTCTCTGGACCAGGACCTGGCGGTGCGGCTGGATCGCATGAACCCCTTGCGCGTGCGCACGCCGAACTATGAGGTCAAGAACGCGGATGCCCCCAACCCGGATGCGCCTCCCATTCCCGTGGCGGCTGCAGGCCTGCTTGGCGCAACTTATTCCGGGGATGAAGCAGCACCGCTGAACACGGCATGCAACACGGCCAACGCCCCGCCTTGCCCTGCCAACGTCGACAACTCAGTCAATCTGCTGGACATTTGCCTGGCATTGAATCGAGGCAGCGACGTTCTGGTGCCCCCTGCTGGCCGGCTGGCCACCCAGGTAGGGGCGAATCGACGGGCTGCGGCCTTTGTGATTGCCGCGCCAGGCATGTTGGATGCTGATGGAAATGGACAGGCATTTGACGGCGCCAATGCCACGGCCAGCAATACCGCCCCGACTTTCGAGGCTCCTGGCCGGGCCGTCACCGACACCTATGACGACATCGTGATCGCAGCCAGCCACAACGAACTGTTTGCGGAGCTGAGTTGTGGTGCGGCCCTCTCTGCCGTATCGCATTCCCATTTCAATGTGGCGACAGGCTCGCTGGTCATGGAGCGGGCGATGTACGACTACCGCGATCAGCTCTACATCGCTGTCGTGCTGGCGCGCGCCGATGTGGCCGCAGCCGCTGCCGGGGTGGCCTCCGCGGTGGCTGGCTCGCTGGATGCGGCCAAGGAAATGGTGTCTGCCGTGGCAGACACCACGATGTCGGTGGGTGCGCGCGCGTTTCAGATCGCCCTCGCTGCGGTGGGTATCGGCCTTGCTGTGGCCAGCGACATCGCGGCAGCCTATGCCGTCATCGATGCTGGTCTGTCGTTGGCAGAGGCTGAGGCCGTGCACCGCGATTTTGCTGAGCGCACCACGGCCATGACCAATCTGTCGCGTTCTATCAGCGAAAACGCGCTGCGCGCCGACGCCATCGGCCACTGAACCCCATGCTTACCGAGTTACGTACCATGACCCCCTTTTTTGAATCCAACGGCGGTATGCCGGTTCGCCGCCAGCGCGGCTTCTCGCTGATCGAGTTGAGCGTGGTCCTGATCGTGATCGGGCTGGTGATTGGCGCCGTGGCGGTGGGGCGGGACCTGCAGCGCTCTGCGGCCAACCAGCGCCTGTCCACCGACTTCATCCAGGGCTGGCAACTGGCGTATGAAGCCTATTTCAATGGGGTGGGCCGCCCGCCAGGCGACAACGCATCCAACCCGACGGGCCGCGTCAACGGCAATATCACCCCTGCGGGCACGGCGCTGTGCGGACCGGCCATGATCAACGAGTTCCTGGCTGCTGGCATTCGCGTGCCCACGGGCCGCACCGAAGGACAGCAGGACCGCTACGTGTACCTGGACAGCAACGGCAACCCGCAAGAGGCACGTGTGTGTTTCCGAAGCGTTGATTGGTCCGAGCCTGCGGCTTCCGTTGGTAAGTACGAAACGCGGCCACGCAACGTAATGGTGATCAGCGGCTTGACGTTCTCTTTGGTGGGAGCTTTGGATCAGCAGATTGACGGCCGCACGGACGCGCGCTTTGGCAGCTTCCGGGAGGGGCAAACAACGCCGCCAATCAGGCTGACCATTCCTGCTGCAGATGTGACCGACGATAACCCAGGGATGACTTGGGCTATTGACGACAGCGTTGCTTTTGGCCAGACAACCTCAACCCGTCTGGACGAATCCCAGGTAGCCGTCACCACGGCCTACTTCAAGATGATGCGTTGAGCCGTATCGTCTGCCGTCTGGTACAGGCAGGCCGGATGTTTTTTGGTCTTATTGGCCTCTGGCGCTTATCTGGTAAGCGCTGCCAGCTATTGATTTATGAGCGATAGAAGCTGCGCAGCCGTGCGTCAGGCCATCCCCGCCAACTGAAACCGCTGGTCAAAATTCATCTTGCCCAGCACACGCAGCGCGGCGGCCAGGGTATTGCCGTCCACCTTGCTCACATCCAGGCAGTAGCGTTTTTCGGTAGACACCACGTCCACGCTCTTGCTGCCCCATTGCACTGCCACCAGCAGGGAGGGGCGCTGGCCTGCCTCTGCGCCCACCGATACGCCGCGCTGCTCGGGGCGCAGCATGAATTCCAGGTGGGGTGTGCGCATCAGCGTGAGGCGGTGTTGCCCCAAGGGGCCCAAGGCAAACGACACGATCCAGTCGTCTTCGTCTTCGACGGTCAGAAACGGCACGGGCTGGGGTGTGGCCATGGGGTGTGGGTACGGGTGTGCCAGCTTAAAGGAAGAAAGGGCTGGAGCGTGGCCCGATATTTGGGCGGCGCCCAGTATGCCGTTGCAAAGGCTGTGCCGAAGGCGGGAGAACCCCAGGTTGGGCGCATCCAACGCCTCGCCGTTTTGTCAGTTTCGCGCAAGCTGCGTGGTGCGAAAGTTGGCTATCAAGCAGCACCATCGCCAATAATCTTGCTGAAAATGGCAGTTTGCGCTTGATGGGTAAGCGCTGACAGCTATTGATTTGATAGTTTCTTTGGAGGTTGACCCTGCTCAGCCAGTCCGCAGGCCAGCTGCCCCACCGCCTGCAATGCTGCTGCCAGACGGTTTTCTGCGGGGTGCCCATAGTTGATGCGCACGCAGTGCGCAAAGCGCTGGTCGGCCGAGAAGATTTGGCCTGGCGCCAGGCTGATGCCCTTCTTCAGCGCAAGGCGGTGAAGCTCCAGCGCATTCACTTGGGCCGGCAACTCCACCCACAAGAAGTACCCGCCTTCCGGACGTGACACGCGCGTGCCAGGCGGAAAATGCGCTGCCACGGCGGCCAGTGCAATCGCCTGCTGCTCGGCCAGGCTGCGGCGCAGTTGGCGCAGGTGCCTGTCGTAGCCGCCCTGCGCCAAGTATTCAGACAGCGCTTGCTGCGACGGCGTGGCGGCCGAGAGCGTGGTCATCAGCTTGAGCCGCTGGACCGCCGTGGCCTGGCGGCCTGCCGCCACCCAGCCCACGCGGTAGCCGGGCGCCAGGCTTTTGCTGAAGGAACTGCAGTGCATGACCAATCCTGCGCCGTCAAACGCCTTGGCGGGCGGCGGGCGCTGCGGGCCAAAGTGCAGTTCGCCATACACGTCGTCTTCGATCAGCGGCACGCCGTGGCGTGCGAGCAGGGCGATCAGTTCGCGTTTTTTGCCCTCGGGCATCAGGCTGCCGAGTGGGTTCTGAAAGCTGGGCATGAGCCAGCAGGCCTTGATGGGCTGGTGAGGTGGCTGGCGCTGCAGAGCCTCGGCCAGAGCGGCCAGGTCGATGCCATCGCGCGGATGGGTGGCGATTTCCAGCGCCTGCAGGTTCAGCCGCTCAAGCGCCTGCAGCGCGGCGTAGAAGGTGGGCGATTCGACCACCACGACGTCGCCCGGCTGCGTGACGGCCTCCAGGCAGAGGTTAAGCGCCTCCATCGCACCGTTGGTGATGATGATTTCCTCCACATCCACCGCCGTGCCGTGCACGCCGTAGCGCAGCGCAATCTGCTGGCGCAGGCGCTCGTCGCCGGGGGGCAGGCTTTGCACGATGTTCCACGGATCGAGCTTGCGCATGCCACTGGCGAGGCACCGCGCCAGGCGCTCCAGCGGAAACAGCTCCAGCCCCGGAAAGGCCGACCCCAGCGGCACCAGGTCACGGTCGCGCGCCAGGCCCAGCACTTCGAACACCAGGTCGCTGATGGCTACGTCGGTGGAGGTGGCGGCGGGCTGCGAGGGCAGGGGCTCGGCGGGGCGCGTCTCGGCCATCGCGGGCAGCCGGTCGCTCACGTAGTAGCCCGAGCGCGGGCGGGCGTGGATCAGGCCCTGCGCCTCCAGCAGGTAGTAGGCCTCGAACACGGTGGTCGGGCTGATGCCGCGTGTGCGGCTGGCCTCGCGCACCGAGGGCACGCGGTCGCCCGGGCGCAGGGCGCCGCTGTGAATGAGCTGGGCGATGGCGTCGGCGTGGCGTTCGTAGCGTTTCATGGGTGGAAAAACGGAGCTTGGCCTTGAGAAAAGGCAAACTGATCTGTATTTTTAACCTGAAACTGAATCTGTACTGTTTTGAAGCTGCAGCGTAGAGTGGCTAGGTTCATTGGCCTTCGCTCTGCTTATTCTTATTCCTCCCCATGATTGACCGCCTGCGCACCCTGCGCTGTCTGTTGCACCCCTTGTTGGCTGTGTCGGTGGCAGCTTTTGCCGTAGCGGCGGGGCTGAGCGCTGCCCAAGCCCAGCCCCAGCCCGCTCCGGCCACCGTTCCTGCGGCTTCGATGGCATCGCGCGTGCTGGCCTGCACCGTCTGCCACGGCAAAGAGGGCCGGGCCACGCCAGAGGGCTACTTCCCGCGCATTGCGGGCAAACCGGCCGGGTACCTGGCCAACCAGTTGCTCAATTTCCGTGATGGGCGGCGCAGCTACCCGCAGATGACTTACCTCATCGAACACCTGACCGACGATTACCTGCGCGAGATGGCCGAGTACTTTGCCGCGCAGGACTTGCCCTATCCGCCGCCGCTCGCGCCCCAGGTGCCGCCCGCCGTGCTGGAGCGCGGCCGCGTGCTGGTGCAGCATGGCGACGCCGCGCGCCGCATCCCTGCCTGCGTGGCTTGCCACGGTGCGGCCATGACAGGTGTGGCGCCGTCCATCCCCGGCCTGCTGGGCCTGCCGCGCGACTACCTCAACGGCCAACTTGGCGCCTGGAAGACCGGCCAGCGCCGCGCCCATGTGCCCGACTGCATGGCCGACATTGCCCGCCAGCTCACGCCGGACGATGTGAGTGCCGTGTCTGCCTGGCTGGCTGCCCAACCCGTGGCCGCCGGCGGCAAACCTGCGCGTACCTTGCCCGCCGCCATGCCCGCCCGGTGCGGTGGCGTGGCCGAAGTGCCGGTGGCTGGACGCTGAGGGGGCGCAACGATGAAACGCATCCTCTGGACGATCTCTTGCGCACTGGCGGCCGTGGGCATTGCCGCCGCCGTGGTGATGACCTTGAACCTGCGGGGCGAAGAGCCATTGCCCGCGGCCGAAACCCTGCAGACCACGCCCGAACTGGTGCAGCGCGGCGAATACCTGGCCCGCGTGGGCAACTGCATGGCCTGCCACACCACGCAAGGCGGGGCCCCGTTCGCGGGCGGGCGCGGCATTGAAACGCCGTTTGGTGTGGTGCACAGCTCCAACCTCACAGGCGACAAAGTGCACGGCATTGGCGGCTGGACGTCCGCCGAGTTCTGGCGCGCCATGCACCATGGCCGCAGCAAGGACGGGCGGCTGTTGTATCCCGCTTTTCCGTACCCCAACTACACCCAGGTCACGCGTGAGGATTCGGACGCGATCTTTGCGTACCTGAAGAGCGTTCCCGCCGCTGCCGACGCCAATCGGCCGCATGCGCTGCGGTTTCCGTACAGCACGCAGGCAGCGCTGGGCGTATGGCGGGCGCTGTTCTTTGCGCCCGGCGCACCCCAGCCCGAGCCCGCGCAAACGGCCGAATACAACCGGGGCGCGTATCTGGTGAATGGCCTGGGCCACTGCACGGCCTGCCACACGCCGCGCAATGCGCTGGGCGCCACCACCGATACCCGGGCGTTCACCGGTGGGCTGATTCCGGTGCAGAACTGGTATGCCCCCGCGCTGAATGCGGCACATGAAGCGGGCGTGAAAGAGTGGCGCACCGAAGACGTGACGGCGTTGCTGAAAACCGGCGTGGCACCCCAGGGCTCAGTGCTTGGCCCCATGGCCGAGGTGGTGTTTCGCAGCACGCAGTATTTGAGCGATGCCGATGCGCGTGCCATGGCGGTGTACCTTCAGGCGCTGCCGCAGCAAACCCCGGCGACGCCAGCCACTGTGCCAGCGCCGCCCGCTGCGGCCATGGCGCGCGGCGGCAAGGTGTATGAACAGCACTGCGCGCAATGCCACGGCGAGCAGGGGCAGGGTGAACCCGGCGCCTTTCCGGCCCTGGCGGGCAACCGCGCCGTGCTGCTGGCCGACCCAACCAACCTGGTGCGCGTGGTGTTGCAGGGCGGCTACCTGCCCGCCACAGCGGGCAACCCGCGCCCGCATGGCATGCCGCCGTTTCAGCAGTTGCTGTCCGATGAAGACATTGCGGCCGTGACCACCTTTGTGCGCAACCAGTGGGGCAACCAGGCACCTGGGGTGGGTACCATCGAGGTTTACCGCGCCCGGGAACGGCGCGGTTTGTAGCGCGGGCCGGTTCTGGCTGGCCCCGCACGCCAGCCCCAGGAGCCCGTTTCATGTCCAGCCCCGCCGCACTGCCCCCGTCCACGCCACCCAACCCTGCGGCTGCCGCGCCCGGTGGGTGGTGGGCTGTGTGTCTGTGTGCCGCATGGTGTGGCACCTGCGGCATTTATCGCCCCTTGTTTGACGACTTGGCCCGCGCGCACCCGGACGTGCGGTTTGAGTGGGTGGACATCGAAGACGATGCAGACATCGCAGGCGATCTGGACGTAGAAACCTTCCCCACGCTGTTGATCGCCGATGGGCAGCGCGCGCTGTTTCTCGGCCCGCTGCTGCCACAAGCGCCGGTGTTGGCGCGGCTGCTGACCAGCCTGCGGTCCGCCACGCCCGGTGGCGCCGGGGCAGGGGGCGATGCCCAGGGCGTTTTCGAACGCGTGCGTGCTGCGCGCAGCCAGTAGCTCGGGCGCATAGCGCGCAGTGGCCATGGGTTAATGACTCATTTTTTGATAGCTGCTGGCGCTTATTGGATAAGCGCTAAAGCCATTTTTTACTTAAATTTTGTCTTCTTCCTCCGTTCCCACATTCCCGATCAACTCGCTGCAAGCGCAGTGCGACAAAGGTGCCTGGGCGCGTGGCGTGGGTCTGTTTCGGCAATCCGCCGTGGTCAGCATCCACACCGAAGAGGTGAAAGAGGGCGAGTGGCGGATCCAAGGTGCGGTTCAAGGCACCCAGGCAGAGCCTTATGAACTGTCGGTCAAGCTCACCCTGGCGCCCAATGGTCAGGTACGCGCATGGTCGGGCGAGTGCACCTGTCCGGTGGAGGTGGACTGCAAACACGCGGTAGCCCTGACGCTGAAAGCGGCGCACCTGCGCCCGGGCGCTGCGCCTGCACCGTTGTCTCCGCAGGCCGTTCAGGCGCTGCAGGCCATGCAAGAGCGTGTGGCCACCCAGGCCCGCGCCGAGGCCGAGGCCCGCCTGGTGCGCTGGCTGAACGATTGGGACGTGGCTGCAGACAACGCCGCTTTGCCCGCGGCAGGCGCGCGGTCAGAGAGGCCCGAGTGTTATCTCTATCTGCTCTCCACTGTGGGCCGCCTGCGCTCGGGTGCGCCGCAGTTGCAGTTGGAGGCCGTGGTGTCCTACCCCAAGGTCACCGGCGGCTGGGCCAAGCCCAAAGCCATCCGCACCCAACCCGGCCCTGGGCAGGCGGTGTACGACCGGGCCACGGACGCCGACCGGCAACTGCTTCAACTGCTGCGCGCCATGCCGCGCAGCGTGGGCTACTACTCGGCCTACAGCGGCGCGCCGTCGGGCATGCTGGAAGGTGCGGTGGGCGTTCTGGCTCTGCAGCAGGCTGCCGCCACGGGCCGTTTGTTTTCCGACGCGGGCGGTTCCACCGTGGGCGAGCCGCTGCGCTGGGGCGATGCGCTGCCCATTGCCTGGGCCTGGAAGGAGACGCCCGCCTCCCCAGGCGAAGACAGCGCCTGGACCCTGCAGGCCAGCCTGCCCAGCCGCAGCGCCACGCTGTGTGCCAACCACCCGCCGCTGTACATCGACGCTGCCCAGGGCCTGTGTGGCGCTGTGTTGGCCGAGGGGCTGAGCCCCGCGCAGCTGCAACTGCTGCTGCAGGCGCCGCCGCTGGCCGCTGCCGCGCTGCAAAAGCACCAGACCGATGTGGCCAGCCGCCTGGGCGGGCTGCTGCCGCTGCCGCCGGTGCTCAGCCCCCTCACGCGGGTGCAGGGCGTAAAGCCCGTGGCGCGCCTGCACTTGGCGCCCGTGCCTGAAGCCGATGTGCCGGACCTGGGCCTCATCACCGCCCAACTGCGGTTTGACTACCAGGGCCATGTGGGCTGGTGGGCGGGGCAAGACCTGGGCGTGCTGGTGCCGGGTGCTGACGGTGGTCAGGTGCTGCTGCAGCGCGACGCCGCTGCCGAGCTGGACGCCATTGAGCGCCTGATGAATCTGGGCCTGCTGGCCACCGACGAGGGCCTGTTCGGCATCCCCGGCGAGGAATCGCAAAACGATTGGATGCACTGGGCCGACAACGGCTTTGTGGTGCTGCGCGATGCGGGTTTTGTGGTGACTGTGGATGCGGCCCTGGATGGCTGGATCCGCCATGCCGATACGCTGGACGTGGTGTTGCAGCCGAGCGACGAAGGCGGGGACGAGGCCACATCGCCCTGGTTTGCGCTTTCGCTGGGCATCGAGATCCAAGGCGTGCGCCACAACATCCTGCCCTGGCTGCCCGAGCTGATCGCCGCTGCCGCAGCCCAGCCCCTGGGCTCGGACACGGGCTTGCCCCGGCTGCCCTCGCACGTTTATCTGCCATCGCTAACCGGTGCAGGTTTTGTGCGCCTGCCCACCGCCACCCTGCGCCCCTGGATGGCCGCGTTGCTGGAACTGGTGGGCGACCGCGCGCACGATTTCAGCGGTGAGAGCCTGAAACTCTCTCGCCTGGACGCGTTGCGCACCAGCGCCGCCTTGGGCGATGGCGCGGTGTGGCAGGGCGCAGATGCACTGCGCAGCCTGGTGGCGCAGCTGCAGGGTGCCAGCGGTTTGCCCGCGGTGCCGGTGCCTTCGGGTGTGCGGGCCACTTTGCGCCCGTACCAGCAGCAGGGGCTGAACTGGCTGCAGTTCCTGCGTGCGCACGGCCTGGCCGGGGTGCTGGCCGACGACATGGGCCTGGGCAAAACGCTGCAGACGCTGGCCCATATTCAGGTTGAAAAAGACGCGGGCCGCCTGGGTGACCCCGCCCTCATCATTGCGCCCGTGAGCCTCATGGGCAATTGGCAGCGCGAAGCCGCGCGCTTTTGCCCCGGCCTGCGCTGCCTGGTGCTGCACGGCGCGGGCCGCCACGCCGTGGCCGATGCGGTGGCCGAGTACGACATCGTCATCGCCCCCTATTCGCTGCTGCAGCGCGACCGCGAACGCTGGCTGGCGCAGCCCTGGCACTTGGTGGTGCTGGACGAAGCCCAGAACATCAAGAACGCCAGCACCCACGCCGCTCAGGTGGTGGGCGAGCTGAAAGCGCGCCACCGCCTGTGCCTGTCGGGCACGCCCATGGAAAACCACCTGGGCGAAATCTGGAGCCTGTTCCACTTTTTGATGCCCGGTTTTCTGGGCAGCCAGCAGCGCTTCAAGGAGCTGTTTCGCAACCCCATCGAAAAGCAGGGCGACACGGCCCGCCTGGCGCAGTTGCGCGCCCGCGTCACGCCCTTCATGCTGCGGCGGACCAAGGCGCTGGTGGCGGCGGAACTGCCACCCAAGGTGGAGTCGGTGATGCCGGTGGCGCTGACCGGCCCGCAGGCTGACCTGTACGAAACCATCCGCTTGGGCATGGAGAAAACCGTGCGCGAGGCGCTGCAGACCAAGGGCCTGGCCAAGGCGCAGATCACCATCCTGGATGCGCTGCTCAAGCTGCGTCAGGTGTGCTGCCACCCGGCGCTGGTTCCGCTGGATGCCGCCAAGAAGGTCACCACCTCGGCCAAGCTGGATCAACTGATGGCGCTGTTGCCAGAGATGCTGGCGGAGGGGCGGCGCATTTTGCTGTTCTCGCAGTTCACCAGCATGCTCACGCTGATCGAGGCCGAACTGAAGAAGCGTGGCTTGCCGTGGGTCAAGCTCACGGGCCAGAGTGTCAAGCGCGACGCGATCATCGAGCGGTTCACCAGCGGGCAGGTGCCGTTGTTCCTCATCAGCCTGAAGGCGGGCGGCGTGGGGCTGAACCTGCCGCAGGCCGACACCGTGATCCATTTCGACCCCTGGTGGAACCCGGCCGTGGAAAACCAGGCCACCGACCGTGCCCACCGCATCGGCCAGACGCAAAGCGTGTGGGTGGTCAAGCTGGTGGCGCAGGGCACCATCGAGGAGCGCATTCTGGCGCTGCAAGAGCGCAAGGCGCTGCTGGCGGGCAGTCTGTACAGCGAGGCCGCCGCGCGCAAGGAGCCGCTGTTCACCGAAAGCGATCTGGCCGAGTTGTTGCAACCGCTATCGTCGTTGTAGCTGCCAGTGCAGGCGGCGTAAGGCCCGGACTGCCTTGGCGCATGTGATGCCTGTGTGCCTCTGCGCTTGCGCATTAACAACAGTCTGTAGCCGGCGGCACAAGAGTCGCCTTTGCAAATCAAAGCGTTACACGCTACAATGAGAGCCTCACGACCAAGCGGGCGGGTACCAACCGCCCTTTTTTTTTGGTCGCTTGCTTTTCGAGCTCGAAGCTGTCGGGGAAGTCTCCGGGGGTTATCGGGTTTTTTGTTTTTCCGGGATTGAACTGAACACGTGGCATTGCAGCAAGTCGTTGAACAAGTGGTGACAGGTCTGGACTACGACCTGGTGGAGATCGAACGCTCCGCCGGCGGTTTGTTGCGCGTCACCATCGATTTGCCCTGGGTGCAGCCCGCCGTCGATGCGCCCCAGCCCGTGATCGAGCAGTTCGTGACGGTCGAGGATTGCGAGAAGGTCACGCGCCAGCTGCAGTTTGCGCTGGAAGTGGACGGTGTGGAATACAAGCGCCTCGAAGTCTCGTCTCCCGGCATCGACCGCCCCTTGCGCCACGAGCAGGACTTCGTGCGCTTTGAGGGCTCGGTCATCGACATCACCCTGAAGGCGCCCATTGGCGCCGCAGCAGCGGGGCAGGTCAACGCCACCCGCAAGAAATTTCGAGGCACGCTGGAGCGCGCCGAGTCTGGTGGCTGGCAGATCGTCTGGAGCGACGAGCCGCCGGTCAAGCCAGGTCAAAAAGTGAGCAAAAAACGCGTGCCCGCCCCGCTGCAGGCGATGGGCTTCGCCCTGGATGAACTGCGGGATGCGCGCCTGGCGCCCATCGTGGACTTCAAGGGGCGCGCGGGCAAGGCTGGCTCAGCACCGGCCTGAGCTGCTGAATGTGTGGGGTGGGGCGGCCGTTGAGCGCCTCCATCCTCGGGTGATTGAAATAGGAGAGTCGTCGCATGAATCGCGAACTGTTGATGTTGGTTGAGGCCATTTCACGCGAAAAGAACGTGGAGCGTGATGTGGTCTTGGGCGCTGTGGAATCGGCCCTGGCCCAGGCTACCAAGAAGCTCTACCAGGGCGAAGTGGACATTCGCGTGTCCGTTGACCGCGACAGTGGCAACTACGAGACTTTCCGTCGCTGGCTCGTCGTGCCCGACGATGCAGGCCTGCAGAATCCCGATGCCGAAGAGCTGTTGATGGATGCGAAAGACCGCATCGCTGATATCGAAGTCGGCGAATACATCGAAGAGGGTGTGGAGTCCGTGCCCATCGGTCGCATCGGTGCCATGGCCGCCAAGCAGGTCATCCTGCAGAAGATCCGCGACGCCGAGCGCGAGATGCTGCTCAACGACTTCATGT
>PJUL01000194.1_pt1 | contig 52093 bp, 44 predicted proteins | sample 1512221 | NCBI WGS metagenome assembly PJUL01 (sample SAMN08177667, study PRJNA422409) | Feces metagenome, whole genome shotgun sequencing project.
GAAAAGTAAAACACGTACACCTTTACAAATATTAAATGATGAATACTCCTCCGGCTTCTTCAATGGAATGGAGAATGCAAGAGTCATTACACCGGAGAATGATCCTGCGTTCCTCAGTTCGCTGACGGTATTTCATTTTTTACAGGGACGGGTTGCGGGCATGGAAATAAATCCCGATGCAATGCAGGATCCGGTAAAATGGCGGGGCCATGTCACCTCACTTTTTTTGAATGAAATACCGCAGCAGTTTCCTGACGGATCACAACTTGTAGAAGATGCTACGTCCATTCGCTCAGTTGCCATGTCCGATATTGCGTTGATCAAAATTTTCAGCCCGCCATTTGCCATTGCCATGGGCAACGGACCAGGCGGAGCCATCGCTATTTATACCAAAAAAGGAAGCGAATTCCAGCGACGCCAGTTATCCGAAACAGTTTCACTACCCGGTTTTTCCAAAACAAGCGTTACCCAGGAATTGTATTACACCCTGGGAGAGAAACAGGCTGTCCGCTTATTAAACTGGATGCCAGGATTACACCTGGAAGAAACAGTGAGCAATCGCGTAATAACTGTAAAACCGGAAACAGGTTTGAACAACGACCGCCTGCTGATCCAGGGATTCGATGCCAGAGGCAGAATGATCCTCAAAGAAATAAGTTGGTAAACCGATTTAACAAACAAAATACGAAATTAATCGTATTATTGTTTCTGTTATGCGATACCTCCTGCTGTGTTGCTTGTCATTGACAATGTTGCAGCTTGCTGCACAGAAAGTTTATACGCCCGCTATTGAAACATGCGGTTGCGATTTCAAAGTAGACAGTTCCTTTGCACGCACTTTCCCGGAAAAGTTCCGATCCGATCTCACGTTTAGTCACCGCGTAGACAGCTCCATCAAAATGATCTGCGGTTACCTCAGAGTGCCGGAAAACCGCAAGGACCGCCAGTCGCGGATCATCCGTTTACCCTTCATTATTTTAAAAAGTAAAAATCCCGGCCGGCACGATGATCCGCTTTTGTTTACCAGCGGTGGACCTGGCAACAGTTCATTGGGTTGGATAAATGGCATTTCCAAAAGCACTATCATCAATGATCGTGATTGTATTGCCTTCGAGCAACGCGGAACAAAATTCGCCATCCCTTATCTCCGCGACCTGGTGCTCGATTCCGTGATGCGGGAAGCCTATCGCCGCAATCTTCCGAAAGACAGTATGTGGATGCACGGCATCAAACTTTACAAAAAGCGTTTACTTCGTAAAGGCATCGACCTGAAAGGTTATAATTCCGACGAAACAGTGTCGGATATTGCCGACCTGCTGAAAGTACTGAAGATAGACTCCGTTAACCTGATCGGCGGCTCTTACAGCGGCGGATTGATGATGGCAGTAGCACAAAAAATTCCTTCCAAAGTGCGCTCCGCTATTCTGGATTCACCGCTGCCGATGTTCTCGCCCATCGATGAAGACGAACCACGTCATTTCATGGAAGCCTTGCATGAACTCAGCGATCGTGTTAATAAAGACTCAACGGATGAGCGTTATAAAAACCTGGAGCAACAATTTCATCAGTACTTTTTATCAATTAATAATAAAACATTCGAGATCGATTATAAGGATACATTGCTGAAAAAAACAATCCCGGTTCAATACAATAAGAATGAGCTGCTGGAGATTATTGTGGGTGCCATGCTCGATTTCAATCAGTTGAAAGATGTGCCCTATATGATTACGGAAATGATCCGTGGTAATCATCGTCCTTTTATTTACCCTAAAATCGACAGGATCCTGACCAAATTTCCTTCACCGGACGGTATGCGTATGTCGGTTTATTGTGCCGATCAGGCTGCTTATCACGACCAGCGGATCATTCAGCAGTTATATAAACTCTATCCGTATCTGGAAGGATTCCGCATCAATGATGTATGGAAAAAAGTATGTGATTGCTGGGATGTGCCGCCATTAAATCCGGCAACGAAGAAACCTTTTTATTCGTCCGTTCCTGTATTTATTGGTGACGGGATCATGGACCCCGCCTGTAGTCCCTTGTATATGCAACAGCTCAAACATTATTTGCCTAACGCGCAGACCTTCCTGTTCCTCGACCGGTCGCATGGTGTGGGTGGCAAAACCTTTGCCACGTTGGTGGAAGCCTTTATCAACAATCCCTATCTAAGATTGCAGTCGCAAGATCCGCGGGTTATCGCCTACTAAAGCTGTCAGGCCTGTTGCGCACCGTCAACGGGGCATTCGATATGAACGGATGTTCCTTTTCCGGGCGAGGATTGTATGTCGATGGTACCGCGCAGGTAATTGACGCGCGACTGGATATTCTGCATGCCGGCGGTTCTTATTTCTTCCAATTGTGATTGTTCAAATCCTTTTCCGTTGTCTTCTACCGTAATGGTGATGAGGTTGTCCTGGCTCATCACTTGCGCAAGAATGGTGGTGGCGCCGGAATGTTTGACGGCATTGTTTACCAGTTCCTGTACGATGCGGTAAACCACTATTTCAACGGATGGTTGTAGCCTGTCTTCCAAACCATAAAAGGCCGTTTCGATCCGGAACGGTTGCGACTGGCTCAGGCTTTCACAATAATCCTGCAACGCGTGTTGCAGACCAAGTTTCATCAGGGCCTCTGGCATCATATTGTGCGCCACTCTCCGCATTTCGGAAATGGATTCGTCGAGTTTGATGAGTGCATTGTTGAAAATGCGGCCGTGTTCTTCGGTAAGAATAAGATTTCCTTTCATAGCTCCTAATTGAAGTTTGACACCGCTGAGCAGTCCGCCCAATCCATCGTGGAGATCCTTGGCAAGACGGCTACGTTCGTCTTCCTGGCCTTTCAGCAGTGATTGTGTGGCAAGTAATTGTTTTTCTGTTTCCAGTTCCTGGATCCGCTGCTGCTGCAGCTTCCTCTTTTGCTGGTAGGTCCGGTAGATTAAACATGTCAGCAGCAGTACAAGGATGGTGCTGCCGGCAAATACATAATTGAGTATATTTTTCTGGTGGATGCTGGCCTGTTGCAATTTTATCTGGGATTCCTTTTTTTCCGTTTCAAATTCCACTTCCAACTGACTGGCATATTGTTTATTCTGTTCACTTGCCATGGAATCAGTCACCTGTTTGAGTTCTTTGTAATAGGCCAGTGCCTCTGCAGGTCTGTTCCAGTCTTCATAAAGCCGGCTCTGGTAATCGAGCAATACTTCCAGGTGTGAATAGGAAGCGCCTTGCTCTATTACACGTTTCGCTTCATTCAGTAATCTTTCTGCCTCCGGATATGATTTTTTTAATGTCAGTACTCTTGCCGTCTGCAACAAACCCTGAATTTTTCCGAAGCCCTGTTCATTATTTTTTGATGCATTGACCACCCAGGCCGAATGGAATTCCGCACTGTCCAGTTGGTTGAGGTTCATGTCTACCAATCCACGGACCAGGTGATAGCTGACCAGTAACTGCGACTTGAAGTTGTCGTCGTAATACTTGGCTGCGGAATCGAGATAAAGATCGGCCTCTTTGTACCTGTTCTGCATATTGAGCGAAAGACCGATACGATAATAAGAAGCGAAATAGTCTGAAGGTACACCTGTTAACCGCGACGCATCAAGCGCTTTCCGTGCACAGGCCTCCTCTTTTTCAAACTCGTTCATTTCCTTGTGATAATTCGCCAGGTCTACATAAGCAAAAGGCAGCTTGTTGATGGCACCGATCTTCTCATACATTCCTATGGCCTTATAACCGAATTCGATCGCTTTTTTATAATCCCCCATCTCCCGCCAGATATTGGCCGTTATGCCCCATGTGGCAGCGATATTCAGATCCCGCTTCGGGTGCTCGCTTTTCTCCATGTAATACTGCGCACTGTCCATATATACCAGTGCTTTTGTACGATTGCCATTAAGCCAATAGAAATATGCTTTATTGTGATAAAGCATACCGGTGTAAAAGTTGAGTTCTTTGCGTTGGGCAAATTGTATTCCCTGCTGATAGGTCTGATCGGCCAGGGTTGAGTCCACCGTTTCATAATTGATTGCCAGCGTCATCATGCTTTTTACCCGCGATGTGTCGTGTAGGTCATTTTGACTGAGTTCCCTGATGAGGCTATCGACAACAGCCGGTTGATCGCCGGTCGTCTGCGGAAGATCGGGTGCATGGTATTGCTTATTACGATCCCCTTGGCAGGCGAGCAATAGCAAAATGATGCAAATAGCTGATACTGGTAACTTCATCACAAATGGTTTTCGGTGGAACCAATGCACAAATAAAGAACAGGTTATTTAGTAAATGATCCCCCGTTCGGGGGATTTGCACCAGTCAGATTTCATCTTAACGGGGGATTGCCGGAGGGCTGGTACAGCTGCATTTTTACAATAAAATCATTCAACCAGTAAACCAGTCCTGATGATGAAAAGAAGCTTTTTGCTGTTGTCCGTTCTTCTTTGTACGGTGTACCAATTATCGGCGCAGCATCCGGTTAAGCCGATCCCGGCGGCCATTCCGCGACACGAAGCGGCACAACCTCAACTGAAACCGAATCTTCAAATCAGGAATTGGGAACAGCTCCTCGATGATGCTTCCTGGCGTGGTGCACGTAGCTGGAGAAATAACAACAGCACTGTGGTGGATTCGATTACCACGCTGTCCTTTTTCCTCCAGAGCCGTCAGGCTACCTGGACCAAACAAGGCTGGGAATACGTAACACCGAAGCCAGCCAGCTATGAAATCACCGGCAACAGGATCGTGATACGCTTTGACTACTTTCCTTACAAACATGTATTGGATGGGACGTATGATCATCTGACGAAAAAAATCAATGGCACTTTCAGGGAAGAAAGGCAGGTTACCAGGAATGCGCCGCCGGCTTACAGTCCGGGTACGACTACCGGTGATTTTGAACTGATCATGAAATAAACTACCAGCATGCGGACAATAACTTCAGTCAGTATTTTATTGATAATTGTTTTTGTGACTGGTTGCAAAACAGTACCGGTTACCGGTCGCAAACAACTGAACCTTGTTCCTGATTTTATGATCAGGGAATTGTCTTTCAGTCAATACGACTCCGTGGTAAATTACAGCCGCACATTGTCGCAATACGATGAGCGTGCGCAAATGGTGACACGTGTGGGCATGCGCATACAACAGGCTGTGGAAACCTATATGAATGAAAATAAGATAGGGAAAGACCTCAAAAATTTTAAATGGGCATTTAATACCATCGATGAAAATGTAGTGAATGCCTGGTGTATGCCCGGGGGGAAAGTAGTGGTGTATACAGGATTGCTGCCTATCACGCAGTCAGAAGAAGGCCTTGCCGTTGTAATGGGCCATGAGATTGCCCATGCCATTGCACGCCATGGCAATGAAAGAATGAGTGAAGGATTATTGGTGAACTTCGGTGGACTAGTACTGCAGGAAGCATTGAAAAATAAAAAACAGGAAACGCAACTGTTCTTCCTTGCGCTTTACATGGTGGGCAGCAATCTTGCCTTGTCGCTGCCCAACAGCCGCATGCAGGAAAGCGAAGCCGATAAACTGGGACTGATCTTTGCGTCGATGGCAGGTTACAACCCCGATGAAGCCATTCCCTTCTGGCAGCGTATGTCAGCTTTGAATAAAACAAAAACACCTGAATTTTTATCCACCCACCCCAGTGATGAAACACGGATACGAAAACTTACGGCGTTGATCCCGGAGATCAAGGAGAAGTACTACCGGTAGCCAACAGCCGTTATAAGTTGTAGGTTGTAGGTTTTAGGTGGTGATACAAATTGGACGAATAGGTTTAACATTGTGTATGCCTTTTCAAAAACTGGTTAACGGGTTTCGTGTCCGGCCACGGAAATTGTTCCTGATCGATGGCGCAGGTGCTTTGTTCACTGCTGCAATGAATATATTATTGATCCGGTTTGAAGAATATATTGGCATGCCCATCGGCATGCTTTATTATTTGCTGGCGGCGGCGATTACGTTTGCTTTTATTTCATTTGCCTGCTATTCTACCAACCCGGCAAATCCCTCTCTCCCATTAAAAATTATCGCCATAGCCAATACGCTTTATTGTTTGACGACATTGTTATTGGTGTTCGTATTTTATGAGCGGCTCAGTATTATCGGGCTCATCTATTTTTCCGCAGAAATCGTGGTTATTGCGTTGTTGATTTGGGTGGAATGGAAGACCTCCAACGCTATCCGGAACCCAAATGCCGGCGGAGTATCGCATCTATAATCTGCTAAAACAGGTAACCGTCACGGGCCGCGTTCATGCTGAAGTGAAGATGGAAAGCCTTTTCACACCACTTTAGCTAGTTCATTTTTGTCGGATTCGTTCAATTCAGCCGCCCCGGCTACTGCTAGTTTTGTTTTTTAATTGAAACAACATGAGCAGCAAACATTTTACGTCTTTTCTCCTGACCGCTATCCTTATTACCAGTTGCGCAAGATCTGTGTACAGTTCAGACGGTGAAAGCATTTACAAATCGGGGAAGACTCTCGCAGGAAAAAATTTATTCGACCGGCAAAAGTCCCGCATCATGCTATTTAAAAGCTGCCTGGGCTGCCATGGTCCTTCGGGAAAAAGAGTCAGCGATTGTAATATTCAATGGAGCGACCTCAGCGACCCGGCTAAAATCGAGGTACCGTATACGAAGGAATTGTTTTTCCGCTTCATCGATGAAGATTTGAAAAGCGATGGATCAAAAGCACAAACCGGCGTACACTGGCAAATGTCGGACGACGAAAAATCGGCCGTGATCGACTACCTCAAATCATTGAAGTAACCTCATGCCTTAATTCAGTTCAATCAGTTTATGCACCACTGCCATGCGGATCAGCATCGCCGTGTTACGTGCATTCAATTTCACCAGCAAATTTTTCCGGTAGGTATCAACCGTTGTAGATCCAACAAATAATCGCGCAGCAATTTCCTTGGTATTGAATCCTTCTGCAATCAGCATCAATACTTCTTTTTCCCTGCGTGTAAGCACGGGCACCAGCGGGTCATTGGAAGAAGAGTTTTGCAGGGTCTTGGCCACATCGAAACTCAGGAAGGTCTTTCCTTCGTAAACCGTATGGATGGCAGTACTCAGTTCATCGCAGGTTACGTTTTTTAAAATATAACCCAGTGCTCCGCTGTCCATCATTTTCCGGATGGTGGTCTCCTGGTTGTAGGTGGTCAGGGCCAATACGGAGATCGTGGGATATTGATGTGTTATCTCCGCGCAAAGATCGATACCGCTTTCATCGGGAAGATTGATATCGAGTAATACCACATCGGGCCGCAGCTGTGCCAGCAGGCCGCGGCAACTGCCGGCAGATGTTGCATGGCCCACATAGCTGATGCCCGGTGCATCCTGCAGCAATGTTTTGATGCCTTCGATTACCAAAGTATGATCATCTACTATCAATACGCTGATCATGATTTCAGATTTATGGCAACATGAACGTAGGTGCCGTTTCCCGGAGATGATTGTATGTCCATTTGTCCTTTTAAGAATTTAACCCTGTTGCGGATATTGCACCAGCCCATGCCGTCTTCCTTCGCCGACACGGAAAGATCGAACCCGCGGCCATCATCCTCCACCGTTATCGAGAGTGTGTTGCTCTCGCGCGACAATTGCACGATCGCCTGCTGCGCATGTGCATGACGCAGTACATTGTTCAGCAGTTCCTGTACGATCCGGAAAATGGTATTGCTGACAGTAAGATCGGGTTTTACATCATCCGCATTCATCGACTGAAATACTACTTTCAATTCGCCTGATTTGTTGATGCTGGTGCAGTAGTCACGGATAGCGGCAGCGATGCCATATTTGGCCAATGACTCGGGGATCATGTTGTGGGCGATACGGCGCAGTTCGATGATCGATTGATCCAGCAGATCAGATGCGTGGGTGTAGCGCGTTTCATTGATCGAAGCGCCGTCTGTGGCCTTCGAGCGCTGAAAAGCAAATTTCACCGAAGACAACATCCCGCCCAATCCATCGTGCAGGTCTTTGGCAAGACGTTTACGCTCTTCTTCCTGGCCCAGTAATATGGAACGGGTAATATCCAGCTCACGGTCTTTTTCCAATTCACTGATCATCCGTTGCTGCAGTTGCTGCTTTTGCCGGTAGATCCGATAAAGCAACAGCGACAATCCCGCTGTGATGATCAACGCACCGATCAATGCATAGTTGATGAGATTTTTTTGTCGTATCTGTCCTTCCTGCAACGAATGCTCGAGTTGTAATTGGTTGATCTGCCTGCTGCGTTTTTCCGTTTCATATTCCGACTCCAGTGTATTCAGCAGTACGGCCACCTCTTCTCCCCTTGTCTTATCTTTCAATTCTTCATAAAGGTGAAGATAGCGGTTGGCTTCTTCAAATTTTTTACCGGCTTCAGCCGTTTTCGCGAGATTGAAATAAGTGTCGCGCAATAACATCCATTCTCCTTTCCGCTGTGCGATGCCCAGTGCTTTTGCCAGATAAAGGGTCGCATTTTTGGTGTTATACAACGCCAGTTGTGTCATGGCCTTGAGATTATATATCTCGGCAGACAGGTAGTCTTCATTTCCATCTGTTAGTAAAGTCAAAGCAGAGTCGGCCAGCATATCGGCTTTCTGTGCAAACCCCGTTTCCAGCAGGTGGTGGCCTTGCAGCACATGAAATTGTGTGCGGATAACAGGAAGCGGTCCCGCCTGAAGCAGCTCTTCAATTGCTGCGATCTGTGCAGGTGCTTCCGCTGCCCTGTCTGACCTGTAAAGGGATTTTAAAATTCTCAGATGTGCACTTGCCCGCACAACCGGGCTTATTTTATCGCCACCGCGCAGCGCTGTTTCGCTATACGAAATAGCTTTTGCATATTGATGCAGATCGCAAAAGATGGTCGCAACATTGAGCAAAGCACTGGCACTAAGTGCCGTGTCCTGCTTGGCGTAGTCGATCGCCTGAAGATAAAATTGCAAGGCCCGTGCTGGTTTGTTCTGCAGCAGGTAACAGGAGCCTATGTTGTTGGTAAAATTACACGCGGCACGGTCGAGTTTATGTTCCCGGGCAAATTCAAATCCTTTTGTAAAAAACACCCTGGCGCTGTCGTAGTTGTCTGCATTAAAATAAAAGCTCCCGATTTCCATGAGTGTGAAAGCCTCGAGGCGTCGAAATCCTTGCTGATTGCTTTGTACACCGGCGTCTTTGAAAAGTTTTATGCGAACGGCTTCGGTCAAATCCGGATTGGATGAAGTTGCCTTGATAAATGAATCTATACGTATAGAGTCGGCAAGGCGTTGCTCATCCGGCAAATGGCCGCGGCCCGGATCTGATTCTCCATACAATGCTGAGACCGAAATAGCCAGCAGCAGAACAAGTGTGTATTTCTTCATGTGTAGGTGGAGGGCAAAGTTGCGCTAAAATGCCCACGCAAGATATCCTGATTTTTAGGGAGCGGGATGCCGCTCATCCATTTCCTGAAATATAAGGATTGCCCCCGGCTGCCCCTGCCGGTAGTTTTGCCCGCTCAACAACAAGTCTATGAAGCAATTACTACTTCTTTTACTCCTGCTTAGTCAAACCGTGGTGCATGCTGCTCCACCGACAACCCCTTCAACAGCCCTGGCAGTCAGCAATGTGGATGGCGACCGCTTTACCTTAAGATGGACCAGTGGCAATGGTGCCCGCCGCATCGTGGTGATGACGGCTAATCCAACCATTACCGGCGTGCCGGTGAATGGCGTTGATTATACGGAAAACGTCGTGTTTGGCCAGGGCAATACACTTGCTCCGGGTGAATATATTGTCGGTGACCTGAACAGCAGTGTTCTGGTAGTGTACGGATTGCAGCCTGCCACAAACTACCGTATTGCCATTTTTGAATACAATGGCAGTGGATTTTCAACAGAGTATCTTTCTACACCCGCAGCGGCAACTTTTTCAACGGCCGTTACGCCACAAACCCAGGCATCTGCCCTGCCGGCCACTAACATAGCTCCTGCGAGTGCCGAGATAAACTGGACAAAGGGTTCCGGGTCGCAAACGCTGGTCGTAATGCGCGAAAATTCTCCTGTAACCGCTACTCCATCCGATCTTACCAAATATTCCCCAAACTCAAGTTTCGGAGTCGGTACACAAGTGGGCGCAGGCAATTATGTAGTATACAACGGAGCCGCCAGCAGTATTCAGGTAATCAACCTGAAACACGCCACGACTTATCATGTAGCCGTATTCAGCTATAATGGAGCCGATGGGCCTGTATATCTCACTCCGGGCGCTACTACCAGCTTTACTACGGCAGACAGACCTACGCAATCGGCCAACAGCTTTCGCCAATATGTAGTAGATGGATTGAGCCTGCAGGCTATCTGGAACAATGGCAATGGCACAAGCCGCATCCTGGTAGCCAGCGAAAACGGTCCTATCACTGGTGTGCCCGTTGATGGTAAAGACTACGCTGAAAACATCCAATTCGGACAGGGCGAAACATTGGCCGCCGGTGAATATGTGGTATATGATGCCAGCCATTTCATTGCAGAAGTCAGAGGGCTTCAGCCAAGAAAAGAATATTACTTCCAATTGTTTGATTACATCATAGTGAACGGCGTAATCAAGTATAGAACCGTTGATGCACCAAGAGGCGTGTTCTCTACGGCCAAAGAACCTACGGTCAACGTGTCCAATCCTTTTGTGACCAATCTGCGGGCAGATTATATGCGGTTGAACTACACGGCAGGAAACGGTAATGGCAGGTTGGTACTGATCAAAAAAGGAAGTCCTGTGGATGCATCACCCGAAGACCTTACAAAGTATACGGCTTCTCAGAGCTATGGCAGCGGAAGCGAAATCGGCAATGGCAACTTTGTAAACAGTGGCGATAATGTCAACAATCTTGAGCCCGGCACCACTTATCATTTTGCCTTCTTCGAATTCAATGGCGCCAATACTCCGGTCTACATAAAAACACCACTGCGGTTTTCTGCCGCAACATTATCCAAACCGACCGTTGCACCTTCAGGATTAGGTGGAGTATCGTATGGCGCTTCGTTGCGGGTAGGATGGACCCGTGGTAATGGCAATTATTGTATTGTGATCGGTAAGAAAGGTGGTGCCGTCACCAGCGTGCCCGCAGACGACATCACTTATACGGCAGATCCGGTATTGGGCAACGGCACGCAGATCGCTCCCGACGAATTCGTGTTATTTGCCGGCAACAATAACGCTTGCGATGTAAACGGACTTACCGCTAATACCTCTTACAGTTTTAGGGTGTTTGAATTCAATATCGTCAATGGAAAACCTACCTACTACACAGATGCTTTTGCATCAGGCTCCATCAGTACGCTGTCCGCGCCGACCGTCCAGGCGAGTAACATCGTTGCCTCTAATATTACCCAGACCTCAATTACATTGAGCTGGACTAATGGCAACGGCACGGGCAGCCTGATGGTAGGTAAAGCCAATTCGGCGGTGGATGGTGAGCCTGTAGATGGAGAACTATACGGCACATCCAGTACATTCGGCGGCGGACAATCGCTTGGCAATGGAAACTATACTATCTGGAGAGGTGCCAGCAGTGTTACAGTTACCAATCTTCAACCCGGTGTTACTTACCATTTTGCAGCTTTCGGTTATACAGCACCCAATACATACGGTCCTGCATTCCAGCGCAACAACCCGGCACGCGCCAGTTTCACCACGCTTACCAGTGTATCTGCGCCAACCACACCTGCAAGCAACCTGCTGTTCGCCAATGTTGAAGGAAACAAGTTGAATGTAAAGTGGACCAATGGCAATGGTGCTAATCGCATCGTGGTGGCAAGAGCAAACAGTGCCATCACTTTTGATCCTGCTGATGCCAGCACTTATACGGCCAACGCCTCATTGGGCACGGGAACAGATCTTGGCGGAGGACAATATGTAGTTTACAATGGAAATGCAAGCAATGTTGACGTCACCAATTTGCTGCCTGGCACTACTTATTATTTCGAAGTATTCGAGTTCAACGGCACTGGTGCCAATACAAAATACCTGACCACATCAACTGCTACAGGTAACCGTGCTACGGTCTCTGCACCAACAGTAGGAGCGTCTACTTTTTCTGTATCGAATGTTACGGCTACGCAGGCAACCATTTCCTGGACCAATGGAAACGGTGAAGGCCGGCTGGTACTGATCCGCGCAACTGATGCGGTGAATGCAACTCCTGTAAATCTCACCGGCTATACAGACAATACAGTATTCGGCAGCGGCGCACAACCTGCCGCAGGCAACTATGTGATCTATGCCAACACCGGAAGTTCAGTAACCGTTACCGGACTCACCGGCGGACAGAACTATCATGTGGCCGTATTTGAATACAACGGCAACAAAGCTCCGGTGTATATAACAAATCCATTACGCGGATCTTTTGTAACGATCGGTGCTCCTGCAACGGCAACCACTAACCTTGTTTGCGCTCCTTATGCAGCCGACTCTGTCCGTCTTCAGTGGAACAACGGCTCCGGTCAATACCGCATTGTATTGGCACGCAGAACAGCTACTGTGAACCAGACACCGGTAAATGACCGCGACTACCAGGCAGATATAGTATTTGGCAACGGCGAACTCCTGGGCACGGATGTATATGTGGTGTATAAAGGAAATGCCTCTGCCGTTACAGTTAAAGGTCTGCAAGGCAACAGTACTTATCACTTTGCGGTATTTGAATACAACGATTTTGGAAACAATGTTATCCGTTATCAACCGTCGAATCCTGCGCGCAGCAGTGTTACCATGCCGATTACACTACCTCTTTTACTGAATGGTTTTAGTGTGCGTGGCGATAACGGTGCCGCCAGACTGAACTGGTCAACTGCCTGGGAAAGCAACCTTGACCGGTTTGATATCACCGTAAGCCGTGATGGTGTGCGGTTCACCAAATTGGGAGAAGTAGCGGCCCGCAACCGCAACGACCAGCAGGATTATCAATACCATTATCAACTTCCGGAAGCAGGTACCTATCATTTCCGCCTGCGCATGATCGACAAAGACAGCAGCGAGCGTTTCTCCCCGGTGGTTACGCTGGTATGGCAGGGCCGTGATCAGCTCTCACTTTATCCCAATCCTGCGGGAGAGCAACTGATCGTAACACGACGCACAGCCACAGCGGCCGCATGGCAAATGATCGACATGCAGGGAAGAGTGGTGAAGACAGGTTCGCTCAACGGGCTGACCACCATCATCCAACTTGATGGCCTGAAAAATGGTTCGTACGTACTGCGCTTTACCGACAACGGCAAGCCTGTTCAATCAACCTTTATCAAAAAGTAACAAACGAAAACAATGACCAGGAAACTGATAAATCCCGTCCAGAAAGACACGATCACGTTTTTGCACAAAGCAGAAGAAACAGGTTACCTGTATACGGAGATCGATGTGGATCTGCAGCCCGGCGGTGGCACACCTCCTCATACGCACAAAACGTACTCGGAAATATTCCGGGTACTCCAGGGGGAGTTGACCATTTACGCCGGCGGCGAAAAATATGTACTGCACCCGGGCACCGAAATCGAAGCGAAAGCGGGTGTGGTACATCGTTTCGCCAATGAATCTAAAAAAGCGGTACGCTTTAAAGTATTGGTAAAACCCGGCCACACAGGATTTGAGAATGCCTTATACATTCTCTACGGCCTGGCGGCTGACGGATTGACCAATAAGAAAGGCGTACCGAAAAACCTCACCCATCTGGCCATTGTGAACGAAATCAGTGAAATGAATTTGTCAGGCCCTTTAAAACTCATGCAGCCTTACCTGAGATACCTCGCACGCAAAGCAAGCCGCGCGGGCGAAGACAGGAAGCTGATCGAAAAATACTGTGGTTAATGCGCAGCGGACCTGCGAAAGCAGGTTTGGTTTCTTTTGAGCACGTTTAGTTAAGCAAGACCGGGGGATGTATCTACATCCCCTTTTTTTATTCTACCACCAGCCCCCAGCTCTCCCTGTTCTCCTCATAATACTTTATCAGCGCCTCTTCCAATGCGCGGTCGTTCTCCATTTTTCCAAAACAATAATTGCGGACACTGACAACATACCCCTCGCGATCACTAAAGAGATGCTTGTATTTCGCCTGCCCCTCTTCCACATAAGCCAGAAAGTTTTTTATAAACTGGCTCTTTACACCCGGCGAGTGATCATATTTTTCAAAGATCGCTTCGAAACAAAATGCTTCCAGCAAGTCCTGGTCTTCACCGGTAACAAGGTCCGCCAGCCCATTTCGTCCTATACAGATGGTGGTGGCGAGGGTTCCGTCATTGCGTACGGACTGACAGTAAAAGAAACGGGCCGCCACCTTCATCATTTGTTCTTTGGTAAACCTGACCGCGCTATTTTTCTTTTTTGTAAATGGCTGTGAAAGTTGTCCGAATACACGCATGAAGGATGGATCGCGTGCGAGCGTATCGGTAAAAAGCCGGTTGATCTTTACCGTGTCCGGATAATATTTTTCATAAATTCCCTGGAACCTGGTTTTATTCAGCAGTACATACCGGAACCGGCGCGGGTGTTTTTTCATACCGCCCGAAAGCGAATCTATGCCCGATGTGATCAGCTCCGGCGATACGCCCAAATACCGTTCCCCGTCTTCATCATAGTATTGTATATGAAGCCGGACATACTTCTGCAGGTCCGGCTGGGCAGTTGATACGTTGGCCTTCAGAAAGCAGCACAATACAAAGGCAAGGAGCTTGTTCATGTTATATCATTTCCCCGAAATTCCGCCGCAGGCGGCTGTAGTGGCCTATGGAAAGACGTTGGTTTTCCTTTGGAAAAGCTTTAGACTTGCTCCTGAAGGTGAACGATATGCATATTTAAGTAGTTTTGTTTCAATGCAAACAGGCAAATTTCTCATCGATGAACGGTTCCGGATCGACGCCGGCACCAATGTGGTCACCGACCTCGTCAACGGTACCGAAACCAAACTCGAACCGCGTTTGATGAGGCTTTTGTGCCTGCTTGCATCCAGCCCCGGTGAACTCGTAAGCCGCGAATACATCATCCGGGAAATCTGGAATGACTATGGCGGAGCGGATGACGCACTTCACCAGGCGGTCTCTTTTTTACGCAAGGCGCTGGAGGACACGAACAAAACCTGCATTCGCACCATTCCGAAAAAAGGTTATACACTGGATGCGGTAATTAGTCCATCGTCAACCATTCCAGCAGCAACCCCGGTTAATAAAGAACGCAACCAGATAGTATTGCTCCTGGCGATAACCACAGTGCTCATCATCGCTGCATTTATCGGAAGGAATGTATTCTTTCCCTCGCCAAAACCAGGTCTCGAACCACCGGGTGCTATTCCGGACACCACTTATCAATACCAGGAACTGCGGGAACACCTGGAGTCACAGAAAAAAACTGATACAGGCAGGAATTAACTGTTCTTCATGATCCTATCTGCCAAAACAGGGGAAATGCGGCTGATCAACCTCAGCAACTTTGTCTTACCGATATAACTTTCATATCTATTCCTGCGGAAGTTCCTGATGAATTCATCTACCAGCTTGTCTGCACTCATTTTCGATTTTCCGCGGCCTTCCGTCATTGGCGTATCGATCAGGGCCGGTATGATTTCAAAAACTTTCATCGGTATATCCTCCAGCTGATAGCGCAGCGTTTTGGAAAAGCTGTGCACCGCTGCTTTGGTAGCGCAGTACACGGAAGCCGATTTCTTCGGTGCGATAAAAAGTCCGCTGCTCACATTTATTATGGCGGAATTTTTCTTTTCCGCCAACAGGGGCAACAACAACCCGGTTAGTTTCAGCGGTGCTGCCAGGTTCGCCGAAATTTCATAGTCGATCTTGTTCACCAGGTTGGCTTCTTCCATGAAAGGATAATTGAATTGAACAGCTGCATTATTGACCAGTATATTCAGATCAGGGTATTCGTGTTCGATAAACAGGACCAGGTCTTCCAGCGAGTGGCGGTCCGACAGATCGCCACTGAAAATACCTGCTTCGGGGTGCTCCTTCCTGACGCGTTCAAGTTTTTCCTGATCGCGGCCGGCGATGATTACTTTATTACCCAGTGCCAGAAAACGGGTGGCCAAAGCGAGTCCGATACCCGATGAGCCACCGGTTATCAATATGGTATTGCCTGCTACATTCATGATTTCTCTGCTTTAAACTGTTCATTGAAATCTTCAAAACGGTTCTCCTGCCCCATGATGATGTCTTTGATTTCAAAATATGGTTCACCATAAATCTTCGTATCCCGCAGGCGTTCGATCAGTTGCTGATAGTCTTTCAGGTTTTTTGCTTCGATGAGCATAAAATCCGAAATAGCCGCATGAAAATACTCGCTGTCGAATAACCGGACCGTAACGGTTTTGCTTACCTGCTGAAAAATGGGAACGATCTCTTTCTCAAAAAAACCGGCGCGTTGATGCCTGGAAAGTGAGAGCCAGCGCGCATTGGCATTCATCAATACAAGAATGGTGTATGGCTTTTGCTTTTCCATAGGCTTTTGTGTTGTTTGTGCATTGGCCGCAAGCGATAAGGCTGCGAATACGATGAGCAATAAACTTTTCATTTGGTGTCATTTTAATGATGACCCAAAACTGCAACAGACGGAAGTCAAATCCATTTACCTATGTAAAGAAATCAGCGGCCGGATAATTTTCTCCTGATACGGCTGAGTTGCGTGGGCGTAACGCCCAGGTAGGATGCGATATGATATTGAGGTAATTGCTGTTCGAGCTGCGGAAAGGTTTGCTGAAAAATCTGGTAGCGTTTTTCCGCGTCGAGCAGTACGAGTTCGATCTCGCGCTGTTCCTTTTGTACAAAAAACTGTTCGGCCAGCACGCGCGCCGCCCTTTCAATGTCCGGGAAAACCGGATAAAGCCCTTGTATTTTGGAAAAATCGGCGACCAGTATGCTACAATCGGTTACCGCCTGCTGATTGATCTGGTTCGGCTTTTGGGTGATCAATGAGGCATACCCGCCTATAAAACAGGGGGCGACAAAAAAATGCTTGTTGTATTCGATCCCTTCATTGTTCCTGTAGAACGCGCGGACGACGCCGCTCTCCAGGAAACCAATCTCTTTTGCCGTCTGACTTTCTTTGATGAAATAATCATTTTTGGAAAGCTGTTCGGACCTGAACAGCGCGGCGAACTGTTCCCATGCACCGGATGATACGGGGGTAAGGTTGCTGAAGAAATGCCGGAAGGTGCTCATGGGATAAAGATGAGAAATATTCATCTTTCTTCCAATCAATACCGGTTAAGCCTGTAGCCTAAACGGACCTGATACAGTAACTTCAGCACATGAAACCAACCCTTATTCTGCTAGTCCTGCTTTCATGTCTTTGTTTAAAAACCATCGCACAGCCCGGTGATAACGTGCTGCAACGTATTGAAGAAATACGGCGCATGCCGCTGGATACCGCACAGGTGAACCGCCTGAGAATAACAGGCCATGAATTGATCGAGAAAGACAAAGACCTTTCCCTTCAACTATTAAAAGAAGCGCTGGATAAAAGCCTGAAAGTGGGCGAACGCGATGCCATTACCAATTGTTACCGGCTGCTGGGTTTGTGGTACAGTTCCTTCGAGCACTATGAGCAAGGCTTGTACTATTACCGGTTGTCCTTTGAGTCTGCCGTAAAAAATGACAATGTTCAATTGCAGGCCGGCGTGCTTTACAACATGGGCAATATCAAATACTGGAAAAGCGCTTATGACAGTTGCATTTACTATTATCAGCAGGCGCAACAAATACTGGAAGATCCTTCCTTTATCAAAAAATCCGGCACACCGCAAAACAAGGCCGATGTAATGTTATCGGATCTTTACCGCAACCTGAGCACGGTATTCAGTACTGTTAAAAATCTGAAGAAGGCCGATGAATACATCGACAAAGCCATCGCGATCACGTCAAAATATACCAGCCGGAAGGCACAGGAAAACCTGGCGGAATACATGATGCAGAAAGCAGGTAATTTTTACGACAACGGACAAACAGAAAAAGCCCTGCGCATGCGCCTGCAATACCTGCCTTCACTGGAAGAAAAAGCGTTTCAGTACCCGCTTGCCGATGCTTACTACAACATCAGCAAAGAATACCTGGAACTTGACAAAATGGATTCGGCGGTATTGTTTGCTGAAAAACAATTTACGCTGGCGAAAGAACTCGACCAGGAAAGCTATCTCGCAGACGCCCACCTGCTGCAGACGGAGATAGCGTACCGGCAGAAAAACTGGACAATGGCCGACGAGCATGCGCAACAGGCAAAAACCTATTTTGAAGAAAGCGAAGATATTTTTGAGAAAAATGAATTTTTCCGTTTGATGAAAAATATCGCTTACGAGCGCGGCCGGTTCAAAGAAGCCTATGATTATTATGAAAAATACGATCAAACCAAAGACAGCCTGCAAAGCAGTAAACGAGCCATCACCTTTTCGGAAATGGAAATTCGGTATGAAACAGAGAAGAAAGAAGACCAGATAAAACTGCAACAATCAGACCTCCGGCAAAAAAATCTCTTTAATTATCTGTTACTGGGAGGCGCCGCCGCGCTGCTGCTCATCGTCATACTCCTATATAGAAATTATAACAGCCGTAAAAAAATACAGCAGCAGCGGATCAACGAACTGGAAGCGGAGAAACAATTGCTGGCGACGCAATCTTTACTCAAAGGACAGGAAGAAGAGCGGAGTCGTTTGGCACAGGACCTGCATGACGGTCTTGGCGGGCTGCTCAGCGGCGTCAAATTACAGCTAGGATCCATGAAAGGAAATCTCATTACAACGGAAGCAAACAGCCTGGCATTTGAAAGAGTATTGAATAAACTCGACGAATCGATCAGCGAAATGCGGCGTGTTGCCCATAACATGATGCCTGAAGCTTTACTGAAGCTCGGACTGAAACAAGCGCTTTCCGATTATTGTGAGAGCCTCTCCGGCGATCAATCGCTGAAAGTGAACTGTGAAATCTATGGCCTCGAAGAAAGAATGGAAAATACGGTGGAAGTAGTTGTGTACCGGATCATACAGGAATTGGTCAACAACGCGGTAAAACATTCCGGCGGCGACACCATACTTGTGCAGGTCATACGACAGGACACCGGTCGCGTAACCATTACCATTGAAGACAATGGCAAAGGCTTTGATCCATCGCAAACAGATATGTTGCAATCCGCGGGTATGCGCAGCGTAAAATCCAGGGTCAATTACCTGAAAGGCACCATGGATATCAAATCGGAACCGGGCAAAGGCACTTCGGTTTACCTGGAATGTGATTCAACACTAAGCTAACGGCTGCACTGCATCGCAATTCGCCCTTCTTTTGTCGCGTTCATACCCTGATTGCCAGCAGCGGTGTGCGGATATTTGTGTAACACACAAACTCAAAAAACAACTTTTATGCGAAAACTAAAATTGCAGATACAGATGACCATCGATGGTTTTGTAGCCGGACCAAATGGCGAACTCGATTGGATGTGGACCTCGGCCCAACCGGATGAATCCATGTTCAGGAAAATAGCTGAACTTGCCGAAACCAGCGACACTATTTTACTTGGCCGCAAGATGACCCGCGAATTCTGCGACTATTGGGAAAATGTTGCCGACAACCAGCCCGATAGCCCTGAGTATTCCTTTGCGCAACAGATGGTCAATATGCGCAAGATTACCTTCAGCCGGATACAAAAAGAAATCAAAGGTAGAAATGTTGAAGTAGAAAACGGAGATATGGTTGCTGCCGTAAAAGCGTTGAAATCGCAACCCGGTAAAGACATTCTTGTTTACGGTGGCGCTGACTTTGTGCGCTCACTGATCAATGAAAACCTGGTGGATGAATATTATATTTTCACCAACCCGGTGGCCATTGGAAACGGTCTTTCCATTTTTAAAGAAAAAAAGCTCCTGGAATTACAAAAATCAATCGCTTATAAGAATGGTAAAATACTGAACCTCTATCTACCTGTATAAAATTCTATCGCGCGGCTTTATTCATGAAATGTATTGCCTGCTACAATTGCCGCATAAAATTTTTATCGATAAAAAGCTCCAGGGTGTTATCGCCCGCCTTCATCAATTTGTTGGGAGAAAAAAGAATTTCCCTGTAACCCATATAAGGATGTGGATTACCATTTTTGTCTTTTATTTCGAGAACGACTGTTACATTGTTGATACGCCACGCATCCAGCGGAAAGTTGGGAGAATAAGTGATCACAGCTTTGAAACCATATGGTTCCACATAACCGAGCATAATATCTACCGCTTGATAGTTAAGGGAATAAATACTTTTCAAATTTATTTCATTCGTTGAATTGACTTTAAATTCTCTTCTTGGTTCGTCCCTGGTTTCAAACAACAATCGTTGTCCGGGATAAGCTTTAAAATCTCCGGGGCTCGCGCCACCTGGCGTATAACTAAGTTTAAATATTCTGACCTCGGCTCCGGACTGCAATTCTTTATTATCATCGCCGGTAGCCACGCGGACTCTCGCCGATACCAGGTAATAAGCCGGCGGTGTAGCTGCTGCCGGTGGCTGGGTGGTAGTTGCCGCTGCAGGCGGCGACTGTTTCACAACTGTATCGGCCGACCTAACGGCATTCGGTTTAATGCCGGGTTGCATCTTTACCGGCTGATCTTTTACCACTGTCTTGTTCCTGTCAACAGGCAGTTGTTTGACCTGTGCAGATACAAGTCCGGTGAATAAAGTGGTAGCAAGGAGCATAGATAGTATTGCTTTCATGTTACATTTTGTTGCTGATAAATGGTATTGATCGGATCACCATTCAAAAATGCTTCATAGCAGTGCTGCTTTCAATCCCCTGAAACAACCATTTTTTCCATACCGGAATAGGAACCCCGGCAAATGATGCAAGGCTGACAATTCTTTAGTACGCTAGGAATGAGTCCGTTAATGCAAAAAACAAGCGGATTATGCGCCGCCCTGCCAAAAAATAGTACCGGATTAACATTCGCGCCCAAAAATTGTAATAGGTTAGTAGATATTGGTGCCCATCTCCTAACACAATTGCTCTTTTATGGAACGTTTAAAATCTGTTATTACCGCTACCGGCAGTTTTCTCCCGGAAGAAATTGTGAACAACAGTGCCTTTCTCTCCCATTCTTTTTTACAAAAAGACGGAGAGGCTGTTGCCGGCCCTAATCAGCGGATCATTGAAAAGTTTCAACAGATTACCGGCATCCACGAACGGCGTTATGCGAAGCAGAAACAGACGGCCTCCGACCTGGCCGTGCTCGCCGCAAAAGATGCATTGGAAAGCAGCGATACAGACCCGGAAAGCCTTGATTATATCATCGTGGCACACAACTTTGGTAATGTCCGTTATGGTTCGAACCGCACGGATATCGTTCCATCCATTGCCTCCAGGGTTAAATACGGCCTGCAGCTTAAAAATCCGGATTGCATTGGCTATGATCTCATATTTGGCTGTCCCGGATGGTTGCAGGGACTTATCCAGGCCGACTATTATATCCGCTCCGGCGACGCTAAACGTTGCCTGGTAATCGGTACGGAAACGCTTTCCAGGGTGATCGACCAGCATGACCGCGACTCCATGATCTATGCAGACGGAGCAGGTGCCGTGCTGGTGGAAGCGGCAGAGAACGGTGAGGCCGGCATCATTTGCCACCGCGCACAAACCTTCGCCAGCGAGCACGCTCCCTTGCTGACAATGGATAAATCTTATGATCCTGCTGATCAGAGCAGGGACATGTTCATCAAAATGAATGGCCGCGCATTGTATGAATTTGCCCTGAACAATGTGCCGCAATTGGTGAAGCAAACACTCGATAAGGCCGGCGTGCCGATTTCCGAAGTAAAAAAAGTGCTGATTCATCAGGCCAACGAAAAAATGGACCAGGCCATCCTGGAACGTTTGTTTCAGCTCTATGATATTCCAACGCTGCCGGAAGGCATCATGCCCATGACCATCGGCTCATTGGGCAATAGCTCGGTAGCGACAATACCTACCCTTCTCGACCTGATTCTGAAGAAAAAGGTCGGAGAACAATCCATTGTGCCGGGTGACAAAGTTGTTTTTGCTTCGGTGGGCGCCGGGATGAATATCAATGCGCTGCTCTACCAGTTTTAAACCGGTTAGTTCAGCAACTGATCGATCCGGATATCCTCGAGATAGGGTGCCAGTTGTTCTGTATCGAAAAACACCCGGTACTCCAGTACTTCGTTGGTTTTGCAACAACAAAATGCTTCGATGTAATATTCTTTTAATTGAAAAAGAAAGACGAGTTTGTCGGGGAGTTCGCGTTTAGCAATGGCTACGCTTTCTTTGAAAACAGTCAATCTTTTGTGATCCTCGGGCAATGCGATAAATTCTGATAGTTTCATAAATGCTGGCTTTTACGATAAAATAAAAAAAGGCAATTACTAAAACCCGCAGACGGTAACATGTTGTCATCGTTTGCGCAAATCAATGAACTTATGAGGCAGAGGCAGTAACAATAAGAGGCTGAACAATAAAATGGCCGTAAATGGCCCGATGCAGAGGACAAATGTAAACGGGCTTGGCGAAAATCCAAATTCTTTTTCGTTAATAAAAGCCAGCCCCGTAAAACAAATCACTAACCGATTGACCGTTAAGCCATTCACAACTAAAAGGCGATTTTATGAAAAAAGCTTCCGGCGATGTCCGCGGTGATACGGCCGCCTATTACGACCAGTTTTTCGGGCCATTATTCTTTGAGCCCTATGCCCTGGAAGTGGCCAAACGGATAGACCCCGCCGGCATCGCCGTTGCCCTGGAAATTGCCGCCGGCACCGGCCGCGTTACACGGCATATCCGTGAACGGATTCCGCCCCAGGCAAAACTGATTGCCTCCAATATCAACGAGGATATGTTGCAGGAGGCCAAGAAGAAGTTAAGCCATCTTGCGATTGACTGGCAACACATCGATGCACAACAATTGCCTTTTGCCGACAACAGTATCGACCTCGTGGTTTGCTGCTTCGGGTATATGTTTGTTGACAATAAACCGAAAGCATTTGCTGAAGCCTGTCGCGTGCTGCGGCCCGGAGGTCAGTTTATCCTGACTACCTGGGACCGCCTCGAGCAAAACGGCGCTGCCTTTATTACCCGGTCCATAGCAAAAGAATACCTGAAAGAACCATTGCCCGCATCATATGCCACCGCCACTTCCATGAATGATGAAAAAATAATAGCGCAACTAATAAAGGATGCAGGCTTTTCAAAGAACAGGGTTGAGAAAGTAAAGCAATCTTCGGTCAGTCCATCTGCAAAAGAAGCAGCTTACGGACTGGTAGAGGGAGGGCTTTTTTATCAGGAAATCGAAAAGCAAAATCCTGCATGGATAGAAGAAATAAAACGAAAAGTAGAAAAAGAATTGGGTGAAAAATTCGGCAAGGCACCGATGGTGGCTCCGATCAGTGCGGTGATCGGACAGGCATGGAAATAAAAAGACGAAGCGACTGGCTTCGTCTGGAAAAAGAAAAGAATACGACATTTATTTTCCGGGATAAGAAACCATCGCGCTTAAATCTGTGCCCACTTCACAAATCAGGTAACGTTCATTGCCGGCATTTAAAAAAGTGCGGGCGTTGGAAAAAGAAATCGTTTTGCGGCCGTACACCGGATGCAGTTCATTTTGCTGGTTTTTGAACTCCAGGGTAATGGTTACATTTTCTATACGCCATGCATCGGTAAAAAGGTGCGGAAAATATTTGATCTTCAACCGTCCGCCGTGTGCCTGTATATCGGACAGAGAAATATCCTTTCCGCCTGTGCGTAACTCTTCAGGGTTGCTCATGGTGAGTTTGGTGGAAATGAGCGACAGGTTGGCATTGGCGCGTTTATACAAGCCTACTTCAATGTCACTGTTTACGGGCATTTCATTTTGCAAATTCCATTGCGCAAAAGCGCAGTAGGAAGCATTGAACTGTTCGGGTAAAGAAAACTTTACATACACTTCCGAAGGACTTTCCTTGTTGTCCCTCCCGGTGGTAATCTTTACCCGCACATCGGTCAACTTGTAATCAGCCATAGTTGGTGCCTGAACCGGTGGCGGAGGTGCTGGTGGTGGTGGCGTGGATGGTGGCGGCGGCGTTGGATTGTCTTTTACCGGCTCAGCGCCTTTCAATACGGGTGCAGGACTTTTTTTAATAACTGTGGGTTTTACAGCCGAGGGCCTTGTAGGTTGCTGGGCCGTTGCAGCTAATGTTGAAAGCGCAACCGTAGCACAGAACAGGAGTATCTTTTTCATTGATAAATTTTTGATGACGGTAGAAAGTAAACTTACCTGGAAAAGGAGAAGCTCATCCTCCCCTAAACCGAGGAATTATGTTAGAGAAATATCACCCGAAAGGGGGAGTTAACGTGTATAGTTGTATCAGTACTGTTTTACCGCGCGCGAAGGAACAGCTACAAATCCCCTCCTGACGGTATATGCCGGGAAGTAGTTTAAATTACCTTGGCCGCCAATTTTACAATATGAAACTTATCTGCATTGGCCTTTTATTTCTCTGGTATATTCCCGCAGCGGCGCAACCGGTGTTGATCGCGGAAGACAAAAATCCGAATAAGACCACGGATGGTTATAAGCAGGGGTTTCTCGTTGACGCACCTAAAGGAATAGAGGGTAGTTTTTACTTTTCCACGCCAAATTTTCGCCTGTACCAAACAGACGGAACGCCCAATGGAACAAAAATGTTGGTTCAATTTCCTGCGGAGTCGCTGGTGTATGTAAAGGCGGTTACCAAAAAGTTTGTCTACTTCACGATCCTGAGTGGTGGCAAACATTCGCTGCGGCGCCTCGACAGGCAGACACTCAAACAGGAATCACTCACGCACCAGCAGAAGCCGCTTACCCTGGATATGGGTTACTCAGCTGTATTCACCAGCCCGTCAAAAGATCTGATCGCTATCCGCATGTATAACCTGGAAGCCGGCGTCACACAACTTATCGCATTTTCCGATGATGGCCCGGTTGACGCAAAATGGGTAACGGCCAGTTTAAGGAGCGACAACTCTGCCTTGCTTAATAATTTTTCAGACGTTGCTTTTCTCGGACCGCAGATATTTTACCATGGTTTCGAAAAAAAGCAACTCGACGGTCAGTCTGTATTTGAATACATCATTCAGTCAAGCGCACCAGCAACTACGGGTAAGGAGCAGGAGTATACAACCACTAACGTGTACAGTCTGCGCGCACAGGGATATGAATTGAACGACAAATTTTACACGATCAATGACAGCCTGTTTACGGTCGGCTTTTTACGAAACAAACAGACAGGTGCGCGCGATCTCTTTATCGGTTCTATTCACCGCCAAACACTTCGCGTACCCGCAATCCTGCCCACCGATCAAAACTTTGTCTGGGGAGAAATATTGGACAATCAACTCTACCTGGTGAACGGCAACCGGCTTCTCAGTTGGGTTCCCGGATCAGGCACGATCAAAGAAGTATTCCGGAAAAGGACTTACCAATACCAGTCAATGCAACCCGACCGGAGTCTCCTGAAATGTGGTAACTACCTTGTGTTAAGGGAGGAAGACAGTTTACGGACCTTCAACCTGCAAAACAACCGCTTTGAACATGTAGGTATGCCGGAAAACTTCACACCGCCAAACTCGCTCTATAATAGAAAAGATCACATTGCCTGGACAGACCGGAACTTTATCTACTATATACGCTATAACGGTCTTGTTCCTTCCCTGATTCAATACGATCCTGTTAGCAGGCAACATACGCCGGTAACTTTCCCGGAATACAAAAACGAGCAATTCACGTCGTTCCAGGCTATTTTTCAACTGGAAAACAAACTCCTGTTCCTGACGAAATATACCGGAAAAAAAGACCAGCCTGTTTACCGGATCTTTGTGCTGTAAACTACTCCATAAGACAGGCCAGAGGGTGAAAAAACGGTTACTTCTTGCAAAAAATGTTAATACATTAGTAGGAATAACCATTAAACCCCTTCGTTATGAGAAAGACCGCCACGCTCAATGGCATCACCATGAAAGTGTTTGCCGGCACCACAGGCGTATTGCTTGCCTTCGACGTAACCGCTGCAAGAAGAAAAGGACTATTAGGCTTCTCGCTCGAACGGCTGCCTCCGCCCTACCCCGGTAATAAAAAACCAAAATGGGAATGGATATCGGGATTAATGCCGTTCCCCGGCCAGGCACATGATGCCGGTGCGTTGATATCGTCGGATGTGGCGCCGATACAAAAATTCCGCTGGAGCGACTACAAAGTATATGGCGATTCGGAATATGCCTATCGCGTACACGCCATGTACGGCACGCCCACTCAGCCAACACTTTTAAAAGGCCCGAAAATAACCGTCACTACATCCAGCAGCGATGAAGACGGCGTTCATAATGTGACATTCAACCGTGCAGCCGGGGCAAGCCAGGCATTCAGAAGAAATTTTCCCGAAGCCATAAAATTGATGGAGGAAAAAAGAAAACATGGTGGCTTCAAAGACCTGACCGTTGATGACCTGGAAAAAGTAGATCCGGGCGTGAAGCAATGGCTGGCGCGAGATGTATTGAAACAGATCCTTCACGTAATAGCCTCCGCAAAAGACAGCAAGTGGGCACTCGACATTGCCATCTATGAATATGAATGGCATGAAATCGTTGATGCGATCAATGCTGCGGCAAAACGCGGCGTGAAAGTGCGCATGTTGTTTCATTCGAAAAAAGGCGATGCGCAGACTGCAGAAAACAAACACAACGCAAAACCACTGATCGATAAAAAACTCGCGAGAGAGCGGACGACCTCCGCCATCTTTCACGACAAGTTTATTGTATTGTCTAAAGTAACAGGAACCGGTATCAAAATGAAAAGAAAGCCGGTGATGGTGCTATGCGGATCCACCAACTTTACGCACAACGGATTATTCAGGCAAGCCAACGTGGTGCATGTGGTGCGGACAGAAAAAGGAAAAACGGTGAATCCTGTTGCAGACAAGTATGAAGCGCTGTTTGATACGATCTGGAATGGTGAAGAAAAGACGCCCATCACGACCGGTGAAACCAGCAAATGGATAACTGCTAATAACGCCATGGATGCCAAAGCAAATGTGTTTCCGGGATTCTCTCCACGCAAAGACAAGGCAGACCTTACGTATTTTATTAAACTCATCGTTGCGGCAAAAACAGATGTATTGTTCTCCACGGCATTTGTATTGCCAAAGGAAATAATTGATGCATTGGTAGGCAAAGCCGGTGATCCGATATTGCGATTGGGTATTCAGAATACGAATGCCAATAAGATCGCAGGATTTCACCGTGATAAAAGTGCGCAATTTGCCGCCACGGCACTGGCAGACGATGGATTTGAAGCATGGCTGAAAGAGGCGATGATCGCAGGAGCCGGAAATATTCTGATACATACGAAAGTGGTGGTGGTAGACTTTACAAGTGATGCGCCGGTAATCATCAGCGGCTCACATAATTTATCGAATCCCGCATCGCAGAAGAATGATGAAAATTATCTTGTGATCAAAGGCAATACGGATATCGCTGATAGTTATGGTGTGGAAGTGATGCGCATCTATGATCATTACCGTGCGCGCTGGGTAGCCGCGGAAATGGCCAAAAGAAATTCACCTTTGTCTGGCACTTTACAGCCGAACGACCAATGGACGGACAGGTATTTTAAAAAAGATACTTTGCATTACAGGGACCGGTTGCGGTTTGTGGGGAAATGAGAGATCTGTTATCAAATGACCTGAAGAGAATCCCCCGGGGTTCTCTTTGCTTTTAACCATGGTGTCACGCTGCAATAGGTAAAAAGTACCATAAACAAGTGTATTAATGCAATTATTGCATGGTGAACTGTAGTACCTTTGCACCCGACCGGCACCGCCCAAAGGAAATTAAGAATTATTTGAAAGATTACTGATTGAATTAAAACCCGTGAAAAACCATGCAACGGAGATGATCCGTACCCTTCTATTGCAGTTTTCATCACGGTAATCAGACCAACAACACCAGCCAGGATTTACTACTATCGAAGCCGGGATTTACAACACTTTGGAATTTTCAACAACTGATAAATGATCATTGGATAAAACTGAAACCATCAGATGTGCAGGCTGGGATCGTTTAAACCAGCCGTATCTTCTGATTGACGGGAGCCAATCTCATTCACCCTTGCAGCGTATTTCCGGAACTATTTGACTGGCTACTTTTCTTCATTTATCACGAGCGATTGCATGCCCACCGGCCTGCTCCTGCTTAACCAGCCTGCCAACGCTTTGAAGAAATAATTTCATCGACACTCTCATTGTTTAAGTGGTGCTGTTATGCACCGGAGACTTCTATTAACGTACTAAAATCCTGATAGGGTATGCCTTTTAATGTAAATGAAATCGATCTTGGCGTATTAGTTGACAATATGCCTGACATGCTTTTCTACCTTGATATGGACAAAAAGTTGTTGTCATTCAATGCAGGAGGAAACCGATTTTTAAAAATGATTGGTTGTCAGGATCCATTACCCGGAGACGATGTACTGGCGTTGTTCCCTGAAAAAAAACAGACTTTTTTCCGGAGTGAACTTGATAAACTAAATAACGGGCAGGTATTTTCTTTCGAGGATATCTTCCCTGACGATCAAAACATCCTCTATTTTGATATCAGCTTGTATGCCCTGTCGGGTGTTAAAGGTGATCAAATCGGATTCTGCGTTTTACTGAGGGATACAACTGACAAGAGACTGGCAGAAGAAAAATATCGTCGCCTGTTCCATGATAACCCAATGGTAATTTATGTTGTACGGTTAAAAGACCTGAGAGTATTGGAGGTAAACGAAGCAACTGTCAAACAGTATGGCTATTCCAGGGAAGAATTCTTACAAAAAAATGCACTCGACTGGCGGCCGGAAGAAGACCGGGGAAAACTGAAAGAATATTTACTTACTATCGAAATGGGGGGCGCCGACGGGCCGGCTGGTATATGGCGGCATGTAGATAAAAACGGACAACTCATTTTTATGCAAATTTGCCTTCACCGTATGCGGTATAATAAAGAAGACGCGGTAATGGCCATCGCCCAGAATGTTACAGATAAATGGGAACTTGAACGAAAGCACGAGGATGAAAGAAATGCCAGAAATCAACAGTTGACCGAAGCCATCATCTCGGCTCAGGAAACTGAAAGAGCAGAAATAGGAATGGAACTGCACGACAATGTAAATCAGATATTGAGTGCATCAAGATTATACCTTACTGCTGCAAAGCAATCTTCCGCTTCTCAAAAAAACAAGTTAATAAATAAGTCTTCCGGGTACATCCTGGACGCTATAGAAGAGATCAGGAAATTATCTAAAAGCCTGGTGAGCCCTTTACAGGAACTTCTGACTTTAGAGGCGGCCATTGTCAGCCTTGCTGAAGACTTAATGGTAGCACACAACTTCTCCATAAAAGTAGACGCAGCAGGCTTTGAAACGGCAAAACTGAATGACAAGTTTAAACTTAATATTTTCAGGATTGTACAAGAGCAACTGAACAATATCGTTAAACATGCACATTCCAGTAGCATCGCTATTGTATTGTCATCAACAGAGAAAGAGATCACAATAGCAATAACAGATAATGGAAAAGGCTTTGACACCTGTCTGCAAAGAAAGGGTATCGGGCTTTCCAATATTAGAAGCCGGACGGAATTGTACCAGGGAACCATGGATGTTATTTCCTCTCCCGGTGAAGGTTGCCGTTTAATCATTAACTTCCCCCGCAACGAATCGACCAGCTAAGAATGTTGGGATTCGATTTTGGATTAATACACCAGAATATCGTAGATTTCATTGTTAAGCCTTGTCACAAAAAAGCAGTCCTGACCAGTTTATGAAAATCAGCGTCGTCATTCCCACCTATTGTGAAGCAGCAACAATCGGAAAATTAATTTCGTATTTGAACGAATTTGGTGGCGACAGCCTTGCAGAGATCATTGTTTCCGATGGAGCCAGTACCGATGGCACTTTACAGGAGGCGAAGAAAGCCAACGCCGTAGCGGTCAGTTCACCCGCGCAGGGCAGGGCTGCCCAAATGAACTTCGGTGCCTCTTTAGCCTCCGGCGACATTTTATATTTTGTCCATGCCGATTCATTTCCGCCTCCTTCTTTCGCCGGAGATATCATCAAGGCGGTGCAGCAGCACTACGATCTCGGCAGGTACCGTACGAAATTTGATTCCGGTAAATGGTATTTAAAGATCAATGCCTGGTTTACAAGGTTCGACTGGTTTATCTGTATGGGCGGAGATCAGACACTATTTATTACGCGCTCCCTGTTCGAAAAAACCGGTGGTTTCAACCCTTCCATGAAGATCATGGAAGAGTATGAATTTTGCAAACGTGCCCGGGTAAATCATCATTATAAAATATTTCCAAAAGCAGCGCTGGTATCGGCCCGGAAGTATGATACCAATAGCTGGTGGCAGGTGCAAATGGCCAACCGGAAAGTGGTGAACATGTACAAACAGGGAGCCAGCCAACAGGAAATGATTGATGCCTATAAGCGAATGCTGAACTACCGGTAAAACCATCCGCAAGAGGACAACGTACCTGATACAATATGATGAAGGCGATTATCAGCGGCATACAGCAGGTAGGCATCGGTGTTACGGATGCAGAAGAAGCATTTAACTGGTACCGGCGGATCTTCGGAATGGATATTGTCGTTTTCAGGGACGCGGCAAAGGCCGGGCTGATGCAGCAATATACCGGTAACACGGTGCAGGAAAGACTGGCCATCCTGGCCATGAACCTGCAGGGTGGTGGCGGTTTAGAGTTATGGCAATATACAAGCCGCACACCACAGGCCGCGCCCCGGCAAATACAACCCGGTGATCCGGGGATTTTTTCTATTAAAATAAAAAGCAGAGATGTTGCAGCTGCTTATAATTATTTCCGCGAACAGGGCGTAACCCTGCTATCCATGCCTTCAAAAAATCCTGTCGGTTTCAACCATTTTTTTGCACAAGACCCTTACGGCAACATATTTGAAATAACCGAGCATACCGATTGGTTTACGGCAGGCAATCACCCCACAGGTGGCATATGCGGACTCACGATCGGTGTTTCCTGTATAGCGACTGCTGTTAAGTTTTACGAAACGATCCTGGGCTATGATGCCTGCGTTTATAAGGGAGAAGGATATTACAGCGACTGGCACCAGCTCCCTGGCGGCACGCATCATTTCAAAAGAGTATTGCTCGGGCGGAAAGGCAAACAGGAAGGTGCTTTCTCATCACTCCTGGGCACCACTCATATCGAACTCGTGGAAGTAACCGACAGATCGCCTGTTAAAATTTACAATAACCGCTATTGGGGAGATTTAGGGTTTATTCATGTATGCTTTGACATGTACGGAATGGAAACGCTGGAGCAATTGTGCGCTTCCACCGGACACCCGTTTACCGTCAACAGCCGCAATAGTTTTGACATGGGAAATGCTGCCGGGCATTTTTCCTATATCGAAGATCCCGATGGTACATTGATTGAGTTTGTTGAGACCCACAAGGTACCGGTCATTAAAAAGCTTGGCCTTTATCTGAATCTGAAAAAAAGAAATCCGGCGAAAAAGTTACCCGACTGGATGGTCCGTTGTTTATCCTTCAACCGGGTGAAGTGAGTCCGGTCACCATCTGACCCTATTTCAACTCTTCAATCACTGCTGCCAGCAGATTACTGAGTATTTTATCAGATTTACCCGCTACTTCAATGATCTCCGCTATGTTTACCGGCTTCAAATTATCCGGATCACATTCATCGGTGATCACACTGACGGCAGCACATTTTATCCCACACTGATTGGCCACTATTACTTCCGGAACCGTACTCATTCCCACCATATCTGCACCGGAAGAACCAAGCCATCGGTATTCCGCTTTCGTTTCCAGGTTTGGCCCCATTACGGCGGCGTACACTCCTTTTTTTATGGTTGTTTGCCGGGCTTCCGCCTGCTGTTCAATCAGGCTGATCATTCTGAGATCGTAGGGCTGGCTCATATCAACAAAGCGCTGTCCGAAAAAAGGATCGCTCACTCCACGCAGCGGATTATCGGGCAAAAAATTGAGATGATCCTCCAGTAATACCAGATCGCCTTTCCTGTATGCCAGGTTAATGCCACCGGCTGCATTGATGAGAAAAAGTTCCTGCACCCCCAGCTTATGCATCACGCGGATCGGGAAGGTGATCTCCTGCATGCTAAAACCCTCATAATAGTGAAACCGGCCCTGCATCGCCATTACCTTTACCTCACCGATAGTGCCAAAAATCAGGTTTCCCTTGTGAAACTCCACCGTGGATTCCGGGAAATGAGGAATATCGGCGTAGGGAATGGTGACGGCGTTGGCAATCTTTTCAGACATGGCGCCCAATCCGGTGCCCATCACGATACCAACACGTGGCTGATCAAAACCCCTTTCCTGTAAAAAACCGGCTGTTTCAATGATTTGAGAGGCTGTTACGCGCATATAAAAAAAAGTTAGATTCAATCTGTTACCGATAAATTTACGTTTATTAAGGGACTATAGTTCTAAAGGCAATTACTGTCCGCATGAAAAAATGGTTGATCCCTATATTGATGATCTGGAGTTATGCCTCCCGGGCACAGCAGGTTGCGGGCATTGGTGCCGCCGTGGGGGATTTCCCTGTCAAAAAAATAATCAACTATAGTACCCCCTCTTCCACTTTTAGCCAGTTCAATACTAAATTGCTGATTGTTGACTTTTTTGGTACCTGGTGTGTTCCATGTGTAAAAGCCTTGCCGCATCTGACCACCCTGCAGGCAACGTATAAAGACAAAATAAATATCTTACTGGTATCCGAAGAAGCGCAAACTAAATTAGAGCGTTTCATAAAAAAACGGGATGCCTTTACATTACCTGTTGTGGTAGATGAAGAAAAGAAATTCATTTCTCTTTTTCAGCCGCCATCCTACCCCTATACCGTCGTAATCGGTAGAAATAATAAAATTCTCGCCATTCCATCGCAGGAAGAGTTAACAGTTGAAAACATGGAGAAATGGTTAAAAGAGCAGGATGCCGGCGGCAGCAAAATAACGAGTGAGGCCGGTAGCGTGCTGTCACCCGTAACCAATAGCATGACAACATCAGCCAACAAACTGGTACAGCTTTCGCAGGACTTTATGTATGCTGCAAAAACCGGGGATGAAACGGCAGATTTTGTAAAGCAATTGCAGCAACTCAGCATGGATGAACTTGAACGGCAGCTAAAATCAGACGATGAGAAAAAAGCGTTCTGGATTAACCTGTATAATGCCTATACGCAGGTTTCCTTAAAGAAAAACCCGGATCAATACAAAACCAGGGGCAGGTTTTTTGGCAGTAAACAAATTGACATTGCCGGTAAAAAATTCAGTCTCGACGACATTGAACACGGCATATTGCGGAGGTCGAAAATAAAATGGAGTCTTGGTCATCTTAATAAACTATTTCCCGGCAGAACCGAAAAAGCACTCCGGGTTGACAAACTGGACTATCGCCTGCACTTTGCGTTGAACTGTGGTGCAAAGAGTTGCCCGCCGATTGCTTTTTACCGATCGGAAAACATCAACCAGCAACTCGATCTGGCGATGAATGCCTACCTCAAAAGCGAAGTGGAATATGATGAAAGAAACAATACAGTTAGGCTGCCGGCAATCATGAACTGGTTTCGACGTGACTTTGGCGGTAAAAGAAAGATGATCCGGCTACTGGAGCAGCTTTCGATTATTCCAGCAGGTAAATCACCAAAAATAAAATTCAAAAAATACGACTGGACCATTTATCTCCAAAACTATAAATCATAAAACATGGCTAATCAGTATTACAACCCGGAAGATCTCGGCAAATTTGGCAACGTTGGCGAATTTCAAAAACCGATGGCAGATAAATTCTTTGCCTGGTACGGTGAAGTATTTGCTGAAGGCAACCTGACGGCAAGAGAAAAATCGCTGATCGCACTGGCAGTAGCCCATGCCGTGCAATGTCCGTACTGTATCGATGCCTATAGCAGCGATGCGTTTGAAAAAGGCTGGAGTGAAAGCCAGATGATGGAAGCGGTGCATGTGGCTTCTGCTATCAAAGGCGGTGCGGCGTTGGTACACGGCGTGCAAATGATGAATAAAGTAAAGGAAATAGCAATGTGATTACGGGCGAATATGAAAATCTGAGCATGAAATCATTGAAAGCACAACAACATCTTCTGGCCAATACCCATGAACAGATCGAAATTCTCGAACATGGCGTCAACCACGACGATGCTTTTAAATTAGTTCCCTTCCAGGAAAAGCTGTCGGCATCGGCCTTGTTTCCGTTGACACCTACCGCGCTGGAAATCTTCCAGGTGAATGTAGGCAAGATGTGTAACCAGGTATGTAAACATTGCCATGTAGACGCCGGGCCCGACAGAAAAGAAATTATGACAAGAGAAACGATGCAACAATGTCTCGACATTCTTGCAGCCAATCCCTCTTTCAAAACAGTTGATCTTACCGGCGGTGCGCCCGAACTAAATCCCGACTTCCGGTGGTTTGTGACCAGGATCAAAGAACTTGGCAGGCATATCATTGTTCGCTGCAACCTCACCATCATACTCGCCAATAAAAAGTACCACGACCTTCCCTTGTTCTTTAAAGAAAATGGAATTGAGGTGGTGTCTTCCTTGCCTTTCTATTCAAAGGACCGGACCGACAGGCAACGTGGCGATGGCGTATTTGAAGATTCGATCAAGGCTCTGCAAATGCTTAATGCGGTGGGTTATGGCATGGAAGGCAGCAACCTGACTTTAAACCTGGTATATAATCCTGCCGGCGCTTTTCTGCCTCCGTCACAAACGGCGCTGGAAGCAGAATTCAGGCACGCGTTAAAAAAGGATTTCGGCATCTCGTTTCATTCCCTGTTTGCCATCACCAACCTGCCCGTCAGCAGGTTTCTCGACTATTTGCTGCAGAGCGGCAACTATGAGAAATATATGGAAAAGCTTATCACCGCGTACAACCCGGTGGCCGCGGCGAATGTGATGTGCAGGAATACGCTGTCCATCAGTTGGGATGGATTCATTTACGACTGTGACTTTAACCAGATGCTGGACATGAAAGTGGATTGTACAGCAAAACATATCTCTCAATTTAATGCCGCCGAATTAAGTAACAGGCGTATCGTTGTCAACCAGCATTGCTATGGTTGCACGGCGGGTGCGGGAAGCAGTTGCGGTGGTGCGGTAGCTTAAGTATGCTTAATAAAAATGCCGATGATAAAAAAACTGGTATCGGAATTCACCGGAACATATTTCCTGATCTTTTGTGGCACCGGCGCCATTGTTATCAACCAGGTAACTGGTGGTACCGTTACGCATGCAGGCATTGCCATCACCTTCGGTTTGGTGGTAATGTCGCTGATCTACGGATTGGGTGATGTATCGGGAGCCCATTTCAATCCGGCAGTGAGTATCGCCTTTACGGTGGCTAAAAAATTCCCGGTGGCACATCTGTTGCCCTATATAATTACTCAATGTGCGGGGGCATTGGCGGCCAGCTATACTTTACGGTTTCTATTCCCTGAAAACGAAATGCTCGGTGCCACCATACCTGCGGGCAGCGATATGCAATCGTTTATACTTGAATTTTTATTGACTTTTTTCCTGATGCTGGTGATCATGAAAGTGGCGCATGGCAGCAAGGAAACCGGGATGTTTGCCGGCATTGCTATCGGTAGTGTTATATTACTGGAAGCTATGTTTGCCGGACCTATCTGCGGTGCCTCTATGAACCCTGCACGTTCTCTTGCGCCCGCTATTGCATCACTACATATGGAACACCTTTGGCTCTATCTTGTTGCGCCAACACTCGGCGCTTCATCCGCCATACTCTTATACAATTATTTAAAACCGGAAATAAAAACGACATGAGTACACAATACCTTGAAACAACAAAAAATGTTTATAAAGAAGCGGCGGAAAACCCAAACGTAGGTTTGTGTTGCACAACTACACCTGTCTGGCAATTGCCGGGTCTGGATATTCCGGTAAAAATGCAACAAATGAATTATGGTTGCGGTTCAACGGTGCATCCGAGAGACCTTGTCAATAACCCGCGTATTTTATACGTAGGTGTAGGTGGAGGAATGGAACTGTTGCAATTTGCTTATTTCAGCCGGCAGAAAGCGGGCGTGGTGGGCATTGACGTGGTGGATGAAATGCTGGAGGCCAGCAGGCAAAACTTTGTGGAAGCCGAAAAACTGAATCCCTGGTTCAGCAGTGAGTTTGTAGAGTTGCGAAAAGGTGATGCGCTCAATCTACCCGTAGAAGACAACAGCATCGATGTGGCCGCGCAAAACTGTTTGTTCAATATTTTCAAAGAAGAAGAATTAAAACTGGCTTTAAAAGAAATGTACCGGGTGTTGAAACCCCGTGGACGCCTCGTATTAAGCGATCCCACCTGCGAAACAGAAATGCCGGAAGCGTTGAAAGAAGACGAAAGACTAAGAGCGTTGTGTCTGAGCGGCGCATTGCCACTGAAAGACTATATCAAGATGATTACGGATATCGGTTTTGGTACGGTGGAAATCAGGGCCAAACGTGCTTACAGGATTCTCGATCCAAAAAACTATGCAACCGACAAACTGATCTACATTGAAAGTGTGGAAGTGTGTGCGATAAAAGACCCGATGCCTGCCGATGGTCCCTGCGTTTTTACAGGAAAAACAGCGATCTACTTCGGCTGTGAAGAAAGTTTTGATGACAACAAAGGACATGTATTGCTTCCCAATCAGCCACTGGCGGTGTGCGATAAAACGGCCGGCGCATTGGCAGCGCTGGGAAGAGATGATATCTACATCTCCGGATCAACCTATTTTTATGATGGCGGCGGATGCTGCTAACTATGGAGAAAAAAAATGCGATCATACTTTTTGTCAGGCATCCTGAAAAAGGCCGGGTTAAAACCCGGCTTGCCAGGGATATCGGCGACGACCGAGCCCTGGAGATCTATAAGCAATTATTGGATCACACGCAGGCCATCACCAAAGAGCTGGACTGTGACAGATTCGTCTTCTACGCCGACTCGATCGTAGCCAATGATATTTGGGAAGGCAACGACTACCGAAAACGCGTGCAGGCTGGTGATACGCTCGGCGAGCGAATGAAAAATGCTTTTTCCGAGGTCTTTAATAGTGGCTATCAAAAGGTGGTCATTATCGGCAGTGACTGTCCGCAACTGAGTTCCGCCATCATCAGTGATGCCTTTAAGACGCTGGATACAACGGACGTGGTTATTGGTCCTGCTACTGACGGAGGATACTACCTGTTAGCGCTCAATTATATGATCACTGCTGTTTTTGAAAATAAGCAATGGAGCACGGATACCGTGCTGACCGATACAGTGGCTGATTTGGAGAAGCTGGCTGTAACATATTCGCTTGCTCCCGTTTTGCGTGATATCGATACGGGAGATGATTTGGTGCAGCTGGGTTATAGTTAGAGCAAACCCCTCCGGTAAATACGGATGATATGCCGTAGTACAATCACTGCAAATGGGTCTGATAATGTCCGAAAATCAAACACAGGCAGTTCCTGATATGTTTCGGTAGAATACCGGTCGCAAGAGACCTTTTCCCGGTAATAATCTATTCAAATGAACGGCGTTCTAATATCAGCTGGGCTATCATAGATGTGATAACTTGATGAATGAATACATACACCAGGCTGTATTCCGTTCTAAAAAAATCCCGGCAACCACTGCATTTATTAACTAAGGTGAACCACTTTGGAATCATCCTGGATTAGTATTGCAGTAAAATAATAAAACAGCCCGGACTCCAGTACCTTATCTGTTGAAAACAATTTAATTAACCTCCAAACCTATATGGATTACGGTCAGCTTTTTCAGAAGCAGGACCCGTAGTAACATTGTAATACCCCGTTCTTAGCCATCCATTATATGAAACACGTGACTACAAAATTCCTCTTGCTTTATTTACTGTTTACTTTAGCCTGCTGCAGCGTCCCAGCGCAGAGCCTTGAAAGAAAAATTGACAGCCTCGTAACCGCCCAATGGAAGGATCAAAACGGCCCGGGTGGAGTTTTCCTCGTTGCGCGCCATGGCGTCCCCGTTTATGAAAAAGCATTTGGAAAAGCAAACATCGAACTGGATGTAAGCCTTACCCCGGAGTATGTATTTCAGATAGGTTCAATGACCAAGCAGTTTACAGCTATTGCCATCCTGCTGCTGGCAGAACAGGGTAAGCTGAATCTGACCGATACTATTTCCCGTTTTATACCGGATTATCCTGCTGGGAATACCATCACATTGCACCACCTGCTCACACATACTTCAGGCATCAGGGATTTTACCAAGATGAAAGCACTTCAGGAAATTGCGCAAAAGGAGATGACGCCGAAAATGATCGTGGATTTCTTCAAAAATGAACACCCGGAATTTGAACCAGGAGACAAATTTGAATACAATAATTCCGGTTATGTACTGTTGGGATATATCATAGAACTGGTATCGGGCAAGACCTATGAGGAATTTATAACGGAGAATATTTTTCGGAAGGCGGGCATGCAGCAGTCACTTTATGCAAGCGATCGGAAAATAATTTCAAAAAGAGCCGATGGGTACCAAAAGAAAGAAACAGGTTATTTGAACAAGACAATAATCAGCTACAGCATTCCTTTTGCGTCAGGTGCGTTAATGTCTACAGTCCGCGACATGCTGAAATGGCAAAATGCGTTAAACCGGAATAGCCTGTTTAAAACGGATATCCTAAAAAAGGCCTTTTCGCCCTGGTATACAAACGACGGGACACAGTTCACCTACGGCTATGGCTGGCATATCAGGGACATACAGGGTACTATTACACGAGAACACGGCGGCAGCATTTTTGGGTTCAAATCAATGGGCGTATATATTCCTGAGGAAGATATTTATGTAATTGGCCTCAGCAACTGTGATTGTAATTCGCCGACACAGCTTACCCGTGACATTGCAACCGCTGCACTACAGGCTTTTCGCGCCAGAAAAAAATAACCTGTCCTGTCCAAATACCTGACATACAATTAAAAAAAATACCGGGATCATCGGAACTATACATAATGCGTTATATAGCATATATACTTTTCACAGGCCTGTAGATTTATTAACAGGATAGCGTGAAATAAAGTCGCCGTATTATTACTCTTTCTCTTTCACCCAGGTCAACTGTCCCAATACCAATGCTTTTATTCCCTCAGTATCGTTAGCTATAAAACTATAACCGATGTTATAGCTGCCGCGTGCCTGTGCCCTAAAACGATTATAACCATTGGCAATTAAAGGCTGTACGGGAAGTTCTTTTTCCAGGTAGGTAGAATAAAGCTGGCCATCTTTTATATAAATACGCAGGCTGTCATAGCCGCCCTGAAGGCGATACGTACCCACAAACTTTGCCATCGCTGGAGATGGCTTTTTATAAACCGGTGACACCAATTTCCCGATATACTCATTCATCTTATCAAATTCAAAGTCGGTAGTATTGGTAAGAATTACCCAACCTATTTCCAGGTCTGGATAAAAAGCTACCTGGCAACGATAACCCAGCATACCTCCTTCATGCAATACAATTGGATAGGAAGGTTTCCAACCTATTCGCAGCGATTGCATCATACGCCTGTTTTTCAACGAAAGAACTTTATTGGCTGCCGCACTGGTATCGAATTGAAAACTGATATACTTCGCCAGGTCCCGCGCGGTAGAATACATCCCACCGGCATACAAGGCAGCATTGGAATGAAAAACGGGTGTCTTTAAAAACTGTTGCAGGCTGTCGTCAAAATAATATCCTTTCGCCACAATGGTTGATCCAAAACTTTCGGTGCCCATGCCGCTACTGGTCATTTGCAAAGGCTTGCAGATATTATTTACCACATACTCGCCGTAATCTTGTTTGGCTGCTCTTTCTAACGCAATGCCCAGCATGGAATAACCGAGATTAGAATATAGCCGGTCTCCATAGCTGAGCAATAGATAATCCGGGTACACTTTTTTAATATATGGCAATGATTGCAGTAGTTCCTTTTTGCTGGAAGGCTCGAGGCTTACGTAAGGGGTACGGTTCAGCATCCAGCGATCAATTTGTTTGGCAAAATTCACGTCGGCGGGTGTATTGCGTGGCATGCCGGAAGTATGTGTAGCGAGTTGGAGAAAACTAATACCACTTTCGGTCGCTCCTGTTTTCTCCCCTTTATATTCAGGCAGGTATTTTTTGATGTCTTCGTTTAGTGTGATTTTATGCTGTTGCACCAACTGCATGAACATGGTGGCGGTAAAAGTTTTGGTTACCGACAAAATGGGGAAACGGCTATCGATTGTTGCAGCTACTTTGTTTTCGAGGTCCACATACCCCAACGATTCGCTGAACACGATTTCTTTGCCATGCACAATGGCTACTGCAATGCCGGGTGTATGGTAGCGGTCTTTAAATCCGGCAATACCTGCCTTCAATTGTGCAACAGTAGAATCGGGTAGTGGCTGTGCGGTGGAAGCTACAGGTGCCATTGTCAGTAAACAAAGGCAGGCGATCAATGAGAAAGACTTGAACATCAGCCGTAAGTTTTATATAAAAGATAGACGTGTTGCGGCCCATTAAGTTACAGTGAAGACCCCGGATTGGCGCGCTCATTAATAAAGGTGTGGTTTTTATCTGTAAAAAGGCAGAAAGGAGCGGATTTAGAAAGTAGGGGTAAGAATGTTTATAGCCAACCTTACAGCTTCATAGTTCAGGCCTTACGTATTAAACTTTTTACGTTGTGCCTGAATGCCGATATCCAGCAACCCGATGATTAGTTCTTGAAATTCGGGTTGGATATCCAAGTCCCACTCATAATTATATCCATCTTCATCGTCTTGCCCCTCCTCTGCCCATACATTCCTGCCACTACAGGCCACGCGTAATTTAAGATGATCAAGCGTGATGGCTTTTATGCTTTCAAATCGCTTTTGAGGCAGGGATGGCTCTTTGATTTGTACATAATTACAATAATTATTGAAGCTTATGATCAACCAGTTTTTGTTATTGATATTGACATCATCCTCCCGGACATATTCTAAACGAAGGGTGAAATATTTTTTTTCGATTTTTATCATAACCGAATTAATATGCCCTGTCGAGATATGCCATTGCTCTTCATTGTATTTTTTTACAAAGTTGGCAATAAGGGATGCTGCCTTATTTTTAGAAAGATCTACCTCAAACTTCGTATCGGTATTTTGAACCTTCGCCTCAAAAGTCATGCTTTTGCTGTCGATATGTAAATTTGAAAAAGGCACCAGGGAGGCGTCAACCAAAGGTGTTTCGTTCAGCATAAATTGTCCGCCCCTTAAAGTGCTGAAATTTTCACCGTTTATTATATCAATGCGTGTCCATAACTTACCGGGATCCAGCAAAAGCACCACTTCGGTTGCTACGGATTTGACTATTTCCATATTTTTTTGTTCTTGTGTTTAGCTAAGGCTAAATAAATCAGTCAGCGGATATGAGGGTTTCCAACCCATTCGCAGCGATTGCCTCCTACACCCGTTTCTAAAGAAAAGACCTTCTTCACGGCTGAATAAATCCAAATCTTATTGCCTTACCTATCAGCAACGCCGTATTCTTTACCTCAAATTTCTCCAGAAGACTTTTACGATGTGTGTTTACGGTAGCAATGCTGATAAACAGTTTTCCGGCAATTTCCGCATTTGTCAGTCCGCTGGCAATCAACAATAGTATTTCCTTCTCCCGCCGACTGATGACAGGTTTATTTTTACCCGTTTCTTTTATGGAAAGCGCAGCCTCTGAACTTAAATATTGCCTTCCTTTCATTACGGTGCCAATGGCGTCGATTATTTCCTCTTTCGAGGCATTTTTCAGTAAATAACCGGACGCACCGCTATCAACCATGTTATGTATAACGGCCTGCTGATTAAATGTACTAAGTCCCAGCACCAATACAGATGGATACAACTCTTTTACTTCTTTGCAAAGCTCCGTGCCATTCTTGTCCGGCAAATTAACATCCATCAGTATTACATCGGGCCTGTATTGTTTTAAAAAGTTGAGGCAGGAAGCGGCATTGGAAGCATGCCCCATCCATTCTATCGTTTCTTCATTTTTCAATAAAGAACGAATACCTTCTATAACCATATAATGATCATCTACTATAAATATGCTTACAGCCATCAAATATTAATTTCAATCATTACCGATGTTCCGCTTCCGGCGAGGGATTGCACATCTAATTTCCCTTTCAAAAAATCCACCCGGCTTTGAATGTTCTTCCAACCCATACCCTTTGATTCGTGCAACGAATTTATATCAATGCCGGTGCCATCATCTTCTACCGTTAGTGCCAGCAGTTTTTCCTGCCGGTGCAGGTGGAGTTGTACCAGCACTTCTTTCGGTTTGCCATGTTTAATAGCGTTATTAACCAACTCCTGCGCAATCCGGTAAACGGTTACCGATACCATCTGGTTGATATCTGCGTTTTCCATTTCGATGGCCTGGTAATTTACGTTGGCGGCGCCACTGGCCGTGATTTCATTACAAAATTCTTTTAATGCCGTATCCAGCCCATATTTTACCAGCATTTCAGGCATCATATTGTGTGCCACCCTGCGCATCTCATTGATGGAAGAATTCAGCATATCAATACTCCTTTCAAACGCCTGTGCATTATCAGGTGTCATGATTAAATTCTCTTTCATACTGCTTAACGAGTGTTTTATACCACTGAGCATACCTCCCAACCCATCGTGAAGATCTTTGGCAAGACGGCTGCGTTCCTGCGCCTCCCCTTTTAGTACAGCTTCGGTGGCGGTGAGTAATTTTTCTTTCTCCAGGTCATCAATTTTTGCCTGTTGTAATTTTCGGTGATGCTTGTAGTTGCGGTAGGTAAGTAATGAAATAAACAAGAGACCTATTGTTCCCGCAATTAAAAAATAGTTGATGGTTGACTTTTGCGTAAGCTGTGCCTGTTGCAGCATTATTTGCGTTTCTTTTTTCTCTGTTTCAAACCTGGTACGCATTTCCGCATCTTTTTGTGCTACTCCATCGGTATATATTTTTCCATATAAATCATAAAATTGCCGGCTAAGATTCAACGCCTCCGGAATATCTTGCTTTGCTGCAGTGATGAGCACCAACTGGCCCAGTGTCCTCGCTTCGTATTCTATCAACTTATTATCACGGGCAATTTTTAAAGCGGTCATGGCTTGCTCGTAGGCTTTATTAAAATCATTGGTCAGCAGGTGGTATAAAGCAAGGTTATGGTAAGAGATGCAAATGCCGGCAGCATCCTCCGTCTCCTGACTTAGTTGGAGGGTACGTTCAGAAAAGTTTTTTATATCACTATACTTTTCTTCATACAAGGCAATGTCGACCTTCCCCTGGAAGCAAATATTTTCCACAAACTTATTATTGTTCTTCCGCGCCAGTGTAATGGCCTCATCATAATGGTGACCGGCTTTTACAAATTGTTTCATGTCGGTATAACAATGACCCATGTTTTCGAGCAGCACCATTAACACACCTTCGGTTTTATACGTCCGGGCAAGTTCAATGCCTTTTACTCCGTATTCAACCGATTTATCATACTGTTTCAGCTTGTAGTAAGTAGATTGAAGACCCGAGTATAAATTAGGTTCTATCGTAGTATATCCTTTGCCCTCCAATACTTTGATGGCCCGAAAAGTATGGTCAATGCTCTTTTCATAATCGCCCAGAAACTTATAGCCTTCCCCCATATTAAAGAGAGATACACCCATGTTATAAATATCCTGTTTCTTTTCGGCCATGTCATACACCAGCTTACTGTAGTGCAGCATGGAATCATACTTTGATTGCTGTGTAAACACATAGGCAAGGTTGCGGTATGAACTGATAATGCCTTTTTCGTAGTTCAGGCGGTGACTTAACTCAGCTGCCTCCCGGTTATAAAGTATTGCCTGGTCGGGTTCATTGTTCTCCAACAGATCGCCCAGTGCCAATAAGGATTTCACCTTGCCGGTATCGGACTTTGCCAATTTTATTATCTGCACCAAACTATCCTTATTGTCAGCAGATTGGGCTTGTAGCAGGCTGCATTCCGTGCATAATAAAATAAGAAAACAAAAGCGCTTCATTCCTCAAGACAGTTTTATATAATACAAATTAAGTTAGTCTACGTTTCCTTCCTACTCCTGTTTTTTATTGATTTTTGGACCGGAAAAATCATCTTTTTGTATGATGCGCCGAGACATGGTTGAAAAGTACTTTTATCGTATCCTAAAACGATGTGAAATGAAAAAGATAGTCCCGGTGATTTTTGCAAGCCTTATGCTATTTGCCTGTTCAAAACAAAGCGGACCAGCGCAACAACCTCCTGTTGACTACAGCCAATATAAAGTCAAAACGGCGGTTCATTCATCCAGGAATTACAGTGTTACTCCAGCAGCTTTTTCATCTGATACAACGTCCTACACCTACGATGGCACCACCTGTAAATATGTACAACGGCGAAACGGCATCGTTTATGAATATACGGCTACCCTTACTAACGGGCTGTATACGCAGGAATTGTATAGCAATGGTATACTTTCGGCGCAAAGAACTTATTACCGGTTAAATACTGCCGGCTATATTGATTCCAACTGGATTACTTACAATGGTACCGTTAATCAAAGTGCCAAAAACCATTATAATGCCGATGGCACTATAGCCACCGCAATAAACTACTTTTCCGGTTACATCAACCAGGTACGCTATAATTATAAAAACGGGGTAGCAGATTTTGCACATTATGAACGTATTGCCCAGAGTCCATCGATTACGAATACCAACGACTCTGTGGTATATGAGTATGGAGCTGATATACCTTACCGGGCTGATTTTTACAGCACGGGGCTGCCTTCTTCCTTAATGGGCAAGCCCTCAAAAAGCTTAGTGCAAAGAGCTATTTATTATGACAAGCTCAACAGCCATACCATCCGGCAAACAATAGAGTACCAATATCAAACAGATGCTATCGGATTGGTTACCCGCAGAATTTTCAATATCTACACGCAGCCGGGCAATAACCTGCTACTGACCGATACCACTGCTTATACCTACTATAACAGGTGAAAGAAATCATCTCCTGCCCGGTCATACTATTTACACCAGTCGATGCCGCTGCTCTACGAAGCTACGCAAACCGGCAGAGATTCCCGGCCGGCCGGTATTATGGCAGCAATGACCGAAAAAAACGCGGTTGGGTAAACACCGGACAGCCTGTTACAAACAGCTTCGTTAACTAAAAAATCATCCTTTCAGGTGATACAAACACGCGCCGCAGCCCTTTATTTTAGTTTCTAAATTTAAACATGATGAAAAAACTATTAATCCTCTCTTTATTTCTGTTGCCATTGTTGCAATTACAGGCACAGGAAACATTCGGAATGGCAAGTTTTACTGTTCCTGCAGGTTGGCAAATGACCAGGACTAATGAAACCGTAACGCTGGAGAAGGACTCCAAAAAGGGAATGACCTGCAAAATCATCATTTCGGCAACGGAAAAAGGAGCCGTTACCACGAATGCCGAGTATCTGCAATACCGGACAAAAAATGGCGGTGTGGGTGTCAGCTATCAAAATCAGCGGGGAGCTGTTACAAAATACGAAGCAAACGGGCTTACCTCTTTCTTTTCAAAAGGCACGATGACACAAAACGGAAAAACGGTGACCAGCTATTTCTATTCGCTGAGTAATGGCAGTCAAACATTGTACTACCAACTACTCACTAATAATAACGAATGCATCACCGAATTCAACGAATTTATGACAACCCTGACAATGGAACTGGAACAAGCAGGCCAGACTAATGCGAGAGCGAGGAGATCTGCACCAGCCGCTCCTGCTGCCCCGGCACCTGTCATGTAATGTAGTATGTCAGAGCTCATAATCTCCCAGCAATGCATCTGTTAAGAAAAATATTATTTCTACCATTCATCCTGTTAATGAGCATAAGCGGCTATACACAAAAGCAAACCTTTGATGTTGTCAGCTACACAGCTCCTGTAGGCTGGCAGCAACAACAAAAGGATGCCTTTCTGCAATTGTCTGTCACGGATGAAAAAACAGGAGCCTACTCCATCGCCCTTATTACAAAAGCCACCGCTTCTGAAGCAACGGCCGGTGAAAACTTTACTGCCGACTGGAACCGGTTAATAAAGGCAGCTGTGCAGGTAAACACCGAACCGGCCATGCTGGAACCGACAGAAGACAATGGCTGGGAGATTATTTCGGGAACGGCCAATTATGTTGATGGCAATCAGAAAGGGTTAGCCACCTTGCTTACCGCTACCGGTGGCGGACAAATGGTAAGTGTGGTATTGATGACTAATACTGACAAGTATCAAAATGAGCTCCTGGCCTTTATTAATTCCCTGGCCTTAACAAAGGCTTCGCCTACGGCTCCCAATAAAAAAACAGTCGCCTCCAGCAATGCAAACCGCTCATCCATTGCGGGCATGTGGGTTTTCTATAACACAGAATCGAGCGGCACGTACAATGGCTTTCCGCAGTTGACCGGCGGTTATATGAGAAGAGAATATGTCTTTTACAATGATGGCACTTACCTGTACAGGTCAAAGGACTGGATGGTATATGTAAAAGATATTTTGTTTGTCTATGAAACCGGTACCTATTCCGTAAATGGCAACCAAGTCACTATTAATCCCCAAAAGGGTAAAGGAGAATGGTGGAGCAAAGCGGCAAGCGGCAGAACCAGTGAATGGGGCAAACTGGTACGGGCTTCTACCGATTATAAAATGGAAAAAGCGACCTATACGTTTGACTTTATTCAATATAAAGGCGGCGATGAACTAACCCTTGTTCTACGTTCATCGAAACCTACCCAACGCGATGGAAAAGGTGGTGATAAAACAGGTGCGCAGGAATATCGATATACCTCGAGGGATATAAAAAAAACATTGATAGACAATCCCCCTGGATTTAAAACGGGTTTTTGAGCATAACAGCCTGCTGGTGATTAGCCGGTGGAGGCTTCAAACAGGTAACGGCAATATCAGGCAGTCAAGGCCTTTGTTAAATGAAAAAGCCGGAACTACTGAAAAAACCAGTCGTTCCGGCTTTGTAGCCTCGTTTGGGCTATTTAACTAATTGAAAATCACTTTCCTTATAAATACCGTAAACGAACGTGTAAACATTGTCAACTCGAACCCGTTTCCGTGTCAATTACTCTACTATAAAGATACGAGTGTCAACAATAATTTGTGAGATTTAATTCGTTTTCTTATGTGTTTTTTTGATCAGTATAATGATTGCTAAGAATGGTTATCGACTACATATAACACTCATGTCGATACCGATAGTTTCTTTCAAATAGCTGTGTGCAGACGCAAGTACAGTCAACTGATCTGTGGATGGATTACTTTTTGATAGTCCAGGTTGAACAATAATAATTTCTGGCTTAATTTCTCTGAAACGACTGTTTCTAGCAAATGTATTCACGTTATGCGCATTCCCATTTAAGAACCGTGTTGGTCTACCATCTTTGGTAAGATTCTTTTCTCTTTCAATAATATGTTGACAGAGATCCTTAAACTTCCACTTGTATTTGGCTGACTTAACCGCCTGCATCGAAACTTCAACAACGTCTTTAAATCTTTGGCCCGGATCTGCACTGCTAGTGAATTTGCAATGTAGTAACACTAATTTGATGGCTTCATTTTGCTCCTTCATGGCAATAACATCAGCTGCTTCTCCGGGTGCATCGTCATTAAACACGACTGAAAACCCTTGGTTAAGGTATTCCTCACAGACTTTCCACTGAATGCTGTTCTTTCTTGTTATTCCGTCTTTAATAATTGATTCCTTTGTTATGTCTACGCCTGTCCAATCCCAGGCTTCTAGACTTCCTTCAGGAAACTTGAGCTCATTCACATTTTGAGGCTTAATAAGCAGATTTCCGTCCAGTTCTGATAAATCTATAAAACGAATTAGAGGGGGGTAACTTGAAAAATATTCTTCGACTGGCATTGCTAATTTTCCAATCTGGATTTCGACTATCGTCGTTAATTGATTACTTACAGTAAACCCTTTTTCTCCTCCAATAGTTATTCTAAGGCTGCTCCAAATCGTATTATCAGAATGTCGCAGTTCAAAATTAAGATAGCTACCCTCGGTGTTTACTGAAGAAATCTCTATTGAGAACATCGACAAATTGTCGGTTCCGCAACTACCTTTTAATAAGACACGATCTTCAGTTTGTCTCAGAATCTCTATCGGCCAGTCAATTCCAAGAATTTGTTTGTTGGGTAAGGCAGTTACTTCTTCTGGAATGAGCACATTTGATATTATGTCTTTAGTGCTTATCGTCTCGTCAAGAACTTTTGATCCTACATGCCTACACCAGGAGACTAGTTCGGGAATAGTTCCTGGGTCACGAGCCCAGACTCTTCCTTTATATGAGCAACCAATAGTTATGGGCCTGCCATTTTCCCACCCGGTACCACTAAGATTGGATTTGTATGATCCCACTCGTTCAGCTATGCTTAATGCTTCCACCACATCTGAGCCCGTATACATTGCATATCTTAAATTTCTTCTTCCATGTTTCTTTACTCCAACTTGCTGAAAAATAAGCCTTGTTATATTGCCTAGGCATCTAAAAATGTTGTCACCCTCCAGTAACTTAGTTGCTCCGACAGACTGTGCTAGTTTAAGATGGATAGATGATTTATCGCTCGTAGATAGAAATAATATAGAATTATCTTCATCATATGTTAGAACAAAAAGATGCCACTCCCTGTCACGAATATTCTTTGACCGAGTCCATTTTATTGGCCAGTCTACTTTTGCAACAAAATAGATCGTTTTAGTTTCTAAATGCTCCCAAACTCGCTGAACGTTATAGGATTTTGGAAGGCCTTCAAAGAATGATTTTGGTATAAACTTGGGTGCTTCAAATAGAAGAGTGTTAAAAATCGGTCTCAATAACGCCTGTGATATTTCAACTTTATGATCGTTCGATGGATCATCTAGACGTCTTGATTCATTCAAGAAATTGATCAGCCGAGCATGGGAATTGGCAGCTTCCGAACTTAATTCACTTAACAGTACATTCCAATCAGCGTCTTCACTATATAATCTTTCAAGTGCGCTAGAGACTTCTTGTGTAGCAATGTTGGCGATAATTGTAGCAGTTCCTATGTTGTCTCCAGAGGTTCGGGTAAATCGGCCTGTAAATTGAAGAAGTATTGCTAAGCTTTTGTGGGTGTCATGCACAGCTGCTATTTTGAGATTAGGTAGATCGAATCCTTCCCCTAACATATTGACACAAACTATAATTCTATGTTTTCTTTTGTTAACACCGTCTAAATACTGATCTGAATTTTCTTCTTCAGAATGTATAATTACAGGCGAATATTCGTTACCTACTATTTTATATATTTCTAAGACCTCTGTTGCTCTGGTAATGTTTGCGCAACGAGCCATAATAAGGTGATCTTTGTTATCTTCCAGATCTATCTTTAGCTGATTGACTGCTTGTATTGCGACTGCTTCGTCTCCAGTTTTTGCTTCAATTTCGTAAACAGGGCGAAATGTTATATTGGTAAAGTATCCGTCCTTTTGAGCCAAATGAAGTGGGTATTCATACAAGATTTTTCCATCAACTAGTTTGCCATCTCGTCTGTATGGCGTTGCGGTAAACTGTAGGATTTTCTTTTTACTAAAGTATTCTCGAAATCGAGACCATCCGGGAGCAGGAATGTGATGGGCCTCGTCAACAAATAAAGTATCAATTTTAGATGCAATTTTTTCCGCCAATGGTAAGACTGAGTCATCATTTAAGGCGGACATTGTAGAGACAATTACATTACAGTAATCAAAAAAGAGTAAATCTTCGTCGGTCTTTGGTCTGCTTTTAATTACTCCCACGATTGGGTTTCTTACGTTTTGTGAAAGAACTCCCAAAGAACGAAGTAATCCAAAATTTAGAAATTTATTCAGAGTTTGATCTCTTAAAACCCTCGAGGGGACAACTATAAGTAGTTTTCCGGGTTGGTAAGCAGCCAGGGCTGCTAACATCGTTTCAGTTTTTCCCGTTCCTGTCGGCATTATTATTGTCCCAGGAGAGTCGTGTACACTCCAGTGTGCCCCTATTGAATGTAAGCCTCCAATTTGTGGTGGACGAAGGCCTGTTGCTAGAATCTTATTTTCATGATCTCGCTCTTCAACTTTATAGGTGACACTTCCTTTCCAATCTTCATAAATTTCTTTAGATATTTTCTCTAAACCTTCGGTGGCAATTCGGATTTCAAGGTTTTCACGGTCTATATGAGTAATCCATTCAAGAACGTTCATTCCATGATCAATCAAAGTTCCACTAATGTGTGCTGGCCTATTGATTTTTTTATTATTTGTGATGATAATGGATTGTCCATCCGAAAGATGGAGTATTTTTTCGATTCGGTTTTCGTTAATTGAGATTGATGAAATCCTGTCAATTTTCCGGATAGAGCGAGATCGAATTACGTGTCTAACTATTCCAATCGATTGTTTCTTGTCAATTATTTCTAATGGAGGAAGGACTACTGATGATCCTACTGAATACATTTTGGATAAGTGTTTGACATTAAAAGTAATAAATATCCGCTTTAGAGACTATGTATGTTTCTAAGGGAATGAAAAAAATAAGCTGCTTTAGTTATTCTGATACCTCTATGATATTCAATGTCTAAGGTCTTTCAACTATCTAAATTATTTAGGCGCAAACTTGATTGTATATGATATGAGGGATGATTTTATTAAGAAGATATGAAGTTTAAAACTTCAATCCAAGGCTGGTTATCGACATGATCTCTGTTGCCCTTACGCCAATAGCTCCTGCTCCATCATCTCTAAGCAAACCTTTACTTTGCAGGTTTTGTATAAAAAATCTTAATTCATCCTCGGATATTCCGAACTTTTCCGCGACCATTTCCTTTTCGTATTGCTCCAACATCTTTTTTGCTTCGGCGTTCTCCTTACTTACGATGTGTACCGGTCTTGGTTCGACCCCTGGCTTAGGTCGAAGGTTGAGCATGATCGGGGCGTTGTTAAGTGGTTGATAGCGTAAACCAAGCTCGTGCAACTCTTCTTTGAGTTCATTTTTCCTGGGAAGTGGACCTTTTCCGTTTAGCACATATGATTGATGGGCTGCGAGTATTTCCAGCTCTTTTGGGAGAAACGAAAGTAAATGTTCAGCGAAGAGTTCGCAGTACTCGATCTGGCCCTGGTGCTTTAAACCCTGACCGAGGATGTTTTTCAATCCCCCTCTTTTTTTTTCGTTCCTGGTGTCGGTAACTTTTCTAAAAACGGTATCGAATAGATCGACGCTTTCTTCGGTCTGGAGAGATGTCGGATTAATATCCATATCTGCTAACTCTTCCTCCAAAGCTTCCACGAATTTGTTGAGTCGGGCTTGTTTGATATTACTGCGGTATTCAAAAAACACATTGTTTAACAGAGAGCCGAGGACCGGCACGTTTTCAATCATTTGCCAGAGGGTGAGTCGAACGATTTCTTTTCTTTCTTCTGGAGTGGTATTAATGACAAGTCTTGGCCTAAAGGTACAATTACCTACCCTGATTGCCTTATACCTGGACATAACGGTTTCTTCCTGTTCCGGTACATATATCTTCCGTCCTTTCTTAATGGTTTTGACAATACAGCTTTGAACAAGCTGATCAAATTTGGTTCGCTTGATGCGAACGGCTTCCATAAATTCAACAGCAGTAATGTATACGCTAGCACTTTTCGTTGGGTGAGTATCCTATAGTTGCCGAAGGATATCCAGGGTCTGGGCCTGTACACCTTTCATGATGTCCCATTCTTCCTTTGAGATCATGATAAATGTTGGAGACTCATTTTTCATTTGTTCCGGGATTGAAATAAACTAGGCTTCCGAGGAAGCGATTGTAGGATGGGATGTATTTTATACAGCAGTATTCATGTAATTGCCGAATGTGTAAGCTCCCCTGTTATTCGCTCATTTGAAAGTTAGCAAAACAGTTTAACTTTAAATGAGTAAATATGAAAAAGTCACGTTTTACAGAAACCCAGATTGTCAAGGCGATAAAAGAGCACGA
>PJUL01000195.1_pt1 | contig 51819 bp, 47 predicted proteins | sample 1512221 | NCBI WGS metagenome assembly PJUL01 (sample SAMN08177667, study PRJNA422409) | Feces metagenome, whole genome shotgun sequencing project.
CCCACAAACCATTTGGCAAACGGCGGGTTGCTGTAGTCGCATACCTGCTGGGAGGGCGTCTTCCAGTCAATCAGCGTCGCCTGCTCGCTCCAGAAGGTGTCGCGGTGGTCGATGGACTGACGGTAGAAGTCGGCGTAAGTGCTGTGTGCGGTCATTGGGGGTGCCTCCTCGGCATCTCGCCCGCCAGAAAGGCAGGTTTTGAATTCATAATTATTCATAACGGGCTTGCGGCAAACTGACTCGGGCGGCTTCAAAGCTGGCGGTGACGCATGCACTGAAGGCGCTCGCCCTCTGGTTTCCTGCATAAGGAAACACGTTTTTGTTCGTTGTCCAAGGCCGGGCATTCGCCACAGACTTGCGCCTTCTGTTCAGCGAATCGCCTGCCTTGTCATGAATCTGCCTGCCCGCCCTCTACCGCCCCGCTCGGGCCTTCTGGGCTTCACGCTTTCCAGGAACCAACGCTACTGGCTGCTGTCCTGGCTGACCCCCCTGCTGGTGTTTGTGTTGTGGGAATCCGCCTCGCGCCTGGGGTGGATACGCCACCAGGTCATGCCGCCACCCAGCGCCGTGTTGGCCACGGCATGGAACATGACGCTGTCCGGCGAACTGCCTGTTCACCTGGGTGCTTCACTGTTGCGGGCCGCTGGCGGATTCTTCATTGGCGGCCTGCTCGGTTTTGCGCTGGGCGTGCTCACGGGCTTCTCGCCGCTGGCGCATGCGCTGTTCGATCGGGTGGTGCAGATGATCCGCGCCATTCCCTTTCTCGCGCTGCTGCCGCTGGTCATCGTGTGGTTTGGCGTGGACGAAAGCGGCAAGATCTTTCTGGTGTCGCTGGCGGTGTTCTTCCCCATCTACATCAACACCGCCCTGGGCATCCGGCAGATCGACCCCAAGCTGCTGGAGGTGGCACGCGTCACGCGGCTATCGCGGCTGGAGACGGTGCGGCGCATCATCCTTCCCGGCGCCATGCCGTCGGTGCTGACCGGCGTGCGCTACTCGCTGGCCACCGCCTGGCTGGCGCTGGTCATCGCTGAAACGCTGGCCACCAGTGTCGGCATCGGCTTCCTCAACACCGATGCGCGCGAGTTCCTGCAGACCGACATCATCCTGCTCACCGTCATCATCTACGCAGCGATTGGCGTGGGTGCCGATGCGGTGGCCCGAATCCTGGAGCGCCGCTTCCTGGCGTGGCACCCCAACTACGCGCGCTGAGGCGACACGATCATGAATGCACCTGTCGAAACCTTCCTGCGCGCTGAACTGGCTTTGGAAGTGGCCGTGGACGTGTCTGGCTTGCGCCGCGCCTACGGAGAGCGCACCGTCATCGAGAACGCGAACCTGCGCATCCACCGGGGTGAATTCGTGGCGCTGCTCGGCGAGAGCGGTTGTGGCAAGACCACTTTGCTCAGAGCCTTGGCGGGCCTCGATACACCCGATGCAGGCCAGATCCAGACGCGCGGCGAAGCTGCCGTGGTCTTTCAGGAACACCGCCTGCTGCCCTGGGCCGCGGTGATCGAGAACGTGACGCTGGGCCTGGGCGAGAACGCGCAGGCGCGCGCGCTGGCGGCCCTGGCTGAGGTCGGCTTGGCCAGCCGCGAGAACGACTGGCCGCGCAACCTCTCCGGCGGGCAAGCCCAGCGCGTGGCCTTGGCACGTGCCCTGGTGCGCGAGCCCGGCCTGCTGCTGCTGGACGAGCCCTTCGCTGCGCTGGACGCGCTCACCCGCATCAAGATGCATGTGCTGGTGAAGGAGCTGGTGGCGCTGCACCGCCCCGGCGTGCTGATCGTGACGCACGACGTGGACGAAGCCATCACGATCGCCGACCGCGTGCTCGTGATGCGCGATGGCCGCATCGCCGCCGAATACCGCACCCGCCTTGAACCCGACTTCGCCGCGTTCCGCCACCGCCTGCTGTCCGAACTGGGCGTGGCAGACGACCACATCCAACGCCGCACCACCGGGGCCTGAACCTGCACCGGGCTGACGCCCACCAGGGTGCGCCGTGGTGCACCCGGAATCCGCGCGCCGAACGATGAGGGTCGAGTGGATTCGCGTCAGCCGCGCTTTTTTGGCTTTCTGGCTTCTTTTCCCCTTTCTTTTTTTCACCACCACTTTCTCTGGAGAATTTCGAATGAGCGACCTCTGGCACCCCAACTCCCAACGCCGCGATCTGTTGAAACTTGGCGGCGCGCTGGCCACGGGCCTCGTCCTTCCAGCCGCCTCCCACGCCGCCGGCAAAGGCACGCGCAACACCGATGTGGTGCGCTTGACGTATGGCCGGGGCGGCCTGCCGCTGGTGTCGCGCGAACTGGGCGTGCTGGAGAAAACGCTCAAGGACAAACACGGCATCAAGGTCGAATGGGTGGGCCCCTTCCCCAACCATGCGCCTACGCTTCAGGCGGTGGTCGGCGGCAGTGCGGACTTCGGCTTCTGGGGTTCTACCACGCCTGCGCTGGCGGCCATCCTGGCCGGATCGCCGCTGGTTTTCACATCCTTCAATGTGTACTCGCCCCGCTCCACGGCCATCATCGTCAAGAAGGACAGTGGCATTCACACCGTCAAGGATCTCGTGGGCAAGCGCGTGGCCGTGAACAAGGCCGGCCTGGGCGAGTTTTTGGTGGTGGCGGCGCTGGAGAAGCACAAGGTGCCGCGCGACAAGGTCCAGTTCGTCTATCTGAACCCGCCCGACGCAGGCCCCGCATTCGCCCAGGGCAAGGTCGATGCGTGGTCCATGTGGTCGCCGGGCGTGGACATCTCGCTGGTCCAGAACGACGCCAAGGTGATCTTCTTCGAGGGCAAGGATTTGGATTTCCTCATCGACTACAGCTCCCTCGTCACCTCGCGCGACTTCGCCACCAAAAATTCGGCCGTGGTGCGCGCAGTGCTGGATGCCTTCTACGTGGACGGCAAGTGGATCACCGATCACGTTGAGGAATCTGAAAAGCTCGCGCAGCGCGAGGGCGGCTATGACGACAAGGTGCGCGACCGCCTCGCGGGCTTTGAGCGCAAAAACCAGTTCTACGAGCCGGACGACGCCAAGTTCATGGCCGAGTTTCAGCGCGCCGCCGACTGGCTGGCAGACCGCAAGATCATCAAGAGCCGGGTCAAGGTGGCAGACATCAGCGTGAAGGTGTGATGGCAGCGACATGCACCACGAACTCGCTATGCCCGACAACGATCCCACAACCACCGTCATCCCGCCTGCCGCCCATGCCTGGGGCCCGGTCACCCGCGCGCTGCGCCTGGAGGCGCTGTTCCAGCAGATTGCCGAAGAGGCGCCCCGCCGCGATGTGGAGCGTGACCACCCACAGGACCACATCGCGTCGCTCAAGCAGGCTGGCTTCGGGCGACTGCGCCTGTCCACGCAGCAGGGCGGCGCAGGGCTGGCGCTTACGGAGCTGTTTGCCGTGGTGCAAGACCTCGCCCGGGCCGACCCGAATGTGGCCCATGCCTTTCGCAACCACTTCTTCGCCGTCGAAGAGGCGCTGCGTGCGCCTGCTGAGCCACTGTATGCGCGCCTGCTGCACGAAGCCATCCAGGGCCGCACCTTTGGCCTGGGATTTGGCATCGCGCCCGTACAGCGCGCGGGCGAGGTCGGCGAAGTCAATGGCGTGTTGAACTGGGATGAAGGCCAAGGTGCCTACTTCGGCTCGGGCACCAAGGGCTATTCCACCGGCAATCTGTATGCCGATTGGCTGCTCGGCCCTGCGTTCGCGCACCGCGAAGATCGAGAAGGCGAAAAAAGGACATTGGTTCGCTATCTGGTCTCCACCCGCGCACCGGGCGTCGACCTCACGGACGACTGGAGCGGCTTCGGCCAGAAACTCACCGGATCAGGAAACACGCGCTTCGAGCGGGCACGCATTGAAGCCAGCGACGTGTACCCGAGCCCCGCTGCGGCCGAGCACAACGGCACCTGGCTTTTTACCTTTCACCAGATCTACCTGACCACCGTGATCGCAGGCATCTGCCGGCGCGTTCAGACCGATGCGGTGGACCTGCTGCGGCGCCGCAACCGCAACTACTACCATGGCCAGGCGGCACAACCTCGCCACGAGCCCGTGCTCCAGTCCCATCTTGGGCGGCTGAGCGCACAAGCCGCAGCCGTCGAAGCGCTGGTGCAAAGGGCGGCCCAAGCGCTGGAAAAAGCCTTCGACGCCTACGGCACGCCCGAAGCCTCTGACCTCACGCTCAATGCCACGTTCCAAGCCATCGAGGCGAAGGTCATGGCCGACACCCTGGCCCCTCAACTTGCGGGCAGCCTGCTGGACCTGGGATCGGGCTCGGTCGTGACGATGGAGGGCGCGCTGGACAGGCACTGGCGCAACATCAAGGTCATCGCCGCACACAACCCTCGGCTGTACAAGGAGCGCCTGCTGGGCGACCACTTGCTGAACGGCGCGCTGCCGCCGACCGGGGCGTATTTCTAGTCTCTGGTCCGTTGCCTCAAGGCAGCACGAAGGGGGAAGATCTTTTGGGTCTTCACGGCCCGCACGCGCTCAACCGGTTCGGCCCTGCTGGGGCCAGCGGACTGCCGCTGCATTGCGCTGCGCGCTGAAAACTATGTTTTTGATAGCTGCCAGCGCTTGATGGATAAGCGCCAGAGCCCAAAAACACCAAAGAATCCACCTACTTGATCAGCCCCAGTACATCCTTGAACGCAGGATGCTCGCAGGTGCCCAGCCATTCAAACGCCACCATCTCGGTAGTGACGAGTTCAGCGCCCGCACCGGCCAGCCGGTCAAAGGCAGCGTCGCGGTTGCGCTCGGTGCGCGAGCCGCAGGCATCCGTCACCACCCACACCTCGAACTCATCTTCCAGCAGATCGAGTGCAGTCTGCAGCAGGCACACATGGGCTTCGCACCCGGCAATAACGATGGTGCCGCGCTGGGGCGCTTGCTGAGCGGGTTTTTGCAGGTGCTTGGGCAGACTGCGCGCATTGCCGCCCTGGGGTTTGGCAGGCGGGCGCAGCCACTCGCCCAGGCCTTCTTCCGTGGCGCTGAAGTGCATCTTGGCCAGGGTTTTCTGGCACAGCGCGCGCAACGCCGCATCGTTGGCGCCCAAACGCGATGGGTTCTGCTCGGTACCCCACACGGGCACGTCCAGCATGCGGGCGATCTCGGCCAGGCGGCGGGCATTGGCCAAAACGGCCGGGCCTTCGTGGATGACGGGCATCAGGCGTTCCTGGTAGTCGACCAGGACGAGTTGGGATTCGGTGGCGTCAAGCAGCATGGTGGGTGATTCGTAGGTTTAGAGGTGCACGGGGCAGCGGCGCATTGTCGCAGCCCTTGCTGCACTGCCATTGCCTGCGGCCACCAGGCGCCACCAACAGTTCGCTGGCACGGGCGGGCCACACGCTCGGCCTTGGCGGCTGAACCCCATGGGTCTCTCAGGAGCCAGGCTGCAGTCGCAGCAAACGCCCCTGCGGACTGTCGGTAACGAGGTAGAGCAGCCCGTCCGGGCCCTGGCGCACATCGCGCAGGCGCTCGCCACTGCCTTCCAGCAGCTTTTCCTCGCGCCGCACCTTGCCAGCGCCATCCACTTCCAGCCGGTGCAGCGTGCCAAATTTGAGTGAGCCCACAAAAAGGCTGCCCTGCCAAGCCGCGCCGTAGCGGGTGCTGGTCAAAAACGCCATGCCAGACGGGGCAATGGAGGGCACCCAATAGTGCGCAGGGGGCTCCATGCCGGCCTTCGCCGTGCCCTCGCCAATCTTTCCGCCGCCATAGTTCTCACCGTAGGTCACCACAGGCCAGCCGTAGTTGCGGCCTGGCTGTGGCAGGTTGATCTCGTCGCCCCCCTGGGGGCCGTGCTCGTGCGTCCACAGCTTGCCATCCGGCGCCAGCGTGGCACCTTGCGGGTTTCGGTGGCCATAGCTCCAGATCTCAGGCAAGGCGCCCGCGCGGTTGCGAAACGGGTTGTCTGCCGGCACGGCTCCGTCGGGCGTGATGCGCACCACTTTGCCGTGGTGGTTGTCCAGCTTTTGCGCATCGTTCATGCGCTGGTAGCGCTCACCCAAGGTCAGAAACAGGTTGCCATCGGCCGCCTGCGCAATGCGGCAACCAAAGTGCAGGCCGCTGGCCACCTTGGGCCGCTGGCTGAATAGCACGCGCACCTCCTGCAGGCTGCGCCCATCTGGCGCCAGGGTGGCGCGGGCCAGGGCTGTGCTGTTGCCACTGCCTTCCGCTGCGGGTTCTGAAAAGCAAAAATAAATGCGCCGGTTGCGGGCGAAGTCGGCATCGGTCACCACGTCCAGCAAACCACCCTGCCCCCCGGCAGCCACAGGGGGTAACCCCGTCAGCGCGGGGCCCAGTTGCCCATTGGCGCTGATCACGCGCATGCGCCCGGGCCGCTCGGTGACGAGAAACTGCCCCTCCGGCAAAAACGCGACCGCCCAGGGATTGACCAAGCCTGTGGCCACGGGCACCAGCGAGGGAGCCGCTGGCGTACCTTGCGCCCACGCCCCGCCCTGACAAGCAAAAGCTATCGAAAAGATAGCTGCTCGCGCTTGATGCGTAAGCGCTGAAGGCACATTTCTCTTGAAATTCATGGGAAAAATCTCCGGACCATGGGAAGGATTTACACAACGGAACACTTCTGGCGTGCGCACGCGTGCTTGGCTGGCGCCACGGTGCAACACGGGTAAACCTGAGCCAAATCAACAGCTTGCAACCGCGGCCATTTTTAATAAGCAAGCGTAGCGTGGTACCCTTCGTCCCCATGTCCCGATGGTTTTGTATCTTTTTGCTGACCTGCGCCAGCGCCGCCCACGCTGCGCCCCAGGCCTCAAACCCCGATGATTTCGACCGTTTTCTTGCCGAAAAAGTGGCTGAAAGACTGGCCGATAGAAACCTGTTGAACCGCTTGGAAGACGTCGGCCACAAGGTGGCAGACAAGGCCCACAGCGTGGCGGATGAAGCATCCAGCCTTGTGATCAACGCCATGGGCTTTTTGGGCGTGCCCTACAAGCGCGGTGGCAACAGCGCCGAAACCGGGTTCGACTGCAGCGGCTTTGTGCGGGCCATTTACGAGCAGACCGTAGGCCTGCTGCTTCCGCGCCGCGCCGACCAGCAGGCCGCAGCCACCCAGGTCATCGACAAAAAAGAACTCCAACCCGGCGATCTGGTGTTTTTCAACACCATGCGCCGCAACTTCAGCCACGTGGGCATCTACGTGGGCGATGGCAAGTTCATTCACTCCCCCCGCAGTGGAGCCCAGGTGCGCGTGGAGGACATGGGCGTCACCTACTGGGCTCGGCGCTTCAACGGCGCACGGCGTGTCACCGCACAGGCTGGTGGCGAAACCACTGCCCAAGCCAAGCCTTGACGGCCCTGCCTTGAGAGCCTTTCAGTGCGGGCCAGCCCTGCACTACTTCACCTGAATCACCGTTTCAGTGCTGCGAATCGGGCCACCCACCACGTTCACAGGCCGTGCAGACGGATCGCGCAGCATGGCCTTTGCAGCAGCCATGTCGGCTTGATATCTTGAGCGCGCCTGCGATTCACACGAGCGCCGCTCTGCCGAACCCATGGCCGCACATTCCTGCAGGCTGACCTTGAGGCCGCCGCCAGCCTCTCGAATGGCGGTTTGGTAGCGTTGCTGAGGGGTGGTGTCGGGTTGCGCTCCGCGCTGCAGCGAGACTTCATCGCTTTGCGCCATAGCTGGCGACGGGGCAAACAGCACGCCTCCCAAAGTAAGCGCCGCCGCAAAAACAAGGCTGCTGCGTTGGTGTGCAAATCGCTTCATTTCAGTCCTTTCTTTTCGCCACCCCACGGCACAAAGGGCTCCAGGGTGCAGGATCGATAGGGGTTCATCATGGTCACGTTGCAGTGCGACGTACGGCAGCAAGCACCGCGCTACCATGTCAGACACGACCCACACTGCCGCGCCATGTCCCACACCCCGCCCCAGCAGTTGCATCCGCCCACCGCGCACGACAAGGCCTACCTGCGCCATCTGCTGTCTCAGCGCAATCAATTTCCAGCCAATGCAGCCGCCGTTGATGCGGCGATCCATCAGGCGTTCGTGCGCGATGTGGCGATCCTGGTGGTGGACATGTGCGGCTTTTCACGCATCACGCAAAGCCACGGCATCGTTCACTTTCTGGCCATGATCCACCAGATGGAACAGGCTGCGCGCCCGGCCATCGAGGGCAACGGGGGCGAGGTCGTCAAGCAGGAGGCGGACAACCTGTTTGCCATCTTCAGCACGGCCGAACAGGCACTGGAAGCCGCGCTAGACACCCTTCGCGCCCTCAACGCCATGAACGTCGTGCTGCCGCCCGAACGGGCCTTGCACATCAGCGCGGGCATTGGGTATGGCCCCTCGCTGGTGATCGCCCAGGAAGACCTCTTTGGCGAGGAGATGAACTGCGCCTGCAAACTTGGCGAAGACGTTGCTGCTGCGGGCGAAATTCTGCTGACTGCCGCGGCCTGCGGTGCCTTGCCTGCGGGGCGGTATGCGTGCTCGCTGACGCACTATCGGGTGTCCGGCATTGACCTTGCGGCCCACCGCTTTGAAGAATGTCTTTATGAGCGCCCACTGGGTCCGAAGCCAGGCGCCTGACTCATGAGCAGGGACGTCGGCAGTGCGCGTTGTCCGACAAAATGGCGAACCATGCATCCGTAAAGTGACTTTGTCGTCATAACTACAAGGGTGCGGAATGCTGTCGCTGCTGGAAATGTTGTTGATCGGTTTGACGGTAGGGCTCGTTGCCTGTGCCGTGAAGCCGGGTGACGACAGTCAGGGCTGGATCATGACGGCGCTGCTCGGGATAGCAGGTTCATTTCTGGCCAGCTACGTTGGCATGGCGATGGGCTGGTACCAACAAGGTGAGCCGGCGGGATGGGCGGCGTCTGTCATGGGTGCGGTCGTGCTGCTCGCAATGTTCGGGCTCCTCAAAAGCAAATAGGCCCTCTTGCATTTCGGCGCTGCCGATCTGCATCTCACTTCTTGTACCGACGGCAACCGCAGCACTTCACAAGGACACCCACCATGGCCACTTCGACGCCCCGCCCCGCTCCCGCCTCCGATGCCCAATTGCAAGCTGCGATACAGCGCAGCCGCCGCCTGCTGCACCGCCGCGCAGTGGTTGCAGCCGTTGCCAGCGCCGTGCCAATCCCCGGGCTCGACTGGGCTGTGGATGCGGCCCTGCTCACGCGGTTGCTGCCACAGATCAGTGCCGAATTTGGCCTTACGGCAGAGCAGATTGATCGCCTGGACCCGGGTGCCCGCGAGCAGGTTCAAAAGGCTGTGGGATTGGTGGGATCGGTACTGATCGGCAAACTCATCACCCGCGACCTGGTGCTGCGCGTTGCCCAAACTGTGGGCGTGCGCCTGACCACCAAGCAGTTGGCCAAATACGTACCGTTGGCGGGCCAAGCCGTGGCCGCAGCCCTGGGCTACGCCGTGCTGCGCTATTTGGGCCAGCAGCACATCCGTGACTGTGTGCGGGTCTGCCAAGCAGCGGGGCTCTCTCTGCCAGCACCGGCAACAGGGAAAGCTCGGAGATAGCCTCGGTACAACAAAGCCGAGCGCGGTGGCTTCGCCTGGACTATCTAGTCATAGCAGCGCTTCGCTGCGGTGGGGCGCCTGGCACAGTGTTGTTGCCGCCCAACCAGCGGAAACCCACCCAAGCCGAGGCCAGCAGGTACACCGCTCCGCCGGGAATCCACATCACCAGCCCGGCCAGTTGCTGATCCCACAGCTCGCGCGACTCTCCTGAATAAAGCACAGCGGGCGCAAAGGTGAGCAACGCGCCCAACAGCCCGGTGTGCATCACTGTGAACAACAACGCCAGGGTGGCCTGCAACGCCCCGGCCGTTCCGGGGCGCAGCACCGACCACCAAAATAGCCATCCCGTGAAAAGAAAGCTGGCGTGCTCCAGAACGTGCCAGCCGTTGAACATCACCGCCGCCATGTAGGGCTCGGGCGCGTGCCAGATCCAGATGGCTGCCGCATGCAGCAGCGCGCACAGCATGGGCCGCCGGGTCAGCCGCTGCACCCCGCGCCATACCCTGTCGATGCGAGGGCCCACCACGGCACGCCACTGTGGCAAAGGCCGCGCCAGCACCGCCAACGGCGCTACCGCCACGATGAGCAGCATGTGTTGCACCATGTGCCATGCTGTGCTGCTGCCCGCCATGTCGTCAAACGGCCCAAACAATGCCAGCCCTGCCAGCAGCATCGCAGCGTGAAAAAGTGCCCGCCGCAGTGGGTCTGGCCGGCGCAATATGGCACCCCACATATAGCCAAACCATGCCGTGACGAACAGCCCTTGCGAGAGCCAAATGGGAGCGTGCGCGCCTTCGCCAGTGAATGCGTTGCCATGCGCCATGGCAGGGCCTGCCGCGAGGGTCGTCAGGCCCAACCACCCCGCGGCGAAGCTGCGCGTCAAACGCATGGCGCCAGCACCAGCATTGGCAATGCCACCACCAGGGTCGACACGGCCGCCACACCATGCAGCGCTGCGGCCGCTGACGCGAAGAATTTTTGGCGCCGAACCGCTGGCTCGGTGCCTTGAAAACCTTTCGCCGCTTTGGCCTGGCGCAGCGCGGCCCACACAAACCCGGCGGCAAACACCGCCGAGACGGCAAGGAGCGCCGCGTTCAGCCCATTCCAGGGCCCTGCCTGCACAGGCGGCGGGGCCACTGCGCAGGCCACGGCTGCGCCGCCATAGACGGCACACAGCCACACAAACCACAGCGCAAGCCCGGTGGCCAGCTGCACCGGGTGGCCTGGGGGTTGCCGCAGCATCTTCATGCGGCCCCCGTGCGAAACGCCATTGGCAAAAGCGCCATCACCAGCCAGGCAACGGCGGCAGCACCCGCGGTGTACCGCCACCACAGAGCCACCACTGCAGGCTCATACGGTGCCAGGGCGCCCACATAACCACAGCGCACCCGCCACACCTGTAAGGCAGACAGAACAGCAGCCAGCGCCGCATGCGCGAGCAGGTAAAACAGCGTGAAAGTTAGCACCGCGTCGTGCGCCAGGCGCGTGGGCGAGAGCGGAGCCATCACCAGCAGCGCCACCAAGCCCGCACACGCCAGCAACCCGCACCCTGCGGCCAGCCCCAACTGCGCCGCCAGTGCGCCCGCACGCCCGGCCCTCAACCCCGCCACCGCCCGCTGCATGCACCAAGTGCCCAGGCCCAGCAGAGCCGCAATGGCCGCCAGGGGCCACGTTCCCAATGGCGATTGGGCGGGCGGCTGCCAATGGGGCGCCACCGTCCACAGATAAAGCCATCCAAACAGCAGTGAGGTGAATAGCGCCGCGTCGGCCAGCAGCGTCAGGCCCATGCCCCAAAGCCCTGGGCCATCGAAAGTACGGGAATGCAGTTTCAGGCCATCGGGCAAATCATGCGTCTCGCCTGCGGCCGCCAGCGGGTGCGCACCGTTTTCCCACGACCATCGCAGCAGGACAACCAACACGACCAGCGCAACGCCCAACCCGGCCACGTAGGCCTTGGCGAGCAGCAGAATGCACAGCGCCGCCAGCAACAGCCCCGCCACCAGCGGCCACCAGGAGTTGCCTGGCAGGTGAATGACCTCGCGCGGGACGCCTGTTACCGGGTCGCTGCCCAGGGTTTCGCGTCGCCCGTGGCGCGCCTGCGGCAGCGCATGCTGGCCCGCGGCAATGGTGTGGGGAAGGTCGGGGTGGTCCCACAACGGGTGGCGCGTAGACAGTGGTGGCTGGCTTGCAAAGTTGTAGCTTCGCGGCGGTGTGCCAGTGGCCCATTCCAGCGTGTCAGCCCCCCAGGGATTCAAAGGCGCGCGCCGCCCCAGCCGAAAATGCAGCGCGATGTCCAAAATCACCGTGGCCACGCCAAACGCCATGACAAAACTGAAGATGGAGGAAACGAGGTTCGGCAGGTCCCAGCCCATGCCAGGCGCGTAGGTGTACACGCGGCGTGGCATGCCCATGAGGCCCGTCCAATGCATGACCAGAAACGTGCCGTTGAAGCCGACGAAGCTCAGCCAGAAACCCACCTTGGACAAACGCTCGAACGGCATGCGCCCGCTGAAATGCGGTAGCCAGTAATACAGCCCCGCCACCAACGGAAACAGCATGCCGCCGATGAGCACGTAGTGGAAATGGGCCACCACGAAATGGGTGTCGTGCACCTGCCAGTCAAACGGCACAAAAGCCAGCATCACCCCCGTCAGCCCGCCCGCCACAAAGATGAACAAAAATCCCGCCACCCACAGCATGGGCACCGACCACACAGGACGCCCGGCCCAAAGGGTGGCGATCCAAGCAAACACCTGGACCCCGGTGGGAATCGCCACCAGCATGCTGGCCAGCGAGAAAAAAGCCATCGCCATGGCCGGAATGCCCACCGCGAACATGTGGTGCACCCACAGCCCAAAGCTGATGAACCCAATGCTGACGAGTGAGATGACCACCCAGCGGTACCCCACCAGCGGGCGACGCGCGAACACCGGAACGATGGTGGACACCACGCCCGCAGCGGGCAGAAAAATGATGTAGACCTCAGGGTGGCCAAACAGCCAGAACAGGTGCTGCCACAGCACCGCATCGCCTCCCCGTGTGGGGTCGAAGAACGCCCAGCCGGCGGCCCGCTCCAGCTCCAACAGGATCGAGCCCAGAATCAGCGGTGGAAACCCGGTGACGATCATCAATGAGGTGACCAGCATGGCCCACGCAAACACCGGCATCTGGTGCAGCGCCATGCCCGCAGCGCGCGTGCGCAAAATCGAAACGGCAATCTCGATGCCCGCTGCCATGGTGGAGATTTCCACAAAGGTCACACCCAGCAGCCAGAAGTCGGAGTTGATGCCTGGGGAGTAGTGGCTGCTGGAAAGCGGCGTGTACATGAACCACCCGGCATCCGGCGCCAGGCCCATCAGCAGGCTGCTGGTGAAGATGACGCCGCCAAACACATAGCACCAATAGCCAAAGGCCGACAGCCGTGGAAAAACCAGGTCCCTCGCTCCCAGCATCTTGGGCAGCAAATAGGCCGCCAAGCCTTGCAGTATGGGCACCGCAAACAGAAACATCATCATGGTGCCGTGCATGGTGAAGGCCTGGTTGTAAGCCTCCGCCCCCATGAAAGCCTGGTTGGGCCGCGCAAGCTGCGCCCGCAGCAGCATGCCCAGAAGCCCGGCGATCAGAAAGAACACCCCGCCCGTCAGCATGAAGCGCAGCGCGATGCTGCTGTGGTTAACAGCACTCAGCGCGCGCCAGCCCCGGGGGTTGCCCCACACCGCTTCGAATTCGGCATGCAGCGCCTGAGCATCTGCGGCGGCAGGCGCGTGGTCGGTGGCGGTGGTGTCGGTGTTTGTGGAGCTCTGCATGGGCTTGTTGCCGAGAGCGCCGTCGCCCTGTTTGGGTATCGATGTCATTGGGATGCCCCTGCCAGAGGTGTTGGGGCCGGGGATGCATCGGTGCCGGATGCGGAGTTCCCCCCAGCAGCCAGCCAAGCGTCAAACGCGGCGGCTTCCATGGCAATCACCGTCATGCTCATGTGGGCGTGGCCCACGCCGCAAAATTCGGCGCATTGACCGCGGTAGGTGCCCGGCTCATGGGCCTGCAGGCGCACCCGGAAGCTGCGCCCCGGCACCGCATCCAGCTTGCCGCCCAGCCGCGGCACCCAAAAGGAATGAATCACGTCCGCACTGCCGGTCAACACGTCCACCGGGCGCCCGGCAGGGATGCGCATCTCGTTGCGCAGTGCAGCGCCATGGCCTGGGTAGCGCACCTCCCACCACCACTGGTGGCCGATGGCCTCGATCTCCAGCGGTGCGGGCTCGCCGTGCCCCTGCCCTGGCAGCGGCAACTGGTGCAGGCCGGCAGGCGCGCCAAACCAGAGGAGCGCGGCAATGCTGACGCTGGGCAAGACCAGCCCACCCCAGACCAGCCAGCGCTGCTCCCCACGCGGGTTGTTTGAAGGCACTTCGCCCACCTGCCGCGTTGCGCCGCGCCGCATGGCCAGCAGCCACACCGCAACCACCCCTACCAGCACCAGCACGGCCACAGCCAGCATCCACCACCACACCGTGGCGATGGCTTGGGCGGATGGGCCTGCAGGGTCCAGCGTCGACAAAGGGCCTTTGCAGCCCGTCAGCAGCAAGGCTGCGGCGGGCCAAGGCAGAATGCCCGCATGAACCCGACCCCTCAACCCATCCTGAGCCGCGCGGCGCTTGCAGGCCACCCTTTGCATCCGATGATGATCCACTTCCCCGTGGCCGCACTCATTGGTCTGGTGTGTGCCGATGGTGCATTTGTGTACACCGACGACCCGTTCTGGGCGCGTTCCAGCGTGTGGCTTGCTGGCGTGGGGGCACTGGGCGGCTGGGTTGCCAGCCTGGCGGGCCTGGTGGATCTGCTCACTGTCAAGCGCATCCGCCGCCTGATCACGGCTTGGGGCCATGCCTTGATCGCGGTGATGATGCTGTCGCTGGCCACGCTGAACTGGATGCTGCGACTGGGTGACAACCCCGGCGCACTGATCATGCCGTGGGGCCTGGGCATATCGCTGCTCACGGCAGCTTTCATCGCCCTGGCGGCCTACCTGGGCGGGCGACTGGTGTACGAGCACGCCGTGGGGGTCGATACGAGCGAGTAGTGGCCTGTGAAGGTGGGCAACGCTAGCCAAGCTGCCTGCGCCCATCAAAAGGGTTTCCCCAACACCAGCCATGCCACCAGCAAGATGGCGGACCCGCACAACACGGTCACCGCCACACAGGGCGCAGCCAAACCGGTGTGGCCCCGCTCCGCCCTCAGCACCAGCAAGCCGCACACGGCGTGGGCCAACACCAGCATGCCCACAGCCACCAGCTTGGCCACCAGCCACAAGGTCAACGGCCCCAGGAACACAAAAATCACCGTGCCCGACGCAATGGCCACCAGCGCCGCGGGGGTGACCACCAGGGTAAACAGCGTGCGCAGCAGCCCAAGGGCCGATGTAGAAGCAGTGCCAGCAGGATCTTGCAGGTCGCCAAGAACCGGCGCCTTGCGGGGTCCAGTGGCCGATGCAATCAACGTGGGCAAATAAAGGAGCGTGCCGCACCACAAAATCACGGCCGTGATGTGCACCAGCTTCAGCCACGGCATGCCAGCACGCCCATGTGCGCCCGGCGGTGGGCGCGTTGTCTACGATCGTGGCCTTGGGGAAAGAGGGTCATCACAGTCCGTTTTGCTCCTGCAACAGTGGAACGGGGGGCGGGCTGATGATGATAGGGATGCGGTTTGACCCTTCAGTGCAATTGGCGAATCTGTCTTACGCGGCGGTGTTGCCAACACGCACCACGCAAAACAGGCTCAGCAGGCAATGGTCAGTCGGCCTTGAACCCTGTGGCCGCCACGGCTTTTCCCCAGGTCACTGTGTCGGCCGCGATGGTGCGCGCAAAGTCCTGCTGGCTGGTGCCCGTGACGCGGAACCCGGCCTCTTCCATCTTGGCTTTGCCTTCAGGCGACTGCACAGCCTTGACGATATCGGCGTTGAGCTTGGCGATGATGTCGGGCGGTGTCTTGGCCGGGGCCACGATGCCAAACCACGATGAGAACTCCAGGTTGGCATAGCCCTGCTCCTTGATGGTGGGCACATCCGGCAAAACGTTGGTGCGCGTGGCGCCAGTGGAGCCCAGCGCTACCAGCTTGCCGGCCTTCACGTTGGGTGCGGCCAGACCCACGCTGGCAAACACGCCCTGCACATCCCCGCTGAACAATCCGCCCAATGCGTCCGATGTGTTTTTGTAATGCACTGGCTCCGGCTTGAGCTTGACCGCATCGCCAAACATGAACGCGCCGAAGTGCCCGGGCGTGCCGGCACCAAACGTGGCCAGGAACAAGCCCTTTTGCTGCTTGGTCCACTCCACAAATTCTTTCACATTGCGCGACGGCACCTTCTGCGGGTTCACCAGGAGCACAAAATCAGAGGTCACGACCTGGCTCACTGCGGTGAAGTCCTTGGCGGGGTCGTAGGGCAGCTTGTTGTAGCTGCTGGGGGCGATGCTGAGCTGGCCGGTTTCACCCAGCATGAGGGTGTAGCCATCCGGCGCAGCACGCGCGGCTTCGCCGGCCGCAATCAAACCGCCTGCGCCGGGCTTGTTGTCCACAATCACGCCCAGGTTGCCCCAGCCCTCCGAAAGCTTCTGCGCCAGCAGCCGGGCCACGATGTCGGGCCCCGTGCCTGCCGGAAAGCCCACGATGATGCGCACCGGCTTGTTGGGGTAGGCCCCGCCAGCGGCCTGCGCCTGCGCCGCGCCCCATGGGGCCGCAAGGCTGGCTGCCACCATGGCGGCGGCCAGCACTGCGCGGCGGGCTGGATGGCGAGGGGCAGCAGTGGGTTGAACAAAGGGCTTCATGGTGGTCTCCGGTTGGTTTTGTGATGGCAAAAGTAAGAGGCAAGCTGGGGGCGATCTGCCTGCGAGTTCGCGATGAACGTATTGCGGATAAACGTGCAGTGAATGGGCGGTGGCACTCAGGCCAACTCAAAGAAACGCATGGCCACGGTGTCCGGGTAGCGCGACCCCGACCCCACAAACATGCGCTCGGCAATCCAGCCCAGCGCGGCTGAGGCGGTCTCAAAGCTGGGGCTGCAGCGGAAATAGATCTGCGTCGGGTCTACCGGCTCCCCCCGCACCAGCCGTGCGATCAACTCGGGCGGGCCCGAGCGCACAGCCCGGTTTTGCACATAGATGAAGTCGCCGCCATCGGTTTCGAGCACGTACCGCGCATCAAGCTCGGAGAGACGGTCGTTCACCACCAGCTGAAAGTCGGCCCCTCCGGGCAGCACCCGCGCCGTCCACCCATCACCGGTGGCGGTACCGCCGGTGATGGGAATCAGCCGACGCAGGCCGTGCACAGTACGCCCCACTTCCTGGGGCTGGCCCACTTGAACACGCAGGTCGGCAAAGAACTTGAGGCGAGGTTCCGGCAGGGGCAAAAGGTCAGACATAAAGCAGCGGCTTGCAACCAAATTAGTTATAAAACTAGCGTAAATCCGGTTGCGAACACCGGCTGTCATCCCTGAGGATGACAGCGCAATGACACGGCTTTTCAAACCCTTTTCCGCCAAGCCCGCCCGCCTTCCTCATCAGGGTGGCCTGTCATGAGGCAATGGTTCCCGGCGCCTCAGCCCGCTGCCACCAACGCTGCAGGCTCAGCCCTGGCGGCCATGGTGCACCATTTGGGCGGGCCCGGCTTTGTGCCGGGGCTGCTGCAGGAACTGGCTCCGGTACTGCCAGCGGCTTCGTGGTCGGTGTACCGCACCGGCAATCGCTGCAAGCCCACGCTGTTCATGTCGGCCAGCCTGGGCGTGCCAGACACCACACAAGACTGCTGGTGGGCTTATCTTTCAGGCCCCTACCGCCGCGACAGCACCTGGGGCCGTCCGTTTGACGACGCGCCTGCCGCACCACTGACGCGGCTGTGCCATGTCACCGCGCAAGAGGTGGAAGGCGAACACCGCGCACGGGTGTACGAAGCCCATGGGGTGGCCGAGCGCGTCTCCGTGGTGGACTACGAAGACGACGGATCGGTGTTTGCCGTCAACTTCTATCGCCACCAACACCAGGCGCCGTTCCGCGACGCCCACCTCAGCGGCTTTGAGACGGTGGCGCCAGTGCTGCTAGCGCTGGCGCGCAAACACATCCAGCTGTCGCACAGCCCGCGTCCAACGGGCACGGAATCGCCAAGGAGTGCACCGGCGTGCGCCGTGGCGAGCGCCGCCACTTCACTTGAGCCACCCTCTGCCCAGCCTTCCGCGCACAGCCTGCCGGCACTGCGCGTGCGCTTGCTGCGCACCGGTATCCCGCTCACCGAGCGTGAGCTTGACGTGTGCGCCCGGCTGTTGCAGGGCATGACCCACGAGGGCATTGCCAACGACCTCGGCTTGAGCGTGCCCACCGTCAAGACCTACCGCAACCGCGCCTTTACACGCCTGGGCATCCACTTTCGCAGCGAGCTGTTTGCGCGGGTGCTGGGCGGCTGACAACCTGTTCGTGGTTTCGCAGGCGATAACTTGGGGCTCCCGCCGCGCCGTATAGCTCTTACCCATGCCCACAAGCGGAGCGCCAGACCCTTTGGCAAGTGTCTGCTGGCAGCCGTCGAGAATGCTTGCCACAGTGCTTGCAGGCGGCATCATGGAGGACGCGAGAAGCGCTGCACAACAACCCCAAAAGCCACCCGATGAAAAGTCCCACGGAACCCCCCACCCCATCCCGGATCGCGCCCTGGTGCCTGGCACTGCCTTGCATCGCGGGCACCTTGCATGCCCACGCCGAAGCCCCCATGCGCACAGACGATGCAGGCACCCTGGCGCAGGGCGCTTTGAAACTTGAGGGTGTTCTGGGCCGGGATGCCAAGACCCATAGCACCGAGTTGCTCTTTGGCATGGGGCTGTTGCCCCAACTGGAGATGGAGGTGTCCCTGGCCCACGCCCGCGACAAGAGCCTGAGCCCGGCCACCACATTCCAGAGCCGTGGCTGGGGGCTCAAGTGGGTGCCTGTCCAGAACGACGCGGGCTGGTCGTTGGGCGCACGGCTCGACCTGGGCCACATCCGGGTCCGTGACAACGCGACCCCAGAGCGCTTCACCGAGCGGGCCGCCTCCGTCACCGGCCTGGCCAGTTACCGGTTTGCCAATGGCCAGGTACTGCACTTCAACGCGGGCCACCACACCACCCGCGCACCGGGCGTGCGCCACCGCGCTGCCACCTGGGCAGCCGGCCACGAGCTTCCCATCACCGCCAAGCTGCGTCTTACCTCCGAGGTGGTTGGCCAGCAAAGGTCTCGCCCGGACAAGGCGCTGGGCCTGCGCTACGAAATCGCCGAAGGGCTCAAGGCCTCGGCCGCCGTGGGCCGTGGCAATGGGCGCACCTTCAGCCAAGCGGGCATGGCCTGGGAGTTTTAAGAACCTGTCTGCGATCTCGCAGGCGAACATACGCAGGCTCTTGGGGCACGCAGCCCACACGGCACAATCGGCGGCCTATGCCCGTTGATGGTCAAGACCCTGCCCGCCCTGCGCACCCCGATTTGCCCCGGTCAAACCGCAGCGCTCTGATCAGCGCCTGGGCCCACGCTCTGCGCCATCAGGCGGATGCCGCCACGTTGCAGGCGTTGGCCCCGCTGACCGACGCGGAGGCCGCACGTGTGATGGCATTGCTGCGCGACGGCGCCGCACCAACCCCTTCTGGGGCCCCCACTGCTTCCTCGGCTCCAGCCCCTGCGGCATCTGGAGTGGTCGCAGGCCAGTTCCGCCCCCGCATCACCTTGATGACCCTGGGCCGGGGCGATGGCCTGCTGGGCATGGCGCCCAAGGGCAAGCTGGGGCCGCGCGGCGACAGCGTGACCCTGGTGCAAATCGACTGGACCTACCGCACCGACAGTGGCGCGCAGTGGGAAACCGCCGCGCCCACCTCGGTGCTCAACGCCCGCCCTGCGCCCGTGCAAGACCTGTACGACACCGGCGGCCCCGTGCAGCGCATGCAGCGCAACCTGGCAGCCGAGGCCGACGCCATGGACCGCGTGTGGGACCTGGGCCTGACCCCCGTGGACCCCAAAAGCCTGCAGTGGCGCCACCGCGCGGCCGCCGCCGCGTTGGGCCCCGTGTGGACCCTGGCGCAGGAGGCGCACTTTGGCGACTTCTGGGCCGACGTGGTTCCGCAGCTGCGCGCCGAGGGCTGGAGCGTGGTGGTGCACCCCGGCTTTGCGCACGAAAGCGTGCCGGTACAGCGCTGGAAGCTTGTCATCGCGCCCGACACTGGCGAGCTGCTGGCCAAGGAAATCGATAGCCCGCTGGCCCCGCGCGAACGCCCCGTGCAGAAGCTCATGCTGCCCGAGCGTGAAGGCGCCTGGCTGCTCAGCCTGGGCATCGAGATCGATGGCGTCGTGCTGGACCTGGCACCCATATTGGCTGACCTGCTGCGCCGCGACGTGCGCTGGCTCAACGCCCGGCAGATGGCCGCCATCGACGACATCGCGGTCATCTCGCTGCGCGCTCCAGGCGGCAAGCGCATCGACGCCCCCGCTGGGCCGCTCAAAGCCATCGTGGGCGCCATGGTGGACCTGCTGACGGACCCCACCCGCAAGCAGCGCAAAGACGGCGACCCGCTGCGCCTGGGCGCCTGGGAGGCCCGCCGCATCGAGGCCCTGCGCGCCGGGCTGGTGCAGGCGCACCGCGTAGGCACGGTGAACGGCTGGAACAACGACTGGCAGCTGCAAGGCGACGCGGGCCTGGCGCAGCTGGCCCAGCGCCTTCGCCGCATCGGCATCCCGCAGCCCGTGGCTGCGCCGCAAGGGCTGCAGGTGCAGCTGCGCCCCTACCAGCTCGATGGCCTGGCCTGGCTGCAGTACCTGCGTGCGCAGGGTCTGGGCGGCATCCTGGCCGACGACATGGGCCTGGGAAAAACCGCGCAGGCGCTGGCCCACGTGCTGTTGGAGAAGCAGGCCGGCCGCCTTACCCGCCCTGCCCTGGTGGTATTGCCCACCTCGCTGCTCTTCAACTGGCAGGCCGAGGCCGCACGCATGGCCCCAGGCCTGCGGGTGCTGAGCCTGCACGGACCCGACCGCGGCCAACGCTACCTGCAGATCGCCGAGCATGACCTGGTGCTGACCACCTACCCGCTGCTGTGGCGCGATGTGGACGCGCTGGCGGCAGAGCCCTTTCACCTGCTGATCCTGGACGAAGCCCAGATGGTGAAAAGCGCCGGCAGCCGCAGCGCCCGCGCGCTGCGCAAGCTGCAGGCGCCGCACCTGCTGTGCCTGACGGGCACGCCGCTCGAAAACCACCTGGGCGAGCTGTGGGCCCAGTTCGACTTCTTGATGCCCGGTTTTCTGGGTGATGTGCGCAGCTTCAACGCGCGCTGGCGCAAGCCCATTGAGGAAAACGGCGAAACCCTGCGCGCCCAGCTGCTGGCCCAGCGTGTGCGCCCTTTCATCCTGCGCCGCCGCAAGCAGGACGTGGCCACCGAACTGCCGCCGCGCACCGAGACCATCCTGCGCGTGCAGTTGCAGGGCAAGCAGCGCGAGCTGTACGAGGCCGTGCGCACCACGGCCGACAAACAGGTGCGCCGTGTGCTGGAGCGCCAAAGCTTTGACGGCGCACAGATCACCATCCTGGATGCACTGCTCAAGCTGCGCCAGGTCTGCTGCGACCCGCACTTGGTCAAAGGCGCCAAGGTCCACCCCGGTACCGAGCGCGCCAAGCTGGAGCTGGTGGCCGACCTGCTGCCCGCCCTGGTCAGCGAAGGCCGCCGGGTGCTGGTGTTCTCACAGTTCACCGCCATGCTGCGGCTTGCGGCCGAGCGGCTGGATGCGCTGGCCCTGCCTTACCTCATGCTCACGGGCCAGACACCGCCCGCACAACGCGGTGCGGTGGTGCGGCAGTTCCAGGCGCAGGGCACCGCAAGGGACGCAGGCGCTGACGGCCCTGGTGGATCTGGCAATGCGCGGGTGCTGCTCGTCAGCCTCAAGGCTGGCGGCACGGGGCTTAACCTGACTGCCGCCGACACTGTGATCCACCTTGACCCCTGGTGGAACCCTGCCGTGGAAGAGCAGGCCACTGCCCGTGCCCACCGCATCGGGCAAGACCAGCCTGTGTTCGTCTACAAGCTGGTGGTGGAAGGCAGCATCGAAGAACGCATGCTGGAGCTACAGGCCCGCAAGGCCGCGCTGGCCAGCGGCGTGTTGGGGCACGATGCCGAGGGGGCCGTCAAATTCAGCGAAGCCGACCTGCACGCGCTGTTGGCGCCGCTGGCCGAGCCCGCCAACAACCCGCTGGGCATTCCCGGTGAAGACGCCAAGCGCTGGGGCAGCACAGGCTTGCGTCGGCAACGGCCCATGCAGCCGCCAGAAGGGTCGCCGGAAGTTTGAGTCTTTTTGGCCTCCGGCGCTTATCCATCAAGCGCTAGCAGCTATCAATCAAGGAGCATCGCTTCTGGAGTGCGAAAGCTTGGCATGACCCCGGCGCTCACGCCGGAGCGCACGCGCCATCGCCCACAGCAGCCAGCCCGCACCGCCCGACAACAGGCTCATCACCACATCACCCGCCAGCGGCCCGGCCCGAAGGCTGCGGTCCACCACCGATTCGGCGGGATTGCTTGGGTTGACCCACACCGCGATCGGCGCATTGGCGCGCTGCGCGCTCAGCAGCCGGTCCACGAGTTGTTCGTGAAACCTGCGCCAGCTGTCTCCCGAGCCATCCACCGCCGCGCGCGTACCGGTGTGGGCAACACCGTCCACGCCATAGCGGTAACGCACCACCGCCGCGTAGTAGGTGCCGCCCCGGGCAGTGCCCCCCTTGTGCAGCCGCGCTGACTCCACCTGCGCCTGCACAGGCTGCCATTGGCGCATGCGCGACCAATCGTGCAGGGTGGGCACCAAGCTGAAGGCGACCAGGCCCAGGCTGGCGGACACCAGCATCACAGCCACCAGCGCCAGCAGCCATTGGGTCCAAACGCCCGTACCGACGAGGCCCTTTTTCGCCCCCTGCGCCAGGGACGCCCTGCTGCGCCGAAGCCGTTTGCGCGCGCTGGCCTTGCCCATCAGTGCTCGGCCTCTTGCTGCGGCGCATCGGACAGTGCGCCACTCAGCCACCCCAGCAGTGGACAAGCAGCCTGTGGCACTGCGGGAAACGCGTTGGCGAAAGCAAGGCCCTCAAAATCCAGTCGCCAAGCGACCACGCGAGTTGCGCGCAGCAGGCCCGTGGGTGATTGGAAGCGGGGCATGGGTCTTGTTTCTTCCTGCAAAAATGGGGTGTTGTTCTGACGGTGGAGCCCCGTTTGGGCCCATGCGCAGCCGGATTGCGGACGGGCCGCGTGCAGTCTAGAGGATCGAACTGTTCCGGCTACGGCCTGAACCATACCAAAGATTTCTGGCATTTTTGGCCTATAGCGCTTATCCAGCCTGCGCCAAAAGCTATTAAATCAATAGCATTTCAGCCCCGCCACATGCCTGGTGCTTGAGGCGCAGAATTCAAAAGCAAGCTTCGGAGTGCGCCACGATGGCAGTCTCCCTAGAGTCACAGGCATCGCAACCTTGTCCGTGAGCCTGTCATGAACTCTGCCACCATGGCCCAGCCTTTGCCCCACCGCCTCATTGCCACGACCATTCCCACGACCATCGCCGCCATGCCCACCCGCCCCTCACCACTGAAAGCCCAGCGGGCCGCAGCCACCCAGGCCGACCCGCGCTGGGCGTCGGTGTTGGCGCGCAGCGCGGCGGCAGATGGCAGTTTCTGGTTTTCGGTGCAGACCACCGGCGTGTACTGCCGGCCCAGTTGCGCCGCGCGCACACCCCGGCCCGAGAACGTGCAGTTTCACGCCAGTTGCGATGAGGCCGAGCGCGCCGGATTTCGGCCCTGCCAGCGGTGCAAGCCACGACAGTCCAGCGCGCTGGCACACCACACCGCGCTGGTGGCCGATGCCTGCCGTTATCTCGACGATGGCCTCGCCACGGGCCGGCCCCCCACGCTGGAAGCACTGGCCCAGCGCCTGGGCCTGAGCGCCTCGCACCTGCACCGCATCTTCAAGCAGGCCACGGGCCTCACACCCCGGGCCTATGCCGCTGCCCGCCGTGCCGCGCGGCTGCGCGATGCACTGAGCCACCCCGCCTCCGGTTCGGTCACCGATGCGATCTATGGCGCGGGCTACCAGTCCAGCAGCCGGTTCTACGAACAATCCGCCCAGGTGCTGGGCATGGCGCCCAGCCGCTATCGCGCGGGCGGTGCCGCGCAAGAGATTCGCTACGCCGTGGGCCCTTGTTCGCTGGGCTCGGTGCTGGTGGCGCAAAGCACGCGCGGCATTTGCGCCATCCTGCTGGGCGATGCGGAGGGTGCGGCCGATGCGCTGGTGCGCGACCTTCAAGCCCGCTTTCCACGCGCCCAGCTTCAACCCGGCGATGCCGCGTTTGCGGCCCTGGTGGCGCAGGTCGTGGCCTTTGTGGAGGCGCCCGGCCTGGGCCTGGCGCTGCCGGTGGATGTGCGTGGCACGGCGTTTCAGCAGCGGGTGTGGCAGGCGCTGCAAGCCATTCCGGCCGGGCAAACGGCGAGTTATGCTGAAATCGCCCAGCGCATTGGCGCCCCCACCGCCGTGCGCGCCGTGGCTCGGGCCTGCGCGGCCAATGCGCTGGCCGTGGCCGTGCCCTGCCACCGCGTGGTGAAGAGTGACGGCGGCCTGTCGGGCTACCGCTGGGGTGTGGAACGCAAACGCGCGCTGCTGCAACGCGAAGCGGAAGGCGCCGCCGCTGCAACCGCTGCAAGCGCAGTGGCCTCTGCGAAAAAAGCCACATGAACACAGCCCCCTTGCTGACCGACCGTTGGGCTGGTCGCACCGCCGCCATCGACTGGCACGCCGCCGCCGAATCCCTGCACCAGCAAGGCCACGTGGTGTTGCCCACGCTGCTGGGCGCGGCGGAATGCGCGGCTCTGGCGGCCCTGTACGGCGCGGCCCCAGAGCACACCTTTCGCAGCCGCGTGGTGATGCAGCGCCACGGCTTCGGCCAGGGTGAATACCGCTACTTCAGCTACCCGCTGCCCGGCGTGGTGGCGGGCCTGCGCGAGGCGCTGTACCCGCACCTGGCAGCGGTAGCCAATCAGTGGAATGCCGCCATGGGCATTGACGCGCGCTACCCCGCGCAACACGCCGAGTTTCTGTCCCGCTGCCACGCAGCCGGGCAGGTGCTGCCAACGCCCCTGTTGCTGCAATACGGGCCCGGCGACTACAACTGCCTGCACCAGGATCTGTATGGCGAGCATGTGTTCCCGCTGCAGGTGGCCATCCTGCTCTCGGCACCAGGGCAAGACTTTACCGGTGGCGAATTCGTGCTGACCGAGCAGCGCCCGCGCATGCAGTCGCGGGCCGAGGTGGTGCCTCTGCAGCGTGGCGATGCTGTGGTGTTTGCCGTGCACCACCGCCCGGTGCAAGGCACGCGCGGCCCCTACCGTGTGCAGATGCGGCACGGCGTGAGCCGCTTGCGCAGCGGGCAGCGGCACACTGTGGGCATCATCTTTCACGACGCGCAGGCATGACCACAGCACGCTCTTCGAATTCACCATGACCCTCAGCCTGTTCGACGACCCACCCGCCCAGCCCCCGAAGCCGCCCGAGGTGCTGGAACCCGGTGCCACGGTGCTGCGCGGCTTTGCGTTGGCCCAGGCCGGCGAGTTGCTGCAGGCGGTAAAGCAGATTGAAGCCCAGGCGCCGTTTCGGCACCTCATCACACCCGGCGGCCTGCGCATGTCGGTGGCCATGACCAATGCGGGCCGCCTGGGCTGGGTGAGTGACCGCACAGGCTACCGCTACGACCCCACCGACCCCGAAACCGGTCAGCCCTGGCCCGCCATGCCCGCGGCTTTTCGCTCGCTGGCGCAGGAGGCGGCCAAAGCAGCCGGCTTCCCCGGCTTTGCGCCCGACGCCTGCCTGGTCAACCGCTACGCGCCCGGCGCGCGCTTGTCGCTGCACCAGGACCGCGACGAAGGCAACTATGCGCACCCCATCGTGTCGGTGTCGCTGGGCATCCCGGCGATGTTCCTGTGGGGCGGCGCCCAGCGGGCCGACAAGGCGCGGCGCATTCCGCTGCTGCATGGCGATGTGGTGGTGTGGGGTGGGCCTGCGCGGCTGCGCTTTCATGGCGTATTGCCGCTGCCCGAGGCGCACCACCCGATGACGGGCACGCACCGCATCAACCTCACCTTTCGCAAGGCGGGCTGAGCAGCGCGCTGCCGTGCGGTCGCGCTATCTGGGGTAGCCCGTGGCCTTGGCGATCCGCGCCAGCATTTGCTCGGCCACGGGTCGGCCGCGCAGGCTGTCAGCAATGGTCACCCGCCCGCCGCTGCGCAGGTTGACCTGCACCCGGTAGAAGGTGGTGCTCTTGTGGCCGCTTTGTGAGGAGTAGCTTTCCCGGATGGAGAGGCGGGCGATGTCGCTGGCGGGCACCCTCTGCCACGCCAACATCAAGCCCAGCAGGCGGCGTTCGGTGCGCAGGCCCTGGCGATTAAGCAACACGGTCAAGCTGTTGCCCAGTGCATAGAAGCCCCAAAGCAGCATCGCGCCGCCGATGCCGCCAAACGCGATCGGGAACAACGCTGGCGCCCCCATGCGCCCGGCCGCCACACCAGCCCCGAAAAACACCGCGCCCATGAGCAGCCACAGCAGGTTCTGCCGCCACAGCCGTCCATAGGGCTGGTAGAGCCGCACGCCGCCGTCAACCAGCGCAATGTCGCTGACGGTGTCAAGCTCGGCGTCACGCATGGCCTGCGTCTGCGGGTGGCTGGCCGCGTCTTGAACGAGCCAGGTGGACTCAGCGCGGGTGGCATACACCGGCACGTCGAACCGGCGCGAGAATTTCAGCGCCGGGTCAGCGCTTTCCAGCAGCACAGTCCAGCCATGCTCGCTGTCGCCCACGGGTTGCTCAGATACGGGCAAACCTTTGGGCACGTTCAGGCGAAACGCCACGCGGCTGCCCTGCCCCATAGGCTGCACCTGCGCAGCGCCCTCGGCCTGCCACACCACTTGCTCGCGCGACCCGGTGTTGTTGTTACCCACCGAGCGTGTGTGGTAGTTGTAAGTGCAGCGCAGCGTGACCACAAAGCGCAGGTCCGGCCGATAAGGCACGGCGGGCAGATCCAGGGTGGCGCCCACATGTCCACCGATGGAGCCCGGAAACGGGTCCATCACCAGGCGCACCTCGCCATGGCGGCGTGCGTCCCAGGTGGCACGCAAGGCCCACACCAGCAAACCCAGCCCCACGGCCACCAGCATCGACAACACGCCCAATACCAAGAAGTTCTCATTGCGCCAGGCGCGTGGCATCGCGGATAAAGCTGCCGGGTAGGCAATGCAGCCCCACACCACCGCAAAGCCCCAGGCAAACCACACCTCCCACCGCTTGCTGGAGCGGATCCGGTTGTCCGCCCAGGCCGGGTTGGCCAGCCAGGGTGCATCACCCACGGCTTGCAAACGCCCAGCCTTACGCGCACTGCTGCGGCGCATGTGGTGGTTCCAGGCCAGCAGGCCCACCCCCACCCCGCCAAACACCACCACGAAGACCATGCGGAAGCCGAGCAGGCCAACGCGCAGGCTGCGGTCCACCACCGACTCTTCGGGCGCCGACGGGTTGAACCAGGCAGGCACTGGCGTGCCGCTGCGCAATGCGCGCTCCAGCCTGCGGCCAAGTTCCTCGTGAAAGCTGCCCACGTTGTCGGCCGACGTGTTGATGGCCGGGCGCTGGCCCTCGTAGGTTGCTCCACCCACTTGGTAGCGATAGTGGGCAGACACGCTGTACGTGTAGCCCGACTTGCTACCCCGGTGCTGGTTGAGCGACGCCGCTATCAGTTGCGCCTGCACCGGCTGCCAGAACTGCATGCGCGACCAGTCGTACAGCGTGGGCAGCACACCGAGCAGCAGCATGCCGATACCCACACCGGCAAACGGCAGCGCAAACAGCGTAATGAACCAGGAGCCTCCCTTTCCTTTGTCAATGCGATGGCGGCTCATGAGAGGCTCGTAAGAACGCAGGTTCTGTGATTCATCTTTGAAGTTCGCAGTGGTATCGGTCGCGCCCCGCGGCCTTGGCTGTGTACAGGGCTTCGTCGGCCTTTTCAAGGAATGCCTTTGCGGATGTTTTCATACCAGGGTAGCCGGAATACACCCCGATGCTCGCAGTCACACGGACCTGCGCGGCGGCCTCGAAGGGCTCTCCACGGATCAATGCGCCGATTTTTTGCGCCACCTGTGCGGCGGCCTCTTCGGTGGCGATGTTCTCCATCACCACCACAAATTCGTCACCGCCCAGCCTGAACACCGCGTCCGTCACCCGCACCGCGCGGCGCAGGCGCTCGGCAAACTCCACCAGGATAGCGTCACCGGCGCCATGTCCCAGCTGGTCGTTGATCTGCTTGAAAAAATCGATGTCCAGAAACATCACGGCCATCGCAACACCCGTGCGCCGCGACCGGGCCAGCGCGGCCTCCAGGCACTCGTCCAGTGCGGTGCGGTTGGGCAATGCGGTCAGCCCGTCCTGCCGCGCCAGTTGGGCCAGCCGCGTTTCCACGGCTTTGGTTTCCGTCACGTCCAGCGTGAGTGAAAACGCACCGCGCACTTCGCCGTCCTTGCCAAAATCCGGGATGTAGACGGTGTGCGTCAAGCGGTGGCGGTCCCGCAGGTGCAGTTGCGCGTCAAACTCCACCCGGTGGCCCGCCAAAGCAGCATCCACCATCGCTTCACGGTCGCTGTAACGCTCGCCACCAATCACATCGTGCAGCGGCATGCCGCGGACCTCTTCGGGGCTCAGGCCCAGCCACTCCTTCACCGTGGCGTTGGCGAACATGATCCTGCGCTCGCGGTCAAAGTAGCTGATCAGCACCGGCAGGTTGTCGGTGATGGTGTGCAGAAAGTGTTTGGCAGTTTCCTGCTCACGCAGTGCCGATGTCAACGCAGTGGTGTCAAAGCTCAGCGCAAAAACGCCTTTCACCTGGCCATCGACCCCAACGTCAGGCACAAAGTGGGCTTGGTAGGTGCGGCTTTCACCACCGTCGCTCAGGCCACCCTTTTTTTCGATGGCCACACTCTCGCCGGCCAGGGCCCGGTCCAGATAAGGCTGCACGGTGCGGAAGAATGTTTCTCCGCGCACTTCGCCCACCGTGCGGCCAACGAGCTCGCCGCTGTCGGGGTACATGTCGCGCACCTGGGCATTCACGAAGGTGTAGCGGTAGCCGGTATCGACGTACGACACCAGCGCCGGAATGTTGTCGATGATGGTGCGCACCCGCCGCTCAGCCGCGCTCTGCCGGCGCATCAGGTCATCAAACGCCCGCGACAACTCGCCAATCTCATCGGGGCCGTAGGCTGAGTCTTCGGCGGGCGGTGCTGCAGCGTCGGCGCGCAACATCCGCTGGTGCAGGTCCGTCAGCGGTTTCAGCTCTCGCCGCACCACCACCGTGGCGGCCAAGCCCGCCAACAGCGACAACAGCAGCGCCCCCAGCCACGCATCCGCTTCCACCGCATCGATGGCGGCATAGGCCTCAGACTCGGGGTAGAACGCGGCCAGAATCCAGTCGGTCTCCTCGGCGCGCTTGAACGCAAACAGTCCCGGTATGCCTGCACGGGTGAACCCGTTCATGCTCCCCTCAAACCCGGCGATGGCCTTTGCCGTGGCGGCGTTCACCCCGCCCCGGGCGTCCACGTGCTCCAGGATGCGGGACTTGTCCGGCAAATCGATGATGACGCCCTCGGTGTTCAGAATGAACATGTAGCCGGTTTCGCCAAACTTGACGCCCTGCAGGTCACCGAGAAACTTGGGGGCGCCCAGGCTGATCGCGCCATAGGTCACATAGCGCAGCGATCCGTCTGTGTTGAACACCGGCTCCGTCATGGCCACCTGCGCCAAGCGGGTCACTTTGCTGCGATAAGGCCGCGATATCACCCCTTGCGACTGCGCGAGCGTGCGCTGGAAATACTCCCTGTCCGTCACGTTGATGCTGCCGGGCGGCAGCGGCATGTTCAGATTGGCGACCACATTGCCCTGTGGGTCGATGAGAGAAACGCTGTCGAAGAAATCCTTGAGGGATTGGTACTTTTCAATGTAACTCTGCAGATCCCCCTGTGAGGTGCCAGCGGGCAGCGCGGCTGTGGACTCCGACAGGGTTTTGAGCAGTGTGCGGCGGCTGCGTAACTTGAGATCAATGGCGTCCGAATGCGCAGACAGCCTCTGAAACTGGTCTTCGGAGATGGACTTTTGAAGCTGCTGCCGTATGTGGTGCAGCGCAATCGTGGCAATGGTGAAAGTGGCCAGAAGCACCACGGCCGACACGCCCCAGCTCAGGCGCATCTTCAAGCTCTGGTGTAGTTTCACGCGAAGTGACATGGGAGAAAGCGGCACTTCACCGCGGCAACAGTTGCGTGTCACTGTAGCTGAGAAGCGCGACAGTGCTGCACCGGTGCGCTCAGTGCAAACCCCGTTGCCCAAACAAGCCCTGTTGGCCCAATCGGCCGAGCTTTGCCAGAATATGGCGATGACCACCGCCCCACGCTCCCCCGCCCGCTACTGGCTCATGAAGTCCGAGCCCGACGAATGCTCCATCGACGACGCGCTGGCCGCGCCCGATGCCACCGTACCGTGGACCGGGGTGCGCAACTACCAGGCCCGCAACTTCATGCGCGACGAGATGCAGGTGGGCGACGGCGTGCTGTTCTATCACTCCAGTTGCCCCGAGCCCGGCATTGCCGGTCTGGCCCGCGTGGCCAGCACCACCCGGCCCGATCCCACGCAGTTCGACCCCACGTCGCCCTACCACGACCCCAAATCGCCGCCCGACGCGCCGCGCTGGCTTCTGCTGGACGTGCAGGCGCTGCGCAAGACACGGCTGATGCCGCTGGCAGAGCTGCGCGCACGGCCTGAGCTGGCCGAATTGCGCGTGCTGCAAAAAGGCAGCCGTCTTTCCATCACGCCGGTGGACGCCGCGCATTGGGAGCGGATCGTGGCGCTGCTGGATGGAAATCCTTGAATCCGCCGTAGACACCTGCCAGTGCCGTACGCGGTCTGCGCCTACCGGCACCCTGGGGCGCAGCGCCTAAGATGACCCGCTGACACCCCTTGCGACCTCGCCCATCCCATGCGCTCCCTGCTCGACTTCAGCTCCTGGCCCGCCTTGCTGTCCACCTTGTTCGGACTCCTGCTAGCGTCGTTGGTCATGGTGGGCATCCGCCTGGTCTTCATGCAGACCATGCAGCGCCGCCGCGAGCGGGAGAACCGCCAGATCAACGAACGGCTAAAGACACTGATCGCGGCCTATAAAACGCTGGGCGGCTCTTTCACGGGCGAGCTGAACGTGAGCCCTACCCATTTGCGGGACCTGCACCGGGCCGCGGCGGTGATGGCACCGCTGTCCACAGAAGCCCTGCCAGACGCCGAGAGCACCGATACGGCCGCGGCGACCGAAGACACCAACCCCGCCACGCCCCTGCCCACCAGCACCGAGCGCCAGCGCCGCACCCGCGACGCGGTGGAAGCCGCACTCTCAGACGTGATCCTGCTCGGCACCGAAGAACAGGTGCGCCTGGCCTCGCAGGCTGCACAAGACATGGTGGCCGGGCGCAGCGTGGCGGTGGCGCCGCTGGTGGTTTCGTTGCGGCACTTCATCCGTGCTGCGCTGGACCTGGAACCCATTCCCGCCAACCTGGCCATTCCGCACCAGGGCCCGCTGCGGCCCAGCGGCAGCCCTGCGGGCAAGCGCAGCACCGCAGCAGACCGGGGCACTGGCGCACCCGGTGGCCGTGGGGGCGGTGGGGGTGCTGGTGCAGGCGGTGGCGGCATGGGCACGATGGCTGTCGGTGCTGGAACACAGCGCGCGGTGGACGAGCTTCCTTCGGGTGGCACGCCGTGAGGGGCGGCGCTTTGTTGCTGCAGACCGCTAAAGTTTTGGTGTTTTTGGCCTCTAGCGCTTGCTGAATAAGCGCTGGCAGCTATCAAAACAGGCTAGAAATCGCAAAGGCCGCAGTGTTCCAAGCTCCCCCACACGCCTCTTCACCCGACATGCCGTCCACCAAAACCCTGCTCATCGTTTACCACTCCATGACGGGTGGCACCCGCCAGATGGCAGAAGCTGCGCAGCGTGGCGCCCAGGAGGCAGAGCCCAGCATGCAGGTGCGGCTGCTGCACGCCAGTGATGCCCAACCCGCCGATGTGCTGGCAGCCGACGGCTATGTGTTTGCCACGCCAGAGAATCTGGCCGCCATCAGCGGGCTGATGAAAGACTTCTTTGACCGCTGCTACTACCCCGTGCTGGATCAGATCAATGGCCGCCCCTGCGCCAGCCTGGTGTGCGCGGGCAGCGACGGCCACAACGCAGCGCGGCAGCTGGACCGCATTGCCACCGGCTGGCGCCTGCGCCCCGTGGCCGAGACGCTGATCGTGTGCACCCATGCGCAAACACCCGAGGCAATAGCCGCCCCCAAACACCTCGGCGAGGCGGACCTGCAGCGTTGCCATGAGCTGGGCGCCGCCATGGCCACGGGGCTGGCGCTGGGCGTTTACTGACCGCCGTTATTGCCCCCGTCCCAGCGCTGCGCTACCGCCCACCCCAGGCCTGTCGGTAGGCGCCCATCAGGTGCTCCCGGGTTTTCTTGTAGCCCTCCCAGTCAAAGCCGGCGAGAAAAACCCGTGCAGTCTCCGCGCCGCGGCGAAACAGGTCGAGCTTGCCTGCATCGCTCATCTCAAAGTCCAGCCAGTCGTGGTCGGCCGTGTCGATGTAGGCCACCAGTTGCTTGAAATCCGGGTTCTTGCGCAGGAACTCATAGTCCAGGCAATGGCGCGACGAATTAAAGGTTTGCGTGACCAGCTTGGTCAGCTTCTGAATGGTGTGGCTGCGCTCATCCCACTGCAGCTTCACGCCCAAAGTGGGCCGCGTGGGCACCTTCAGCGTGTTGTGAAAAGCGTCGATGGGAAAGTTGGACAACACACCACCATCGATGAAACACGCTTGCGGCGGCGGGAAAGGCGGCTTGCGATCGGGATCCATGTCGCGCTCGTCCATGCCTGCAAGCTGGCACCACAGCTTGCGGTGCTCGGCACCGCGCAGCTTCATCGGCACGCGATAGGGCTGGAAGAACACCGGGATCGACATGGAACAGCGCGCGTAGTCCGCCGGGTTCACAGCGCCCGGGTCGGCCCAGTACAACTCAGCCATGCGAGGGAACTCCACCTTGGTCTCCGTGGCAATGTCGGCCGTGACGATGCACAGGTAGTCCTTGGCGGCGTCCAGCGGCGGCAGCGCAGGCGCGTCCAGCAGTTGCAAAGCCCGGTGCTGGCTGCCTGGGCGCAGGTGCCAGCCCAGCGGCGTGGCCGCCATGCGCTGGCGCAGGGCGCGGGTGTTGGTAATGCCGCACTGCGCGAGCACCTGGGTCAGCCACGCATGAAAGCGGTCGCCCCGGTTCAGGCCCTGCATCTCATCCAGGTTGTCCAGAACCTGCATGCCTTTCCACAGGCCCTTGGCCAGGCCGGGCCGCTTGAGCATGGTGTTGATGAAGTCGCTGGCGTCTTCGTCATCATCGTCCTTGCCGTCCATGAAGCTCGCCATGGGAATGTTGGCCACGATCTCCACCAGCCGGTCGCTTTTGGCGTCGGCCGGCTCGCCCAGCGCGGCCAGCACCAGCGCCGTGATGGAGCCTGCCGATGCACCGCCCAGTGCCGAAAACCGCAAGCCCGCCTGCTCCAGCAAATAGATGTAGCCCACCAGCGCGATGCCCAACACGCCGCCGCCTTCCATCACCAAGTCCACATACTGGCGGCCTGCGGCGTCCAGCGCATCGCTGTAGGCCTTCTGGTGAAGCCCCTCGGCACGCATCTGCGCCACTGCGGGAGCGGCTGCGGCGTGGAACTGTGCTGCGCTCAAAGCCATAGGATGCTCCTGGTCGACATCACCACGGGTTTCACGAGGATCGCGGGCATATCTTCTCCTTGCAATCCTCGTTTGTGAGGACAGGCTTTGCGAGAACGGGGAAGTCGCTGGCACATGGGCTGCAACACGCGATGCCATACCGGGTGCATTCAGAGGGCAGTGGCTTCCCACACCACCCGCAGCCGGGAAGATGCTGCCGCATCGGCCCAGCCAAAGCAAATGAAGATTGCGCGACAACAGAGAGCACTGGTTCACAGTAGAAAGCCCCCAACCCCGCTGTGTCGGCAATGCGGGGTACGCCCCTGGTGCGTGGCGGTAGAGCAACCGGGTTTGCCTGCAGTCTTTGACCGCAGGTCGGCTGGTCAGTCCTCTTGCAGCAGGGGCGAGCGAAGAATGATCTGCGCGGTGGCAAACAAGTGCTTCTCCACCGCTTGGTAGGCACTGGCTTGGTCCCTGCGCAAGGCGGCTTCGGTGATCTGGCGGTGCTCGTCGGGCACATTGCGTTCATCGGTGCTGAGGGGTACTGACAGGCGGCGGTAGCGTTCGCTCTGCTCGTACAACATCTGGCGCATCCGCAACAGCCATTGGTTGGGACAGGCGCTGACCAAGGCCTCGTGGAACTCGCCGTGCGCATCGTTCCAGGTCTTGGTGGACCGCACCTCCAGGTCCGAGGCCTGCGACTCCAGCCGTTCCATGCGGTGGGCCGCCGCCACGATGCGGGTCTCCCATTCCACATCGCCGTGCCGCATGGCTTGGCCCAGGCACAGGCATTCCAGCTCGATGCGCGCACGCGTCAGGTCCAGCAGCTCGTTCTTGCTGACCGGGCTCACCCGGTAGCCGCGGTGCGACTCGCCAATCACCATGCCCTCGGCGCCCAGCCGCGACAGCGCCTCGCGCACGGCGCCCAGGCTCAGTTCGAACCGCTCTTCCAGCGCCTTGATGTTCAGCTTGGCACCGGGCGGCAAGCGGCCATCCAGGATTTCGATGCGGATCAGGTCGCAGGCGGTTTCGGCCTGGGTGCGTTTGTTGGGCGTGGTGGGCATGGCTTCTGGATTTTATGCGGGAATGTACCAACAACTAAATAATAGATTATTTGTTCAAATATCTATCAATGCAGGTTGGACACCCACCCCGCGCTTCCACCAGGAGAACAAATGAAGTTGGTTCGCTTTCAATCGCACGGACGCCCTGGGTGGGCCGTTTGCGACGCCACCACCGGCGCGTGGTACGGCACCACCACTGGCCAGCCCGGTTACCCCGGCGACGTGGATGACCTCATCCGCCAAGGCCGCGCTGCGCTGGATGCCGCCGCTGCTGCCATGGCGCGGCAACCCGCGGTGAACCTTGCCACCGTGAAGTTTCTCGCCCCGGTGGCGAACCCCGCCAAGATCATTTGCGTGGGCCTGAACTACCGCGACCACACGGCCGAAAGCGGTTTTGTGCAGCCACCCTACCCCACGCTGTTCGCGCGGTTTAACTCCAGCGTGACTGCACACGAGGCGCCGCTGCTGCATTCCGAGCTGTCGGACAGCCTGGACTTCGAGGGCGAGTTGGCCGTGGTCATCGGCACGGGCGGCTACCGCATCACCCGCGAAAACGCGCTGTCGCACGTGCTGGGCTACTCGGTCTTCAACGACGGCAGCGTGCGCGAATACCAGTTCAAGACGCCGCAGTGGACCATGGGCAAGAACTTTGACGGCACCGGCGCCTTCGGCCCTTGCCTGGTGACGGCCGACGAGCTGCCGCCCGGCGCGCGCGGCCTGCTGTTGGAGACGCGCCTGAACGGACAAACCGTGCAGTCCGCCAACACCAACGACATGGTGTTCGACGTCGAATCGCTGATCGTCATCATCAGCGAGGCCATCACGCTCGAAGCGGGCGACGTCATCGTAGCAGGCACCCCGGCGGGCATCGGCCATGCGCGAGAGCCGCGCGTTTACATGAAACCCGGCGACGTGTGCGAGGTGGAAATCGAACACATCGGCCTGTTGCGCAACCGCATCCAGAGCGTCACACCCGCCACCCAACCCCGACCCGAAGTCCTTGAGGAGACCACGCCATGACCACCATGAAGACCCAACGACTGCACCGCCTGCTGTGCGCCACCGTGCTCTGCGCCGCCACCCTGCTGGCCGCCAGCGCCCATGCACAGGATGTGAAAGCCCGCACTGCCCGCTTCGGCCACGGCATGGCCGACGCACACCCCGCTGGCCAGGCTGCCAAGCAGTTCGCGGCCGACATGGAGAAAGCCACGGGCGGCAAGATGAAGATTGCCGTTATCGCCAACCAGGCACTGGGCCCGGACCCGCAGATGCTGGGCGCGCTGCAAGGCGGCGTGCAGGAGTTCTACACCGGCAGTGCGCTGGCACTGCTGGGCCAGGTCAAAGAGCTGGGCTTTCAGGACGTGCCTTTCCTCTTCAACACCGAAGCCGAGGCGCACGCCGTGTTCGACGGCCCCGTGGGCAAGCACCTCAACGACAAGCTCAACGGCGTGGGCATCCACGTGCTGGGCTGGTGGGAGAACGGTTTTCGCCACATCACCAACTCGCGCCGCCCGGTCAACAAGATCGACGACCTCAAGGGCCTGAAGCTGCGCACCCAGCCCAACCCGCTCACGCTCGACGCGTTCAAGGCCATTGGCGCCAATGCATCCCCGCTGCCGTGGTCCGAGCTGTTCGTGGCGCTGGAAACCAAGGCGTTTGACGGGCAGGAGAACCCTGTGGTGCTGATGTACACCCAGCGCTTTTATGAAGTGCAGAAGTACATGACGCTGTCAGGCCACGTGTACTCGCCGCTGATCTTTGCGGTGTCCAAGAAGTTCTGGGACGGCCTCTCCAACGACGAAAAACAGATGATGACCACCGCAGCCCGCAAGGCCACGGAGTTCCAGCGCAAAACCACCGCGGCCGAGGCTGGCAGCGCGCTGCAGGGCATGAAGGAAAAGGGCGTGCAAGTGACGCAGTTCTCCGAAGCCGACCTGCAGGCCATCCGCGACCGCGTGCCGCCTGCGATTGCGCCGCACCTCGAAAAGATCGGCCCCGAGTTCATGACTTTGGTGCGCACCGAGATTGCCAAGGCGCGCACTGGCGCCAGCGCCAAGTAAAAAAGAAAAACCAGGCCTTCGGCCGCCCGCCCCGCCCCCGCAAGCGCAGCCATTGCGTGCTGCGGGGCTGTTTCCTTGATTGGTTTCCTGAGCATGACCTCCCGTCCGCCCCTTCCCCCTGACTTTCTGCACGCGCTGGGCCAGTTGCTGGGCGAGCGCGTGTCCACCAGTCTCTCCGTGTGCGCGCACCACGGGCGCGACGAATCCATTTTTGAAGCGCAGCCGCCAGACGCCGTGGCCTACGCTCGCACGACCGACGAAGTGATCGCCATCGTGCGGCTGTGCCACCGGCACCGCGTGCCGCTCGTGCCCTACGGCGCGGGTTCGTCGCTGGAAGGGCACACCCTGGCCACCCAAGGCGGGCTCACGCTGAACCTGCAGCAGATGGATCAGATCATCGCCGTCCATGCAGACGACCAGTGCGCCACCGTGCAGCCGGGCGTCACGCGCAAGGCCCTCAACACCGCCCTGCGCGACCAGGGCCTGTTCTTTCCCATCGACCCAGGTGCCGACGCCACCCTCGGCGGCATGTGCGCCACCCGCGCCAGCGGCACCAACGCGGTGCGCTACGGCACCATGCGCGACAACGTGATGAACCTCACCGTGGTGATGGCCGATGGCCAGGTCATCACCACTGCGCGGCGCGCTCGCAAGTCGGCCGCAGGGTATGACTTGACGCGTCTTTTCGTAGGCTCCGAAGGCACGCTGGGTGTGATCGTGGAGGCCACCGTGCGCCTGTACCCACTGCCCGAAAGTGTGATGGCCGCTGTGTGCGCCTTTCCCAGCATCCACTCGGCCGTCGAGGTGGTCACGCAAACCATCCAGTTGGGCGTGCCCATTGCGCGGTGCGAATTCGTAGACCCCGTGGCCATCCGTGCGATCAACCACTACAGCAAGACCGCGCTGCCCGAGCAGCCCCACCTGTTCTTCGAGTTCCACGGCAGCGAAGCCGGCGTGCACGAACAGGTGGCTGCCGTGCAGGCCCTGGCGCAAGACGGCGGCGGCGCGCAGTTTCAGTGGTCGGCCACGCCCGAAGAGCGCACACGGCTGTGGGAGGCGCGGCACAACGTCTACTTTGCGGCGCTGCAGCTGCGCCCGGGGTGCCGCTCGGTGGTCACCGATGTGTGCGTGCCCATCTCCCGCCTGGCCGACTGCGTCACACAAACCGCTCTGGACCTGCAACAGTCCGGCATCCTCGCGCCCATCGTGGGCCATGTGGGCGACGGCAACTTCCACGTGCAGATGCTGGTGGATGCAGCGCAGCGTGCCGAGGTGGAACACGCCGAGGCCCTCAACGCCCGCCTGGTACAGCGCGCCCTGGACATGGACGGCACCTGCACGGGTGAGCACGGCGTGGGCTTGCACAAACAAGCGTTCCTCATCGATGAACTGGGTGACGCCACCGTGGCGGTGATGCGGCACATCAAGCACGCCATGGACCCACACAACCTGCTCAACCCCGGCAAGGTCTTCCCGTTCCACCCTGCCGCCCACCCATCCACCGAACGGGAGGCTGCATGAAACGATTCATCCACTGGTACTTCAAGGCGCTGGAGGTGACGCTGGTGCTGTGCCTGGCGGCCATGTGCGTCATGGTGTTTGGCAACGTGGTGCTGCGCCATGTGTTCGATTCGGGCATCAACATCTCTGAAGAACTCTCGCGCTTCCTATTCATCTGGCTCACCTTCCTGGGCGCCATCGTGGCGATGCGCGAGGGCGGACACCTGGGCATGGACATGCTGGTGCACAAGCTCTCGGGCAAGGCGCTGTTCGCCGCCGTGCTGATTGCGCAGGTGCTGGTGCTGGCCTGCTGCGCCGTGTTTCTGTGGGGCATGGTGCGCCAGCACGCGCTCAACATGGCCAACATCGGGCTGGTCACGGGCATCTCTCTGGGCGTGGTGTATTCGGTGGCTTACCTGTGCGCAGCGTCCATCGGCCTCATGACGCTGGTCAACATCGCGCGCCTGCTCACCGGCCGCCTGCACCCGGCTGCGCTGGTGGCAGGGCATGAACAGGGGGCCACCGCATGATCGTCGCCATCTTCGTTGTATCGCTGCTGGCCGCCATGGCGCTGGGTGTGCCGATTGCGTTCTCGCTCATGGTGTGCAGCATGGCCATGATGGCTTACATGGGCATCTTCGACGCGCAGATCATGGCGCAGAACCTGCTCTCGGGGGCTGACAGTTTTCCGCTCATGGCGATCCCGTTCTTCGTGTTGGCGGGCGAGCTGATGAACGCGGGCGGCATCTCGCGCCGCATCGTCAACGTGGCGGGCGCGTGGGTGGGCCACTTCAAGGGCGGTCTGGGTTACGTGGCGATTTTTGCGTGTGTGGTCATGGCGTCGCTGTCGGGCTCGGCCATTGCCGACACGGCCGCCGTGGCCGCACTGCTGATCCCCATGATGCGCAAGGCGGGCTACAACATCCCGCGTGCCTCGGGGCTGATCGCCTCGGGCGGCATCATCGCGCCGGTGTTGCCGCCGTCCATCGGCTTCGTGATGCTGGGCGTGGTGGGCAACATCTCCATCACCAAGCTGTTCATCGCGGGCATCGTGCCCGGCCTGCTGATGGCGCTCGCATTGGTGTTCACCTGGATCTACCAGGCCCAGCGCGACAACATGCCACGCGGCGACAAGATGCCCCTGCGCGCACGGCTGTCGGCCACAGTGGCGGGTTTTTGGGCGCTGATGCTGCCGCTGCTCATCGTGGGCGGGCTCAAGGCCGGGTACTTCACGCCCACCGAGGCGGCTGTGGTGGCGGTGTTCTACGCGCTGTTCATCGGCTTTGTGGTGTATCGCGAGCTGCAGTGGTCGCAGCTGTATGACCTGCTGCTGGCCGCGGCCAAGACCTCGGCGGTGGTGATGTTCCTGGTGGCGGCAGCGCAGGTATCCGCCTGGCTGATTGCCGCCGCCAACATCCCCATGGTGGTGGCCGACATGCTGCAGCCGCTGGTGGGCAGCCCCAAGCTCTTGATGCTGGCCATCATGGCGCTGGTGTTTGTGGTGGGCACCGCGCTGGACTTCGCCCCCACCATCCTCATCCTGGTGCCGGTGCTGATGCCCGTGGTGCACATGGCGGGCATCGACCCCGTGTACTTCGGCGTGATGTTCATCATCAACAACGCCATCGGCCTCATCACCCCGCCCGTGGGCACCGTGCTCAATGTCGTGTGCGGAGTGGCCAAGGAGCGCATGGAACCGGTGATCCGCGCCGTGATGCCCTACCTGCTGGCGCAGACGGCCGTGTTGCTGCTGCTGGTCATCCTCCCGCAACTGGTGCTGGCGCCGCTGCGGTTCTTTACGCGCTGAGATTTCAGGCGCTGGCTGGGGCGATTTCCAAGTCGGGCGCGCGGTACACCAGCACCTTCAGCGCCCGCTCGTCGTCCACGTCGGCAAACACGGGCGGGTTGGCCACCCGCTCCACAAACTGCAGGTCGGGCGCCAATTCGTGCATCTGGTCCTGCAAAAACGCCAAGCCCAGCTCGGGCGCGTTCAAGCACAGCAGCGCGGTGCCGCCCGGCGCCAGCAGATCGGGCAGGCGGCGCATTAGGCGCGCGTAGTCCTTGGTGGCCACAAAGCTGCCCTTTTGGTAACTGGGCGGGTCCACGATCACCAGGCCATACGGCCCGCTGCGGTTGATCTTGCCCCAGCTGCTGAAAATGTCGTGCGGCAAAAAGGTGACGCCAGAAGTGATGCCGTTGAGCTGGTGGTTCTGCTGCCCCACCCCAATCGCGCCATGGCTCATGTCCACATTGACCACCTGCTTGGCCCCCGCCTGCAGCGCCACCACCGAAAACGCGCAGGTGTAGGCAAACAGGTTGAGCACCTTGAGGCCGTAGCGATCCTCGCGGCGGGCTTCAGCAAACTCGCGCACCCACCGGCGGCCTTGCGCCATGTCCAGAAACAGCCCGTGGTTCTGCCCCCGCAGCACATGCACGCGGTAGCGGGCGCCGCCTTCGGTCACCACATGCGGGTCGGGCACGGCACCGGCCATCAGGCGGGTTTCACTGCGGCCTTCGATGCGCAGCGCTTCGCCCCGGTGCTGAAACACCCAGTTCAGCGGCTCGCCAGCGGACGCAATCTGCGCCCACCGCGCCTGCAGGGCCGCGCCGATGGCGGCGAGTTCGTCATCTGTGGCGGGGGCAAAGCTCGTGAGCACGAACACGGGCGGATAGGCATCCAGCACCCACTGCTCGCACCCGGGGTGCCTGCCGCCCCGGCCGTGGAAGATGCGCTGTGCCTCGGTGGGCAGGGGCATGGCGGCGATGGCGTCGAGCAGGGCTTGCATGGGCAAAGGGGCGTCAAAAGGACAAGGTCAAACAGAACTATGAACAAAATGGCCTCCAGCGCTTGATGAGCAATCGCTGACAGCTACCGAATTCATAGCATCCTGCATTATCCCCCAGACCCGGCCTGCTGCAGCCTCTCCAGCGCCACATGCTGCAGCAGCATCACCGTCTTGCCATCCTGGATGCGCCCGCTGCGGATGCCCGCCAGCGCCTCGTCGAGCGGCATCTCGATGACCTCGATGTCCTCGCCCTCCTCCACCATGCCGCCGCCTTCGCGGATGCGGTCTGAAGCCTCGTAGTCGGCCACAAAGAAGTGCAGCTTCTCGGTGACCGACCCCGGGCTCATGTAGGCCTCGAACACCTTGCGCGGTGTGCGAATGCGGTAGCCGGTTTCTTCCTCAGCCTCGCGGCGGATGCAGGTCTCAGGGTCATCACCGTCCAGCAGGCCCGCGCAGGACTCGATCAGATAACCGTCAGTACAGCCGTTGATGAATGCGGGCGCGCGAAACTGCCGCGTCAGCACCACCGTGCCGCTGCGCGGGTTGAACAACAACAGCGTGGCGCCATTGCCCCGGTCGTAGGCCTCACGGCTTTGGCGCTGCCACTGGCCGTCGCGGCGGCGCAGGTCGAAAGTGAGCTTGCGCAGCACATACCAGTTGTTGGACAGCACTTGCACATCCAGCATCCGCACATGGTCGGCACTGGCGGTGATGGGCGCGGGTTCAGGGCGGCTCACAGTGCGGCCTCTGTGCAGGCGGTGGCCCGAGGGGCGACAAGCGTGGCGGCGTGGGTGGAATTCATGGCGTTCTCCAAAATCAATTCGTGCAGTATCATGCAATTTACCGCAAATATACGCAATCCTTCACCGACGCTCACGCGCCTTGCCCTTTGCCGCCCATGCTGACTCAACAACGCAAACAACTCATCCTGACCCGGCTGCAGCAGGATGGGCAAATCGTGGCCAAGGCCCTCAGTGAAGAGTTGGGCATCTCAGAAGACACCGTGCGGCGAGACCTGCGCGAACTGGCGGCCGAAAGGCGGCTGCAGCGGGTGCACGGCGGCGCCCTGCCCGCCTCTGCCGCCGTGGGCAACCTGCAAATGCGCACGCAACTGGCTACCGAAGACAAACGCGCGCTAGGCCGCGCCGGGGCCGCACTGGTGCAGCCGGGGCAGGTGGTGATCATTGACGGCGGCACCACGTCGCTGCAGGTGGTGCAACACCTTCCGCTGGACCTGCGCGCCACCGTGGTCACCCACAGCCCCAGCGTGGCGGTGGCGCTGGCAGACCACCTGCAGGTGGAGGTGCTGATGCTAGGCGGCCGCCTGTTCCGCCATTCGATGGTCAATGTCGGCGCCAGCGTGGTCGAGGCCGCCGCCCAAATCCGCGCAGACCTGTACCTGATGGGCGTGACCGGTGTGCATGCCGAAGCTGGCTTGACCACCGGCGACTTCGAAGAAGCTGCCGTCAAGCGCACGCTGCATGCGCGCGCCGCAGAGACGGTGGTGCTGGCCTCCATCGACAAGCTTGGAGCCGCGTCCCCCTTTGGCATTGCAGCACTGAAGGAACTGGCAGCCCTAGTCGTACCAGCCGCCACGACTGCAGCGATGCGCAAGCAGCTTCGGGCGTCAGGGGTGAAGCTGATTGAGGCGGTGTGAAGGCAGCGTGGCTAACCCCAGCCAGCCACGGTCGTCACCGGAGCCAGTGGCTTTGTGAGCGGCGCGCTGGCGGCAGACCTGGCACCTGATTGCCGAGCGGCGGGCTATGCCTGGCGGTTCGTGCATCCGCAGGAAGATGGCTGAGTGATTCGGCGCTGCGCCAAACTGCTCATTCCACTTACGGCAGCAACTTCAACCCCAGCTCTTTCAAAAACCCGTTGTGCTTGGCCTTGGCAGTTGCAACGTCTTCCTCAATCGCCACCAACCCATCATGCGTGGCGTTCAAGTCAATCTCCGCCTCTCCCACCGCTGTGCTGATGTAGCGAGAGATGTTCAGATTGAAATCATTCTTCTCAATCTCCGCCATCTCCACTCGGCGTGAATAGCGCGCCTCTTCCTCGCGGTACTGGTAGGTGTGGATGATCTTGGCGATGTGCTCATCCGTCAGCTGGTTCTGGCGCTTGCCCTTGGCAAAGTGCTCGGCGGCGTTGATGAACAGCACATCGTCCGGCTTCTTGCACTTCTTCAGCACCAGGATGCACACCGGGATGCCGGTGGAATAGAACAGATTCGAGGGCAAGCCAATCACCGTATCGATGTGCCCGTCCAACAGCAACTTTTTGCGAATGCGCTCCTCCGCCCCACCCCGAAACAGCACCCCGTGCGGCAGGATGATGGCCATCACGCCCTCGTCCTTCAGGAAGTGAAAACCGTGCAGCAAAAAGGCAAAGTCCGCCGCCGACTTGGGCGCCAGGCCGTGGCTTTTAAAGCGCACATCGTCCGCCATGGCTTCGTTGGGCTCCCAGCGGTAGCTGAAAGGCGGGTTGGCCACGATGGCATCAAACGCAGGCTTTTTGGCCGGGTTCAGCTCGCGTAGCATGTCCCAGTCGTTGGTCAGCGTGTCGCCGTGGAAGATTTCAAACTCCGTATCCTTCACCCCATGCAGCAGCATGTTCATGCGCGCCAGGTTGTAGGTGGTGATGTTCTTTTCTTGCCCGTAAATCTTGCCAATGCCATGCGGCCCCATGCGCTTACGCACGTTGAGCAACAGCGAGCCTGAGCCACAGGCAAAGTCCATCACGCTGTCCAAGCGCTGCTTTACCCCCGTACGCGGCTCCTGGCTGTCTAACGTGACGATGGTGGAGAGGATGTCTGAGATTTGCTGCGGCGTATAAAACTCGCCCGCCTTCTTGCCCGAGCCCGCTGCGAACTGACCAATCAGGTACTCATACGCATCGCCCAGCGCGTCCACGCTGGTAGAAAATTCGGCCAGCCCTTCTGCAATTTTTTGAATCACCACGCACAGCTTGGCATTGCGCTCGGTGTAGGTCTTACCCAGCTTGGGCGAGCCCAGGTCAATTTCAGAGAACAGCCCGCCAAACGTGCTTTGGAACGATTCGGTTTCGATGTATTTGAAACCCTCCTGCAGCGTATTGAGCAAACCCGCGTGTTGCGTGCGCGCCATGTACGCAATGCTGCTCCACAGGTGCTGCGGCTCAATCACATAGTGCACCTTGCGGCGCATCTGCTTTTCAAATGCGGGCACATCGGCGGCGTTGTCGGCATACCAAACGGCCAGGGGCACGCGGTTGTCTTCGCCCTCCAGCTTGGGGTAATCGCTGCCCAGTTCCTTTTTGGCAGCGGTCTCGTAGTTGTCTGACAAATAGCGCAGAAACAGGAACGACAGCATGTAATCGCGGAAATCATCCGCATCCATCGCGCCGCGCAGTTGGTCGGCAATGGCCCAAAGCGTCTTGCCCAGTTGTATTTGGTTTTGTTCAGTCATTTTTTAGGGCGATTTTTGATAGTGTTTTCGAGCGCCTTCAATTCGGCTTCTTCCTGCGCATCCGCAGCGCGGGCTTCCTCAGCCTTGCGGCGCTGGTCAAAGTCCAGATACAGCGGCTCCAGCTTTTGCTCCATGCGGGCATGGCTCACGGTGCCTGCCCCGCTGAGCAGCGGGAACCCGTTGCCCACAATGATCTGCCCCACGTTCTCGCGCCAAAAGCCCATGCTGGTGATGGTTTGACGCTTGGCGCGCAGCTCTGCGGTTTCCAAGAAGATCACCACCAGCCGGTTCAGGGTGTCCACTTCGTCTTCGGTCAGGTAGTTTTTGGCCACCACAATGTCCTGCTTGCGCACCTGGGCGCCCTTCCAGCTCAGCAGGCCAAAGTGCGGATCGGCAGGGTTGGCGCGGCTAACAATCAGCTCTGCTGCCGTCTTTTGCGTCACCGCATACAGCAGCAGGTTTTGCACCGTGGCAAAAAAGGTCTGCGTAGCCTCATCCGTCTTGTCGTAGTCCGCCGCCAGCGCAAACAGGTCGCGCACCTTTTGGTAGAAGCGCTTTTCCGAGGCTCGTATGTCCCGGATGCGCGCCAGCATCTCGTCGAAGTAGTCCGGGCGGCCGTCGGGGTTCTTCAGCCGCTCGTCGTCCATCACAAAGCCCTTGACCAGATACTCCTTCAGCACCGTGGACGCCCAGCGGCGGAACTGCACGCCACGCGGCGAGCGCACGCGATAGCCCACGGCCAGGATGGCGTCGAGGTTGTAAAGCGTGACAGGCCGCTGCACTTGGCGCGTGCCCTCGGTTTGAACTACCGAGGATTCCTCGGTAGTTGCCTGCCGGCTCAGTTCGCCATCCTCGTAAATGTTCTTGAGGTGCAGTCCGACGTTGTCCGTACTGACATCAAACAAGTCAGCCATTTCACGCTGCGGCAGCCAGACAGTTTGGTCTTTGGCGCGCAGTTGAATCTGGCTCTTGCCGTCGTCGGTGGTGTACAGAATCAGGCTGCTCATGCCGCAACCGCCTCCGTCGAAGGGAAAAGCTGCTGCATCAGCCCTTTTTTGTGGGTCTTGAGAGTTTCGAGTTCTTGGGTGGCGTTGGTGATGAGGGTGTCGAGGGAGGTGAGGCAGTCGGCAATACACTTTTGCTCAGACACAGAAGGCACAGCAATGCTCAACTCTTTAAAAAATGGAAGGCCAATAGTTTTGATCGTGCTGCCAGTGGCAATTCGTTCAAAAATAGGCTTCATCAACTGAAGCAGGTAATACAAAAACCAATTGAAAAGCTTTTGACTATCGCAGACCCAAACAATGAAGTGCTGACTAACCGCCATAGGCAAAGCCATAACGGCACTCTTGCCAACACCAGCGTCACGACTGATTAATACAGTGCCTGCAGGATGCAAAACGGCTGAGGAATTTTTTATACCTATTTCAGAAATATTGGTTTCAGTTTCTGAAATAAAACCTGCATCGAGTCGCTTGGAGTCAGCCAGAGAAACCCATTTAACGCTCCCGCCGTAGTACTCCGCCACGCTCTTGCTTGGAGTATGACCAGACCCTCGCTTTGCCAAGTTTTCAAGTTTCTCCACGGTCCAGCCTGTAGCATCCCGAAACTCAGGAAACCGCAAACGCGGTTGGGTTTCGCCTTCGCGGGGGAAAAGCTGCTGCATCATCCCTTTTTTATGGGTCTTGAGCGCGTCCACTTTGCGGGCTTGTGCGGCGATCAGTTCGTCCAAGGAACTCAGGCAGTCGGCGATTTTTTGTTGTTCAGCAGGTTCGGGGGCAGCAATTTTTATCTTCGAATACGCTGATATCCAATGCCGACCATGCGCACCGACTTTGTAGTCGATCTGTTGCATGGATTCATAGAGAAATTTGATGTTGGCATTTTCCTTAGCCAACAAAATTTTCATAGCTGAGGATTTGGCCTTGAATGGAAAATTTACGAACTGCGTTGCGGTTGTGAAATCATCAAAGATGATCACCGGAAGAGGTTGATTGAATACCCCTTCGGTTTCATTCGTATAACCCAAGATAAAGGTCTTCCCGGCTGTGACAACTGGAATGTCATATTTGTCGCTATAGGCCGTGCTATTTACCAAATAATCCGTAGGCTGTAGATAGTCCAGGCAGTCGCCTAACTCGTGAAAAGACCACTCATTACTGTTTCTGAAATGTGGAAAACGCAGCCTAGGCACCAGCGTTTTTTCTTGCTTGTTACTCATACGCACTCAACCCCGAAATTTCTCGCCCCTGAGCCCGCTTCTGCAGCAACGGCACCAGCTTTTTCATCAAGGCCGTTTCAGCATGGGCGCGGGCCTTCCAACCCAGCTCCAGCGGGGCCATTAAGTCGCTGAGCGCCTCGCCATCAAAAATCATGCGCTGCAAGATGCCGTCCACAAAGGCTTGCAGCGCGGCAGGGGCCAGTTGGTGACGGGTGGCCATGTCGGCCAGCTCGGCGCTGTCTTTCTCCTTTTTGAACTGGGTGTAGCCCTCGCGGATGGCGGCCTCGCTCAGGCCCTCGCCTGCCCTCAGGGTGTGGATATAGGCGGCGATGTCTTCGCGCTCGTTCATGAATTTGGCGTCAGACAAGATCAAGCCCAGCAGCTCGTCCTTGGTCATCTTCTGCTTGCCGCCGCCTTGCAGCCCCTGCTGCGAGAAGCGGGACATGAGGCCCATGATGTAGTCGTAGTCGATCACGCTGCTGGCAAACAGCACAAATTCAAAGTCGAGCTGGTCCACGGCATCGGCTGCGCCGCCCTGCCCTTCGCTGCCCTTGTCGTGCTGGGCTTGTTGCGCCTTGAGGCGTTGGGCGGTTTCCAGGTAGGCACCGCGAAAGGCTTGCAGTTGTTCGGCGGGCAGGATGTGTTCGATGGTGGTGGCGTTGTCAGCCGTCAGGTCGGTGTACTGGTCTAGCTGGGTTTTCAGGCGCTGCACTTCTTTGAAGTTCTGGATGAAGGCGGCGCGGGCGTCGTCGCCCTTCAGGCTGTGAACGGCCTCGGGTGTGCAGGCCAGGCCCTGGCTTTGCATGAAGTCGGCCAGCTTTTGCACTGCGGCGTCGAGCTTTTGGATGACGACCGGGGCTTTGTCTACCAGCCAAATTTCCCGCGCTTGGTCGCCCGTTTTTTCACCCGAGAACAGGGCAATGGCGGCGTCCACGTTGGCTTGCTGTTGGCGAAAGTCGAGGATGTTGCCGTAGGGCTTGGTGCCGTTGAGTACGCGGTTGGTGCGCGAGAACGCCTGGATCAAGCCGTGGTGCTTGAGGTTTTTATCCACGTACAGGGTGTTGAGGTATTTGCTGTCAAACCCGGTGAGCAGCATGTCCACCACGATGGTGATGTCGATTTTGTGGTGCGGGGCCGCCGGAAAAGCCTTGCGCAAGTCTGCGTCGGGCCACTGGTGGTCTTTGATGCGCTTTTGTACGTCTTGGTAGTACAGGTCGAACTCGCTGATGGAGTGGTTGGTGCCGTACCGGGCGTTGTAGTTGGCCAGGATGGCTTTGAGAGCGGCTTTTTTACCCTCGGGGTCGACCTGGTTGTCTTCTTTTTCTTGGGGCAGGTCTTCCTGGATTTGCCGCACATCGGCATCGCCCTCTGCCGGTGGCGAGAACACACAGGCGATATTGAGCGGCACAAAGGCGGGGTCTGCGGCCTGCTTGGCTTGCTGAATTTCGTCAAACAGGCGGTGGTATTCAATGGCGTCGTTGATGCTGGCGGTGGCCAGCACGGCGTTAAAGCGGCGGTGGGCGGTGGCGGTGTCGTGCTTGGCCAGGATGGCTTCGATCACGGCCTTTTTGGCCAGGGCCTCGCCGGGTTTGGGTGGGTTTTTACCTTCGGGCTTGTAGTAGTCCACATGAAAGCGCAGTACGTTGGCGTCTTCAATGGCGTGGGTGATGGTGTAGGCGTGCAGCTGCTTTTGGAACAGGTCTTCCGTGGTCGTCATGGAAGCCTGCTCGTCCTCAATCTGCGTGCGGCTGGAGTTGGCCTCAAAAATGGGCGTGCCGGTAAAGCCAAACAGTTGCGCCTTGGGGAAGAACTCTTTGATGGCCTGGTGGTTGTCGCCAAACTGCGAGCGGTGGCATTCGTCAAAGATGAAGACGATGCGCTTATTGGCCAGAGGTGCCAGTTGCTCTTTGTAGGTGGCCTTGCCGTCTTTCTTTTGCTGCTTGTTGCGCTTGCTGTTTTCGTCGAGCGCCAGGCCCAGCTTTTGGATGGTGGTGACGATGACCTTGTCGGCGTAGTCGTCAGACAGCAGGCGGCGCACCAGCATGGCGGTGTTGGTGTTTTCTTCGACGCAGCCTTCTTGAAAGCGGTTGAATTCCTCGCGGGTCTGGCGGTCCAGGTCTTTGCGGTCCACCACAAAGAGGCATTTCTCAATATCAGGGTTGTCTTTGAGCAGGGTGGACGCCTTGAAGGACGTGAGCGTTTTGCCGCTGCCCGTGGTGTGCCAGATGTAGCCGTTGCCGTTGTTTTGGGCAATGCACTCGACGATGCGTTTGACGGCGTAGACTTGGTAGGGCCGCATCATCAAGAGCTTTTGCTCTGACGCCACCAGCACCATGTAGCGGCTGATGGTTTGGCCCAGGGTGCATTTGCCGAGGAACTTGTCGGCAAACTCGTCGAGCTGGGTGACTTTTTTGTTGAGCTCGTCCGCAAACTGGTAGATGGGCAAAAACCGCTCGTCCGCATTGAACGCAAAGTGCCGGGCGTTGTTGTTGGCGAAGTAGTAGGTGTTAGTGCGGTTGCTGACGATGAAGAGCTGCAAAAAGCTCAGCAGCGTTTTGGTGTAGCCGTTGCCGGGGTCGTTTTTGTAGTCAACGATCTGCTCCATGGCCCGGCGGGGGTTGATAGTGAGCGTTTTCAGCTCGACCTGCACACACGGCACACCGTTGATCAGGATGAGCACGTCGTACCGGTGGTGGCTGTTGTCGGTGTTGATGCGCAGCTGGTTGACCACCTCGAAGGTGTTCTTGCACCAGTCTTTGAGGTTGACCAGGGTGTAGTTCAGCGGCGTACCGTCTTCGCGGGTGAAGGCGTTGATGCTGCGCAGGGTTTTGGCGGCGGTGAAGACATCGGGGGTGACGATGTCGTCCAGCAGGCGGGCAAATTCACCATCGGTCAGGTTGACGCGATTCAGGGCCTCGAACTTCTCGCGAAAGTTGCGCTCCAGCGCGGCGCGGTCGCGGATGTCGGGGCGATATTCGTATTTAAGGCCTTGCAGCTTGCCGATAAAGCCGTATTCGATCTGCTGCTCTTTGACAGCATGAATCGGTGCGCCGGGCGCGGGGGCATAAATGGGCGTGGATGGAGGCATGGTTTTGCGATGGCGTTATCGATGAACTGCGCGCTGTTTGCTGAATACACAGCACCGGCGATTGTGACGCCTTGCACGGTTTCTCTGAGTCCGTTGAAGGCACCAGCCACGATGACATTGGAAGCGCTGTTGTGAGAAGCCCCGCCCTACGGCAAATTCTCCCGAAATATCACCTGGCTCCGCGTCGTCTCTACCCCGCTCGTCGGCTCGCGCCCATCGCGCACGTTCGCAAAAATCCGCACGCAGTTCATCACCGCGCCCTGTGGGTTCTGCGTGATGACCGCATCCATCGTCCCGTCGATCAGCAGCGCGCGCGTATCCGGCGTGAGGCCGTGGCCGATGAAGACGATCTTGCGGTCTGAACCGGCCTCTTTCAGCGCCCGGCCGATGCCTTCAGCGCCGCCGCCGATGTTGTAGATGCCGGCCAGGTCGTCGCCGTGCTGCTCCAGCAAAAGGCGGGTCTGGCGGTAGTTGCGTTCGGCGTCGTCCTGTCCTTCGCGCACGCCGACCAGTTGCACCAGGGGGAACTGTTCTTCAAACAGGTGCAGAAAACCGGCCTCGCGCTCTTCATGCGCGCGGTAGCGCAGCGAACCCACGATCATCGCCACGCGCGATTGGCGGGTGTGGGCCAGTGGGCCCATGAAGCGGGCGATCAGGTAAGCGGCGGTGCGGCCGGCGGCGCGGTTGTCCAGGCCCACATAGGCCACGCGGCGCGAGTTGGACAAATCCGAGATCAGCGTGACGGTGGGTACGCCCTGCTCTGCCAGCTGGGCCACGGCCTCGCGCACCACGGGGTGTTCCAGCGCCATGAAGGCGATGCCGTCGCAGCGTTTGCCGTAGTGCAGCAGCGCTTTGGCCAGCGCGTCGGGGTTGAAGCTTTCGATGTATGCCGCCTGGCAGCGCACGTTGAAGGGCGCCCAGTGGTCTTGCGCGTAGCCAATCACGTCGCCCAGCATTTGCAAAAAACGGTTGCTGCCTTCCGGAATCAGGACCATCAGCCGCAGGGGTTGCGACGGGGGTTGTTGCAGCGCTGCCTGCACGGCGGTGTCGGGCAAATAGCCCAGGCTGGCGGCGGCCTGCAGCACGCGCTGAACGGTGGCGCTGCGCACGCCCGCGCGCTGGTTCAACACACGGTCGACCGTGGCGGTAGAGACGCCAGAGAGCTGGGCGATGTCGGGAATGCGGGGGCTGCGGGGGCTGCGGGGGTTGGGCGGCATGATCGATTCAATCAAAAACCATCATTCAGTTTGCTGGTATTTGATGGATTCTGCGGATACTATCACTGCAAGTTCGGTGCTGAAAAGCATCAAAATCCATCAAATTGGATCAGTAAAAACCCTAGGTTGCGACGGCAAGCCCACCTACGGCGCCGATCACACAGGAGACAAAGTCATGCCGGATATTCCCGTTCAGTTGTGGTCTTGCCAGCGCGGCACGCCGGTGGTGTTTTGCCAAGCCGAGGCGTGCTGAACGCTGCGTCCGCAGCCACCACCCCACCACTGCCATGACTTACGAGTTCGACTTTGCCAGCGTGCTGGCCAACTGGCCCCAGTTTCTGGAAGGGGCATGGATGACGATTCTGTTGTCCTTCCCGGCCACCGTGATCGGTTTCATCGGCGGCACGTTGCTGGCCATTGGGCGCCGGGGCGACAAGCGCTGGGTGGCCAAGGCCTGCGGCGTGTACGTGGAGGTGCTGCGCAACACGCCGTTGCTGGTGCAGGTGTTTCTGGTGTTCTTTGGCCTGGCCAGCCTGGGCTTCAAGGTGTCGGCGTTTTCTGCGGCGCTGCTCACGTTGGTGATCAACGTGGCGGCCTACACCTGCGAAATCATGCGGGCGGGCATGGATTCGATCCACAAGGGGCAGATCGAGGCGGCCGAGTGCCTGGGACTGACGCGGCGGCAGGTGTATTGGCATGTGGTGCTGCGCCCGGCGATGGAGAAGGTGTACCCCGCGCTCACCAGCCAGTTTGTGCTGCTGATGCTGGCGTCTTCCATCACTTCGCAGATCTCTGTGGAAGAGCTGACGGCCGTGGCGGCGCGGGTGCAGTCTGAAACCTTCCGGCCGTTCGAGGCCTACATCCTGGTGGCGGTGGCGTATCTGGCGCTGTCGCTGCTGATGCGGCTGGGGCTGTGGGTGTTCGGGCAGATCGTGTTCACACGCCAGCGCAAACTGGGAGGCTCGAAATGATCGACGGTGGTTTGAACTCTTATCACCTGCAGTACTTGCTGTGGGGCGCGCTGTGGACCATCGGCTTGTCGCTGATTGCTTTTGTGGGCGGTGGCCTGGCCGGGGGCGTGATTGCGCTGTGCCGCGTCAGCCC
>PJUL01000196.1_pt1 | contig 51733 bp, 44 predicted proteins | sample 1512221 | NCBI WGS metagenome assembly PJUL01 (sample SAMN08177667, study PRJNA422409) | Feces metagenome, whole genome shotgun sequencing project.
CGAGGCCTACGAGCGCGACGCGGACCTGCCGCTGCTGCTGGCTGATGAGTACTTCACCGCCGCAGTGGGTGCCGGGGTCGGTGCGTGGCGGCGGATCGTGGCCGGTGCCGCGCTGCACGGGGTGCCCACGCCCGCGTTCTCCTCGTCGCTGGCGTACTACGACGGGGTGCGCGCCGAGCGACTGCCCGCCGCGCTGATCCAGGCCCAGCGCGACTTCTTCGGCGCCCACACCTACCGTCGCACCGACCGCGACGGTTCGTTCCACACCCAGTGGTCCGGCGACCGCACCGAGCAGGAGGAGTCATGAGCGTGCTCACGGCGCCCACGACAGCGCTGCACCCCGATCGTCTGCTGCCGTTCGAGAGGGAGTTGCGGCCCATCGCCCGGCGCCTGTACGAGCAGGTGCAGCACCTGCCGATCCTGTCGCCGCACGGGCACGTCGACGCGCGGCTGCTGGTGGACGACGAGCCGTTCGCCGACCCGACGAGCCTGCTCCTGACGCCCGACCACTACGTCACGCGACTCCTGCACGCCTCGGGCGTCGCGCTCGACGAGCTCGGCGTCGGCCAAGGCCCGCTCGCGGAGGACGCGGCGCGGCGCGCCTGGCGGCACCTGTGCGAGCACTGGGCGGTCTTCCGGGGGACACCGGTGCGGTACTGGCTCGAGTCCGAGCTCGCCGAGGTCTTCGGGATCGAGGCGCAGCCCGGCCCGGCCACGGCCGACGCGATCTTCGACCGGATCTCGGCGTGCCTGCGGGAGCCGCAGTTCCGCCCGCGCGCGCTGTTCCGTCGCTTCGGCATCGAGGTGATGGCGACGACGGACGACCCCACCGACGACCTCGCCGCGCACCTGATCCTCAGCGCGGACCCGACCTTCGAGGGGCGCGTCCTGCCGACGTTCCGTCCCGACCGGTACCTCGAGTCGGGCCGGTCGGCGTGGGTCGACGACGTGACGCGTCTGGGCGCGACGGCGGGCGTCGACACCGGCACGTACGCCGGCTGGGTCCTGGCGATGGAGCAGCGTCGCGAGCACTTCCGCGCCCACGGGGCGGTGTCGGCGGACCACAGCCACGAGGACGTCGGCACCGCTGCGCTCGACGCCGCGGACGCGGAGCGGCTGTACGCGCGGGCGGTGCGACGTGAGATCGACCCGGCGGGTGCGACGGCACTGCGTCGCCACATGCTGCTCGAGATGGCGCGCATGTCCGTCGACGACGGGCTGACCATGACGCTGCACCCGGGCGTCCGGCGCGGCCACCACGGCCCGACCCTGTCCCGGTTCGGCCCCGACACCGGGCACGACATCCCGCTGCGCGGCTCGTTCACCGACGAGCTGCGGCCGCTGCTCGAGCGGTACGGCACCCACCCGAACCTCAGGCTGGTGCTCTTCACGCTCGACGAGAGCACGTTCTCCCGTGAGCTCGCACCGCTCGCGGGCTTCTACCCGTCGGTGTACGTCGGTGCGCCGTGGTGGTTCCTCGACGCACCGGACGCGGTGCGACGGTGGCGGTCGGCCGTCACCGAGACCGCGGGGCTGTCCCGGACGAGCGGGTTCATCGACGACACGCGTGCGCTGTGCTCGATCCCGGCACGGCACGACATGGCGCGGCGCCTGGACGCGGGCTACCTCGCGCGCCTGGTGGCCGAGCACCGCCTGAGGGAGGACGAGGCCGCGGAGGCGATCGTCGACCTGGTCGACGGACGCCCTCGTGAGGTGTTCCGGCTCTGAGGGTCTCGGGAGGGGACGAGGCGAGGCCCGGACCGTCGAACGGTCCGGGCCTCGTCGTCGAGTGGGGCGGGCTCAGCGCACCGCGCCGGCGCCGTGCTCCTCGAGCAGTCGGTCGGTCTCGTCGTGCACGTGCGTCGCGAGCTCGGCGAACTTCGGAGCGTGCTCGCGGGCGTGGTGGGCGCAGAACAGGAGCTCGCCCACGGGGAGCACCACGCGGACGTAGGCCTGGGCACCGCAGCGGTCGCAGCGGTCGGCTGCGGTGAGCGGTTCGGTCGTTGTCGCTGTCACGTCTCCATACAACCATCAGCCCGCACTTTCCATCCCCTCGGAAGCGGGTGGTTCGCTGTCCGCGTACGGAAACGTCACACGATCGTGATGCAGCCGACACGCAAGGGACCTTTGGCGCACGTCGCGGCGCCCGTCGCAGCGACCGTCGACGGTCGCCGCCCTCGCGATCGCGCGGCTGCGCGAGCGGCATGGCAGCCAGGGTCTGTGGGCGTGCGCGGCTACGATCTCACGCGTGACGACGACCTCCTCGCGCTCGGACTACACCGCCCGGCACCTCTCGGTGCTCGAAGGGCTCGAGGCCGTCCGCAAGCGACCCGGCATGTACATCGGCACGACCGACAGCCGCGGCCTCATGCACTGCCTGTGGGAGATCATCGACAACTCGGTCGACGAGGCGCTCGGTGGCCACGGCGACCGCATCGAGGTCGTGCTGCACGCCGACACCTCGGTCGAGGTCCGTGACAACGCGCGCGGCATCCCGGTCGACGTCGAGCCGAAGACGGGCCTGACGGGTGTCGAGGTCGTGTTCACCAAGCTGCACGCGGGTGGCAAGTTCGGCGGGGGCTCGTACGGCGCGTCGGGCGGTCTGCACGGCGTCGGCGCCTCGGTCGTCAACGCGCTGTCGGCACGGCTCGACGTCGAGGTCGACCGCGACGGCAAGACGCACCGCATGACGTTCCACCGCGGCGAGCCCGGGACGTTCGACGACCGCGCGGGCCGCTCGCCCGAGTCGCCGTTCGAGCCGTTCGTCTCCGGGTCGGAGCTCGCGGTCGTCGGGAAGGTCGCGCGGGCCCGGACCGGGACGCGCGTGCGGTACTGGGCGGACCGGCAGATCTTCCCGAAGTCGGCCGTGTTCGCGTACGACGAGCTCGTCACGCGCGCTCGCCAGACGAGCTTCCTGGTGCCCGGCCTGACGATCGTCGTGCGCGACGAGCGCGGCCTGCCCGGCACCCCGGGCGCCGACGGCCCGCACGAGGAGACGTTCTGCCACACGGGTGGTGTCGTCGACTTCGTCGACCACCTCTCGCCCGACGCGCCCGTGACGGACACGTGGCACCTGACCGGCTCGGGCACGTTCACCGAGACGGTGCCGGTGCTCGACGAGAAGGGCCACATGACCCCGCGCGAGGTGCAGCGCACGTGCGAGGTCGACGTCGCGGTGCGCTGGGGCACCGGGTACGAGACCGAGCTGCGCACGTTCGTGAACATCATCTCGACGCCCAAGGGCGGCACGCACCAGGCCGGCTTCGAGGCGGGGCTGCTCAAGACGCTGCGCAAGCAGGTCGAGGCGAACGCGCGTCGCCTGAAGATCAGCGCGAAGGACGCGGCGACCGAGCGCATCGACAAGGAGGACGTGCTCGCCGGCATGACCGCCGTGCTGACGGTCCGCCTGTCCGAGCCGCAGTTCGAGGGCCAGACCAAGGAGGTCCTGGGGACCGGGCCCGTGCGCGGGATCGTCGCGAAGGTCGTCGAGCAGGAGCTCGGCGCGGTCTTCTCCTCGAGCAAGCGCGAGCACAAGGCGCACAGCGCGGCGCTGCTGGACAAGGTCGTGGGGGAGATGCGCGCACGCCTGTCGGCGCGCAAGCAGAAGGAGATCTCGCGCCGCAAGAACGCGCTCGAGTCGTCCTCGCTGCCCGCCAAGCTCGCCGACTGCCGGATCGACGACGTGGGCCGCAGCGAGCTGTTCATCGTGGAGGGCGACTCCGCGCTCGGCACGGCCAAGCTCGCGCGCTCGTCGGACTTCCAGGCGCTCCTGCCGATCCGCGGCAAGATCCTCAACGTCCAGAAGGCCTCGATCACGGACATGCTGAAGAACGCCGAGTGCGCGGCGATCATCCAGGTGATCGGCGCGGGCTCGGGGCGCACGTTCGACCTCGAGGCGGCGCGCTACGGCAAGATCGTGCTGATGACCGACGCCGACGTCGACGGTGCGCACATCCGGACGTTGCTGCTCACGCTGTTCTTCCGCTACATGCGACCGCTCGTCGAGGAGGGTCGCGTCTACGCGGCCGTGCCGCCGCTGCACCGCATCGAGCTGAGCGGCGTGCGGGGCGACGCCGACAAGTACGTCTACACCTACTCCGAGACCGAGCTCGCGGCGACGCTCAAGAAGCTCGACAAGGCCGGGAAGAAGTACAAGGACGACATCCAGCGGTACAAGGGCCTCGGTGAGATGGACGCCGATCAGCTCGCGGAGACGACCATGGACCCGCGGTTCCGCACGCTGCGTCGCGTGACCGTCGACGCGGCCCAGCGCGCCGAAGAGGTCTTCGAGCTGCTCATGGGCTCGGACGTCGCGCCGCGCAAGGACTTCATCGTCGCCGGGGCGCACGGGCTGGACCGCAGCCGCATCGACGTCTGACGGCGGGGCTCGACCGCACGCATACCGGCGTGGGCGGGCAATTGCCGTTGCCTGCGCCCGGAGGGTCGTCGGAGCATGGGCGCATGCCTGCCGCCGACCAGACCGCCCTGACGACGTCGCCCATCGCCGAGCGGGCACAGCCGCCGGCCGAGGCCCGGCGTCCCTCCGAGGCCCACGGGCTCGCCTGGCGCGCCCTCACGCTCGACGACGTCCCCGACCTCACGCGGCTCGTCACGCAGATCGAGGAGGCGGACGGCGAGCCGTTCCGCACGTCGCAGGACGAGGTCGCCGAGAAGTTCGACGGCGACTGGAAGGACCCGGCGCGTGACACGCTCGGGGGGCTGGACCCGTCCGGCGCGTTGCGCGCGTGGGCCCAGGTGACGCAGCCGCCGGGTGACACGACCACGGTGCGGACGTTCCTCGAGGGCGGCGTGGACCCGCAGTGGCGCGGACGGGGGATCGGGCGCGACGTGCTGGCCTGGCAGATCGACCGCGCGCGGCAGGTCCTGGCGGCCACGGGCAAGGACGTGCCGGGGCGGATCGGTGCGTTCGCCTCCGAGCAGGCCGCGGCGTCGATCGACCTGCTCCGAGCGGCCGGGCTCGCGCCGATCCGCGTGTACTCCGAGCTGCGCCGTCCGCTCGACGTCGCGCTCCCGCAGGTGCCGGCCCCGCAGGGCGTGAGCGTCGTGGCGTGGAGCGAGGACCGCGACGACGACGTGCGCCTCGCGCACAACGAGTCGTTCGCGTCGCACTGGGGCAGCGAGCCGCAGACCGCCGAGGCGTGGCGCAGCGGGCGCAGCCAGTTCGCCCCGCAGTGGAGCCTGCTCGCGGTCGACGACACGACCGGTGAGGTCGCGGCATATCTCCTCTCGGGCCGGTACGAGCAGGACTGGGAGATCGCGGGGCACAGCTCGGGCTACGTCGAGCTGCTCGGGGTCCGTCCTGCCTGGCGGCGCCGGGGGATCGCCCCCGCGCTCCTGGCGGGCGTCATGGCGCGGTTGCGGGCGGACGGGATCGAGTACGCCGAGATCGGCGTCGACACCGAGAACCTGTCCGGGGCGCTGGGCCTGTACACCTCCCTCGGGTTCGCTCCGTTCCACCGCTCGACGCTCTACACGATCGAGCTCTGAGGGGACGCGGGGGCCGCACCCGGGCAGGTCAGGGCTCGCCTGCCCGGGCGTCGCCGGCCCGCGGTGCCGCGGGATAGCATCGCGCCGGGCGGACGACGAGGTCCGCCGTCGTGCTGCCGGCCCGCCGGCGGGAAGGACGCCCCGATGCCCTCGTCGGTCGCGCTGCGCTGGTGGTCCGTCGGCTACGTCGTGCTCGTCGTCGTGCACCTGGGTGCGCTGCTCGCGGACGCCGCCGTCCTCGCCGACGTGACGCAGTGCCTGCTCATGCCGGCCCTCGCCGGTGCTCTCTGGGCCGCGACCCGCTGGCCACGCGGGCACCTCGTCACCTGGGCGTTCGGGGGCCTCGTCGCGTCGTTCCTCGGCGACTTCACGCCCCGGTTGCTCGACGGCGACGCGGCGTTCCTGGCGATGGTCGGGTGCTTCCTGCTCGCTCAGGTGTCCTACGTGGTCGCGTTCGCCCCGCGCGTCCGGCGCAGCGTCGTGCGCACGGCGCCCGCCTGGCTCGTGGTCTACGCCGGCGTGCTCGTCGGGCTCGTCGCACTGTGCGGCCCTCACGCCGGGACGCTCCTGGTCCCCGTCGCGGTCTACGGCGGGGTCCTCACCGCGATGGCGGTGCTGGCGACCGGGCTCGGACCGCTCGGGGCCGCGGGTGGTGCGGTGTTCCTGGTCTCCGACGCGCTCATCGCGCTCGGCCGGTTCGTGCCGGGCTGGGACCTGCCCGGTCAGGACGTGTGGGTCATGCTGACGTACACGGTCGGCCAGGCGCTGCTCGTCGCGTCGGTCGCGTCGGACAACCGCGCGCGGCGGGCCACGCGCCCCGCGGCGAGCGCCGCGCAGACGCAGACGCAGGCCCCCAAGCGCGACAACGTGGTCGCGTTCGTCACCGCCCGCCGCGGTCTCGAGGTCTGAGTCAGCCGATCGCGTGCAGCGGCGCGTGCAGCGCCGTGCCGGACATGTCGCGTCGCGGGTCGGGTGCCGGGAGGTCGACGGGCTGGCCCGCCGACCCGCACGCCCAGGCAGGCGCGGGCCCGACCCACGCGAGGATGAGCGCGTCCTCACCCTTGAGGAACCGGTGCGAGCGCACACCACCCGTCGCGCGGCCCTTGCCGGGGAAGACCTCGAACGGCGAGACCTTCGCCGAGCCGGCCTGCGTCCCGGGCAGCGCGGACGACGAGCCCGAGACGGTGACCACGACTGCGTCGGTGGCCTGCGCCGCGGACAGACCCGCGAACGCGACGACGCGCTGGCCCGCGGCGAGCTTGATCCCCGCCATGCCGCCCGCGGCACGGCCCTGCGGTCGGACCTGGGTCGCACCGAAGTGCAGCAGCGAGGAGTCCGACGAGACGAGCACGAGCTCGTCGTCGTCCGTGACCTGGCTCGCGCCGACGACCTCGTCGCCGTCCTTGAGCCCGATGACCTCCCACGCGTCCCGGTTGTTCGGCACGTCGCCCGCGGTGACGCGCTTGACCACACCCTGCGCGGTCGCCAGCGCGAGCGTCGGTGCGTCGGGCGCGAGCGAGGCGAGCGCGACGACCCGCTCGCCCGGATCGAGCGCCACGACCTCGCTGAGCGGCACGCCACCGCCGAGCGACGGCGCGCCGTTCGTCGGCGGGAGCGCGGGCAGGTCGAGCATCGGCACGCGCACCAGCCGACCGCGCGACGTGACGGCGCCGATCTCGGCGCGGGTGGTCGTCGCGATCACCGACGCCAGCACGTCGTGCTTGGCCCGGCGCGTGTCCGGCGTGCGCCCGAGCGGCTCGTCGGTGGCCGTGCGCGCCAGCAGGCCCGTGCCCGACAGGAGCGCCCAGCACGGGGTGTCCGCGATCTCGAGCGCGACTGCGGGGGCGCGCGACGAGCCCTTCGCCGCCGCGGCGCCGGTGACCGCGGAGCCGCCTGCGGACTCGAGCAGGATCGTGCGTCGGGGCGTGCCGTACGTCGCGGCGACCTGCGCCATCTCGTCGGACACGAGCGTGCGCAGCCGCAGGTCGTCGGCGAGGATCGCGCGCAGCTCGTCGATCTCGGCCTCGAGCTGCTCCTTCTCGCGCTCGAGCTCGAGACGGGAGAACTTCGTCAGGCGGCGCAGCCGCAGCTCGAGGATGTACTCGGCCTGAGGCTCGGACAGGTCGAAGACGGAGCGCAGCCGCGCCCGGGCGGCCTCGGCGTCGTCGGACGTGCGGATGACCTGGATAACCTCGTCGATGTCGAGGATCGCGATCAGCAGGCCCTCGACCAGGTGCAGCCGCTCGAGCCGCTTGTCGAGCCGGAACTGGGATCGTCGGCGCACGACCGAGAGCCGGTGGTCGACCCACACGACGAGCAGCTCGCGCAGGCCGAGCGTGCGCGGCTGACCCTCGACGAGCGCGACGTTGTTGATCGAGAACGAGTCCTCGAGCGGCGTGGCGCGGTACAGCTGCTCGAGGACGGCGTCGGGGTCGAAGCCCGACTTGACCTCGATGACGAGCCGCAGACCGTGCGCGCGGTCCGTGAGGTCGACCGCGTCGGCGATCCCGGAGAGCTTCTTGGACTGCACGCCCTCCTTGATCTTCTCGATCACCTTCTCGGGCCCGACCATGTAGGGCAGCTCGGTGATGACGATGCCCTTGCGGCGCGCGGTGACGTTCTCGACGCGCGCGGTGGCGCGCGTGCGGAAGGCGCCGCGCCCCGTGCGGTAGGCGTCGCGCACGCCGTCGAGGCCGACGATCTTGCCGCCCGTCGGCAGGTCCGGGCCGGGCACGAACCGCACGAGGTCATCGAGCGTCGCGTCGGGGTGCATCACGAGGTGGCGCGCTGCGGCGACGACCTCGACGAGGTTGTGCGGCGCCATGTTGGTGGCCATGCCGACCGCGATGCCGGCGGCGCCGTTGACGAGCAGGTTCGGGATCGCCGCGGGCAGCACGTCGGGCTGCTGGAGCTTGTTGTCGTAGTTCGGGACGAAGTCGACGACGTCCTCGTCGAGGTCGGTCGTCATCGCCATCGCCGCGGGAGCGAGGCGTGCCTCGGTGTAGCGCGGCGCCGCGGGGCCGTCGTCGAGCGAACCGAAGTTGCCGTGACCGTCGACCAGCGGCAGGCGCAGGCTGAAGGGCTGCGCGAGGCGCACCATCGCGTCGTAGATCGCCGAGTCGCCGTGCGGGTGCAGCTTGCCCATGACCTCGCCGACGACGCGCGCCGACTTCACGTACGGCCGGTCGGGGCGCAGGCCCATGTCGGACATCTGGAACAGGATGCGTCGCTGCACGGGCTTGAGCCCGTCACGGGCGTCGGGGAGCGCGCGCGAGTAGATGACCGAGTAGGCGTACTCGAGGAACGAGCCCTCCATCTCGGTCGCGACGTCGATGTCGACGATCCGCTCGACCAGGTCGTCGGGCGGAAGGTTCGGGGTCGCGGGGCGACGCGCCATGCGGGGCTGCTCCTCGGGTGCTGCGGTCGTGGTGCCGGCCCATTCTCGCCCGCGCGCGGGGTGCCGCGTGCCAGGCGCGCGGGATCGCTAGCCTGGCCGCATGGACGACGAGGGCCGCGAGGGCGCGGACGCCAGCTATCCGGCGGGCTGGGAGGCCGACGTCGTCCTGCTCGACGGCGCGACGACGCACGTGCGCCCGATCCGCGCGTCGGACGCCGACGCGTTGCAGGCGTTCCACGTCGCGCAGTCCGAGCGGTCCACCTACCTGCGGTTCTTCGCGCACCTCGAGCGGCTGCCCGAGCGTGACCTGCAGCGCCTCGTGCACGTCGACCACGACGAGCGGGTCGCGCTGGTGGCGACCGCGGACGACGACGGCCCGGTCGGCTACCGGATCATCGGCGTGGCGCGGTACGACCGGGTCAACGAGGACGAGGCCGAGGTCGCCTTCAACATCGCGGACGCCCAGCAGGGGCGGGGACTGGGCTCGGTGCTGCTCGAGCACCTCGCCGCCGCCGCGCGGGAGCGTGGCGTGCGGCGGTTCGTCGCCGAGGTCCTGCCGCAGAACGGCCGCATGATCTCGGTGTTCCGCGACGCGGGCTACGAGGTGCGGCAGCACGCCGAGGACGGCGTCGTCTCGCTCGCGTTCGACATCGACCCGACGGACCGGTCGTTCGCGGTCATGGCCGACCGCGAGCACCGGGCGGAGGCGCGGTCGATGCGCGCGGTGCTCGGGGCGCGCTCGGTGCTCGTCGTCGGTCCGGTGCTGCCCGGTGCGCCGCCGCCCCGCCCGCTGCACCTCGGCATGGCGCGCAAGGTCCTGGCGCACCTCGCGCTCGCCGACTCGCACGTGCGCGTGCAGTCCGTCGGTACGGATCTCGACCCGAGCGGCGAGGTTCCGGCGGCCGACGGCGGTGCTGACGGCGCCGCCGCGGAAGGCGCCGAGGCCGGTGACGAGCACGCGACAGCCGCCGCGATCGCCGGGGCCTTCGCGGGCGTCGACGGACCCGTGGACCTGGCGGTGCTGGCCGTCCCGGCCACGTCAGCGCTCGCGGTCGTGCGCGCGATCGCGCCGACGGGAGCCCGCGCCGTCGTGCTCCTGACCGCGGGCTTCGCCGAGACGGGTCCGCACGGGCTCGAGCTGCAGCGTGCCGTACTGGCCGCCGCGCACCGCGCCGGGATGCGCCTGATCGGTCCTGCGTCGTACGGCGTCGTCTCGTGGCGACCGGACGGTGCGCTCAACGCCTCGCTCGCGGACGACCTGCCGCGGCCCGGCAGGATCGGGCTGTTCAGCCAGTCGGGCGCGCTCGCGGTCCCGCTCCTCGACGCCCTGCGCAGGCGCGATCTGGGCCTCGCCGAGTTCGTCTCGGCCGGGCACCGGGCCGACGTCTCGGGCAACGACCTCATGCAGTTCTGGGCGGACGACGAGGGGACCGACGTGGTCGGGCTCTACCTCGAGTCGATCGGCAACCCGCGCAAGTTCTCCCGCGTCGCGCGCCGGCTCGCGCTCACCAAGCCCGTGATCGTCCTCACCGCGGGCCGCTCGGGCCAGGTCGTGCCCCCGGGGCACGCGGTGCGGGCGACGCAGGCGCCTGCGCGCGCGGTCGACGAGCTCATGCGTCAGTCGGGCGTCATCCGGGTCGAGAACACCCATCAGCTCTTCGACGTCGCGCAGGTGCTCGCGCTGCAGCCGCTGCCCGCCGGGCGTCGCGTCGCCGTGGTGGGGAGCTCGTCGTCGGGCGCGACGTTCGTCGCGGAGGCGGCGGCCACGGCGGGTCTCGTGGTCGTCGGGGCCCAGGTGCTGCCCGAGGACGCGGACGACGAGGTCTCCGAGTCCCTGATCCGCGAGGCGATCGAGGCTCCGGACGTCGACGCGGCGATCGTCGTGCGGATCCCGACCGTCGGGGGACCGGACCCGCGGTTCGGTCGCGTCGTGGCGCGCGCGGCGGCGGCCAGCGGCAAGACCGTCGTCGCGTGCGTGCTCGGCCTCCGCGGCGTGACCGACGAGCTCACGGCGCCGGACCTGGACGGCGTGCCGCGCACCGTTCCCGCCTACGCGACGCCCGAGGACGCCGCGCTCGCCCTGGGGCACGCCGCGCGGTACGCGACCTGGCGGACGCGCGACCACGGTCGACCGCTGCACCCCGACGGCACCGACCTGCGCGGTGCTGCCCGCCTGGTGCGCGACTGGCTCGCCGGGCAGTCGCAGGTCGTCCTCTCGGCCGAGCAGTCGGGCCGGCTGCTCGCGTCGGTCGGCGTGCACGTGCTGCCGTCGGCGCCCGCGCACGACGCCGACGAGGCGGTCGCCGCGGCGCGGGCCATCGGGTACCCGGTGGCGCTCAAGACGACGGCGCCCGCGCTGCGCCACCGCGCCGACCTCGGGGGCGTCCGGCTCGACGTCGCGGACGAGACCGAGCTGCGGGCGGACGTCGTCGAGGTGCTCGCGCTGGCCGCCGGGCACCAGGGTGAGCCCGGCGCTGCACCGCTCGAGGTGCAGGCCATGGCGCCGCGCGGCTCGTCGTGCGTCGTGCGCTCGGTCGAGGACCCGCTGTACGGGCCGGTCATCAGCGTCGGGCTCGCGGGCGATGCGTCCGACCTGCTCGGCGACGTCGCGTACGGGATCCCGCCGCTGACCGACGTGGACGTCGCGGACCTCGTCCGCGCGCCGCGCGCGGCACCCCGCCTGTTCGGCTACCGCGGGCTGCCCCCGCTGGACGTCGCCGCGCTCGAGGACGTCGTCGCACGCGTCGCGGTGCTCTCCGACGCGCTGCCCGAGATCCGCACCCTCGAGCTCAACCCCGTCGTCGTCGCGGAGCACGGGGCCGTCGCGCTCGCCGCGCGGATCACGCTCGCGCACGCGGACCGGGCCGACGCCACCCGGCGGTTGCAGCGCACGTGAGCGCGGCCGGTCCCCGGATGACTCCGGGCTCTCCACAACCTGACGGACGCGGCTGGGGTCGAGCGCCCCACCGGTGGGAGGATGGGCAGATGCCCGCAGCTGCTCGCTCCTTGCACGAGGACCTGTACCGCGCCGGTTACTACCCCGAGCTCGTCGCCGACGTGCTGGAGGTCGCCCTGGCCGACGAGCCCGTGACCGCCCATCTCGTGCACCCCGAGACCACCTTCGACTCCTCCGAGGTCCGCCGGCACGTCACCGTGCTGGTCCTGACACCGACGCGCCTGGTGTGCGCGCACGTCGACGACCATCCCGCGGACTCCGAGCACCCGTCGTCAGCCGCCTCGGCGACCACCGAGTCGGTGCCGCTGGCCGAGCTGCGGTCGGTCGTGCTGACGCACGTCGTCGAGCGGCCCGAGCGGCACGAGGCCGGCAAGTCGGCGCTCGAGCTCACGCTCGCGATCGGCTGGGGCGCCGTCTCGCGCGTCGACCTCGAGCCCGCGACGTGCGGCGACCCCGCGTGCGAGGCCGACCACGGGCTCACCGGGACGCTCGCGCCCGACGACGTCGTGGTGCGCGTCAGCGCCGCCGCCGAGGGCGCCGACTCGGTGCGCGCGGCGACCGCGTTCGCGCGTGCGCTGTCCGCCGCGAGCGCGCGGCGCTGACATGACGACGCATGTCGGAGCGCCCGTCCCGGGCGCCGGGACGACGGCGGCCGCGCGCCTCGCCGCAGCCGCCGAGCAGTACGGGTTCCTCCTGCCGGGGACCGACGACCGCGCCGGGCTCGGCTCGGTGCTCGCAGGTGCCGCGGGCGCGCTCGTCGAGGCGACGGGTGCGGCCGACGGTCACGACGGCGCGGTGGGCACGTGGGCGTCGGCGCGCGAGCTGCTCGGGATCCCGGCGAGCACGCGCGTGTGCGTCGTGCTCGTGGACGGCCTGGGCCACCTGAACCTCGCCGAGCGCAGCGGCCACGCGCCGTTCCTGCGTCGGGCCGTCGCGGGCTCGAGCCCCGTCTGCAGCACGTTCCCGTCCACGACCGCCACGGCGCTCGGCACGTTCGGGACCGCGGTGCCGCCGGGGGGCACGGGCATGCTCGGCTACACCGTCCGCGTGCCCGGCACGGGAGCGCTCGCGAACCTCGTCGCGTGGAGCGACGCGCCGCCGCCGGAGACCTGGCAGCCGCACGCGAGCACCCTCGAGCTCCTCACTGCGGGAGGTGCCGCGGTGACGAGCGTCGGACCGGCGCGCTTCGCGGGCTCGGGTCTGACCCGCGCGGCCCTGCGCGGCGCGCGGTACGTGCCCGCCGAGTCGCTCGCGGACCGGGTGGACGCGACGGTCGCCGCGCTGCGTCAGCCCGGGCTCGCCTACCTGTACTGGGGTGACGTCGACAAGGTCGGGCACCACCACGGGGTCGGCTCGTGGCAGTGGGGCGACGCGCTCGCCGAGGCGGACGCGGAGATCGCCCGGCTCGCGCGCTCGCTGCCGCGAGGGTCGGTGCTCGTCGTCACGGCCGACCACGGGATGGTCGACGTGGACCGGACCCGACGCTGGGACGTCGCGCACGACTCGCGGCTGTCGGCCGGGGTCGACCTGGTGGCGGGGGAGCCGCGGGCGAGCCACGTGCACGTGGCGCCCGGGGTCCCCGTCGAGCAGGTGCGCACCGCGTGGCAGGACGTGCTGGGCGACGACGCGCTCGTCCTCACCCGGGACGAGGTGGTCGACTCGGGTCTGATCGGCCCGGTCGACGAGCGTGTGCGGCCCGTGGTCGGCGACCTCATGGTCGCGATGGCGGGTGCGGCGACGGTCGTCGACACGCGCACGCAGACCGCGGCGTCGCTCGACATGGTCGGCGTGCACGGGTCGCTCACCCCGCACGAGATGCTGGTGCCCTGCATCGTCGTCGCGTGACCGTGACCGTGGCCGTGAGCCTGACCCGCGGGGGGCGCCGAGCGCCCGCGGGCGTCGGGGGCCACCCGTGAGGTCTGCGAGGATGTGCGGCGCAACGAACGACGACCACGAGGGGCGGGCACAGTGGCCGAGCTGGTGTTCTTCTCGGGCACGATGGACTGCGGCAAGTCGACGCTCGCTCTCCAGATGCACCACAACCACGCGGCGCGTGGGCGCGACGGCGTGCTGTTCACGCGGCACGACCGTTCCGGCAGCGCGACCATCTCCTCGCGCCTGGGCCTGACGAAGAGCGCGCACGAGGTCGACGACCGCACCGACTTCTGGGCCGAGGTCATCGGCCGGCGCACGCAGGGACGCCCGGTCGACTACGTGCTGGGCGACGAGGCGCAGTTCTACACGGCCGAGCAGGTCGAGCAGCTGGCGCGCGTGGTCGACGAGCTGGGCGTGGACGTCTATGCCTTCGGCATCTCGTCGGACTTCCGCGCGCGGCTCTTCCCCGGGTCGCAGCGGCTCGTCGAGCTCGCCGACCGCGTCGAGACGCTGCAGGTGCGCGCGCTGTGCTGGTGCGGGGCCCGCGCCACCCACAACGCCCGGACCCTGGACGGCGAGATGGTCGTGGAGGGTGCTCAGGTCGTCGTCGGCGACGTCGCAGGGCGGCCCGAGGCCGCGGTCGGTGAGGTGCAGTACGAGGTCCTGTGCCGCCGGCACCACATGCGACGCATGACCGCGGCCGTGGCGCGGGCAGCCGCACCGCACGCGCAGACCCTGGCGTCGGCCGTGGTCGTCGAACAGCCGACGCTCGACGTCTGACACCGTCCCACGCGGGGAAGCCCGGCGGGGGAGGCCCGGACCGTCGCGCCGTGCTCGGGACGTCCTACTCGGGGCGCGCCCCGAAGACGATCTCGTCCCAGCTCGGCACCTTGGCGCGCGTCTTGCGCCCGCGCGGCCGCTCCTCGTTGACTGGCGCCGCAGCGGCGGGTGCCTCCTGCGACTCGTCGTCGGACGGCTCGTCGGCCGACGAGCTCGCACCGGGCTCCACAGGGGTCTCGACGGCCGGGGGGACGTGCGTGCGCCGGTGCGCCGGGAGCACGACCGCCTCGGTGCGCTCGTCGGCGCCCGCGGGGTGCGCGCCGGGGACGTCCTCGAGACGCGAGAAGTCGAAGGCGTGCTGCGGGCCGAACCCCTCGAACTGCGAGTCGTCCTCGTCGCCCTCGGCGTCGACCGCCTGACGGACGCCGCGCCGGGCCTGCAGGTCGTCGAGCAGCGCGTGCGTCTGCTCCTGCGGGTCGACGGCCGGCTGCTCGTGCGTGTCGCCGTCGGCCTGGTCCGGGCCGGCGATCGAGCGCACGGCCGCGACGGACTCGAAGTCGAACACCACGTCGCGGACCGCGGCGAGGTGCCGACGGGAGACGGGCTCGTCGGGCAGCTCGGTCTCGGAGAGCCACCGGGCCTCGTCCTCGTCGGCGACGAGCGAGCGCGCCGCGGGGTCGAACGACCAGCGCGCCTCGCGGGGCGAGTCGTCGACCGTGAACCGGGCCAGAACGAACCAGGGGCCGCTCGCCTCGCGTGCGGCGTCCCACGCGAGCGACGACAGGTCGACGCCACGCGCGGCGAGGCGGTCCGTCACGAGGTCGCCGAGGACGGGTGCGCCGTGGTCGCGGCCGACGCGCGTGGCGCGTGCCTGCTCGGCGATGTACTCGCGCTCGGCCAGGACCGGGCCCTCGTAGCGCCGGACGTGGGAGACGGGGAGCCCGGAGTGCTCCGCGACCTCCTGGGTCGTGGCTCCCGCCCGGATCCGGGCCTGGATCTCGCGCGGGGACAGCGTGCTCGCGCTCTCGGCCCTCAGCTGCTCGAGCTGCGGCCGGTCGCGGCGCACGGCCGCCCGGAGCGGTTCGTCGATGCGGACGCGGAACCGCTCGCCGTCCGCGCGCGTGAGCACCAGGTGCTCACCGTCGTCAGCCAGGCCCACCAGCTCGAGCTCATCCATACGTCCTCCTACTGCCTCACGGTCGAGGGTGCCACCTTCTGCGCGCCACGCGGCGCAGGCGGGCCCGGTGTGCCGTGTGCCGGGGTTGTGACGCTGTCGGCTGTCATCATGCTCTCGTGGTCGCCGACATCCCCTTCGAACCCGTGCTCGAGATCGTCGGGGTCGGTGTCGGGGCGATGTCGGGCGCGCTCGCGGCCGTGCGCAAGCAGTTCGACGTGTTCGGCATCTTCGTGCTCGGCTGGGCGGCCGGCCTCGGCGGCGGTCTGCTGCGTGACGTGCTGATCGGCGCGGTACCGCCCGTGGGCATCTCCGACTGGCGACTCATCACGACCGCGCTCGTCGGCGCGCTCGTCATGTACTTCTTCCACCCGCGCCTGCAGCGTGCGCGCCGCTTCATCGTCGTCCTCGACGCGGGAGCGCTCGCGGTGTTCACGGTCGTCGGCACCGTCAAGGGGCTCGAGTACGGGACGACGCCCGTGGCGGCGGTGATCGTCGGGGTCATCACGGGCGCGGGCGGCGGGGTGCTGCGCGACCTGCTCACCGGCGAGGTCCCCGTGGTGCTGCACGACCGTCAGCTGTACGCCGTCCCCGCCCTCCTCGGGGCCGCGGCCACGACCGCTCTCTGGTTCGCGGGCCGGCCCACGCCGCTGGTGCTCTCGGTCGTCGTCGTGGGCGTGTTCGCGCTGCGCGTGGCCTCGCTGCGGTTCCAGCTCCACGCACCCGGGCCGTGGCGCGGGCGCACCTGACGCCAGCCGGGCTCGTCGCGGGCGCCGCGCACGGCCGCGCGCGAGTGCCGCGTGCGCAGGGCGGCAGGATGGGTCCCATGACCACACGCGAACTGCCCGACGTCGCGGCGCTCGTCGCCACAGCCGAGACCCTGGCCCGCGAGGCCGGACGGCTCGTGCACGAGGGCCGTCCCGACCGCGTCCGGGTGCACGCGACCAAGTCGAGCCCGGTCGACGTCGTCACGGCCATGGACCTCGCGTCGGAGGAGCTGCTGCGGCGACGGATCGCGCAGCTGCGGCCCGGCGACGGGATCCTGGGGGAGGAGCAGGGGTACGAGCCCGGGACCACGGGCGTGACGTGGGTCGTCGACCCCATCGACGGGACCGTCAACTACCTGTACGGGCTCGCGTCGTGGTCGGTGTCCGTCGCGGCGGTCGTGGGCCCTCCCGAGGCCGGGCCGGGCGTCGCGCCCGACCCGCAGACGTGGACGGCCCTCGCCGCCGCGGTGCACGCGCCGGCCGACGGGCGGACGTTCCTCGCGGGACGCGGGCAGGGCGCGACGCTCGACGGCGCGCCCCTGACGGTGAACGAGGCGAAGCCGCTCGAGCTCAGCCTCGTCGGGACCGGCTTCGGCTACCTCGTCGAGCGTCGGCGCGCGCAGGCCGCGATCGTCGCGGAGCTGCTGCCGCTCGTGCGGGACATCCGCAGGCTGGGCTCGGCCGCGCTCGACCTGTGCGCGGTCGCCGCGGGCGGCCTGGACCTCTACTACGAGCGCGGGCTCGCGCCGTGGGACCTGGCCGCCGGGGCGCTCGTCGCGCAGGAGGCCGGTGCGGTCGTCACGGGGCTGCACGGACGTGCCGCCGGTCCCGAGATGACGGTGGCCGGAGCGCCTGGCACGATCGAGGCGCTGGTCACTTTCCTCGATTCGCACCGGGCCGATTCGACGGCGTAGTCCGATTCACCCGCCCGCGTGATCGTTGTCCGCGGCACCTCTGCTCGCGCCCGGCACAGAAGTGGTGCACAATCCCCAGCGCGCGGGAACAAAACGCTCCAGCTGTGCATTGATCACGCGTACTCATCAGCCTGCAAGACAAAGACGGAGTGTGACGCCCCAGATGGCTACCGACTACGACGCACCGCGCAAGACCGAGGAGGACCTGAGCGAGGACTCGCTGCAGGAGCTCCAGGCACGTCGCGCGGACAAGAACTCGGGCGTGGTCGACGAGGACGAGACTGAAGCCGCCGAAGGTTTCGAGCTGCCCGGCGCCGATCTGTCCGGCGAAGAGCTCTCGGTCCGGGTCCTGCCTCGGCAGGCCGACGAGTTCACGTGCTCGCGCTGCTTCCTCGTCCATCACCGCAGCCAGCTCGCCTACGAGCGAGACGGCCAGCAGGTCTGCTCGGAGTGCGCTGCCTGACTTCCCGGCAGGCGCCTGAGACCACGACGGCCGGTCCCCAGCAGGGGGCCGGCCGTCGTGCGTGCGCGAGGTGGTGGTCGGTCGCGGTAGCGCGATCAGCCGCGCCGGAGCGCAGCGACGAGCTCGTCGGGCCGTCGCGTCGAGACGATCCAGTAGGGCGTCGGGTCCTGCGGGTCGTCGACGTCGACGCGGACCGCGCTGTGCACCCAGCCGCGCAGGCACAGGTACGCCCGCGCGTCGAGGCCCGGGCCGAGGGCCTCCCGCAGCTCCTCGCCGACCAGCGGTCGCGGGTCACGCACCAGGTCGATCGGGATCCGCGCCGCGCCGGCGCTCAGCTCGCCGCCGCGCACGCGCACGCGCGGCGTCCAGCGCACGACGAGCAGGCCCGTCACGGCCGCGACGACGAGCGCGACCACGGAGGCGAGCACGAGGTCGACCGGCAGCAGCGCGATCCAGACCGTGACGACGAACCCGACGACGCCGAGCCAGCCGACCGGCCCGAACCGCAGCGCCTCGTCGAACGACGCGCCCGCGGTGCCGGGAGCCGCAGCCGCGGTGCGACCGCGTGCGGGGGCGTCGCCGTCGCGGGCCGTGCGGTCGGTGGACGGGTGCGGTGCGGGATCGGGGCTCGCGGGCATGGCACCAGCATCCCAGAGCGGCAGGACCGCGGGCGCAGCGTCGGGACGCGAGCCGGTCGACGAGCGCGCGTGGCAGCACGGGCCGACGGGTGGGGACGGCGCGCGCCCGGGCACGGACGGGCCGGTAGGGTCGGCGCCGTGACGACCGAGCCCGCCCTGGAGGTGCTTCTGCAGCGCCTCGACCCCGACCTGCCCGCTCCGGCGTACGCGCACCCCGGTGACGCGGGCGCCGACCTCGTGACGCGGATCGACGTGGTGATCCCGCCGCAGGGACGCGTGACGGTCCCGACCGGGACCTCGATCGCGCTGCCGGACGGGTACGCCGCATTCGTGCACCCGCGTTCGGGCCTCGCCGCGCGGCACGGTCTGACGATCGTCAACGCACCCGGCACGGTCGACGCGGGCTACCGCGGCGAGATCGCCGTGACGCTGCTCAACACCGACGTGGAGCACGCGGTCGAGCTGCACCGCGGGGACCGGATCGCGCAGCTCGTCGTGCAGCGGGTCGAGCGCGTGCGCTTCGTCGAGGTCGAGCGGCTGCCGGGTTCACACCGTGGCGAGGGCGGGTTCGGGTCGAGCGGCGGCTGGAAGGCCGCGGACGGGGCTCCCGCACCCGGGCGCGGCTAGGTCCGCGGCCCCACGCGGGCTACTGTCGAATCAGCAGCGAAGTACTGGCTGCCTGCTGCCGTTGGGGCGCGGGCGTGCGACGGGTGCGGGATGCACCCGAGGAGGAGTGACACGTGGCGATTTTCCGGCGCCGTCCCCAGGGCGACAGCGAGCCCACGACGGTCGACGAGGAGGTCGCGAGCCTCGACGACGAGCTCGCGTCCGACACCGCCTCGACGCAGGACGAGCCTGCCTCGGCGGCGGTCGTGACGGGGCGTGGGCCCTGGGACGTCGATGACGACGCCGCGACCACGCTCTCGCGTCTCGACCTGGGTGCGCTGCGGCTGCCCGGTGTGCCGGGCATGGAGCTGCGCATGGAGATCGACAAGGCGACGAACGCCGTGTCGGCGGCCGCGGTCACGATCGACGGCTCGACGCTGCAGCTCCAGGCCTACGCGGCACCGCGTTCCGAGGGGATCTGGGACGAGATCCGCGAGGAGATCCAGCAGTCCGTGGTCGCGCAGGGCGGCTCGGCCGACGACCTGCCGGGACCGTTCGGGCGCGAGCTGCTCGCCCGGCTCCCCGCGCGCACCCCCGAGGGGCGTACCGGGCACCGTCCCGCACGCTTCCTGGGCTTCGACGGCCCGCGCTGGTTCCTGCGCGGGGTGATCACGGGCCGCGCCGCGGTCGAGCCCGGTGCGGCGCAGGTGCTCGAGCGCGTCTTCGGCGAGGTCGTCGTCGTGCGCGGCACCGAGGCCCGGCCCCCGCGCGACCTGCTCGCCCTGACCCTGCCCGGGCGCCCGGACGCCGCACCCGCCGAGGACGCGGCGCAGGAGCAGGACGCGCCCGCGCCCGAGCTCGAGTTCGACCCGCTGACGCGCGGTCCGGAGATCACGGAGACGCGATGAGCCTCAAGGAGGTCCTGCGCTCGCTCTCGGCCTCGCAGGCCGAGGTCGAGGCGGCGGAGGAGCGCGTCGAGGCCGGGCGCTCGATCGGGTGCACCACGGTCGAGAACGCTCCGGTGCGCAAGCGCGTGAAGGTGAGCGGCGTGCTGCGCTCGGTCACGTTCCGACCGCGCGAGGGCGTCCCTGCGCTCGAGGCGGAGCTGTACGACGGCAGCGGGTCGCTCTCGCTCGTCTGGCTCGGTCGCCGCGAGATCGCCGGCATCGTGCCCGGCCGGCGGCTGACCGCGGACGGCATGGTGTGCCTCATCGAGGGCCGCCGCACGATCTTCAACCCGCGCTACGAGCTGCGTCCGCGGCCCGGTGAGTGAGCGCGACGTGAGCGCGCCCGACGACGCAGCGCGCGGGCACGACGCCGACGCCGCGCGCGGCATGCGCGCACTGACGGGGGAGACGTTCTCCGCGTCCGACGCGATCGGCGGCGTGCGCGGTGTCGTCGAGTCGGTCGCGCCCGGGCTGCTGTTCGTCGTCGTGTACCTCGCGGCCGGGCAGCGGCTGACGCCGGCCCTGGTCGCGGCCGGGGTCGCCGCGCTGGTCGCGGTGGTCGTCAGGCTCATGCAGCGCACACCGGTCACGCAGGCGCTGTCGGGTGTCATCGGGGTCGGGATCGGCGTCGTCTGGGCCTGGCGCACGGGTGAGGCGAGCGACTATTTCGCGTACGGGCTCGTCATCAACGGCGCCTACCTGGCGGGGACGCTCCTGACGATCCTCGTCGGCTGGCCGCTGGTGGGGCTCATCATGGGTCTGTTCGCGCACGACGGCCCGCTCGGCGGGGGGTCGTGGCGCAACGCCGTGGCGTGGCACGACGACCGCGAGCTGCGCCGGGTCTACACGTGGGCCACGGTGCCGTGGGTCGCGATGTTCGCGCTGCGCCTGGCGGTACAGCTCCCGCTGTACTTCCGCGACGACGTCGCGTGGCTCGGCACGGCCAAGCTCGCGATGGGCGTACCGCTGACCGCGCTGGCGCTGTGGATCAGCTGGGTGCTGGTGCGTCCGACCCGGGTGCGCCGGCAGGAGCAGGAGCCGCAGGAGTCCCCTTCGCACCCGTGAGGATCGCGTCCAGCGCGCCCTCGTCGGCCTGGCTGCTCGTCACGAAGAGGAGCTCGTCGCGGCCCTCGAGCGTGTCGTCGATGCTGGGCGCGATCGGACGTCCGTCGCGCACGATGCAGGCCAGCACCACCTCGGCGGGCCAGGCGACCTGACCGACGCGCACGCCCACGAGCGGGGCGTCCTCCGGGAGCGTGATCTCCAGGATGTCCGCGCCCGACTGGTGGAACGTGAAGATGCGCACGAGGTCGCCGACCGCGACGGCCTCCTCGACCATCGCGGTCATGATCCGGGGCGTCGAGACGGCCACGTCCACGCCCCACGCCTCGTCGAACATCCACTCGTTCTTCGGGTTGTTGACGCGCGCGACGGTGCGCGGGACCCCGAACTCCGTCTTCGCGAGGAGCGAGATGACGAGGTTCGCCTTGTCGTCACCCGTCGCGGCGACCATGACGTCGCACTCGTCGGCGCGCGCCTCGCGCAGCGTCGGCAGCTCGCACGCGTCGGCGAGCAGCCAGTCGGCCTCGGCCACCTGCGCGACGCGCATGGCGGTCGGCTGCCGGTCGACGAGGGTGACCTCGTGGTCGTGCGCGAGCAGCTCGCGGGCGATCGAGCGGCCGACCGAGCCCGCTCCGGCGATCACGACCCTCATGCGGTCACCTCCGGCTCAGCGGTCAGCACGCGCTCGACGACGGGGAGCTCGTCGACCCGGGCCATGACGTGCACGACGTCGTTCTCCTGCAGCACCGTGCGTGCATCGGCCAGGACACCGTCGCCGTAGCGCGACAGGTACACGACCCGGACGCCCGCGGCGGTCTCGAGTGCGGACACGGGGCGTCCGACCCAACCCGCGTGGACGTCGACCTGCACGAGCGTCAGCTGGCCCGACGGGTCGCGGTACTCGTCGGTCGCGCCCAGCGGGAGCAGCCGACGCAGCACCTGGTGCGCCGTCCAGCGCACGGTCGCGACCGTGGGGATGCCCAGCCGCTGGTAGATCTCGGCGCGGTGCGGGTCGTAGATGCGCGCGACGACGTTCTCGATCCCGTAGGTCTCGCGCGCGACGCGCGCGGCGAGGATGTTCGAGTTGTCGCCGTCGGCGACCGCGGCGAAGCCGTAGGCGTCGTCGATCCCGGCCTTGATGAGGGTGTCACGGTCGAAGCCGAGGCCGGTGACCTTGTGCCCCGAGAAGCCGCCGGTCAGGCGGCGGAAGGCCTCGGGGTTCTGGTCGATCACGGCGACGGAGTGGCCGTGCTCCTCGAGGGTCTGCGCGAGACTCGCGCCGACGCGGCCGCAGCCCATGATGACGAAGTGCACAGCGCGCCACGCTATACCCCGGCGCGACGCGCTGCAGACAGGGCGCCCGTCCGCCGCGGCCGCGCCGATGGGGTTCGCCACCTGCTCGGAGAGCTCGCCCGCGGGGTGGCACGCGGCGTGCCGCGCAGCCGCCTACGATGGGGCATCGTGTCGGACCTGTCGGATGCCGCCAAGAGACTGCTGCTCGGACGTCCGGTCCGAAGCGACAGGCTCGGCCATACGCTCCTGCCCAAACGGATCGCCCTGCCGGTCTTCGCCTCGGACGCGTTGTCGTCGGTCGCCTACGCGCCCGACGAAATCCTGCTGACGCTCTCGCTGGCGGGGATGTCCGCGCTGGTGATCTCGCCCTGGGTGGGCTTGGCGGTGGCCATCGTCATGCTCACGGTGGTCGCGAGCTACCGCCAGAACGTCCACGCGTACCCCTCGGGCGGCGGCGACTACGAGGTCGCGACCGTCAACCTGGGGCCCAACGCGGGCGTGACCGTGGCGAGTGCGCTGCTCGTCGACTACATCCTGACCGTCGCGGTCTCGATCTCCTCGGGGGCGCAGTACGCGGCCGCGGCGTTCCCCGCGCTGCGCGGCCACGAGGCGCCGTTCGCGATCGCGCTCGTGGTGCTGCTGACGCTCGTCAACCTGCGCGGCGTCAAGGAGTCGGGCAGGGCCTTCGCGGTGCCCGTGTACCTCTTCATGCTCGCGATCGGACTGATCGCGGTGTTCGGCAGCGTCCGGTACGCGCTGGGCACGTTGCCGATGGCCGAGAGCGCCGAGCTGGAGGTCGCGCCCGAGGCGGGGTTCGAGCAGGGCCTCGTGGGACTGGCCGGCTTCTTCCTGATCCTGCGCTCGTTCGCGTCCGGCTGCGCCGCGCTCACGGGTGTCGAGGCGATCAGCAACGGCGTGCCCGCGTTCCGCAAGCCGAAGTCGAAGAACGCCGCGACGACCCTCGCGCTGCTGGGGACGCTCTCGATCGTGATGATCATGTCGATCCTCATGCTCGCCCGCGCCACCGGGGTGAAGTTCGCGGACCGTCCGCACGAGCAGCTCCTGCAGGACGGCGTGCCGGTGGGGCCGGACTACGAGCAGCACCCCGTGATCGCCCAGATCGCGTCCGCGGTCTTCGACGGGCTCCCGGTGCTGGTCGCGGTCGTCTCGATCGTGACCGGTCTGATCCTGGTGCTCGCAGCCAACACGGCGTTCAACGGGTTCCCGGTGCTCGGCTCGATCCTCGCGCGTGACGGCTACCTGCCGCGTCAGCTCCACACGCGCGGCGACCGTCTGGCGTTCTCGAACGGCATCATCACGCTGGCGGTCGTCGCGATCGGGCTCATCTGGGCGTTCGACGCCGAGGTCACGCGACTGATCCAGCTCTACATCGTCGGCGTGTTCGTCTCCTTCACGCTCAGCCAGCTCGGCATGGTGCGGCACTGGACCCGCGAGCTGCGCACCGAGCCGAACCCGGGTGCCCGCTCGCGCATGAAGCGCTCGCGCGTCGTCAACGCGATCGGTCTCGGCATGACGGCCACCGTGCTCGTCGTCGTGCTCATCACCAAGTTCACGCACGGCGCGTGGATCGCGATCCTCGCGATGATCGTGGTCTTCGTGCTCATGCAGGCGATCCACCGGCACTACGTGACCGTGCGCCGCGAGCTCGCCCTCGGTGCCGACGCCGCCGCGGCGCGCGCCCTGCCGAGCCGGGTCCACGCGATCGTCCTCGTCTCGCACCTGCACCGGCCGACGATGCGCGCGATCGCGTACGCGCGGGCGGCACGCCCGCAGGTGCTCGAGGCCGTCACGGTGGGCGTCGACGAGGACGACGTCGCGCGCCTGCTCGCCGAGTGGGACGCGATGGACCTGCCGGTGCCGCTTCGGGTGCTCGACTCGCCGTTCCGGGAGATCACCCGGCCGGTGCTGCAGTACGTCCGCTCGATCCGCAGGGACAGCCCTCGGGATCTCGTCGTCGTCTACATCCCGGAGTATGTCGTGGGTCATTGGTGGGAACAGCTGCTGCACAACCAGAGCGCGCTGCGCCTCAAGGGGAGGCTGCTGTTCACCCCGGGCGTCGTCGTCGCGTCGGTGCCGTGGCAGCTCGCGTCGTCCGAGGGGCAGACGGGCCTCGAGGACCACGTGCGCCGGACGTTGCCCCGTGGCTGAGTCCCCGGAGCTCGTGGAGCTCGAGATCGGTCCCGTCGCGCACGGCGGTCACTGCGTCGCCCGTCATGACGGGCGCGTCGTGTTCGTGCGTCACACGCTGCCCGGCGAGCGGGTCCGTGCGGTCCTGACCGACGCCGGGCCGGACGCGAAGTTCTGGCGCGCCGACGCCGTCGAGGTGCTCGAGGCGTCGCCGGACCGCGTGCCGAGCGCGTGGCCGGCCGCCGGCCCGGGTGGCGTCGGCGGGGGAGAGCTCGCGCACGTCGCCCTGCCGGCGCAGCGGGCCTGGAAGGCCGCGGTGCTGCGCGAGCAGCTGCAGCGACTCGGACGCGTCGAGCGCGACGTGGTCGTGCACGCCGCGCCGGGCGACGACGAGCGCGGGGGACTGGCCTGGCGGACGCGCATCGACCTCGTGACCGACGCGCAGGGACGTGCGGGCATGCGGGGCCACCGGTCGCACGACGTGACGGCACTCGAGGGCATGCCGCTCGCGGTCGAGGACATCGCCGAGCTGGACCTGTTCTCACGGCGCTGGCCCGTGGGTGCGCGCCTTGAGGCGGTGGCGCCCGTGGGCGGCGACCGGCCCCTCGTCCTCGTTGACGGCGTGCCGTTCGACCTCGCCCGCCGTCGCCCCGACACGCGGCCCAACGCACGCACGTCGGTGCGTGAGGTCGTGGTCGCCGACGGCGTCGAGCGTTCCTACCGCGTCGCGGCCGCGGGGTTCTGGCAGGTGCACCGCGAGGCCCCCGCGACGCTCGTGAGCGCGGTGCTGCGCGGGATCGGCGACGTCGCGGGCGCCACGGTGCTCGACCTGTACTCGGGCTCGGGGCTGTTCACCGCCGCGCTGGCCGACGCGGTCGGGCCGTCGGGCGAGGTGGTCTCCGTCGAGGGCGATGCCCGCGCGGTGCGTGACGCGCGGCGCAACCTGCACGACCGCACGAACGTCGAGCTGCACGCGGGCGACGTGGCGCGCGTGCTCTTGGGCGAGCAGGACGCGTCGTCGGACGTGGTGCACGCGGACGTGGTCGTGCTCGACCCGCCGCGCGCGGGTGCCGGCCGGCGCGTGCTCGAGGCCGTCAGCTCGCTGCGCCCCGAACGGCTCGTCTACGTCGCGTGCGACCCGGCCGCGCTCGGGCGGGACGTCGCGCTGCTCGCGTCGGCCGGCTACGAGCTGGTCGAGGTCGACGGGTACGACCTGTTCCCCATGACGCATCACGTCGAGGCCGTCGCGACGTTCGCACGATGATCCGTCGGTGCGGTTCGGGGAGCCGGACGGCGTGCGTGACGATGCCGGGACGACGACGCGTCCGCCAGGCGGCAGTCGCGGTCGCGACTGCCGTGCACGCGCGGCCAGGCGCGCCTAGCGTGGGGTGACGGGCCCGCCCGACGGTGGCGCGGCGGGCGACGAGCGAGAGAGGAACCTCCATGAGCGAGCAGGACGCGGCGCACAAGCTGGCCGAGGCGCGTCGTCACGCGACCGAGGAGCTGTTCAAGCAGGGCACGCCTGAGTACGACCAGCGCGCGCACCAGCGCGCGGTCGAGGCCGAGCGGAAGGCCGCCGAAGCGGCGGAGGCCGCCGACAAGTCGTGATCGGCGCCTCCGAGGCGCGCGCGAGGTGAGACCACGGTCCGTCGCGCGCGCCTCTCGCGTGCGTCAGACGTGCGCCAGGCGCCCCGACCATGTATCTTGATGTCGAGATATCACGCGTCGGCGCCGGTCCTAGGCTGGGAGTCGACGCCCTGCGTCCCGGTGGACCCCGTCCCCGGCAGACTCGCCCCCAGAAGGAGCCGCCTCGTGAGCACCGTCGACAGCTTCGGATCCCACGGAACGCTGGAGGTCGGTGACGCCTCGTACGAGGTCTACCGGCTGTCCGCGGTCCCGGGGCTGGAGCGACTTCCGTTCAGCCTCAAGGTCCTCGCCGAGAACCTGCTGCGCACCGAGGACGGCGCGAACATCACGGCGGACCACATCCGCGCGCTCGCCGGGTGGGACCCCGACGCGCAGCCTGACACCGAGATCCAGTTCACGCCGGCGCGCGTGATCATGCAGGACTTCACCGGTGTCCCGTGCGTCGTCGACCTCGCGACCATGCGCGAGGCCGTCGCCGAGCTCGGCGGCGACCCCGAGCGCATCAACCCGCTCGCCCCCGCCGAGATGGTCATCGACCACTCCGTGCAGATCGACGTCGCCGGACGCGCCGACGCGTTCGAGCGCAACGTCGAGCTCGAGTACCAGCGCAACCGCGAGCGCTACCAGTTCCTGCGCTGGGGCCAGACCGCGTTCGACGACTTCAAGGTCGTCCCGCCGGGCACCGGCATCGTGCACCAGGTCAACATCGAGTACCTGGCCCGCGGCGTCATGGTCCGCGACGGCAAGGCGTACCCCGACACGTGCGTCGGGACCGACTCGCACACGACGATGGTCAACGGGCTCGGCGTGCTCGGCTGGGGCGTCGGCGGCATCGAGGCCGAGGCGGCCATGCTCGGCCAGCCGGTCTCGATGCTCATCCCGCGCGTCGTCGGCTTCAAGCTCACCGGCAACATCCCCGCAGGCGTCACCGCGACCGACGTCGTGCTCACGATCACCCAGAAGCTGCGCCAGCACGGTGTGGTCGGCAAGTTCGTCGAGTTCTACGGCGAGGGCGTCGCGGCCGTGCCGCTCGCGAACCGCGCGACGATCGGCAACATGAGCCCCGAGTTCGGCTCGACCGTCGCGATCTTCCCGATCGACGGCGTGACGATCGACTACCTGCGGCTGACCGGCCGCTCGGCGGAGCAGCTCGCGCTCGTCGAGGCGTACGCCAAGGAGCAGGGTCTGTGGCACGACCCGAGCGCCGACGGCTACACCGAGCCCGTCTTCTCGGAGTACCTCGAGCTCGACCTGTCGACGGTCGTGCCGTCCATCGCCGGCCCGAAGCGTCCGCAGGACCGCATCGAGCTGTCCCGCGCCAAGGAGCAGTTCCAGCGGGACCTCCCGACGTACGCGCCCGAGGTGGCGCTCGCGACCGACGAGGCCGAGCGGGAGTCCTTCCCGGCGTCCGACTCGCCCGCGATCTCGTCGTCGGTCACCCGCACGCACCCGGTGACCGACAGCCAGGGCCGGGCGTTCGAGCTGTTCCACGGCGCCGTCGCGATCGCGTCGATCACGTCGTGCACGAACACCTCCAACCCCTCGGTCATGATCGCCGCCGCGCTGCTCGCGAAGAACGCGGTCGAGAAGGGGCTCGTCGCCAAGCCGTGGGTCAAGACGTCGATGGCGCCGGGCTCGCAGGTCGTGACGAACTACTACGAGAAGGCCGGCCTGTGGCCGTACCTCGAGAAGCTCGGCTTCCACCTCGTCGGCTACGGGTGCGCGACGTGCATCGGCAACTCGGGGCCGCTCGACGAGCAGGTCTCCGCCGTCGTGCAGGAGAACGACCTCGCGGTCGCCGCGGTGCTGTCCGGGAACCGGAACTTCGAGGGCCGCATCAACCCCGATGTGAAGCTGAACTACCTCGCGTCCCCGCCACTGGTCATCGCGTACGCCCTCGCCGGCACGATGGACTTCGATTTCGAGGCCGACCCGCTGGGTCGCACCGAGGACGGGCACCCCGTGTTCCTGCGTGACATCTGGCCGGCGCCCGAGCAGGTCCAGGCCACGATCGACGCGTCGATCGACCGCAAGATGTTCGAGGACGACTACGCCGACGTGTTCGCGGGTGACGAGCGCTGGCGCGGGCTGGACACCCCCGAGGGCAACGTCTTCTCGTGGGACCCGCAGTCGACGTACGTGCGCAAGCCCCCGTACTTCGACGGCATGGGCGCCACGCCCGAGCCCGTCACGGACATCTCGGGTGCGCGTGTGCTGGCCAAGCTCGGCGACTCGGTCACGACCGACCACATCAGCCCCGCGGGCTCGATCAAGGCGGACAGCCCGGCGGGCGTGTACCTCGCCGAGCACGGAGTCGAGCGTCGCGACTTCAACTCCTACGGCTCGCGCCGCGGGAACCACGAGGTCATGATCCGCGGCACGTTCGCGAACATCCGGCTGCGCAACCAGCTCGTGCCCGGGGTCGAGGGCGGGTTCACCAAGAACCTGCTCACGGGCGAGGACACGACCATCTACGACGCGTCGGTCGCCTACCAGGCCGCGGGCGTGCCGCTCGTCGTGCTCGGTGGCAAGGAGTACGGCTCCGGCTCCTCGCGCGACTGGGCCGCCAAGGGCACGCGCCTGCTCGGCGTGCGCGCGGTCATCACCGAGTCGTTCGAGCGCATCCACCGCTCCAACCTCATCGGGATGGGCGTCCTTCCGCTGCAGTTCCCGGAGGGGGAGTCCGCCGACTCGCTCGGCCTGGACGGCACGGAGACGTTCGACATCGCCGGTGTCACCGCGCTCAACGACGGCGTGACGCCGCGCACCGTCAAGGTCACCGCGACGAAGGCCGACGGCACCGTCGTCGAGTTCGACGCGGTCGTGCGCATCGACACCCCCGGTGAGGCGGACTACTACCGCAACGGCGGCATCCTGCAGTACGTCCTGCGCCAGGTCGCCGGCGTCGCCTGACGACTGCCGCATCCAGCGAGGCCCGCATCCCGACGAGGGTGCGGGCCTCGCTGCGTCGTCCGTCCGGGGGCGAGGCCCTCTGCACGCCAGCACCTACTCCGACAAGACCTCTCTTGTGACGCCTCGCACGTCAGGCGAGGCCATGGTCGTGGGCGTCGAGCACGGTGGAGGGGTCGCCGGAGGATTCCTCATCCCGAACGGCACCATGGGCGCGGATCGTGAGCACGCGCAGCTCGTGCCGGACTGGGACGGGCTCGTCCTGCGCTCGCGAGCGACCGTCGATGGGCACCTGGACGCCGGCGTCGTGCGTCGAACTGACGTGGGGCACAAGATCTCCGCGCGGGTGACCGTGACGCGGCCGGGGTTCGAGAAGCTCCTCGCGCGTGCGGTCATGAGCGGCGCGATCCTCGTCGGAGCCGCGAGACGAGCGCGTAGGGGGCGGTCGCCGCCACCTCGCGAGGTCCGGCTGGACCGCCCGTTCCTGCTCGTCGTGCGGGACGTGACGACCGGCTGGCCTTGCTCGTCGTGTCCGTGGCGGACCTCAGATCTGAGCCGCCTGCTCACGGTCCGACTGCGGGGGCATGACGAAGGCCCCGACCCGCTGGGGAGAGCGGGTGGGGCCTTGTCAGTCAGGCGGTCGGCTCAGACGGCCGAGGAGGCGAGCTCAGGCTTCGCCGGGGCGACGTCCGTGGCGGGGGCGAGCTTGCGGATCGCGACGCCGGTGATGGCGAAGACGACGCCCAGGCCCATGACCAGCAGCGCGACGCCGAAGGCGACGACCGAGGTGAACAGCGAGGCCCGCAGGAAGGAGCCGTTCATCGCGACGGCGCGCAGCGGGTCCTCCTTGTCGAGCTCGGCGTAGGTCTTGCCACCGGTCGCGTCGAGCGCGTGGTGCTTGATGATGTCGGCCTGCGCGAACGCCTCCCACGGCGTGTCGACAGCGCCGCCCGCGAACGCCGCGGCGTCGTCGGAGACGGTGATGTTCTCGGCCTTGAGGTTCACCGAGACGGCCGTCCAGGTGGCGGCACCGGCGACGAAGAAGATCGCACCGAAGATGATGACGATGAGGCCCAGGAGGCGGGGGAGCTTGGTGGCGGAAGCGGTCGGCGTCGACATCGTGAGTCCTTGTCTGATCCCTCGGTCGGGGAGTGTTCCCCGGCGAACCGGTCCGGCTCGCTGATTGAATGGTTCACCCATGCAGACCCGTGCACCTGGGACCAACGGCACATGTGCCTCGGGTCACATGTGGACCTGTATACAGGCCGAACGCGCTGGTCAGTGCGTTGCGAGCTGTTCTGCTGCGTGTCGTCCCACGTCTGCCATGAGCGGGTACTCGACGGGATGGGCAAGGAACACGGGCACGAGCCCGGCGGCCCAGGCGCGTGCCCGACGCCATGTCGCGTCGTCCCAGCCGCGCCGCTGCGTGGTGCGTGCGACGAAGGCGGCGCGTCCCGCGGCATCGAAGGTGAGCCACGCGGTGGCGAGGTCGCTCGCGGGGTCGCCGTGCCCCAGGTCGCCGAAGTCGAGCAGCGCGGTGAGGCGACCGCCGTCGCTCAGGAGGTTGCCGGGGTGCGGGTCGCCGTGCACCCAGACCGCGGGTGACGCCCACTCGGGTGCGGCGAGACCGTCGTGCCACGCGGCGAGCAGGGCGTCGCGGTGCGGCAGGTCGGGTGCCGACTCGAGCCGCGTCGCGACCACCTGGGCCCGGTCCCGCAGTGCGACGCCGCGGTACGGGTTGTGCGGGGCGTCCGCGGGCGCCTCGGCGTGCAGCGCCGCGAGCGCGTCGGCGAGCTGGGCCGCCCAGGCCGTCCGCCCCGCGACGTCGGTCGCAGCCACGACCGTCCCGGTGAGCCACGGCACGACCGACCACGGCCACGGGTACAGCGGCGACGGGGCTCCGGTCCGCAGGGGCACCGGGGTCGGGACCGGCACGCGCCCGCCGACGACCGGCAGCCACCGCTGCTCGTTCACGACGAGCGGTGCGCTGATCTCGCGCACGGGCAGCCGCACCGCGAGGTCGTCGCCCAGGCGCCAGGTGATGTTGTCCCAGCCGTGCATGCGCGAGTGCAGCGGGCGGTCGGCGAGGTCCGGATGCTGCTCGGCGAGCAGGGCGCGGGCGAGTGACTCGTCGACGTCGATCTCGATCAGCGGGTGCGCGGGCGCGGGCGGCGCGCTCACGGCTCGAACCGCCGCGTGGGCTCCCACGGCACGGTCCACCCGAGCGCGTCGAAGATCCCGTCGAGGACCAGCGCGGTGAAGCCCCAGACCAGCACGTCGCCGCCGATGAGGAAGGCAGGGGTCCGCAACCGGCCGCGCACGCCCGCGTGCTCGACCACCCCGCGGTTGGCCGGGTCGAGCAGCTCGGCGACCGGTGTCCGGAACACGTCGACCGCCTCGTCGTGGTCGACTGCGGCGACCTGTGACGGCTGGGTCCACCACGCGAGCACGGGCGTGACGAGGTTGTCGCTCACGGGCAGCGGCACGTCGGCGAGGGTGCCGAGCAGCTCGACGCCGGTCGGGTCGAGCCCGGTCTCCTCGACCGCCTCGCGCAGCGCGGCCTCGCGCGGGCCGGCGTCCTGCGGGTCGATCCCGCCGCCCGGGAACGCGACCTGGCCGGGGTGGTGGCCGAGCGTCGCGGCGCGGCGCTGCAGCAGCACGTCGAGCTCCGCAGGGACGCGAGGGACACCGGGTGCGTGCGCCGGCAGCGCGTCGAGCACGCCGAACAGGACGAGCACCGCGGCGCGCCGAGCCCGTGCGGGGTCGCGCAGCAGTCGCGCGGGGTCCGTGGGCCACGGGACACCCCGGCCGACCAGGGCGACGAGGTCGTCGCGCGCGTCCGTCGCCGTGTCGTGCGGGCGGGGGCCGGGCGCGCTCACCCGCGCGTCCGCACCTGCTCGGCGAACCCCTGGACCAGCTTGTGCGCGGCAGGGACGAGCGTCGGCAGATGGCGTGCGCCATCCGAGCGGATCGTCGCGAGCTCTTCGTCGTCCAGGTCGGCGGTCATCGTCGGCGTGGTGAGCCACAGGTCGAGCAGGGACGGCTCGACCTCGACGTGGAACTGCACGCCGAGCGCGCTGCCCGCCCGGAAGGCCTGGACGGGCGTCGTGGGGGTCGAGGCGAGCAGCGTCGCGCCGGGCGGGAGGTCGATCGCGTCGCTGTGCCAGTGCAGCACGGTCGGGCGCGAGCCGAGCGGCCCGAGCACGAGGTCGTCGGCGGCGACGTCCACGGGCGCGAACCCGATCTCGGTGCCGTGGCGGCGGTGCAGGTGCGCCCCGAGCGCCATGCCCAGCAGCTGCGCACCGAGGCACACACCGAGCACGGGGACGTCCGCGTCGACCGCAGCGGCCAGGAGTGCGCGCTCGGCAGCCAGACCGGGGTGGCCGCGGTCGTCGTCGGCGTCCATGGGACCGCCCATGACGACCACGCCCGAGACCTCGTCGAGCGCGGGCAGCACGGGGTCGGCGGTGCCGACGACCGTGCGGAGCCGCACCGGGGCGTCGAGCCCCGGTGCGATCAGACCGGGTCCCTCGTACGGGACGTGCGTAAGGACCAGGACCGGGCGCACGCGTGTCACCACCCGTCGGGGAGGGGACGCCCCTCCTCGTAGCCGGCGGCGGACTGGATGCCGACCGTCGCCCGCTCGTGGAGCTCGGCGAGCGTCGAGGCGCCCACGTAGGTCGCCGCGGAGCGCACGCCCGACGTGATGTGGTCGATCAGGTCCTCGACGCCCGGCCGGCGCGGGTCCAGGTACATCCGCGAGGAGGAGATGCCCTCCTCGTAGAGCGCCTTGCGCGCACGGTCGAACGCCGAGCCGCCGCGGGTGCGCGCGGCCACGGCGCGCGCCGAGGCCATGCCGAACGACTCCTTGTAGAGCCGGCCAGAGCTGTCCTCGTGCAGGTCGCCGGGGGACTCGTGCGTCCCCGCGAACCACGATCCGATCATGACCTGCGAGGCTCCCGCGGCGAGCGCGAGCGCGACGTCACGCGGGTGGCGGACGCCGCCGTCCGCCCACACGTGCGCACCGAGCCGCCGCGCCTCGGCGGCGCACTCGAGCACCGCCGAGAACTGCGGCCGCCCGACGGCGGTCATCATGCGCGTCGTGCACATCGCGCCCGGGCCGACGCCCACCTTGACGATGTCGGCGCCCGCCTCGACGAGGTCGCGCGTGCCCTCGGCCGTCACGACGTTCCCGGCGACGACCGGGACCTGCGGGTCGAGCGCGCGCACGGCGGCGAGCGCGTCGAGCATCTTGCGCTGGTGGCCGTGCGCGGTGTCGACGACGATCGCGTCGATCCCCGCCTCGAGCAGCGCGGCGGCCTTGGCCTTGACGTCGCCGTTGATGCCCACCGCACCCGCGATGCGCAGACGGCCGGCCTCGTCGAGCGCCGGACGGTAGATCGACGAGCGCAGCGCGCCGATCTGGGTCAGGACTCCGACGAGCTGCGAGCCGCGCACGACGGGCGAGAACTTGCGCCGGCTCGAGTGCAGCTTCTCGAAGGCCGCCTCGAGTCCCCGCACGCCGCCGTTCTCGACGACGTCGAGGTCGACCGTCGTCGGGTGCGCCGTCATGACGTCCTCGACCTGCGTGAACCGGTCGACGCCTTGGCAGTCCGCCTCGGTGACGACGCCCACCGGGACGCCGTCGGCGACGACGACCGCCGCTCCGTGCGAGCGCTTGCCGATCAGCGTCAGCGCGGTGTGCACGGTGTCGTGCGGCGCGACGACGACGGGGCTCTCGACCACGGGGTGCGCGGCCTTCACCGAGCGCACGACGTCGGCGACGACCTCGACGGGGATGTCCTGAGGGATCACGGCCATGCCGCCGCGGCGCGCGACGGTCTCCGCCATACGGCGGCCGGCGACGGCGGTCATGTTCGCGACGACGAGGGGCACGGTTGTGCCGGTGCCGTCGGTCGACGCCAGGTCGACGTCGAAACGGGAGGTGACCTCGGAACGCGACGGGACGAGGAACACGTCGCCGTAGGTGAGGTCTGAGGTGGCCGAGTGGCCAGGCAGGAATCGCATCGGGGTTCCCCCTTTCCTCCGCATCTTACCTGCGGCGTGCGCGACCCTCAGGTCCGGGCCGCCCAGGTCCGGGCTGCCCGGCCCCCGGCCGCCCGGGTCCAGGCCGGCAGCGCAGGTTCAGGCGGCGAGGTCCACGAGCCAGTCGAGCGCGACGGGCAGGGCGTGCAGGACCGAGACGTGGCCGTCGTGCGGGCGCTGCCAGAGCTGCGCGTCGGGCAGCAGGTCGAGCAGGCGTCGCCCGTGAGCGGGCGGCACGACCCGGTCCAGACCGCCGTGCACGAGCAGCACCGGGACCCGGACGTCGGCCGGGGCGAAGCCCCACGGGCTCGCGTACGCGACGTCGTCGTCGATCGCGCCGTCGGGCCACGCCTGGCCTGCGGGGCCGGCGTCCTCGCCGAGCGCGCCCCACGCACCCCGCAGCGCGGCCCAGTCCGCCTCGACGAACCCCGCGACGCCGTCGTCGTCGGCCAGTGCCGCTCGCTCGTCGCGTCCGCGCGCCGCCGCCCGGAGCGCCGCGTCCGACGCCATGCCCGCCGCCCAGTCGAACCCGTCGAAGGGCGCCAGCCCGGCCAGGCTCACCACTGCCGTGGCCCGCTCGCCGAGCAGCGCACCGCACGCGAGCGCGTGCGGCCCGCCGCCGGACGCGCCGACGAACGCCGCGCGCGTGATCCCGAACGCGTCGAGCACCGCCGCGACGTCGCCGGCGGCGGAGGCGACGTCGCGCCCCGGCCGGGCCGACGAGCCGCCGTACGACGGGCGGCCGTAGGACACGACCCGCAGCCCGCGCCGCGCGGCGGCCTCGACGACCGGCGCCAGCAACGCCCCTGACTGCGGCGTGCCGTGGTGCCACACGACGACGCCCGCGTCCGGGTCGCCCGTCGTGGCGTGCGCGCGCAGGGTGCGGCCGTCGGGCAGGTCGAGCGTCACCGAGGTCGTGGCGTCCATGCCGCGAGTATGGGCGCACGGGCTCCAGGCGCGCGACGGCGGGACCGCGGGGTGACACCTCGGTAGGGTCCAGCCATGCTCGTCGCACTCACGGGGATCGGACTGTCGACGGCGGCAGGACTGAACGCCTACATCCCGTTCCTCGTCGTCGCGCTGCTGGCGCGGTTCACCGACGTGGTCGTGCTGCCCAGCGGGCTGACCTGGATGGAGTCGTGGTGGGCGATCGGCATCGGGACGGTGCTGCTCGTCGCGGACGTCGTCCTCGACAAGGTCCCGGTGGTGGACTCCGTCAACGACGCCATCCAGACCGCGATCCGCCCGCTGTCCGGGGGCATCGTGTTCGCCGCGACGTCGGCGGCGGCCGACCTCGAGTCGTCCACGTGGGTCCAGGAGAACGCCTGGGTGCCGTTCGTCGCCGGCGTCGTGCTCGCGGCGATCGTCCACGCGGGCAAGGCCACCGTGCGGCCGGCCGTGAACGCGGCCACGTTCGGCGTGGGAGCGCCCGTCGTCTCGACGGTCGAGGACGGCACGTCGTTCGGCCTGAGCCTGGCCGCGGTGTTCGTGCCGCTGCTCGTGCTCGTGCTGCTCGTCGCGCTCGTCGTCGTGCTCGTCGCGTTCCGCCGACGGCGCCGTGCGGCGACGCGCGGGCCCGACGCGTCCTAGAGTGGTACGTCAGTCACCGGCGGGACGTGGGAGGAACGCGTGAGTCGTTCGCTGCTGTCGCGCGTCCGCACCCCCGCGGACGTGCGTGCGCTGCCTCCCGGTCAGCTCGACGCGCTCGCGCAGGAGATCCGCACGTTCCTGGTCGACCAGGTCTCGCGCACAGGTGGTCACCTGGGGCCGAACCTCGGAGTCGTCGAGCTGACGATCGCGCTGCACCGCGTGTTCGAGTCGCCGCGCGACACGCTGGTGTTCGACACCGGGCACCAGTCCTACGTGCACAAGCTGCTCACGGGTCGCCGTGACTTCGCGGCGCTGCGGCGCCGCGACGGGCTCTCGGGGTACCCGAGCCGCGCGGAGTCCGAGCACGACGTCGTCGAGAACTCGCACGCGTCCACGGCCCTGAGCTGGGCGGACGGGATCGCCAAGGCGAACGAGCTGCAGGGCCGCTCCGACCGGCACGTGGTCGCCGTGATCGGCGACGGCGCGCTGACGGGCGGCATGGCCTGGGAGGCGCTCAACAACATCGCGGAGGGCCAGGACCGTCGCCTCGTGGTCGTCGTCAACGACAACGGGCGCTCGTACGCGCCGACGATCGGCGGGCTCGCGCTGCACCTCGACACGCTGCGCACCACGCAGGGCTACGAGAACGTCCTGTCGTGGGGCAAGCGCACGCTGAAGCGCTCCGGCCCGCCCGGGCGCCTCGCGTACGACGCGCTGCACGGCCTGAAGAAGGGCATCAAGGACGTCGTCCTGCCGCAGGGCCTGTTCGAGGACCTCGGCCTGAAGTACGTGGGCCCGGTCGACGGGCACGACGAGCAGGCGGTCGAGCGAGCACTGCGCCGCGCGCAGGCGTTCGGCGGCCCCGTCATCGTGCACGTGATCACCGAGAAGGGGCGCGGCTACACGCCGGCCGAGCAGGACGTCGCGGACCGCTTCCACGCCGTCGGGGTGATCCACCCCGAGACGGGGCTGCCGGTCGCGCCGTCGCGGTTCGGCTGGACGAGCGTGTTCGCCGACGAGATCGTGCGCATCGGCCGGCGTCGGCCGGACGTCGTCGCGATCACCGCCGCGATGCTGCAGCCCGTGGGGCTCGCGCCGTTCGCCGCGGAGTTCCCGGACCGCGTGTTCGACGTCGGCATCGCCGAACAGCACGCGGCGACGTCCGCGGCGGGCATGGCGTTCGGCGGGCTGCACCCCGTCGTCGCGGTCTACGCGACGTTCCTGAACCGCGCGTTCGACCAGGTCCTCATGGACGTCGCGCTGCACCGCGCGGGCGTCACGTTCGTCCTCGACCGCGCCGGTCTGACCGGCGACGACGGCGCGAGCCACAACGGCATGTGGGACATGGCGATGCTCGCGATCGTCCCGGGCCTGCGGCTCGCCGCGCCGCGCGACGAGCACACGTTGCGGGCTGCGCTGCGCGAGGCCGTCGACGTGGACGACGCACCGACGGTCGTGCGCTACCCCAAGAGCGCGCTCGTCGACGAGATCCCGGCACTCGAGGACGTCGACGGTGTCGACGTGCTGGCGCGGCACGACGCCGACGACGCCCAGGCGCGCCGCGTGCTCGTCGTGGGGGTGGGGGCGATGGTCGGCTGCGCGCTGCAGGTGGGCGAGGCCCTGGCGGCGCACGGCCTGGCCGTGACGGTGGTCGACCCGCGGTGGGTGCTGCCGATCCCCGCGGCGCTCACCAAGCTCGTCGGCGACCACGACCACACCGTGACGATCGAGGACGGGCTGGTCGACGGGGGCGTCGGCGCGCACGTCGCGCAGCGCGCCGCCGAGCACGGGATCACGACGCCGGTCCAGGCGTTCGGCATCCCGCGCGACTTCCTGCCGCACGCGTCGCGGGACCAGCTCGTCGGGACGCTGCGCCTGACGCCGCAGGACATCACGCGCGACGTCGTCACGGCCCTCACACGTGCCTGACGGGCGCGCCGGACGGGCCCTCGACGGGACCCGGCACGGGACCCGACACCGGGTGTGACCTGCGGTACAGGCCCACGAGGTCGAAGGTCCCGAGACATCCCACCAATTGCTCCGTAGGTTCAAGTCATCGGACCAGATTCCACAAGGAGCGCAGATGTCCACGACGGCCGTACCCGGCACCGACCACCTCGAGGCGACGATGCCTGCTGCATGGCAGGGGTTCGTGACCGGACCCTGGGTCGACAATGTCGACGTGCGGGACTTCATCCAGCGGAACTACACGCCCTACACGGGCGACTCGTCGTTCCTCGCCGGCCCCACCGAGCGGACCACCGGCGTCTGGGCGAAGCTCTCTGAGATGTTCCCGGCGGAGCGCGAGAAGGGCGTCTACGACGTCGACGCGAAGACGCCGTCCACCATCACGTCGCACGCCCCTGGCTACATCAGCAAGGACGACGAGGTCATCGTCGGCCTGCAGACCGACGCGCCGCTCAAGCGCGCGATCATGCCCAACGGCGGCTACCGCATGGTGCAGACCTCGCTCGAGACCTACGGCTACGAGGCCGACCCGGTCGTCACCGAGATCTTCACCAAGTACCGCAAGACCCACAACGACGGCGTCTTCGACGCGTACCCGCCCGACGTGCGCGCCGCGCGGTCGTCGCACATCATCACCGGCCTGCCCGACGCGTACGGCCGCGGCCGCATCATCGGCGACTACCGCCGGGTCGCGCTGTACGGCGTGGACGCCCTGATCGAGGCCAAGAAGCTCGAGAAGGCCGACCTCGACATGGAGCGTTCGGTCGAGGACGTCATCCGTGCCCGCGAGGAGCTCTCCGAGCAGCTCCGCGCGCTGAACGAGCTCAAGACGATGGCCGCCTCGTACGGCTACGACATCTCGCAGCCCGCGAGCAACGGCCGAGAGGCCGTGCAGTGGCTCTACTTCGGCTACCTCGCCGCCGTGAAGGAGCAGAACGGCGCGGCGATGTCGCTCGGACGCACGTCCACGTTCCTCGACGTGTTCCTCAACCGGGACCTCGAGGCCGGCGTGATCACCGAGGAGCAGGCGCAGGAGATCATCGACGACTTCGTCATCAAGCTGCGGATCGTGCGCTTCCTGCGCACCCCCGAGTACGACAACCTGTTCTCCGGCGACCCCACCTGGGTGACCGAGACCATCGGTGGCATGGGTGAGGACGGTCGTCCGCTCGTCACCAAGACCTCGTTCCGGTACCTGCAGACGCTGTACAACCTGGGCCCGGCCCCCGAGCCCAACATGACGGTGTTCTGGAGCGACGCGCTGCCCGAGGGCTTCAAGCAGTTCTGCGCGCAGGTGTCGATCGACACCTCCGCCGTGCAGTACGAGTCCGACGACCTCATCCGCGCCGACTGGGGCGACGACGCGGCCATCGCGTGCTGCGTGTCCCCGATGCGCGTGGGCAAGCAGATGCAGTTCTTCGGCGCCCGCGTGAACCTCGCCAAGGCGCTCCTGTACGCCATCAACGGCGGTCGCGACGAGGTCTCCGGCAAGCAGGTCGCGCCGGTGTCCGCGCCGGTCGAGGGCGAGTTCCTCGACTACGACGACGTGATGGCCAAGTTCGACAAGATGATGGACTGGCTCGCCCAGACCTACGTCGACGCGCTGAACTGCGTGCACTACATGCACGACAAGTACGCCTACGAGCGCATCGAGATGGCGCTGCACGACCGCGAGATCCTGCGGACGATGGCGTGCGGCATCGCGGGCATGTCGGTCGTGGCGGACTCGCTGTCGGCCATCAAGTACGCCAAGGTCCGGGCGCTGCGCACGGCCGACGGCCTGGTCACCGAGTACCAGGTCGAGGGCGACTTCCCGACGTACGGCAACGACGACGACCGGGCCGACGAGATCGCCGTGTACCTGGTCGAGACGTTCATGCGCAAGATCCGCCAGTACCCGACGTACCGCAACGCGCTGCACACGCAGTCGGTGCTGACGATCACCTCGAACGTCGTCTACGGCAAGGCCACGGGCTCCACGCCTGACGGTCGCCGCCGCGGCGAGCCGTTCGCTCCTGGCGCCAACCCGATGAACGGCCGCGACACGCACGGCATGCTCGCCTCCGCGCTGTCGGTCGCGAAGCTGCCGTACTCGGAGGCGCAGGACGGCATCTCGCTCACGTCGACGGTCGTGCCGTCGGGCCTCGGCCGCACGCGTGAGGAGCAGGTCGCGAACCTCGTCGGCCTCCTCGATGCGTACACGCTGTCGAACGGTTACCACATGAACATCAACGTGCTGAACCGTGAGACGCTCCTGGACGCCATGGACCACCCGGAGAACTACCCGCAGCTCACCATCCGCGTGAGCGGCTACGCGGTGAACTTCGTCCGGCTGACCCGCGAGCAGCAGCTCGACGTCCTGTCCCGCACGTTCCACGGAGCGGTCTGACACACCCCGTGGGGAGGAGTCGCCGCGAGCAGGCAGCGGCTCCTCCCCACGGTCAGCTCGACCCGCACACCCCAGCCCGGCACGACGAGAGGAGACGACGATGAGCACGGTCACGGAGCCGGTCGGCGCCCCGGTCGTCGAGCTCGGGCTGCCACTCGTCGGTGGCGCGCACGGGCGCGTGCAGGGTGCGGGCACCGAGGGCCTCGAGGCCGCGGAGGCCGAGGACCGCTCCGCCAAGCTCGCCGCGGTGCGGGCCGGCGAGATCGGCTCGGTGCACTCGTGGGAGCTCGTCACTGCCGTCGACGGCCCGGGGACGCGGATGACCGTGTTCCTGTCCGGCTGTCCGCTGCGGTGCCTGTACTGCCACAACCCCGACACCATGGAGATGCGTCGCGGCACCGACGTGACGTCCGACGAGATCCTCGCCCGGGTCAAGCGCTACCGCGGCGTCATGAAGGCGACCGGGGGAGGCCTGACCATCTCCGGCGGCGAGCCGCTCATGCAGCCCGCCTACGTGCGTCGCCTGCTGCGTGGCGCCAAGGCCATGGACGTGCACACCGCGATCGACACCTCGGGCTACCTCGGTGCGCAGTGCACCGACGAGATGCTCGACGACATCGACCTCGTGCTCCTCGACGTGAAGTCGGGCGACCCGGAGACGTACAAGCGCGCGACAGGGCGCGAGCTCGAGCCGACGCTGCAGTTCGGCCGTCGGCTGGCCGCGCACGGTGACACCGAGGTCTGGGTGCGGTTCGTGCTCGTCCCCGGGCTGACGGACGACGAGGCGAACGTCGAGGCGGTCGCGGAGTACGTCGCCTCGCTCGGCGAGTGCGTCACGCGCGTCGAGGTCCTGCCGTTCCACCAGATGGGCCGCGACAAGTGGGCCGAGCTCGGCATGCGCTACGAGCTCGAGGACACCCAGCCGCCGAGCCCCGAGCTCGTCGAGCGCGTGCGCGGCCAGTTCCGCGCGCGGGGCCTGCAGGTCTTCTGACCGAGTTCGGTGCGGTGCTTGCGCCCCGCTGTGAAGCTAGAAGCCCCGCCGCCACCGACCTGAGTGCGGCTCCCTAGACCTGCGGAAGAACCGCATGACTCGCTGCTGCTACCGACGTCGCGGTCGTTTGCTCCTGTGCGAACCGCCCTCGCCGGGCACGCCGCGGAATTGGATAGCCGCTCCACATCTCAGTGAAGGGGGAGTCGTCGCCCGTGCGAAAGCGGAGGGTCTCGTTGGGCGAGGCTAGTATCGCGCTGCGCACGAGGTACTGTGGGCTCGTGTGAGAGGGCATTCCGACGTAGCCGATGCGTGAAGGGCGAGAGAACGAGACTTCGTCCCCATCTCGAGTCCGCATGACTACGACCGACCGGCTCCACTCGTCCGACGTGATGCGCGTCGCCGTGTAAGGCACGCGAATGAAACCCAGGCGGTCGAGGCGTTCGACTGCCTGGGTTGCAGCTAGTACCGCCTTCTCTACATCGTCGATGTTCGAACTCGACCGTTGGAAATGAGACATCGCGTTACGCACCCGCGACACCGAAGCGCCTTCGAGGACACTCGTTACGTCCCGTAATCCGGCGATAATCACGCCCTGCGAAAATGGTACGAGATCGAGGAATGCTACGGTGTGTCGATAAGGGAACTCCTTGAGTTCGGTATGCTCAACCCATTTTGGCAGTGAACTCGGATCTCGCTGGTGCGCTGCGGCATTGCTGGCGGCGTTTTCTAGCATATCCGCGAGGACGCCGAAAGCCCTGCAGAGCGGGAACAGTGTCCGGGTGCCGGTAAATCGCACGCGTGACCCGCGTGTCGAACCCCAACTCTCGAGTGCATCCCAAGCGGGTTTTGTGGCGCTTGGCAGGTGTGTGAATGGCTTCTCGGCGGTGACGTGATCGGACATCATCGCCCACCAGGCGTACTCGAGAGCGTCCTCGAGGACGCCCTCCAAGCTAATGAACAAGCGACGGCCAGCTTCGCGAATGCTCTCGACGTCAACAATGGCGCTCGCCTGCGCCTCTCTAATTGCCCGAGACATTCGGGCGCCGTTCTCGGTGAAATCCGCCGAGACGCTGCCCGAAATCTCCGGCTCGAAACCGAGTTTCCACAGCAGCGTCTGCACGATATCCTCGTCCGAATCTGCCGGCCCGAGGTCGCCAAGGCGCACCTCACTCTTGTCGATGCGCATCTCGGCGAGGGCGCGCTCAACATGCCCTCTCCTGGAGAGAACAAGCTCCGAGACAACTTGTGCCGGTGAGGTAAGGCGTAGGTACTCTTCGAGGCGGTCATCAAGTGTTGCGCCGTCGACAGAGCGCATGTGCCACGAGAGATCTGCGAGGCCTTCGGGCTCGGATCTGTCGTAGAGGTGCGCGATGAGCCGCGAGAGTCGCAAGTGCGGAATGCCCGGCGACTCCGGCTTCTGCCTCACCCCTCGGTGCCCAATCTCTGTTCGCAAGCCATAACTCCCGACCTGGATTGCCGCGAGTCTCGGCCGGCGAACCTCGCTCTTCGGAATCCTCACATCTCCGGTGTGGACGAGAGCGTCGACAGCCTGCGCTAGTTCGACATCGCTCCTCAGCCATAGCAGTTGCATTAGTGTCGCCCGATCGAGTCCCGCGAGTGGTGCATCGTGTGTAACGTCGAGTCGGTCGGCAATCTGGGCGAGCTCGCCTTCGGTGAAACAGTCACCCAATGCAAAGCAAAAGCCCGTCATATTGAGATCGTCGTAAGGCAGGTCCTCTGCCTCTGAGAGGATCCCAGTAAACTCGGTCCATGCTCCGCGGACGACGTCCCGGCGTTCGATCACCTTGGTCATCTTTGGGAAGTGCTGGTTGATTGGGGCGTCGTAGTCGGTCGACAAGTGTGTCGCGTGGACGCGTCGGCAGGTTAGGTCGGCGCAGTGCTGTAGTGGGACGCGCAAGTCGGGAGGCAGCCACCTGCGTTGTTCCGAGATCATCGCCCCGAGTGGGCCTACGACAATGGGGCCGACCTGAAACACGCCTTGAGGCGTGCCGTCAAGCAATTCTCTCGTTTCGTCGGAACTTAGGCGTTCGCGACGATCGGGAAACAGCTCTGCCGCGCGACGATACAAGTCGCCGCCGAATATGTTGGGGTACCTCAGCACGCCGTCACGGACCTGTGTCGAGATCTCGTGTATCAAGGATTCGAAATCGGTCTTCTCTAGACTGACAAGCAGGTCGTCGGCGGCAATCTCGAGAAGGCACATTAAGCGCGCCTCTTTCGGGGGCACGTCGTGCTTTGTTGTCAGAACTGACTGCAGTCGTGTCCCAGCCTCAGTTAGTGCAAACGCCTTATTGAGAATGTCAGGAATCTTGTAATTTGCAGGAATGACGCTATTGCGCAACAGTGTCACTACGTTTACGAGCGTCAGGAACTGGTTGCGCCACTCGGGGTCAGTGTGTTGCGCTGCCAGATCCTCGCCCGTGATCCTGCTGGTGCCCACTCTGCCGCCCCTGACATCTATGGCTACGTCTGCTCGTCCTGCCGATAATGCCGGGGGTGCGTGGGGGTCTGTCAATGGGTCGGACTGCGCCAACTGGGCGTAGTCCGCTTCCGTGGGGCTAGAACGCGCTGATGGACTTCGGCGCGCGCTGAGGGCGGGACAGCGCCCGGACGAGGGCGTCCTGGCCGTGCCGGCGCAGGGAGATGTCCGCCAGGAGCGTGAGCACCGGGGACAAGACCTCGTACGAGAACTGCGGCACGGGCACGCCGAGGCTGGCCGCCAGGTCGTCGGAGTGCACGACGATCTCCAGCAGCCGGGTCGCCACGAAGTCCTCGATCGCCAGCGCCGCACCCGTCCACGGGACGACGACGACGGGAGGGACGGTCGTCAGGACCGCGTCGAGCCGCGAGAGCGCGTCCTGCGCGGCGGCTGCGGCGACCTGCGGGCCGGCCACGGCCTGCTCCTCGCCGCGCTCGCGCACGCCGCGGTTGGCGGGGCCGTTCAGGTCCTGCTGGATCCACAGCGCCTGGGCGTAGTGCTCCGAGACCGGGATCGGCTCGGACAGCCGCGAGTCGGCGCGGTCGTGCGCGAGCAGCGTCTCGACGATCCGCTGCGGCTGGTTGACCAGGTGCCAGGTCAGCGCGCCCACGGTCATGCCCTCGCACGCGGACTCGTCGTTCCAGCGCTGGGTGATCTCAGGCCAGGCGACCAGGCCAGCGAGCAGCCGGGTGGCGCTCACCGCGGCGCGGGGATCGAGGTTCCCGACGAACGTCAGCTCAGGCCACTGCATCATGCGCTCACCTTGTCATGTCTTGCCGGTCACGGCGGACCACGCGGCCGCCCCGGCCGTGCGTGCAGCACGGGCGGAGCGGCCGCGTGGGTCGGTCAGGCGCTCCGGACGTTGGCCACGCCGTCGGGCAGCAGACGATGCCCGAGGAGCCGCTCGCTGTACCCGGTGCGGTCCAGGTACGGCGTGAGGCCGCCCAGGTGGAAGCCCCAGCCCGCGCCGAGGATCAGGCAGAGGTCGATCTGCTGGGGCGTGGCGACGACCTGCTCGTCGAGCATGTGGCCGACCTCGACCGTGAGTGCGGTGAGCACCGCGTCCAGGACGCCGGCCTCGTCGAGCGGCTGGGCGAGCAGTTCGCCCTCGCGCGCGGCGTCGAACGTCGCCTGGATCGCGGGGTTCACCGGCTTGGGCAGGCCCTTGGCGGGGGCCGGCAGGACGACCGTGGTGCCCTCCTCGACGAGCCGGACGAGACCAGGCGAACGCGGGAAGCGGTCACCGAGGTCCTCGCGCAGCGACGTCAGGACGTGCAGGCCGACCGCGGGCCCGACCAGGTCGAACAGCTCGAACGGCGGCATGGGCAGGCCGAGCGGACGCAGGGCACGGTCGGCGACCTCGACGGGTGTGCCCTTCTCGACGGCGTCGACGATCACGCCGAGCAGCAGGACGAGCAGGCGGTTCACGACGAAGCCGGGGCGGTCCGCGCACAGCACCGCGGTCTTGCGGAGCTTGGCGGCGACCGCGACTCCGGTGGCGAGCGCCTCGGGCGAGGTGTGCTCGGCGTGGATCACCTCGACCAGCGGCATCGCCGCGACCGGGTTGAAGAAGTGCAGGCCGACGACGCGCTCGGGGTGCTGCAGGTCGGCGGCCATCGCGGTGATCGACAGCGCCGAGGTGTTGGTCGCGAGGATCGCGTCCGGCGCCACGACCTGCTCGACGTCCGCGAAGACCCGCTTCTTGAGCGAGAGCACCTCGGTGACGGCCTCGATGACGAAGTCGCAGCCCGCCAGGTCCTCGAGCCGGGTCGTGCCGCGGATCGAGCCGAGCAGCCGGGACGCCGCCGACTCGGAGAGCCGGCCCGAAGAGGTCAGGCGCTCGACGCCGGCCTGGACCGCCTCGAGCCCCTTGGCGACGCGCTCGTCGTCCAGGTCGCGCATGACCACCGGCACGCCGAGACGCTGCGCGAACAGGAGCGCGATCTGGGCCGCCATGAGACCTGCACCGACGATCCCGACGCGCGTGACCGGGCGCGCGAGCGCCTTGTCGGGCGCCCCGACCGGTCGCTTGCCGCTCGAGAGGAGCCCGAACGAGTAGACGCTCGCGCGCATCTCGTCGGACATGATCAGGTCGGCGAGCGCCTCGTCCTCGGCGGCGAACGCCTCGTCGCGCGACGCCGTGCGTGCGGCGGCGACGAGGTCGAGCGCGCGGTACGGCGCGGGGCGCGAGCCGGCGATCGTGGCGTCGAGACGCTGCCGCGCCGCGTCGGTCACGGCCCGCCAGGTCGCCTCGTCGTCGAGCGGGCGACGCTCGACGACGACCTCGCCGGTCACCACACGGGCGGCCCAGCGGATCGACTCCTCGAGGAAGTCCGCGGTGTCGAGCACGACGTCCACGAGGCCGACCTGCGCGGCCTGCTGCGCCGTGTACGGCTTGTTTGCCGCGGGACGGGCGAGGATGACGTCGAGCGCGGCCTGCACGCCCACGAGGCGCGGGACGACGTAGGCGCCGCCCCAGCCGGGCACCAGGCCCAGGCCCGTCTCCGGCAGGGCGAGCGCGCGCACGTCGGCCGCAACCGTCCGGTACTGGCAGTTGAGCGCGAGCTCGAGCCCGCCGCCGAGCGCGACGCCGTTGACGAACGCGAACGTGGGGACGCCCATGTCCTGCAGGAGCGCGTAGGCGGCGTGGCCCTGGCGGCCGAGCTGGAGCGCCTCGTCGCGCGAGACGACACCGGCGACCTGGGTCAGGTCGGCGCCGGCCGCGAGGAAGTACGGCTTGCCGGTGACGGCCACGGCCTGCACCTGGCCGGCCTGCACGCGCTCACGCACCGCGGTCAGCGTCGCCGTGAGCTCGGCCATCCCCTGCGGGCCGAGGGTCGTCGGCTTCGTGTGGTCCAGCCCGTTGTCGATCGTGACCAGGACGAGCGTGCCGGCGCCGCCGGGCAGCGTCACGTCGCGGGCCAGGGCGTGCGAGACCCGCTCGGCGCGGGGCGCCGGGGGCGCGTCGGTCGGGGCGGCGTCCGCCGCGGTCGTCACGTCGGCGCTCATCGGGCGACCTCCTCGTCGTTCGTCGGCACGTAGTCGGCGTGGTGCGGGTTCTCCCAGATGACGGTCCCGCCCTGGCCCAGGCCCACGCACATCGTGGTCAGGCCGTAGCGCACCTCGGGGTGCTCGGCGAACTGGCGCGCGAGCTGGGTCATGAGACGCACGCCCGAGGACGCGAGCGGGTGCCCGACGGCGATCGCGCCGCCGTACGGGTTCACACGGGGGTCGTCGTCGGCGATGCCGAACGCGTCGAGGAACGCGAGCACCTGGACCGCGAACGCCTCGTTGATCTCGAACAGCCCGATGTCCTCGATGGTCAGGCCCGCGCGCTCGAGCGCGCGTCGCGTCGCGGGCACCGGCCCGACGCCCATGATCTCGGGCTCCACGCCCGCGTACGCGAACTGGACCATCCGCATGCCCACGGGCAGCCCGAGCTCGGCGGCGGTGTCCTCGGCCGCGAGCAGACAGGACGCGGCGCCGTCGGTGAGCGGCGCCGACGTCCCGGCCGTGACGCGACCGCCCGGCCGGAACGGCGTGGGCAGCGACGCGATGGCCTCGGCGGTCGTCCCGGGCCGCGGCGGCTCGTCGGCCGTGGCCAGGCCCCAGCCCTGCTCCGGGTCGCGCGTGGCGACCGGGACGAGGTCGGGGTCGATCCGGCCCGACGCGAGGGCGGCGGCGTACTTGCGCTGGCTCGCCGCGCCGTACGCGTCGGCCCGCTCGCGCGTGAGCGCGGGGAAGCGGTCGTGCAGGTTCTCGGCGGTCACGCCCATGTTGAGCGCGTCGGCGGCGACGATCCTCTCCGCGAGGAACCGCGGGTTCGGCTCGGCGTCGAAGCCCATCGGGTGCCGGCCCATGTGCTCGACCCCGCCGGCGAGAGCGACGTCGGCCGCGCCCACCCCGATCGCGGCGGCGACGTTCGTCACCGCCGTCATGGCGCCCGCGCACATGCGGTCGATCGCGTAGCCGGGCACGCTCGACGGCAGGCCCGCGAGCATCCCGACCGTGCGGCCCAGGGTCAGGCCCTGGTCGCCCTGCTGCGTGGTGGCGGCGATCGCGACCTCGTCGACCCGTGCGGGCGGTAGCTGGGGGTGCCGGCGCAGGAGCTCGCGCACGGTCTTGACGACGAGGTCGTCGGCGCGGGTGTGGGCGTAGAGCCCGTCGGGACGGGCGCGTCCGAACGGGGTGCGTACCCCGTCGACGAAGACGGTGCGACGAGCTCGAGATGCGGCGGGCATCGGGGCCTCCTGGGGACGACGGTGTCCGTACGGTCGGGCGGGACCGGGGAGTGCGGTACCTGTCCTGCCTCCGTGTGGATCATGCGGAGCGCAGGACCTTCGGCCCACGAGACCGAAGTTACTCGAGAGTAACATCCGCTGACCTGCGGCGGGAGAGGTCAGGCCGGGTCGCCGTGCGTCCGACGGCGCGCTGGGTCAGTCGCCGAGCGTCGCGAAGGCCGCGGCGAGCGGCTCGGTGACGAGGCCGACCTGCCACGGACGCGCACCGCCCGCGACCAGGTGCTCCGCCACGGACGCGGCGTCGAGCGACCGCGGGGGCGTCCAGCACAGGCGGCGCAGCAGGTCCGGCTGCACGATGTTCTCGACCGGCACGGCGTACCGGGCCGACAGCTCGGCGACCACGTCGCGCGCCGCGGTCAGGCGTGCGGCCGCGGCCGGGTCACGGTCAGCCCACGCGCGCGGGGGCGGCGGGGCGTCGCTCTTGGGGCCGCGCACCGAGGGCAGTTCGGCGTCGGGGAGTGCGAGCGCGCGGTCGATCGCGGACTGCCAGAGCGTCGCGCGGCGCCGCGTGCCCTTGCCCGCGAACGGCGGCAGCGCGGTGAGCTGGGGGACCGAGCGCGGGAGCGCCTGCGCCGCCGCGACGATCGCGGTGTCGGGCAGCACCCGGCCGGGCGAGACGTCACGCTGACGCGCGTTCTGGTCCCGCGTGCTCCACAGCTCACGCACGACGGCGAGGCGTCGCGCGTCACGGATCGCGTGCAGGCCGGAGACGCGGCGCCACGGCTCGGCGCGCGGGGCGGGCGGGGGAGCGGTGCGCACGGCCTCGAACTCCTGAGCGGCCCACTCGGCCTTGCCGGCGAGCGCCAGTCGCTCGGCGAGCACCGCCCGCACCTCGACGAGGACCTCGACGTCCAGGGCCGCGTAGCGCAGCCACTCGCTGGGCAGCGGGCGCGTCGACCAGTCGACCGCCGAGTGCTCCTTGGCCAGGCCGAGACCGAGCGTGTCGGCGACGACCGCCGCCAGGCCCACGCGCTCCATGCCGAGCAGCCGGGCCGCGAGCTCGGTGTCGAACACGCGCGTCGGGTGCATGCCCTGCTCGGTCAGACCCGGGAGGTCCTGCGACGCGGCGTGCAGCACCCACTCGACACCGACCAGGGCGTCGGAGAGCCCCGACAGGTCGGGCAGCGCGATCGGGTCGATGAGCGCCGTCCCGGCGCCCTCGCGACGCAGCTGCACGAGGTACGTGCGCTGGCCGTACCGGTAGCCGGACGCGCGCTCGGCGTCGACCGCAACCGGACCGGTCCCGGCACCGAAGGCTTCGATGACGGCCGCGAGTGCCGCCGGCGTCTCGACGACGACGGGGATGCCGTCGGCGGGTTCCGTCAGGGGGACGACCGGCGCGGGGGTCTGCGCCTGGGGGTGGTCGGTGCCGGGCGCCTCGGGGGCGTCGCCCGGTGGGACGACGGCCGACGCACGCTCGTCGTCCACGGATTGCATGGTTCCACCGTAGGCGACGACGGCCCGCGGGCCGTGCAGGCCGCGCGGATCTCGTGCCCGCCGCGTTCGTCACACCGGCGGCACGCCGGGACAGGGCAGCGCCCGGCAGCAGGGGTACCCGTGCCGCGGGTGCTCAGTCGAGCAGGCCGCCGCGGAACGACATCGCGACCAGGTGCGCGCGGTCGCCGGTGCCGAACTTGCGCGAGATGCGGGCCAGGTGGCTCTTGACCGTGAGGGCGGACAGGCCGAGCTCTTCGCCGATCAGCCGGTTGCTGCGGCCCTGCGCGACGAGCTTGAGGACGCTCAGCTCGCGGGTCGTCAGCTCGGGCAGCGCGGGGGGCGGCGGGGGCGCCGCCGGCGTGCGGGTCAACGACGGCGCGGTCGCGCTGGCCACGGCGCCGCGCATCCCGCCCGAGAGCAGCACGCTGAGCTCGCCGCGGCTCGCGCGCCGGGTCAGGACGACGACGCGCTGGCTGCCGCGGCGCCGCAGGTTCTGCACGAGAGTCGTGCCGTCGCCGTCGGCGAGCTCGGTGACCACCACGCACATGTGATGTGCCGCGGCGGGGCGGGTCGCGACCGGGCCCCCCGACGTGGCGGACGTGCGGGCGGCGGGTGCGCGGCGCAGCGGCTCGATGGTCACGACCTGCTGATCGGCAGGGTCGGGCGGGGACTTGAGCCCTGGTCGGACGAAGACGGTCAGATCGCGCAAGCGCACGTCGGGCGGGGCCCGCACCGGACGGGGTCACGCGGACGCTCGGGCCCGCCGAGACGCCTCAGTGACGAGGGCTCAGCGGCACCACGCCGTCGGGCAACGGGGGCAGCCCGGCCGCCGCGCACAGGAGCGTCTCCCAGGCGCGCAGGTGATCGCGCAGGTCGGGGTCCGTCGCCGTCCACGACGCGCGGATCTCGAGCTCGGTCTGCTCGGCGCGCACCTCGAGCGCGCCGAAGCTCTGCGACAGCACGCGTGTGACGGTGCCGCCGGGTGCGTGCGGCTCGAGCCCCACGCTCTCGAGCGCGTCGAGGAACCAGCTCCAGGCGACCTCGGCGAGCAGCGGGTCGGCGCCGACCTCGGCCTCGAGCGTCGCGCGCACGAGCGTGACGAGGCGGAACCGACCGTCCCAGGCCTCCTGGCCGGCCGGGTCGTACAGCACGACGAAGCGTCCCGAGGCGAGCTCGGCGGCCGCGACGGAGCGACGCGCGGTGCGGACCTCCGCAGTGAGGGCGGCCGAGTACGGCGCGATGCGCGCCGGGCCGGGGACCTCGTCCAGCACGACCTCCGGTCGCACGTTCACCGTGCGCAGCGAGCGCAGGGCCTGCACGAACTCGGCAGGCACGTCGTCGGGACCGGCGGGGCTCATGGTTGCCGAGCGTAGGCAACGGCACCACCTGCGTCGTGCACGGCGCGCCGGTCGCCTGTGGAGGACGCGCACACGCACCGGCGTGCGGTGGCTAGCGTCCGGTCGCGACGTGCCGTGAGGGCGTCCGACGAGAGAGCAGGGGGCGTGAGATGACGACGACGAACGGGAACCCGGACCGGTTCGTGCCGCAGGCGACGAGGCGGGTCCCGCGGACGGTGCCCGCGACCGGGCAGGCCTCGCCGTCCGCCACGCCGCACACGGGGGTGCCGCTCGCCCCGCCGCCGCGCGTGCCGGATGCCGCTCCACCGGCTGCGGGCGTGTGGGTGGACGGCGCCGAGGAGCGCGTGGCCGCCGAGCTCGTCGACGCGCGACGGCACGCGCAGGAGCTGGCCGCCCTGCGCGACGACATGGACGCGGTGCGGGGTGCGGCGCGGTCACCAGGAGGTGACGTGGGCGTCGAGGTCGACGCGCGCGGCCGGCTCGTACGTCTGCAGCTCACCGACGGCGCGTGCGCGCTGCGGCCGGCCGGGCTCGCCCGGCTCGTCGAGGACACGGCGCGCGCGGCCGCCGCAGCGGCCGACCGTTCGGCCGTGGCGCTGGTCGAAGAGCGGTTCGGGCGGGGGTCGGCGATCGCCGCCGCGGTGCGCGAGGACCTCACGCCGCCGACCGCCCGACCGTGAGGAGTCTTGCCTCGTGATCGGCCCCGCGGAGGCGTCCCGCGGGGCTACTAGGCTGAGGCGGCACCTCCCCCGGCATACCGGCCGGGTCCACGACATCCGGCAGGAGCCGCCGGGTCCGTGGCGTCGGTCCCTCGCACGGTCAGGGCGCGTGACGCCCGGGCGCGACGAACGCGGGGACTCACGCCCGCCCGGCCCTGCCGCGGCGACGAACCGAAGGAGCACCACACAGCATGGTCGACATCGCCCCCGGCGGTCAGGTCGGGATCGCGCAGATCGGTGTGACGGGGTTGGCGGTCATGGGCCGTAACCTGGCGCGCAATTTTGCTCGGAACGGGTTCACGGTGGCGGTGCACAACCGGTCGTTCGCCAGGACGCGGTCGTTGGTGGC
>PJUL01000200.1_pt1 | contig 50648 bp, 51 predicted proteins | sample 1512221 | NCBI WGS metagenome assembly PJUL01 (sample SAMN08177667, study PRJNA422409) | Feces metagenome, whole genome shotgun sequencing project.
CGTTAAAAAGCGCCAGCGACCGGGATACGGCATGCATAGCGATGGCAAAGCTCCAGCCGATAATGGAATACACCATACCCATGCGTGTGCCAACGGCATCCATTATCTTACCGAAAGCCGTTTGCCCCAGTGCATAAGCTACCAGGAAAAACGTGGTGATCAATGCCAGTGCACTTTTATTATCGGCGTCTGCTATACCAAACTCTTTATAAATATAGGGCCACATGATATTGACCGCGCTTCTGTCGATAAAATTTATGACCGTAGAGAGTCCGATCAACGTTATGATATACCACCGAAGTCCTTTTATCTTCATAACAAAACATACTTGAACATCATCAATAAGGATTTGCTGTTGCAACACTCACCAGTTATCGGTTCTGAACGGCGAAGCAGGCAGACCTTCTTTGTTGTACAGATTTCCATCCGGCCAGCTCTCAAAAGCGTACCTGACGGCCCGCGGTTCTTTTACCTCCGGCGCACTGACCTTTACCTGGTCGTTTTCGATCACGGCCGTTGCTTTATAAAATTTTTTATCATTGCCGGCAATGCTAAATCCTTTGAGCACAGAAGCGTCTTTGCTGATAAGCCCCGAACCTGTACCGGTGAAACTTATCTGCGCGGAAGAAGAAGTAAACTTTACCGATCTGAAAAGTGGCCCTGTGTAAACAAGCTCTTCACCGTAGGCGATACTGCGTGCAGCGAGGGCGAGCCGTTTTCCTACATCTGCTTTGTTGCGCGGATGGAGATCGTTTTCTTCACCCAGGTCCACGGCCGACACCATAGCCGTAAAGGGAATATCCAGTGATTGGAATTGAGCGTCGCGCAACAACGCCCACTTGTAACTACCATCTTCACCAGGTCGCTTCATGCTGGCAAGTTGTACATAGATAAAAGGCAGTGAGTCCTGCCGGAACCGGTCGCGCCAATTTTGCACCAACGCCGTGAAAAGTGTTTTGTACTCTTCCGGTTTGTCCGCGTTGCCCTCGCCCTGGTACCATATCACGCCTTTTATACCATAAGGAACCAGCGGATTGATCATGCCGTTGTACAGTACAGTCGGCGCGGTGTAATAGGTTTGCGTTTGCGCCAGCCGGGGTTCAATTGATGTATTGTATTTCCAGGCACCAGTGATTGGAATGACGGCGTTTTTATTAATCACCAGGCGACCGGCTGCCTTGTCGACCACGGCTCTCCCGCGGTAGGTGAGTATGCGTATCGCCAGTGTATTTTCTCCCGTTTTGATGACTCCTTCAGGAATGACGCACCGGTATACATCGCCGCTTTGTTTTGCTTTCAACAGTGCACCATTAAGATATACCTGGAGTCCATCAGCCTGTATGGCTAATTCTATCTGGGCAATACTGTCGGTTGCAGCTGGTATTTGCAGTTTGGTGCGCATCCATACAAATCCCCAATAGGCGGGTTTCCCGATCTTACGCATGGTAACGGGTGATGTTACGGTGTCCCATTGCTCATCGCGGTAATCCGGCAGATGAACACCGGCCTTTATACCTTCGGCGGCCTGTTTGACAATCGCCGGTCGCTGCTGTTCCAGTGTCCGGCTTTCGTTGACATATATTTCCCATGACTTTTCATTCCAGGAAGATAATTGTTTACGCACTTTCTCCCTGAACGCGGGTAAAGTCAGCAGGGTTTCCGCGCTCATCCACGCTTCTGCCCGGGTACTGCCCTTTGAGGCACTGATGATGCCTACCGGAACCTTGCGCGAAAGATGCAGATCCCTCGCAAAGTAATAAGCAGCGGCGGCAAAATCTTTGACAGTACCAGGCGTACAATATTGCCAGGAGGAAGCAGTTGCCAGCGTATCAGCAGGATGAATTTTGATCGCATAAGCCGCAGAGAACAAACGGATACCCGGGTAATCAGCCGCAGCAATATCGCTGTCAGCATTCAATGTTTTGGACATCGTAAAAGCCATATTGGATTGACCTGAAGCAAGCCATACTTCCCCTGCCATCACATCCCTGAATTGCCTCCGGGTATTACCACACTGAATACGCATTTCATAAGGGCCGCCACTTTCCAGTGCGGGGAGATATACCATCCATTTGCCTTCGCGATCTGCTGTTGTTTCTTTCGTAGTCCCTGCAAATACCACAGACACTTGCGCGCCGGGACGTGCAAAGCCCCAAACAGGAACCTGCATCCCCTGCTGCACTACCATGTGGTCTCCAAATAAATCCGCCACGCGGAGATAATCCGGTACGATCTGTTGCGCTTCCGAACAAATTGCAGCAAAGAATGCAGAAATTGTAAGGATCAATTTAAAAGATAGCGGATGGCTTCCTGTTTTATTACATCGCATTTTTAATAACCTTTATGTTCGCTTTTTGCACGTTGGTTACATACCTCCGGGCTTTTTCAAGTGTGGCAAGTGCCGCCGGATAATCGTTATGTATCTGTAACAGTGTATCGGATATCTGCGATGCGGGCGTTTCGTCGATCAGGAAATACCAGTCATTCAGGCCGATGTCTCTCCACATTTGCCCCTTACGTGTATCGCTGGGCTGCTTGAGGTGAATAGCCGGCGTGCCCTGTGCAAAGGCAATGATGGGTGAATGAGGTTCAAAGCTCACCATGGCGCGTGCTTTGGCATATACCGAAGCAGCCTCATCCGGTAGCCAGAAACTGTCGCGCCAGATCACATTTTTTTTGATCTCCTCCGGCAACGGATCCACCAGCGTTTCCTTTGCCAGATCTACCTGGTAGGTCACTTCGGGACAGGCCAACACTTTCAGACCGGTTTCGGTTACCCAACGGGTAATTATTTCTCTCAATTTAATGGCATCCCTTTCTTTAAAAAGTTCAGACACTTCATCTTTCCATTTATCCTCCTCCGTACGTGTACGATTTTTTAGTTTCCAGTTAGGCGTATACCGCAGCCGGGGAATGACACAAATGAACTCACCTTTTTTCAGGCCATGTGCATTTAAAAAAGTATCGGCTTTGCTTTCATCGTGTACATTGATGGCAAAAGTGGCATCCGGTGCAAAATCCTGGACGGGACATTTCAGTTTCAGCGACCGCAGGTATTTCAATGACTCAGTATCGCGGCAATAAAAAAAGCTGGCGTGGTTGATGGTCTCCTGCAATTCCGCATTCATGGTATCCAGCGATACGCCGTACACACCGAACGGCTTGCCGGTTTCTTTCCACCAGGATCGCAGTCCGTCGGGTGTTGTGACATAGGGACCTGAGTTATGGAAGAACATGGAACACTCCTGGAAAGCTATCTTCAATTGTTCTTTAGTTTCCTTACCCGCACCAGCCTTCTCCTCTATTATCTGAATGCCGGGATAGCTTTTCATCAGCAATTCATACACGCCACGGTCCAGCAGGTTGGCCCACAATACGATCTGCACATCGGGAAGGTATTGTTTGAATAATTCCAGCGCACCAAAAGTGTGACCAATATCACCAATATTAATGGTCTGCCAGCCCGACCGCAGCAAGATCTTGTGCTTTATTTGTGGGTTAGCGGCGATAAGTTCCAATGCCGGAAGCAAAAAAGAAGCGGCTGTGGCCAATGAAGTTTGTTTTATAAACTGACGCCTTCTCGTATCCATATTATTCTATATTGAATGAAAAAAAAACATTGTTAGTAAACAACAGGAATAACCTTCTTCGCCATATTCCATCCCTCCATCATTAAACGTGCTTCTTCTCCGCCGAGGCCATCGTTATTAAATGAAATGGCTACCGTCCTCTTTTCTCCCGGCACCAGTGATATATAATTGTCCTCATAAAAAACCGGCAGTACTCGTTTGCCTGATTTGCTCTTCAACACTTTTAAACGGATAGACAGTGCTACATCCGAACTGTTGTTGCTGAGCGTGACGTTCACAGCAGTCTGATTGTTTCTTTTTTCCGCCTTTGCGGTGGCTGTAACCGACACCTCTTTCATATTGGCAAGTGGCCGGTAATCCTGGTAACTGCTGCCCCGCCAATAGAAATTTCGGGAGAGCACATGACCACTACTGTCTTTCAATTCGAGTTGTATAAAATGAACGGGTGTGATATTCCCGGGGTACGACATTGTCAATACATCCGCCACTTCATCCGGCCTGACGGATCTTTTTTCATTTTTTTGAAATACAAGCCGGCCATCCATTCCGTAAAGACTTATGGTTGCCGTAAGATCGCTGGCGGCGTGGAGGGTACTGTTAACGATCTGCACTTTTTCATTATCAGCCCGCCAAAGTATATGCAGCGGCTCACTGCCTTTTTTCAGCGCAAAGAATGCGGCAGTAGGTTCGAAATAATAATCATAACTCTGGCAGATAAATGAAGGCCATGCGGGGTGAGTCATCCAGACGATGCCGCCGGGTCCGCGATTGCTTTGCCATGTTTCCATCATTGCTTTGGGACCTTCCATGTTCATCATCTGCGCTTTCCTGCAGAAGTCATTAAGGTCTGTTGCTTTACCGTAGGAACGTTCAAGGTCGTCCGTATAGATCCTGACACGCGGTTGTGTCCAATCATGCTTGCCCCACATATCATTGATGGGCCACAGATATTCCGCTGGCATCATATCTTCAATACCCTCACGCGTTGGCACGGCCACAATACCCTGCTCAGAATGGAAGGTGGTTCCGCGATGCATGAAGTACCATTTGGGATCTTTTGTTTCGTAAGGGCCGAGACCGGTAACCGCACCGTCCGCCGAACCGGGAATGTAATGGCGGCTACCATCCAATGCATGCAAGGCCATGTTCATCGCCGAATCCAGGAAAGACGGCGGTAATCCTTCGTTACGACCACACCAAAGCGCGAGTGAGGCATGATTTCTTACCCGTTTGATTTTGTCATATGCATTGGCCATAAACATTTTATTGTTCGACGGATCAGGACCATCCAGTGGATTCGCCAGCCAGAAATCATCCCAGATCATAATACCGTAACGATCACAGGCCTCATAGAATTCATCGTCCCCTATCATGCCTATCCAGTTGCGGATCATGTTCAGGTTCATGTCGCGGTGCAATCGTACACGGAGATCATATCCCGCGGAATCGCAGCGCAGCATGGATTCAGACATCCCCCAATTACCGCCCCTGATGATCAGCGGAACTCCATTGATGCCAATCCTCAGTTTGTTGTCGTTATAGGTGTAAGAATATTCACGAATACCGAACGGTATACTCTTTTGATCAGAAACGATTTCGTTTACCAGCACCTTAAGATTGAGGTTATGAAGCGTAGCGTTGCCATATCCGTTGGGCCACCACAGTTTCGGATCCCGCAACAGCAACTGTGGGAAGTCTGCGTGGTCAATATGCACTGTTTTTGATTCGCCTGGCTGCAGGAGATAATCTTTAGAGAAGCGGACATCACCTATTTCTCCTTTCAATGTGGACGTAACAGCGATGTTTTGATGATTTTTTAAAACAAGGTCAACCGATACCTTGGCGCGGCTGGTATCCGGCAGCGGCAGGTCGGTTTTTATAAAAGGATCTTCGATGGAAATGCTATTAGTGGCATTCAGGAATACATCATTCCAGATACCCGTGTTACGCCCCCGGATGGTAGGTATCCAGTTCCACCCGATGCTGGCCAGAAAAGTAGGGCTGTCGAAACCAATAATACCACCATTGGGATCTGCATCATTCAAATGCTGCTCAGTGACCTCTCCGGGATGATCGTTTTTATATACCAGTACAGCCAGTACATTGTCACCATCTGGGTTTACGTAATTTGTAATATCAAATCTGCAGCGAATGAAGGCGCCGTGTATATTGCCAAGCTGCCGCCCGTTCAGGTAGACATCAGCCTTCCAGTTGATGCCATCAAAATTCAGCCAGATCCGTTGCCCTTTGTATTGAGTGGGTACGCGAAAACTATTTCGGTACCAAAAATCGGCCGTAAAGAAACTTTCAGAGATCATCAATTGTTGATCTGCATATACAGGATCGGGTATAGCGCCGATATCCAGGTAACTTCTCAGCACAGTGCCCGGCACTGTTGCCGGGATCCAATTACTATCGTTATAGTTGTTGCCGGAGATCGTTGCCGGATTTGCTTTTACAAGTGTTTTACGCTGAAGCTTCCAGTTGCCGCCGGAGAGAAACTGTTTGCCGTCCGCTGCTAAAGGCGGGACAGGCTTTGGGCTTAATCGTACGCGCCCTTTCCCATACACTTCGAGCTCTTTTATTTCAAAACCGGCACGGCTGCTTTGTGTGCAACGGATGCGTAGATAACGGGCGGAGAGATTGGCCAACCCGATGCGGGATACTTTTCCGGGGTTATTATTCACCTGCTGAATTTCTGTCCAGCCTGAGGGCTTTTCCGCCAGTCCCTGCACCGCGGTCTCAATGATGAAGTTCCGCGCAAAGGCATCGCCCCACTGGATCACTACAGAAGAAACAGTGCAGGTGTTACCAAAATCCACATAGATCCATGCCTCTGGTTTGGCCGCACTTTTCCAGGAGGTAGCGGGATTGCCATCCGTTGTAAGATGAGCCGTGTGGTCATAGTCTGCGGCGCCCGACTGGTAGCAGGCGCGGTTAAGGGAAAGATGCTCCTGCGCCCCTGCCGTAAGTACATAAAAGAAACCGAAAACAAACAGCAAAAATATTCTTCTCATAATTTTTAAATGAATAGCACCTGGCTATCGGTTTACTGACTTTTTGATTCGGGTGGAAGAGCGATCGCCACAGTCATACCAGTGGCAGAAAAAAGCTCTACCGAATAGGTACAGGCCGGCACCAGGAATTTAGCACCCGGTTTACATTCGTATCTGTCATCACCCGACTGAACATATCCATCGCCGCCGATAACCAGCAAAACATAAAAACCTGGTTTGTGCAGAGAATATGTGCCGCTGATCTCCAGTTTATTTAACCTGAAACAATCAGTTACAGCGCTGTCAAAAATGGCATGCTCAGTGGCTGCCGGAGTATCGAGAATCTTCCGGGGCGTAACGAAATAATTACTCCGTATTTGTTCCTGACTTACCGGGGAAAAATTGAACATCGAGATCGCCAGATCAATTCCCCTGTCCATGAATCTTGCTTTTTCCGGGATCGTATAATTTCCCCGAGTGAATTCAACTCTGGCCACAAGATCCGAGGGTTCCATTATTTCAATCATGAACACTCCCTCGCCGATAGCGTGTGGCATACCGCCGGGAACAAAAAAGGCGTCCCCTGCCCTGATAGAGATTTTCTCAAAGCAGGACTCCACAAATGCGATATCCTGCGTTTCGATTGCCTGTTTAAACCGCTCGGGAGATGGCGGATGCTGAAAGCCCATATAGATATACGGCGAGGCCACATCGTCGCGTGTAGAAAGAATGTAGTAACCTTCGGTCTTACCATGATTACTGTTAAGATATTTTTGAGCAAAGGAAATGGTAGGATGACATTGAAAATGTAGCCTGTCTGCAGAATCGAGCAGCTTCAACAGAAATCCCGTATTCATACCAAATTTCTCATAATGCGTGGCGCCCAGTATTTCCACCGGGTTTTGGTAAACGAGGGTTTTCAACAATACAGGCTCATCTCCTATTGTCACAGTTGACAACCCTTCTTCCGTCAGGTGTTCCCTGCCTGGATTGGAAGCATTCGTAAGAGAGGCTATCCAGTCCTCCGGAAAATGGCTGTCGGCCGGTTGCGCAGCATGATATAACTGATCGATCAGTTTACCTCCGGTGTAGGTACGCCAGACCCTATTGGGATTTAATGGAAAAATATTATTATTCAGCATTTCTGTAAACGTATAATTTGTCGATGCCTGCAGAAGTTGTGAAGGCAGGCGTAAGATGCTGAAGAACCTTCAGCATACCGGGCGATTGATACCTGGAATATCCCCACAGCATTGCCGGGAACAGTCCCTTCTCGCTCAGGTTAACGGTGCCTCCATGGTTCCATTTCTTATCACCAAGAATGTAGGGAATGATGAATTCAAACGACAGGTACAGTCCGCGTCCATCTTCTGTGCGGTAAGCGGAAAGATCTTCGCCGAGGATGGCCATGCTGCGTGACAAGACTACAAAGGCTTTCAGGCCATAGATAAAATAATGAAAGGCCTCCACCCTTTTCAGTTCGCGCGGCATGCTGCCATCTTTCTCTACTTGCCCGGCCACCTGTGTTTTTGAAAGGGTGAAGAGAGCGCGGGCTTTGTCTTTTTCACCCGTATAAATGTAATAAGCGGCAGCCTGTGCCGCATACCAGGTACCGTGGTTATTGGTTGCGGCGCGCTCCTGTTTGCCCAGTTCGCTGTTGTTCAGCCAGTCAAGATAATCCGAAAACCACTTCTTTAATTTTTCATCCGATACTGTGTCCCAGCTTTTGGACAAGCCCAGCAGCTTCACGTGATCGACCATTTCTATCAATATCACCGAGAAAATGATTCCTACCGACATGCCGTTGTACACGCCCGGCAGCGACGATGCACAATTCATATTTGGGTTCATTCGCGTAGCGGTATCAACAAACCATACATTCAGCAGATCTTTCGCCTTATCGGCATATTTCTCCTCCTGTGTGTAGAACCAGGCAAGAGAAAGTGTATTGATATCATTCACGGTCTTTTGAAAACGGGTGAGGTCGTAACGATCACCAAATGCTTCCTTGTTGTGCGCGCCATCCCGGCGCACATAGGGCATCCCGTCGGCGGTGGCAGGATTGGGCCAGGAGAATTTGCCGATGGCAAAAAAATCATGGGCGTCGCCCGTCGGCGGCATATCTCCATCTGTTACTTTCTGCGGTATTTTGCCGAGCAACTGATCCGCCGATGCCAGCAACTTGTTGTAGGATTCAATGTATATTCCTTTCCCCGACCTGATGCTTTCACGGATTTTCAGCAGATCGCCGTACCCGAAAGAAACCAGTTCCGGAGGTTTGCTTCCCTCCGCAAATGAGATGAACGGTAAGGAAACATACAAAACACTAAACACTACTAAAATCAGAACCCTGCGCATTTATATTATTTTAATGATCACGGTTTAAAAAACTTTTTGACTACGGCTTTTTCCCGGCATACCGCGATATAGACACCTGTAGGTTTACCCGCCATACTAATAGTATGCCTGTTCATTCCCTTCCGCAATTGGAAAATGGCCTGTTGTGGACGATTACCATTGATATCAAACACGGATACACTTACCAATGCGTCTTTATCTGAATAGACCGAGAAATGCAGTTGATCCCCGACCGGGTACACATCAAACAACTCTTTTTTTGGTTGATCTGCGGTAACGACTGCCGTATCCTTTACAGCAGCGGATGTTCTTGGCGACAGAGGATTGTTGTTGACAGGTGCAAAAGCCACACCTTTAAAAGTCCGGTTGGCAGGTGCTGCGGCCAGTTGCACCGGGGATGTCGAAATGGTGGCCGATGGCAATGCATTATCCACGAACTTGAGCAGTGATGAAAGTGTGGTGCCGTACAACACAAAGCCGGCTGTAGAATCATAAGCACCGGTCAGGCCTTTCAGTGCATTGTTGGAAAAACCGGTCACGGCCACGCTGCCCTTGGCTACCCAGGCAGAGCCATTGAAATAGTATTTAAGCAGACCCGCTGTTTCGTCTGCGATGTAAAGGAGATCGGGGGAACCGTTGTTGTCGTTATCAAAAAATACAAACCCGTAAGGTGATCCGGTGCCTTCAGGCAGGCTGGGAAGATTGATCAGTGTCTGTGTAGCTGTCGTCGGCATGCCTGTTCCCACCTTTCCCAACCTGGTGGCTGGCGAAGTATTAGAGAGTGTGGTATAAAGCTGTCCCTTGTAAATGTCTACTGCTCTTGGTGAAAAGCCCGCGGTGAGTGTAGTTACTGTCGGAGTTGAACTATTATTAAGCACATACTTGACGCCACCACTCGATCCGCCGATCCACACATTGGTGCCGCTGTCAGTGACGGCCGATCTCGGTTGAAGATTAAAATTGTTATTGAGGGCCATCGCGGTATTGGTGTTGCCATTATAATTTGTAAAGGCTACAATCCGGTTAACCGCTGTGGCGGTAGAGGCGCCCACACCCGTCGTACCCGGCGCTGCATCATAACCAACAAGGGTCACACAACTGCTGTCTGCCGATCTCGTCAGCAGGCCTTCGTTTGCCGTGAGACTGGAAAGGGTAAGCTTTTTATTGGCACCGGTAGCAACAGCAGGCATCATCACCGTTTGCACCCTGGTCCCGGATATGGTATATTCTTGCAGGGCCACGGGTACCGAACCCGCGGGCGAGGCGGAACCGTCACCGGCACGCACCAACAGCAGGTTGCCTGTCGAAAACGGTGAAACAATTGTTTCTCCAAGAAAAACATACAACTTCTCCATGTCCGTTTCATCTTCGATCACGGGGAAACGGATATGCTGGATTACCCCGGCCAACCCGGGTGTCTGAAATTTTTGGTGTGCCCATATCAATGCGGTCACAAAGCCCCAGTTGTCAAAATTCACCGTACCACCATAGGTCCATGTCTGATTACCCAGCAAATAAGGGATCAGGAACTCGTAGGCCAGCAGCAGGTTTTCATTATAGGAACTGGTATGGTTCCACAGATCGTAACCCTGGATCTCGAGCGCGCGGGCCAGTACGGCAAAAGCACGCAGCCCATAAGTTGAGTAATGAAAGGCATCTACGCGTGAAAGCTCCTGCGGCATTGCACCTGTCGTAGTAAGCTGTTGCCCGATCTGGGTTTTGGCCCGTTGAAAGATGGCGCGGGTTCCTGTACTGTCACCGCTATAAATTGAATAGGCCGCTAACTGTGCCGAATACCAGGTGGCGTGGTTATTCAGCTCTCCACGTTCCTCGATACCAAAGGCACTTGTATCCAGCCAGGCCCTGTAATCAAGAAACCAACCTTTGAGTTGATTATCCGAAGCGGTGTCCCAACTGGTGGACGACTGCAACAATTTTACGTGATCAACCATCTCTATAAAACCAACGGTAAAAATGATCCCGATCGCCATGCCATCATACACACCGGGCAGAGCGGAGGCATAATTCATGTTAGGATTCATCCTCGAGGCGGTATCGATAAACCAGGTATGCAGCAGATCTTTTGCCTTGGATGCGTACTGCTCATCCTGCGAGAAGAACCAGGCAAGACAAAGCGTGTTGACATCATCGGTTGTCTGCTGCAACCGGGTAAGGTCGTAACGTGGTCCAAAAGCCTGTTCATTGTGGTCACCGTCTTTGCGGATCCAAGGCAGGCTGTCCGGTGTATTCGGATTGGGCCAGGCAAATTTTCCGATCGCATAGAAATCGTGAGGATCACCACTGGGCGGCAGATCTCCACTGATCACGCTTTCAGGCACTTTACTGAGCAGTGTGTTGGCTCTGGTAAAAAGCCGCTTATAAGAAGCGGAGTAATGTCCTCCTCCTGCCTGTATACTGTCCCGGACAGCGACAAGGTCACTGTAGTTGAACATGACCAGGTTGGCCGGAATACTATCCGTTCTATGTCCGTTGGCTACAGACATAAGGGACAACAGCAGACTGGCTGCCATTAAAAACAGATGACGCATGGAAGCAATATTTAACGTTAAGAAAATCGGTTTACTGAACGACTATATTGATCTGCCTCACAATATCACCGCGCCCGTCTATCTCCTCGTTTATTGCCACAAACGTGACGGTGTAAGTACCCGGCGTATTAAATATGTAAGAATACTCATCCATCCGGTTGTTGGAATAATTCTTAATGGGCACGCCGGTGTCGGGGTTTGTTTTATCGGGTGTCAATGCTCCTGTCACAGCCCAATCCTCAGAATAAGCAAGTGTGGAATTAGGCCGGAAAATAATATCGGCTCCGGTGACGGCCCAGGTATTAGCCGTGTTTGCCACATTAACGAATGTCCATCCCGCGGTTGACTGGTTAGCGAGTGTATTGGTTGTGCCATCGGGGAACGTTGTCTTCACAAGCAGGTTGTTAACACGCCAGGTCCGCTGCGTGGCCGTGGCGGCTGCCTGACCTACATACCTGAATGCTATAAACAATGGTTTCGCCGGTTGAACGATATCATTGACTGATCGCAGACCGGAGGTAGTGAAAGTGGTACTGGTGGCAAAATTAAAACGGCTGGTGATTTCGGTCCAGTTGGCTGCCGCCACACCGTCCGCTGTGTACACACCTTCAAAATCGGTAGAGGCCCATACCTGCAGGTTCCCCTGTTGTGAGCCAAACTGCACGTTAGTGGAAAAGGACATTTCCACATTACCTCCCGGTAATACCGTACGGTCGCGGTATTGGTATTCGTGTCCTCGCTCACCGGAGTAAAAAGTAATATAGTCTGCATTGCCGCTGAACCTGAAGCGCACCGTGTCGCCTGCATTAAAATCAGTTTTATTAACACTCACCTGGAACGACGGCGTATTGATTTCTTCTTTTGTGCAGGCCGATGCCAGGAATAAACTGAAGGAAATCAGGATATATATTTTTTTCATACTGACGTGTTATTTGGTTTACCATCCGGGATTTTGTACCATGCTTTTGTTAAGGGCTATTTCGAGGCTGGGGATTGGCAATAGTACATGTCGCTGACTCACGTTATTATAAGCTCTTACGCCATACGCTACTGACGAAGGGGCATTGGAGGTGATGTCAGTTCTTACATTTTTCATGAAAGGAATAAACACTCCCCAGCGGATGAGATCACCTTTCCTCAATCCTTCAAAAGCCAGCTCACGCGAGCGTTCATCCATGATTACTTCCTGGAAGGTTGTTTTGTCGGAAATGGTATTGGCACCTGTGTACTGTGATGCGTTGGCCCTGGCGCGTACCATGTTCAGGTAAAGATGAGCGGTGGCGGTAGGTCCGTTGATCTGGTTCTCTGCTTCGGCAAACATCAGCAGTACGTCTGCATAACGCAGCATAGGAAAATTCCCGGGGCCCCATTCTCTTGCATAGGGAAGTACTGTTTCATATTCCCTCCGCCATTTACCCACTTCCCGCGTGTAGATATCTGTGGAGGCCTTTGCCACTTTGATATTGGTATTGTTGCCCTGGTAGCTGTAAGGAGCAATCGTCCAGTCTCTGCGCACATCATTCGGATCCGTGTATTTGTTGTAGAGAACACCTGTCACGCCCAATATACCATATCCATATCCGTAGTCATTGTTGAGTTGCTTCACGGATATCTGGTTTACGAAGCGGCTTCCTTCCCTGTCCACACCATTGGCATTGTTGCCGTAAAATTCAATTTCCCACATCGATTCTTTGATATCGTATTTGTCCGCGGTATGGTTGATGAAGATCTGTTTGTAGTCGGCGGCTAGTACGTGTTCGCCTGACTGCACCACGCTGTCGGCCCAGTTTTTCGCAAGCTGGTATTTGGAAGCATCATTCAATGGCTGACCGGCCCATTTGAGGTATACTCTGGCAAGGATTCCCTGCACGGCTGTTTTGGATACTCTTCCGCTGAAACCGATATCAGAGATCCGTTGTACCAATGTCTGCGCCTCTTCCATGTCACGGGTGATCTGTTCGAAAATCCGGGCTGAAGGTGTTCTGGGTATATTTACATTTTCCGCAGAGCTGGTGGGATCCAGCAGAAGTGGTACATCTCCCCAATTGCTGACCAGCAGGAAATACATATATGCACGGAGAAAAAGTGCCTGGCCTTTGATTGCCGCCCTCCGGCTTTCATTCATGGATGGCTTATTGACATTGGCCAGCAAAAGATTTGCCCGGTTAATGCCCTGGTATAACTGACGCCAGCAGGCCTGGATAATAGCGTGCGATCCATCATAGTTGTATACAAAAGGGGTGATCACATTATCATCCCTCTTATAAAAACCTTCATCGGAGCTATGCGCCAGTTCCAGCACCAGGTTTCGGCTGAAAGTGCCGTCCTGGGCGAGTGCATCGTATACGCCTGTCAGGGATTTGTTCAGGTCAGATTCGGTATTGAAATAATTTTCCGGGGAAATGAAGTCTGCAGGCTCCGTAGCCAGAAACTTTTTGCAGGATGTCATTGACACCATCGCTGCAGCCAGAAGTATAAAAAGATTCTTCATGTTGTTAAAGCGTTATGTTAATGCCGGCAATAATTGTTTTTGCTCTCGGATACACTGAATAATCGAATGCGGGCGTCAGCGCGGAGTTCTTGCCCGACACTTCCGGATCAAAGCCCTCGTATTTGGTCCAGGTGAGCAGGTTTTGTGCGGAGGCGTACACCCGTGCACTTTTCAGCCCGATTCGTCGCAGCAGCCGTGGTGTAAAATTGTATCCAAGCGACACTGTTTTCAACCGCAGGAAAGAGGCATCTTCCACTACGCGGTTGGAATAGGCATAAGGCCCTTGTCCGTTGGTGCGGAAATACCGGTTGCTCTGATTCTCGGGCGTCCAGCGGTCTTTGTAGGTAGCCAGCATATTGGTTTGCACCCGGCCACTGCCTTCAAAAATCAGCCGGTTGGCATTAAAAGCCTCGTTGCCATAAGAGAACTGAAAGAAGATATTGAGGTCAAAATTTCCGTAGCTGAAATTGTTATTAAACCCTCCGGTAAAATCGGGATTGGGATTTCCGATCACCGTCATGTCATTAACATCCACCACTCCATCCTGGTTAATATCCCTGTATTTGATATCGCCGGGTTGAATAGCCAGCCTGTCATTGCCATTGGTGGGCACTGTTCCTTTCAGTACGTAGGCGGATCCTACTTTATCAAAGTCTTCGTATTGGTAATTGCCCTCCCAGATATATCCATAGAATAACGCGATCGGCTTATCGAGCTTGGCAATATACAAGGGTATATTCCTGTAATTCACGTCCCAGTTAATATTGGTCAATAAGGTTTCCTGGTTTTGGGTAAGTTCCAGCACCCTGTTTTTATTGAAAGAAATATTGAAGCTTGTTGTCCAGTTAAATGTCTTTGTTTTGATATTGTTTGTGTTCAGTGTAAATTCCCATCCTTTGTTCTCTACCTTACCGATATTTTTGAAAGCATTGTCATAACCGAGTGAGGTGGGTATGGCTGCATTGAGTAAAAGATCCGAAGTCACCTTCCGGTAGTAGCCCGCTTCCAGGTTTATATTCCCGTTCAAAAGGCTGAGGTCGACGCCAAGGTCAAGTTGCCGCGTCGACTCCCATTTCAAATTGGGGTTACCGATCACGGCGGCAGAAGCGCCCTGGTTGGCCAGGCTGTTATTAAACGGATAAATAGCTGATGTGGGAAAGGTGATGGTAGATAAGTAAGCAAAGTCAGACACGCGGTTGTTACCGGTCACACCATAAGTGGCGCGCAGCTTGGCATCCGACACAAACGTCAGTCGTTTCATAAAATCCTCTTTGCCCAATTGCCAGGCAAAAGCACCCGATGGGAAGTAACTCCATTTGTTTTGCCTAGCAAACCTGGAGGAGCCATCAGCGCGAAAAGAGGCTGTAAAAAGATACTTGCGCTTGAATGTATAGTTGGCGCGCCCGAGGAAAGAAGCCAATGCGGAACGGGTGTCTACCGAATTGATAGTGATTGGTATGCCCTCGTCAAGACCTGCCAGTCCCAACGATTCATTGGGTAATTGCTGGGCTGCAGCCCCATGTCCTTTGAGCCGTATGGACTGCATGGTGAATCCTGTCACCACATTGAGCCGGTGTTTGGTGCCGAAAGATTTGTTGTAGGTTAGTGTGTTTTCATTCAGATAATTTATATCCTCTGTGCTGTAAAGAGAACCGTTGATGCCACGGCTGAGCCCCTGCGGCGTGTTGGGGCTGCCAAAACGTGTTTTGCTGTTATTGAATTCCTCGAACCGGCGATTATTCATGGTGATACCGGCAGTCACGCGGAGCTTAAGACTTCTGCTGATGGTTTGTTCAGCGTAACCATTAATAAACGAAACGGTGCCGATATTATTCCTGACCTCATTCTCGGCTGTCAGCTTTGGATTATAACGGTAGTCAAGGGTAAGATCGAGCTCGGGGTCTACCTCTTCATTGGCCAGATCAGTTATATCATTGCCGGTAACAGGCCGATAGCCAAGAATGCTGTACATCAGGCCGCTGGTGAACTGCGCCCCGTCATTCGGGATCGGACTGCCTCCGTATTTTTTGAGCCAGCTGTAATTCACGTTCACACCGATCTTCAGGTTTTTATTGATGGTCTGATCAAGTGCCAGTCTGAATTGCGCACGGCGGTAACCGGAATTGATCAGTATCCCCTTCTGATCAAGCATCGATCCGGTAAACGTGTATTTAGTGGACTTTGTGCCGCCTGACACAGCCAATGTATGGCTCTGCATAGATGCTGTTCTGAACAGCTCATCCTGCCAGTTAACCCCCTCCGCATTTCTATAATCTTCCAGCGTTTTTCCATTCGTGAGATAAAGATTAGCCGCAGTATTGGGCTGACGTTCCAGTTCATATTTCACGAACGCATACGGGTCCATCAGCTCCATGGTTTTGATGATCTTTTGACCTCCATAGTAGCCATTGTATCGGATAACTGCTGGTCCCTCTTTGCCTCGTTTGGTCGTGATCATGATAACGCCGTTGGCACCGCGCGCACCATAGATGGCAGTGGCGGATGCATCTTTCAGCACTTCGATCGATTCAATGTCATCGGGATTGATAGCATTATTCTCAGGATCTTCCAGGGGAAAGCCATCCACTACATACAGTGGTGCATTACTTTGTGTGATAGAATTCTGTCCCCTGATCACAATGTTGATCGCTGAGCCAGGCTGTCCATCTGCGGAAGTGACCTGTACGCCTGCCAGGCGGCCACCCAGCGCTTCTTCGAATGACCGCACGGGAGCTTTTTCCACGCTCTTCATGTCGGCCTTGCCTACGGCTCCGGTCACATCCCGGCGCGCAACCTGTCCATAACCTATGATCACTACATCGTCCAGATCGGTAGCTAACTCTTTGAGCCGGATGATCAGCCCGGTCAGTTTCCCGGCTTTCGGTAAAGGCAGTCGCTGCGTTTCATACGAGATATGCGTCAACACCAGCGTGCCGGTATCTTTGTCCGACCGGATGCTAAAATCACCGCCTGCATCCGTCTGCGTGCTGACAGAGGATTTTCCCGACTGCACAGACACGGAAACACCGTCCACGGGCTGACCGTTTTTATCTACTACTTTTCCTTTGATATCGATGGAAGGCACATCCGGCAATTCGCGACTGGTAACAGGTTTCTTTTGTTGCTTCGCCTTGATGACGATCTGATTTTTGCTGACGATCTGGTACGTGAGCGGCTGATCTGCGAAAACCAGGGTCATCACCTGTTCGATCGACGCATTTCTTACATTCACCGTTACCGGGCTGCTTTTTTTCAGCAGTTCGTCATCATAAAAAATAGAATAGCCGCTTTGTTTTTTGATTTCCTTCAGGGCCGTCTCCATAGAGGCCCGTTTGAGCGAGAGCGTTACAAGGTTCTGGGCATCTAGTTTAGTGGCCGGCTGCAGACAGTTTAGCAGCAGGAATACGACCATGAACTTCATGAACGGTGCAGTCAATATCCATCCCCGCTTCCCTGCATGGCAAGGTAAAGCTCGGCGGCAAGCAATCAGATTCATACCTTCGTTCTGTTTTGATTAATCGATAAATGGCTCGGCTTCGATAATGGTCTTTATGTTTTCAGTAAGGCCGGGATTTGTTTTGGTTAATTTAAACACGCTTTATATCAGGGTATAACAGTCAGCTTTTTATTTGGAGCATCCAGGACAAAATGAATATCGCTGGCTTCGAGCAGCTTCAACAACTCGGAAAGATTAGCGCTTCTGGAAATATCTCCTGAAAATGTTCTTTTCGGCACTTCCCCTTTGTATTCCACATCAATATCATACCACCGCTCGATCTGCCGCATGATGGATCTGATGTCGGACTTTGAAAATGCCTGTTTGCCATTTTTCCAGGCCACGGCTGTTTCTACATCGGCATCGCGAATAAGCACGATCTCTTTGTTTGATGTGAGCTGGCTTTGCTGGCCGGGTTTTAACAAGACGGTTTTATCGCCATGGCGAAACTTCACTGATCCTTCCAGCAAGGTGGTCTGCAGAGAGTTTTCATTGCCATATGCCATCACGTTAAAATGTGTGCCGAGCACCTCTACTTTCGACTGACCGGCATGCACGATAAAGGGTTTGGTTTTGTTCTCCGCTACTTCGAAATACGCTTCACCGGTTATTTCCACTTCCCGCCTGTCGCCGGTAAATGAAGAGGGAAACCGAATAGAAGAGGCAGCATTGAGCCAGACCTTTGTGCCATCATGTAATACCAGTTGTTGCTGTTTGCCGCGAGGTGTGGTAAGTGTGGCATATTCCACGGAGTTGCCACTGATTGCCACACTGCCATCGTTCTTGGTCACACCTTCGGTCAATTGTCCGTTGCGGGCAGTATCGAGCACGATTGTTTTGCCGTTGGAAAAAGTCAGGATAGCGCCATTCGTTCCCGGCGTTACGTCCTGCTGCACGGCAGGTACCTCTGCAATATGTTCAGGGGGATGATCGTTTTTTTGCAGCCAGTTGTAAGCAAGAGCGCCGCCGATGATCACCAGGACAGCCGCAGCATACCGCCAGACGCGCATCCGTCTGACCTTTGGCCGCTGGTCTGCCAGGATAAGGTTGATTTTTTGATCCCATTCTGCTGCAGGCAGGCTGTATTCCGTGCGGGACTGCCAGAGTTCCTGCAGGTCCGGGCTGAGTTCCTGTAGCCGTCCTTCTTCCTCCAGCATCTGCCAGAATTCGGCATATTCTGCATCGGAAAGTGTATTGTCCAGGTACCTGGAAAAAAGTGTGTGCAAGCGGCTCATTACTTAAGAGACGACGAAACGGAATGGCCGTACCAATGGCTGGCCATATTTTTTTTGGAAGATCAGTGACGGGTGGAAACAAGGGCAAGAATAGTGGCCAGTTCCGGTCCTTTATCGAGGTGGTCCCGGATGAACCGGAGGGCTGCAGAAAGGTGATTGCGGACGGTGAGTCGGGAGAGCTGCATTTTCTCTGCGATCTCGTCATAACTGAGGTATTGCTCACGGCTGAGGCGGAATACTTCCTGTCGCTGGGGAGAAAGCTGGTTTACGGCCTCAGTGATGCGCTGCTCGGTTTCGGCTTTTAACAGCCGTTCGTCAGCGCCGGCTGACTGGAGTTGCAGCATGGCTTCGCGGATAGCGGCCTGGGCATTCCTGCTGCGTTGGGCCTCCCGCAAAAAATCAATCGCCCTGTTGTGCGCCACACGAAAGATGAAGGCTTCAAAATTATTTATCTCCGGGAGAATTGCTCTGGCGGTCCAAATCTTGACGAAGGCATCCAGGACCAATTCCTCAGCGGTTTCTTTTGATTTGCTGATTTTAACGAGGTAACTGAATAATTTATCACGATAGCGCTCAAACAACTGATTGAACGCTTTTTCATCTCCGTCGCCGACGAGTTGAAGCAGTTGTTCATCAGAAATTTGGGCAAGCAGGTCCATTAAACCAAAATAACAAAAAGATATTCAAAGACGGAGTAGAAGTTATTTCAAAAGTACATGAGGATGATATGAATAGTTGATAAATAGTTCTTTGAATCAGGGATCCGGCATTTTAGCACTGGTCCTGAAAACAACTTCATTCATATCGTTTAAGTTTTTTGACAATGAAATAACAAACACAATACGGATACGCCTTCACTTGATGTATCCCTGGAATTTGTTAGCCAGTCGTAAAAGAAAAACCTAATCAAACTTCAACGCTCTCAGATAAGTTTTCCGATGATCTTTTATGCCCGACTTTGCGACGATTGATTTGACAGCGCTTTCGCTGTGGAGTTTCATTTGTTGGATAGCCTCCAGCGCACCCGGATCGCTCGTACCTGCTTCGCCGTTGGCTTTTGACTGCCTATTTACCTCTGAGTCCCCTTATAATGATGAATAAGCTGAACACAAGTGTGATGATGTAAACGACAGCCAATGCGGGTTTTTGGAACCTGAGCGTTTCGGAATCGAATTGTTTGAATAACGCAACACCGACAATAATGGCAACAATGACAAATACAAATGAAAATGTTTTTTTGTTTTCCATACATGTAAAATATAAAAGAGAAGCGAAACTACGCTACTATAATTCTTTTTTTGCCAGGTTTCCCAACATCTTCAGTTGAGCATCCAGTTTGTCGTCCCATACCAGTCCATAATTCAACCGCATACAATGATGATATTGATTTTGCAGCGTAAAAATCCTGCCCGGCGCGAAACTGATCTTGCGGACGATGGTCTTTTCATACAGCTGCATTGTATTGATCTTTTCCGGAAGTTCTACCCATAATACAAATCCGCCCTGCGGTCTGCTGGCCATGGTTCCTTCGGGAAAATAATCTGCCACCGCCCGGGAATAGTTTAGCAGGTTGACATGAAGCGTTTGCCTTAGTTTCCGCAGGTGATTTTCATAGCGCCCGGTCTCCAAAAAACCGGCTATTACTTCCTGTGTAATGGATGCAGACGAGATGGCATGATATAGTTTCATCCGAAGGATTTTCTCTTTGAATCTTCCGGGAGCCACCCACCCTACCCGGTAACCCGGTGCCAGTGTCTTGGAAACAGATCCGCACCACAACACCATACCGTTGGTATCATACGTTTTGCAGGATCTGGGCCGGTGTTGATCGAAGTGCACATCTCCATTAAGATCGTTTTCTATCAAGGGTACATTGTACTTCTCCGCCAATTGCACGACTGTTTTTTTGGCTTCGTCCGACATACAACTCCCCAAAGGATTACCAAAATTGCTGATCAGCAAAAAAGTCTTTACCTCCTTTTTTTTCAGCGCATCTTCCAATGCGTTGAGATCAATTCCCGTCAGAGGATGAGTTGGCAGTTCCAGTATTTTCAGGCCCAGCGACTGTGCAAGCTGAAGCATGCCGAAGGAAACAGGACTTTCCATGGCAACCGTATCGCCTTTTTCTGTCAGCGCCATCAGGCAATAAGAAATGGCATTCAGGCAACCGCTGGTGGCAATGATATCATCGCTGGCAAGATCACATTCCATGGCAAAAGCGCGGCGGGCAATCTGCCGGCGCAGTCGTTCATTGCCCTCTGCCTTATCATAAGCTACGCCGCTACCTTTTAACTCGCGCGTAGCCAGCAGCAATCCTTTATTCAATTTGGCTACCGGTAATAATTCATTTGCCGGTGTTCCTAATGAGAGCTGCAGTCCCGCCTCCTCTCCAAGGTTTTGATAAACCCTGCTCACCAATCGTTCGATATCACCATAACTGGCAATGCCGGACGGTGATGTTGCAGCAGGTATCGACGGCATGCGGGCACGTGAATACTTTACATAGTACCCGGATTTAGGGCGGGTCTCGATCAGCATTTTACGTTCCAAATGAAAGTAGGCATTAAGAGCGGTGTTCTGGCTTACACCATACTCCCGGCAGACCGTTCGTAACGAAGGAAGTTTGTCTCCCGTTTGCAATAGGGCGCTCATGATCTGTTGTTCTATAACACCCGCAATCTTTAAATAGGTGAACGTTTTTTTATCCATGTCATTTTTCATCTGCTACCATCCAAATTACAAAAACTGCATCTGCTATCACATGCTAATTTACCGGATTTTTGTTACGATCAAATAAACGATATGCGAATTCAAAAACTGAACTGGGCAGGTATTAAGATCGAATGTGCCGGCAAAACAATCCTGGTTGACGCCGTCGAAAACTTTAAGCCCTATTATAAGATTTTAGGAGACCCGCAGACTCCGCTAGTAAGGTTTACGGATGAAACCAAAGCGGACTATCTTTTATTTACACATCTGCATCTCGATCATTTCGACATTTCGGTGATCGAAAAGTGTCTGAAGCCGGACGGGAAAATAATCTGTTACAATAAACTGCAACCAATCGTTTCCAATCTCTATAAACCCGTGATCTATCTTGGTATCGATGACAGATTTGAAGAAAATGGCATTGTCTTTAAATCTGTGTTTTCAATGGATGGTATCGGAGAAGAACAAACTGCATGGATCATTTCATACGACCAAACCAAGATCTTTCACGGAGGCGATACGATCTGGCATAACCAATTTTGGAAGCTGGGGAAAGAAAATGCTGACATAGATTTTGCATTTCTGCCGGTGAATGGAGTCGTAGTCAATTTTGAAATGGCCGGCCTCCAATACAGCACCGTACCGGCTTCGCTTACACCGGAACAGGCTTTTAACGCCGCGAAATTGCTACAGGCTAAAGAGCTTGTTCCTATTCATTACGGAAAATTCTCTACGCAATATTATCAGCCGGCGTTGATTACTGAAAAGGATTGGGAGTCGCTATCTTCAACCATCGGACAAGCTTACCGGATCGTTGAAGACGGACAATTTTTACCAGCATGAAATTTGACTTACAGAAAACCATTGAGATCATCGGTCGGACTCCAGCTGTGCTGAGCGCTATGCTGCAGGATATATCCGATGAATGGCTCTATTGCAAAGAAGGAGAAAACACCTGGAGCCCGTTTGATATAATTGGCCATTTGATCATCTGCGAGCAAACCGACTTTATACCCCGTACACAGATCATTCTTTCCGATGCTAAAGAAAAAATACTATCACCGGTTGACACCAATGCACATTTCGGGTATAGCAAAGGAAAAACGATTAATGAGCTGCTCGTTGAGTTTGCAGAATTGAGAAAAGAAAATGCGCAAAAGCTGATCGCAATGAAACTCAGTGAAAGTGACCTCGACAAAACCGGTTTGCACCTGGAAGTTGGTCCGCTAACTCTCCGCAATATATTAGCGAAATGGGTGCCGCATGACCTGAATCATCTTGCACAGATTGCCCGGATAATGGCCATGCAATACACTGTCGCAGCCGGACCATTTGCTAACTATCTCGGTATACTAAAACAAAACAAGTCATGAAAAAAATAGGATTGGTCGGCGGCATCAGTTGGACCTCAACAATCGATTACTACAGACTGATAAACGAAGCAGTCAATCAAAAAGCCGGTGGTTTAAACTTTGCAGAGTGCATCATTTACTCCGTAAACTTCGAACAGTTCAGGAAGCACAATGCCGCGCATGATTGGGACGGCGCATTTGATTTGCTATCTGGCGCTGCACAGCGACTGAAAGATGCGGGAGCAGACCTGCTCCTGCTCGGAGCCAATACGGCACACATTGTTGCAGAACGAATCGCTGCAGCGGTAAATCTTCCGCTGATCGATATCAGAACGGCTACCGCAAAGGCAATAAAAGATAAAGGCATCACCCGGATTGGTTTATTAGGAACCGTATTTACGATGGAGCTGGATTTTTACAAACAAAAATTGGCAGCCAATGGCATAGAAGCCCTTGTTCCGGAAAACAAATCCGACAGGGATTATATTGAAGAAACACTTTTGCACGAACTGGGTAAAGGCATCATCACTGCGGAAACAAAAGCCGGATACCTGCGGATTGCCGGTTCATTGATCGAACGCGGAGCCGAGGGAATTGTATTGGGTTGCACTGAAATCCCCCTCCTTCTTTCGCAGGCCGACTTTAGGGTGCCGGTCTTCAATACCACGCAAATCCATGCGCAGGCGGCGGTTGATCATGCTTTTCAATAAATAACCATGCTATGGAAAAAGTAACTATCATTCAGGAACTATCTGCCATCGATAGATACTGGAACCAAAAAATAATCGGTGAGGCAAATGGTCAATTGATCAAACTGGCAAAGGGTAATGGAGCAATAAACTGGCACAAGCATGATGACCAGGATGAATTATTTCTGTTAATCAAAGGCCACATGACTATTCAACTGCGAGACCGGAAGATTGAATTATATCCGAATGAACTATTCATTGTTCCAAAAGGAACAGAGCACTGTCCGGTGTCGCATGGCGACTCGGAATTCCTGATCATGGGATTAAACATCACTTCCAATGCGGCCGGTGGCCGGCCGGAAAAATATGATACCGTATGAACTTTAACTTTGAAAAAGACATTGTACTGGAAAATGAGATACTGCTATTAAGACCAATATCCATGGCTGATATTGACACCCTCCTGCCGGTGGCGATGGCAGATAAAACGTTGTTACAATTTTCACCGAAACAAATTTATACACCAGCATTGCTGACGGAATATATAGAGATGGCTATTACCTTAAGGAAAGAGCATAGCCGGTATTCGTTCAGCATATTTAACAAAGCGGCTAACTGTTATATAGGAAGTACGGCCTTTATGAACGTGTCCAACACCGATGACCGGCTGGAGATCGGTGCTACCTGGATCGATAAAAAATTTCATGGTTCGGGTCTCAACCGTCAATGTAAGCAGTTGTTGTTGCAATATGTATTTGAAGATTTGGGTGCTCATCGCGTAGCATTCAGCACGGATGAAAGAAATATCCGGTCGAGAAAAGCGATAGAAAAAATAGGAGGAAAATTCGAAGGCATTCTGCGCGAGCATATGTTGATGTATGACGGGTATAGAAGAAACACCTGCTGCTATAGTATCTTAAAAAACGAATGGAAAAATTTACCATGATCCATATAATCGGTGCCGGAGCCATTGGCAAGGCGTTGGCCGTTTTCCTGAAAAATGCCGGGAAAGAGGTGATCTTGATAAGAGGAAGCGTTGATAATGAAACGGTACATACGGAAAACATACGGGTAGAATTGTCAGGCGGTGTTGTGCATGAAGCTGAAATTGGAATAGCGACATTAAGTGCATTCGACTCATTGCAAGGCATGGTTGTGCTGACGAACAAATCATATGGCAATGCAAACCTGGCGGTCGCTCTTCGCCCGAAAATCGGAACATCTCCTGTGGTGCTACTGCAAAACGGCTTGGGTGTGGAAAGGCCTTTTATCCATGCTGGCTTTGAGCAAATATATCGATGTGTATTGTTTGTCACCAGTCAATCGATTAGCGAGGATAAGATACGATTCAAGCCGGTGGCTGTTTGTCCGGTCGGTATAGAAAAAGGGAATTTGCCGACATTGGAAGGAATTGTAAGTGAATTGTCGGCACCGCAATTTGAATTTAAAATCGAAGAAAACATACAGCCGGTTATCTGGAAAAAGGCGATTGTGAACAGTGTGTTCAACTCGGTTTGTCCGTTGCTGGAGACGGACAATGGTATCTTTCACCGGAATGTTGCTGCACTGGAAATTGCGCGGGCGGTGATCGCGGAATGCGTTGCAGTTGCTGCTTTCAACGGTGTTATGCTTACCGCATTGGAAGTGGAAGAAAGTTTGTTGAAGATCAGCAAGCTCTCGGACGGGCAGTTGATCTCTACCTACCAGGATATTCTCGCCGGAAGACGGACAGAGATCGATACCCTGAACTTCGAGCTGGTGCGGGTGGCAGGAAATATCGATGTATCCAATACAAAGTTGTTGGGGGAAATGGTGAGACTGAAGGCGGAGGTGGCGACGGGGAGGTGATAAATAATTACTTGCATTGGCCCCTAAAGACTCTTAGGATGTTGTAGACTCCCTTTATTTTCGGGCCATTCGTAATTAGAGTTTCCGGCTTTTTAATAGTTAACCCCCGTAATTTTCTTTCAGCCTTCTCATCAAAAGCCTTACGCCCTGCTGTGTTTGTTGGTTGAAGGAATTTGTAAAAATAATGTAAGCAACTTTTTTTATTCTGTCTATATGGACAAGCGAATAGTAGGTTGCTGCTGTTCCGGAGTGAGTAGAAAGCTCATTTCCGTTTTCATAAATATTATACCAGCCAAGCGAGTAATTCTCAATTCCCTTATGAATAAAGGCATAGGTTTCAGCCTTTAAATAATTGTCCTGACCTTGAAGCCCTGATATATTGAGTTGAATAAATTTGATATAATCTTTCAGTTTTATATTCAGGTCTCCTGCCGGTTCTGTGTAATCCAAGTGGTAATCTGTGGAAGAAGGAACAGGTGTTAATTTACCATCTTCAAAAGAATGTCCCCAAGTGCCTTTTATTTTTTGATTTTCAGGCCAGGATAACTTTACGTTTAATTTCAAATCTTTGTTAAAAACTTTCTCAACCAGTTCTTCCCAACTTTTACGGCTTACTTTTTCTACCATTAAAGTTGCCAATGTATAGCCCGCATTTGAATAAACGAACGGGGTTTGGTCGTCAATTTTTACGGGTTCCAACGTTAACACAAACTGACCGAATTGTTTTCTTTTTTCAGGATTGGTTCCATTAAAATCGGGAATTTGAGGGTCGTTCTCTCCCTGAAAAGGTGGAATGAATGCTCTATGTGAAAGCAAATCCTGTAAGGTAATATTTGCATATTCAGGTCTGCTTTTTTCTTTCCATTCGGGGAATAAATCAAAAAATTTAGTCGTCCATTTAAGCTTTCCTTTTTCTACGTACTTGGCAATTATGAAAGCCGTCATCGCTTTGGTATTTGAGCCGATATGAAAACGATCATCTAAAGTTGCAGTGTCCGAAAGATTGATGGAATGCTTACCCAAAGCGGCAATTTCTAATGTAGATTGGGGATTAACTACAGCATAACTTATTTCGGGAATGTTATAAGTTTTGCGGATACTGTCGGCAAACTGAACCGTCTGCTGTCCAAAGCTTACTGTCGAAATTGTCAATAAAAATATTGTCGCTAACTTTTTCATATTTGAATCATTTAAAGTTAAACTGTTTTGTCAACTTTCAAATGAGTGAAAAACTGGGGAGCCTACAGTTAACAATGTTTGGCTATAAAGTAAAAATCGGTAAATACAGGTCAGCCTCTATTCTAAACGAATTTGCCCATTTAGGAATATACGACTGTACAGTATATTTTTTTGAATTTTATAAGGGACACCGCGCCTTGGAATAGGATCAGGGGAACTGTTGGACGTTAATTTGAGAGGATGCGGACGGTAGATAATTGATGAAATCTTTTAAAAGACTTTTTTCAAATGGAAGCGCTGGTCGTGCACATATACGGTGACAATGGGACCCATTAAGACAGCTATTGAACGGTATTGATGAGATCTTTCGCCGAAACCCGCGCTCATGGCAGATCGTGGGCGCCTTATTTACTAAAAAAGCGGAATTCTCTTCTCAGAAAATCCCGCCGAGCGGAGAGAGAGGGATTCGAACCCCCGGACCTGTTACAGTCAACGGTTTTCAAGACCGCCGCATTCGACCGCTCTGCCATCTCTCCGCGGCAAAAGTAAGTGTACGCAGATTAATGGCAAAATTCATGTTCTATTTTTTTACGATAATATTTTAATTCACAACCAGTTTGGCTTCCATTACCTGGTAACCCGCCGCTATTCCCTCCTCGCCTTCCACCATCCTCAACAACAACTCCGTAGCAGCCTTTCCCTGCTCGGCAGGAAACTGTTCCACCGATGCCAGCAGCCCCCTTTCCAGGTAGCGCATAAACGACAGGTGCGCATAACTTACAAAGCTGATGTCCTCGTTGATCGTCAGTCCCTGTTCGCGGCAGTAAGCCATTGCTTCCAGCGCTACATAGTCATTGAAGGTGATCACCGCCGTAGGCCGTACTTCGCGCGCCAGTAGTTGTTTCATCGCAATACGCGTGGCATGCGAGGCCAGTCCCGTATCGGTCAACACGATCTCCATGCCGGGATGCCGGCCTGCCGCCGCTTTGATGCCCTGCTCGCGTTCCGCCGCAGCGGCCAGCGTAGCCGGACCGTTGATGAACCCGATATGCGTATGCCCGCGTTGTGCCAGCAACTCTACCAGTTCCGATGAGGCTCTTGCCAGGTTGCAGCGTACACCGTGATACAGTTGCCCCGCAGGTACGCGGTCGAAGAAGACCACCGGCAATCCATATTGCTTCAGTTCATCAAACAAACCATAGTCACGCGTGTCTTTGGCTAACGATATTAATACACCATCTACACGGTTGCGGCGCATCGAGTCCAGTACTTCGCGCTCTTTGGCAGGGCGGTCGTGCGACTGCCCGATGAGCACGGTATAACCCTGCTGTTGCGCCTGTTCTTCCACTGCCTGGATGGCCATGCAAAAAAATTCTTCGCGGAGATTCGGCACTATCAGACCGATGGTGCGGGTGCGGCCTTGTTTGAAAGAAATGGCCGCCTGGTTGGGTTCATAGTTCAGTTGTGCCGCCAGTTCCTGTACGCGCTGGCGTGTTCGCAGTCCGATACCCGGGTGATCACGCAGGGCGCGCGATACAGTGGATACGGATACATTTAGTTGCCGCGCAATTTCCTTGATGGTTGCGGGCTTACGTGTATCAGTCATAGTGGTTAGCCTCCCTGCTTCAGGAGTTAATGGCCTCTGGCGACACCCATTGGTGTTTGCCTTCGGTCATATAGTGTTTGCTTTGTTCGATGGCATCCATCACTTTTTCCAGTATCACATCCGCCGGTTCGCTGTAAGTCAGTTCCAGCGGCGGTTTAAAGGTAACTGTTAGTTTGGTGCCACGCTTCAGCAGCTTGAGGCCGGTTTTGTTAAAGGCGCGCGAAAATCCCGAGATCACTACCGGTACTACTACGGGTTTGCTGTAACGGATGATGATAGCCGTGCCTTTACGTCCCGGTGCAAAGGGTGCAGTGGTTCCTTGCGGAAAGGTAACGATCCAGCTTTTTTCCAGAGCCCTTGTAATTTTACGGGTATCGGAAGGGTCGAGTCCTTTGCGCACTTCCTTGCTTTTTTCATTCCAGGTACGCTTGACCGTGATACCGCCGGCCAGCAAAAAGAAACGTGCGATCCAGTTGGAATGCATGGTTTCTGCTGCAGCGATATATCGTATGCGGGTGAAAGGATTTAATAAGTAATAAGGAACTGGGCCCAGGCTTTTTTTGCGCCCCCATTTGATGGCGGAGAAGATGGCGAAGAAGGTGATGACGTCGGCGAAGTAAGTCTGGTGGTTGCTGACGAATAGTACATTCTGCTTAGGCAGTTTGCGGACATGCTCTGCTCCTTCAATCCGCAATTTGTTGATGATAGACAGGCGGGGCCAGTAGAACAGGCCTACTACCAGGTGAACAAACTTCCGCACAAGGCTATAATTGACCAATCGCTCCCACATGCAAGCATATTTTGATTTGCAAATAGAACCCAATTTAAGAATAGAATGTGAAAATGTGCAAATATGTAAATGTGAAAATGTACGGAGTGGACCTGTGTTGAGTTGCCTTTTCACATTTACACACGGCCCCGGGCAACACCCGGGCACACTTGCACATTAAAAAGCCCCGCTGAAGCGGGGCTTTTTGGTATAAACAGGATTAGTGCTTATTCTGCTTTGGGTTCGTCAGCAGCGTTGGCAGCGGCGTCGTTATCCAGTTTTTTCTTCAGGTCGGCCAGCACGCCCAGGTCACCCAGGGTTGCTTTTTCTACCTTGTTCTGGATAGTCTTCACAGCTTTTTTGGTCTTGTCAGACTCAACCTTCGCTTCTTTCTTAGCAGCTTCACGCTCTTCGAACTGACCCTGCTCCCAGATGCGGCTGTGTGAAAGCACAATACGCTTCTCGTTGCGGTCGAATTCGATTACCATGAATTGCAGTGTCTCGTCGGCACCTACGCTCTTACCATCTTCCTTGTTCAGGTGACGGTTAGGCGCAAATCCTTCCAGACCGTAAGGCAGTTGAACAACGGCACCTTTATCGTCGCGGCGGATCACGGTTCCTTCATGGATGCTGCCGATGGCAAATGTATCCTGAAGGGTATTCCAGGGATCTTCCTCGAGTTGTTTGTGTCCGAGTTGGAGTTTGCGGTTCTCTTTGTCAATACCCAGGATCACTACGTCGATGTTTTCACCAACTTTCGTGTACTCACCGGGGTGGTTGAAACGCTTCAGCCAGCTGAGGTCAGAGATGTGGATCATACCACCAATGCCGGAAGCCAGTTCAACAAACACACCGTAGTTGGTGATGTTTTTCACCAGGCCGGTATGACGGCTGCCTTCAGCAAAGCGTGTTTCGATATCGTTCCAGGGATCAGGAGAAAGCTGCTTGATAGAGAGGCTCATCTTGCGGCTGTCTTTGTCCAGGGTAACGATTTTCGCTTCGTACTCGTCGCCGAGTTTGAAGAACTCTTTCGCATTGATTGGTGTGTTAGCCCAGGTGATTTCGCTAACGTGTACCAGACCTTCCACACCCGGGAGGATCTCCAGGAATGCACCGTAGTCTTCGATGTTCACTACGCGGCCTTTAACCACATTACCTTCTACCACGTTCTCAGGCAGCACATCCCATGGATGCGGAGTCAGTTGTTTCAGACCCAGGCTGATACGTTTTTTCTCGTCGTCGAAATCCAGTACCACCACATTGATCTTCTGGTCCATCTTCAGCACCTCGCTTGGGTGAGAGATACGGCCCCATGAAATGTCGGTGATATAGAGCAGACCGTCCAGGCCACCCAGGTCCATGAAGGCACCGAAATCGGTGATATTCTTCACAGTACCTTCCAGTACCTGTCCTTTCTCCAGTTTGCTCATGATCTCGGCGCGCTGAGCTTCGATATCGCTTTCGATCAGTGCCTTGTGCGATACTACAGCATTCTTGATGGTTTCGTTGATCTTAACCACTTTGAATTCCATAGTCTTGCCAACAAACTGATCGTAGTCAGTTACAGGCTTAACGTCGATCTGAGATCCGGGCAGGAAGGTTTCCATACCGAATACATCCACGATAAGACCACCTTTGGTTTTAGAGGTAACGATACCGGTAATAACTTCACCAGTTTTGTGTACTTCCACGATACGCTCCCATGCACGTGTGATACGGGCTTGTTTGCGGCTCAGGTTCAGGTGACCATCGCGGTCTTCTTTCTCTACGATCATTACTTCCACGTCATCACCTACTTTCAGACCGGGGATGTCACGGAATTCGTTGAGAGAGATCAGACCATCACTTTTGAAACCGATGTTCAGTACCACGTCGGTCTTGGTCAGACCTACCACGATACCTTTGATCAGTTCGCCGTCATTCAGTTGTATGAACGTGTTGTCATAAACATCGTCATACTTTTCTTTTTCTTCTTTGGTGTAAGAAGTGACGTTGCGTTTGTCTACGCTCCAGTCGAAATCGTCATGCGCTGTTTCTACAACAGGCGCAGCCACAGGTGCAGTTGTTGTCGCTGCAGAAGCGTCAGGTGCGGTTTCCACCTCACCAGCTGCGTTCTCCTGTGCATCAGCGTTTAAGTGTTTTTGAATCAATTGATGAAACATAAATTGTTCCCGAAGGGTTTTAAAATCGGGGGAGCAAAGATACGGAAAAAAGGCGTAAGGTGTAAGGCATAAGGCCCGAAGTTTCGGGCCGAAGCTTCGGCCCAAGGTTATAGGTTTTAAGTTATAGGTGATAGGTTATAGTTAGGATGTTTTATCTTTTTGATTTTCAATAGATTCTTGCCCCTGGTTCGTGTCTACACGAACCAGGGGCAAGGATTGACCATTCACTATTCACTATTCACCATTCACCATTGACGATTCACGATTGACAATTTGGGCCGCCTTCGGGATTCCACAAGGTTAGGCACCATTCGCAATCCCAGGACTCGGGGTAGGTTCGTGTATACACGAACCAGGGGCAAGGATTGACCATTCACTATTCACTATTCACTATTCACCATTCACTATTCACTATTCACCATTCACCATTGACGATTCACGATTGACAATTCACAAGTATTTTGAAATTTAAGTGTTTTCTGTGCATCGTATTGTTTTTCAAGCATTCAATCACTTATTTTCACCCAAAAGAACACATTTGCTTTACGCTGTACTCCGGGTTCATGTCCGGTTATGCTTGTGGATTTGCTGTCCGGAAATCAGGGTCAACCGCCCGGATCTGCTGCGTACGCCCGGGCCGGTACTCATTGCAGCAAATCACCCCAACTCCTTTCTCGACGCCGTTATCATCGACGTATTGTTTCAACGCCCCGTATGGTCGCTGGCACGTGGCGATGTTTTTAAGGGAAAAATGATCCGCCGCATTTTGCATGCCGTCAAAATTCTTCCTGTATACCGCCGATCGGAAGGCGTGGAAAATCTGCAGGAAAATTACCGCACGTTCGAAGATTGTATCCGCCTTTTCGAAAACAACGAACAGGTGCTTATTTTCAGCGAGGGGAAATGTATCAACGAATGGCATCTGCGCCCCTTGCTCAAAGGCACTGCGCGGCTAGCCTTCCAGGCCTGGGATCGCGGCATCCCTTTGACCGTATTACCCACCGGCATCAATTATGATTCATTCCGGTCCTTTGGCAAAATCGTGGAGATCGGACTCGGCGATCCTATTCAACCCCTGCCCGCTTCAGCGGAAATAAGCGACGGAAAACGCATGCAGGATTTTAACCGGCAGTTGCAACAACAACTCACCCTGCATGTAAAAGAAATTGCACCGGGAGATAAAGAAAAAGCAAAACGTTTATTTAAACGACCGCTCTCTGTTATACAACGTATCGCATTAGTCATACCTGCCGCATTGGGATGCTTGCTGCATTTACCCATTTTTCTGCTCTGCCATTTCCTTACCAACAAGTATTTCTCCAATAACGATCACTACGATTCCATTCAGCTAAGCCTTATTATTCTTGGCTATCCTGTTTACTTATTGATCGTTTTATTACTGGCGCTGTTTTTGACTCCCTGGCCCTGGTTTTTATGCATCATCCTGATGCCCTTGCTGGCACGTGCTGCAGTTATTTTTTATAAAAAAACAGGATAGCCCATCCACATTATTGGCCGCTGATCAATGCGGCAATCTTTCACGCAACAGCCCATATACCCAGGTGCCGGCCACCGCACTCAGCAAGGTGATCACAACAACCGTCACACCTGTTCCGATTTGTGCGAATAGCGGTCCAGGACAGGCTCCTGCCAAAGCCCAGCCCAAACCGAAAATCAGACCACCATAAATCTGACCTTTGTTGAATTTTTTCGACGCAAGCCTGATGGGCTCCCCATAAATGGTTTTGACGTTGAATTTTTTAATCAGGAAAACGGAAATCATCGCCGTAAAGATAGCAGTGCCAATAATGCCATACATGTGGAATGATTGAAAGCGAAACATTTCCTGTATGCGAAACCAGCTTATCACTTCCGATTTTATGAACACGATTCCGAACAGCATGCCCACAACCATATATTTGAGTGTATAATACCATTTGTGTTGCAACCGGCTTTCATTTATACATATAGCATCTAACCCACGGCTCTGCACGTCATTGAGCGTTTCTGTATTGTTCAGCATTTGTTGTGTGAATTATAGTGAAAGTATAAGTGGAAGAAAAAAATTGGCCATTATGAAACCACCAATCATAAAACAAATAGTGGCAATTAGCGAGGGTAATTGCAAATTGGACAAGCCTAAAATCGCATGTCCGCTGGTACAGCCTCCTGCGTAGCGCGCACCGAAGCCCACCAGGAAACCTCCGGCTACTATGACCATAAAACCTCTGAGCGTAAACAATGACGACCAGCTTATAAGATCTTCGGGAACCAGGTTGTTATAGTTGGTAATACCATACCCGGCCAGCTCCTGTGCAAGCGCCGGATTGACCCGGACAGGCTCAGGGTTTGATAAAAAATTCAGCGTTACTATACCACCGACCAATATCCCGGCTACAAAAATGAGATTCCACACTTCTTTTCTCCAGTCATACCGGAAGAACGGAATATTGGCAGGTATACAGGATGCACAGATATGTCTCAGTGACGAACTGATACCAAAAGATTTGTTGCCGATAAGTAAGAGTATGGGGACAACAAGCCCTACCAACGGACCGGCTACGTACCAGGGCCAGGGCTGTTTCAAAAATTCCAGCATTATGTGCTATTTGTTTTCGTTAATCAATCGTTCCAGTTCATTGGCGGGAACAACACCGGATTTTCTCCAGCGTATTTGTCCCTTTTTAAATAGTATGATCGTTGGCACTCCGCTTATGGAATAAGCACCGGCTGCCTGCGGACTTTTGTCTACATCAATTTTAATGATATGGGCATCGTCGCCTACACGTTGTTTGAGTTCTTTCAGAATGGGCGACATCATTTTGCAGGGGCCGCACCATTCGGCAAAAAAATCTACCAGAACAGGCTTGTCGTTATTGATTATTTCCTGAAATGTCATGTGGTTATTTTTGAAAATGTCAAATGATACTTTACCGTGAATAGAAGCTTGTGAATAATGCATCACTTTTGCCGGCTTACCAGGCGATGTACATTTTGCCAGGTACCGCCATTGATTACATGACGAAAGCCACTCTTTTCCAAAAGGATTTTTGCCCGGCTGCTGCGGTTGCCACTCCTGCAAAAGACTACAATCTGCTTTTTGTTTTTGAATCTGGATAACTCCGCCGGTATTTCATCCAGCGGAATATTAACTGCGCCTTTTACACTTCCCTGCGCAAATTCCGAAGCGGTACGCACATCCACCAGTAAGGCGTCCGGGCTTAGAGCAGCGTCAAGCTGCTTGTTATCTGTGTGGCCAAATAAGGCTGAGAAAAGTCCCATCGTTTTATATTTTTTCGGGTGAAGTCTGCATAGGTGAAATGGTGCGGCCTTTTGCATCTAACCATTCTTTCATTCCGCCGGCAAAATTCTTTACGTTTTCAAAACCATTTTTAGCCAATATCGAATAGGCAACTGCGGAGCGTTCCCCTGATTGACAATGAATGATTACCTGTTTGTTTTTACTGATTTTATCGAGGTTGTCTTCCAGGGTTCCGACATAAACATTCTCCGCCCCTTCAATGTGGCCTGCTTCATATTCTGCCGCACCGCGAACATCGATTATTTGTACATTTTCCCGTTCTCGAGCAATTTTGAATTGTTCCAGTGAAATAACTGCTGCTGTTTCCAGTTCAATGCCCAGCCTACTGATGTCCTGAATGTAACCGTACATATTATCCAACCCAATCCGCATAAGCTTACGGGTCAGGTCTTCTATCTGACCGGCGTCTGCTATCAGCATAAACTGTTCCTCGTAATTCAACAACCAACCGCACCAGGTAGCGAAAGAATTAGTCCCCTGGATATTAAGGCTGCCCGGAATAAAGCCGCGGGCAAATTCGGCGTTATTGCGGGTATCGATTACACGAATGCCCTTTTCATAAGCAGCCATAAATTGCTCCCTGGATAGCTCAGGATGTTTGGGCACTTCTACCAGTAGCGGACGATCCGTTTTATTCAGGCGCTTCATCATGGCAAAGTAGTGGGGCGGCTCCGGTTGATCGGCTAACAGGTAGCTGGCAAATCCTTTTTCATCGTTGTTGTACTGAAATGCCCAGTTGCGGATTCTTTCGTAGCCCACCGTGGAGTTGGCCACTGCTCCCAGCGCTTTTCCGCAGGCTGATCCGGCCCCATGTCCCGGCCATACCTGAACATAATCGGGAAGTGAAGCAAATTTCTGCAGTGAGGCAAATAGCTGCCGGACCCCGGTTTCTTTTGTTCCGGCAAGCCCTGCGGCTTTTTCCAGCAGATCCGGCCTGCCTATATCGCCCACAAATACAAAGTCGCCGGTGAATACCATAACCGGCTTATCGGTTGCCGCATGGTCGGTTAACAAAAAGCTGATACTCTCGGGCGTGTGCCCCGGCGTGTGCATTACCTCCAATGTGAGGTTGCCGATAGTGATAATACTGCCTTCCTGCAACGGTTGATGGGGAAACAGGTACTGCCAGTCTGGTCCTCCCAGATCAGAGAGATACAGTTCAGCGCCGGTGACGGCCGCCAGTTCCCGCGAACCACAGAGGAAGTCTGCATGAATATGGGTTTCCGTTACATGAGTAATACGGAGTTTATTCTGCCTGGCTATATCAAGGTAAATATCAATATCCCGCCGGGGATCGATTACAATTGCTTCGCCTGTCGCCTGGCAGCCTACAACGTAACTGCCTTGTGCCAGTGTCTTATCATAAACATGTTGAAAAAACATAGAACTTACTTTTAGTTATTTGATGGTTGTCTTATTATGCAAATCTCCGATCCTTATTTTTATCCTACGGTTACTTTAGTTACAAAAGCACTTCCCGGATAATAATATAGATTCCGGTTATCAGCACAAACCATCCAAATGCGGGTTTCAGTTTTTTACCGTCTGTTCCGGCAGCTATATAACTGCCCGCCAGGATACCGGTAATAGCTAAACCTGTGATGGTGAGTACAAGCGGCCACTGAAAAATGGTCTGTGAAAGGGAGGAAAAAAAGCCGGTGAGTGAGTTGACAGCAATGATCACCAGCGAAGTTCCGATAGCCGTTTTCATGGGAAGCTTCAGGGAATTTACCAACACCGGGATGATCAGAAAGCCGCCGCCTGCCCCTATCAGTCCTGTAAGTATGCCGGTTACCAGTCCACGTAACAGTATCGTCACATAATTGAATGGTGTGTCTGCGCTCTTTTTTCCGGTTGCTTCTTTTTCTTTTCTGATCATGCTCAGCGAAGCCAGTGTCATCAGCAGCGCGAAGAGCAGCAATAACGCTATGTCTTTGGTCAGTACAAATTTTTCCCAACGAAAGATTTCAGCAGGAATAAGGGGAAGAATAAATGTACGTGCCAGGAACACGGCCGCCACTGAAGGAATGCCAAAAATAAAGACGGTTTTACGGTCTACCTGCCTTTTATTAAGATAAGAAACGGAACCTGCAATGCTGCTGACACCTACAATAAAAAGGGAATAAGCGGTGGCGGCAACCGCATCAACATGAAACAGGTAAACCAAAACCGGAACGGTAAGAATGCTTCCCCCGCCGCCGATCAGCCCGAGCGATATGCCAATAAAAAGGGAAGCTATATAACCCGCTATGTCCATAAGTTTCGAATTGCAAGGCAAAGCTCTGTCAATTCAAAAGTCTGGATGGTTACTTTGGTTACACAAGGGTAATTTTATTACGTGCCAATTGAACGGTGCCGTTATCTTCCAATTGTTTGAGCAGGCGGGATACCACAACGCGCGCGGTCCCCAGTTCGTTGGCCAGTTGCTCGTGTGTAACCGTTATGACGTTGGATCCTGTAAGAGCTGCTTTTTTGTTCAGCAAAGTCAGCAGTCGCTCATCCACTTTCTTAAAAGCAATGGCATTGATAATTTCCAACAGTTCCTCGAAGCGTTTGTGGTACAACCGGAAAATGTAATCCAGCCATTCGGGATATTCTTTGATGAATAAAGACACTTTTTCGAGCGGGAGAAACAGTATTTCTGCATCCTCCTCTACTTCTGCCTTTACCTTGCTGGTCTCATTGTGCAATCCGCCTAAAAAAGACATGATGCAACTTTCGCCCGCTTTAATATAGTATAACAGTATCTCTCTTCCGTCCTCTTCTGTCCTCATTACTTTGAGTACACCTTTCATGACAATCGGAATGGAACGTATACTCGCGTTCTCATTTAAAATAACAGTTCCCGCTTTGTATTTTTTCTGAATGCTGTATTGATGGAGCTTCTCTGCCAGTACTGGCGACGATCCAAACGCGGCTATTTGTTTTAACTCTTCCATCGCAGCATGACTTTCAGCAAAGTTAGTTATTTCACCGGTGAAGTACTGCGACAGCCATACGGGTATAATCAGCCGGCACTGACCACCACGGCCGTTCCACCTCCTTCATTTTCTTTCCAGTGTATTTGCCATCCCACTTCATGAGCCCTTGCCCGCATGTTGTACAACCCGTTGCCGGCTCCTTGTTTTTCCGCATCGGCCGGCAATCCTTTTCCATTGTCTTTGACCATTACCTGCCAGCGTTCTCCTCCCTGGAAGAGTATCAGCACTTCATCCGCCCCACTATGCCGGAACGCATTGTTGATGGCCTCCTGTAAGATCCTGTAAAGATGAAAAGCCTGCGACGGAGGTAACGAATGATCCTTGTCCAGTTCGTCCACCACACCGGCATGAATATGCGGATAACTGGGTTGTATGCGTTGCAGAAAAACTTTGATCCGGTCGCTGATGGCCGTTAAGGTCAGGGCTTCTCTTTTCAATACCCAAATGGTATCCGTCAGTTCCGATACAATCGACAATGAATTATTGCGCAGCTCCTGCACCGATCGTTCCGCTGCCACCACAGGCGCCATCATCTGCAACTGACTTACATTCGACACCATTGAGGCGGCATAGGCTCCGAGGTTATCGTGCAGGTCCGCGGCTATGCGTTTGCGTTCCTGTTCTTCCGCCTCTTTCACAGCCTGCGCCGATAGTATTTTTTCTTCTTCGTGTATCATGCGCATCCTTAATTGCTGGCGCTTACGGTAACTGATGAATAAGATGACCGCGATGACCGCCGCGGCAAGCAGGATGCCTGCTATACCATACAACTGCTGATTTTTGCGCGTGATATCGAGCTGCTGCTGTATGATGGTGTTTTCTTTTTTCTGTACCTCATATTGCGTTTGCAGTTCCGCAATAGCCCTTGCAGAGTTCTCCCGATACATCGTGTCTTTGAAGGAAGAGAGTTGCTGTACGGTCTGCGCGTATTTTGCATTATCGCCCGCTTTGCGATAACATTCCGCCAGGGTATTATACACCAATACGATCGCAGCGCTCATTTTACGTTCGCGTGCAATTTGCAATGCCTCCATGCATAATACCACCCCTTGCTGCGGCTTGCCGGTGGCGCTGTAGAAAGAAGCGAGCACCGTCATGTCCGACACGGTATACAACGGATCACCGATCTGCTTCCGCAGTTGCAACCCGGCCTGTAAGAATTGTTCTGCTTCCTCTACGCGGTTGACATAACTCAACATCAGCCCTTTCACGTTCATGCTTGCGCAACGTACATAAAGACTTTGTATCCGCTCCCCTATTTCAATGGAACGGGTGGTATAGTAAAGACATGAGTCGGCATATAACTGCTGATGATCCGCTTCGTACAGGTGTAAAAAACAAATGCCCGCATTGGAGTTCAGCAATCCTTCCACCTGGAGCGTAGTAATGGAATAGTTATGTTTGTTGTATTCACGGGCCATTGCAAGTGCGGGGTGAATCACCTTCAGCGTTTCATTGAAATGTCCCATCATCGACGGACCGGTAGACATATTGAGTTGAAGGTTCAGCAACATGGTCGTATCGCGGTCTTTCTCCAGCAATGGCAACAAGCCATAATAAAGCTGCATCGCTTCTTTGATCTTATTGCTGCGGGTAAGCCGGTTGGCATCGAGCATGATGAAACGTGCATAGGGTTCTTTGTAATCATCTTTATACGCAAGTGTCTTCATCTCCTTTTGGATAAGACTATCGAGTCGCCCGTCGATGATGCCGCTGCGGGCCATACTGTAACCCGTATAGTAACGCATCAGCGAAGCACGCGGTTTGTCTTTCAATTGTATGGCAAGCTGGTATCCTTTTTCGGCGTAATACGCCAGGGTATCATTCGAAAGCGATGCATTGTCCAGCAACAGGCGGTAAATCGATGCTAATTGTTGCGAAGAAGATTGCTCTGCGGCAATCACTTTTTTCAGGCTGTCGATGCGTGGCGTTTGCGCCTGCAGCAGGCAGGTAAGTACCAGGAAAACGATACACAGGAAGGTCTTGGTTGGCATGGTGGAAAGAGATTGGGCTTCTTAAAAGTACGCCAATTGCTTCCACTCTGCCGCATATTTATTTATGCACTACTACAAATTAAGTAGGGGAAATAAATGCGTCAGGACAGGTCGGTATCCGCTGCGATGGAATTGGCCGCAATCCAGCCGCTTGTCCACGCATGCTGAAAATTGAAGCCGCCGGTAATGCCGTCCACATCCATGATCTCTCCTGCAAAAAACAACTTCGGCAACTTGCGGCTCATCATGGTTTGCGGATCGATTTCGCTGAGTTTGATGCCACCGGCGGTTACGAATTCTTCTTTGAATGTTGTTTTGCCGGTAACAGTAAATTCACTGTTCACGAGTTCTTTGATCAGCTTGTTCTGCGCTTTGGCGGAAAGATCCGCCCAGCGTGTATCCGGAGCTATTTCGCATTGCTGCAACATGAATTCCCATAAACGTTGCGGCAACTGCCAGGGATTTTTGCTGACGAGTTTTTGCGCAGCGCGTTCATGTCTGTATTGCTGAAATTCTTCTCTGAGTAGATGCTCCTGTTTATCACCGAGCCAGTTGACCTGGCAGGTAAAATGATAGTTCATTTTTTGCAGATCGCGGGCACCCCAGGCGCTTGTTCTTAATACGGCTGGTCCGCTGAATCCCCAATGCGTGATCAGTACGGGGCCCGTTTGTTCGAGTTTGGTACCGCTGATGCGCACACGTGCTTCCGGCACACTCACACCCATTAAAGCCGTGATGGGATGATTCGGAACATTAAACGTAAACAGGGAAGGAACCGGCTCTTCGATCGTATGACCAATGGCACGTAGCCAGTCAAACATCGACGACTTGGGATAACCGCCGCAGGCGATACATACATAATCTGCCGTCAGCGATGCGTTTTTATCTGTACGAAGAATGAATTGCCCGGTCTCCGTTGTTGTCAGTTCTTCCACCGTCGTTTGCATGCGGATGTCGATGTTGTAACGGCTTGCTTCGCGAAGCAGGCATTCCACAATCGTCTGTGAATTATCGGTAACGGGAAACATGCGGCCGTCGCTTTCTGTCTTGAGTTGTACATCGCGTTCGGCGAACCATTCAATGGTGTTTTCGGTAAAAAAACGATGGAATGCTTTTCTCACGAAATGTGTTCCGCGCGGGTATCGCGCACTGAGTTCACGTATATCGAAGCAGGCATGTGTTACGTTGCAGCGTCCGCCACCGCTGACACGCACTTTGGACAACAGCTTGTTTGTTTTCTCGAGGAGAATAACTTTCAGCTCAGGGCGAAGCCTTGCCGCGTTGATGGCACAGAAGAAGCCGGCAGCACCGCCGCCAACCACTACCAGTGTTTTGTTCACCGGAACGGTCATGTGCTGTTATTGTTGCGTACCGGCAGCTACGGCCGTATTGGCGAAGTAGAGATAAGGATTCTTTTCTTCCGCAGCTTCGATCGGTGCATAATTGGAAAGGATATCAGCTTTGCCTTTGCGCACGCACACGTCGTGTTCGAAATGAACGGAAGGTTTGCCGTCGAGTGTGCGGACGGTCCAGCCATCGGCTTCGGTGTACACATCTTTTTTGCCCATGTTGATCATGGGTTCGATGGCGATGACGATTCCTTCGCGCAGTTTGGCGCCGGAGCCGCGTTTGCCGTAGTTGGGCACCTGCGGATCTTCGTGCAGGCTGCGGCCGAGACCGTGGCCCACCAGTTCGCGCACTACGCCGTAGCCGTGTTTACGTTCGGTATGTTCCTGGATGGCAAAACCAATGTCGCCGGTGCGGTTGCCCGCTACGGCCTTTTCGATGCCTTTATAAAGCGATTCTTTGGTGATGCGGATCAGGCTGAGTACTTCGCGTGCAGGCTCGCCAATGGCAAAGGTGTAGGCGTGGTCGCCATGCCATCCGTCGAGGATAACGCCAATGTCGATGGTAACGATATCATTTTCCCGCAATTCGCGGGTATTGGGAAAGCCGTGTACAACAACGTCGTTGACGGAGATACAGGAATTAAAGGGATAGCCATGGTAGTTGAGGAAAGAAGGGATGGCTTTATGATCATGGATGTACTCACCGATCTTTTTGTCAATGCTCAGGGTGTTGACGCCGGGCCTGAGTTCGGCCGCGATCGTTGCCAGCGTCTGGCTTACGAGCAGTGCGCTCTTGCGCATGAGTTCTACCTGGTCATTTGTCTTTACAATAATCATGGTGCAAAGGTACGATATGGGAATGTGAAAATGTGTAGATGTGAAAATGTGAAGATGCGCTGTGCCTCCAGCGTAGCGGTTGCCTCATTTTCGCACGGCCCCTGAGCAGCGCGAAGGGCACATTTTCACATTTACACATAAAAATTAACCCCGGCATGCCGGGGTTAATTTTTAATTATCTCGCTTACAACTTAATACTGAACAGCAGAAGTTGTCTGACGTCCCTGGATACGACCGCTCTTCATGAGGCCGTCGTACTGGCGCATCAGCAACTGTGTTTCGATCTGCTGGAGCGTATCGAGGATTACACCAACCATGATCAGCAGGGATGTGCCGCCGAAGAAGTTGGAGAATGCCTGTGTCATACCGAAGGTAAGCTGGATGATACCGGGAAGGATACCAACCAGGGCCAGCAGGATGGCACCGGGCAATGTGATACGGTCCATGATGGTACCGATATAATCTGCAGTAGGCTGACCGGGTTTAACGCCGGGGATGAACCCGTTGTTTTGCTTCAGGTTATCTGCAATTTGCTTCGGGTTGAAGATAAGCGCAGTGTACAGGAAGGTAAAACCGATTACTACTACAGAGTAGATGATCATGTACCAGATGTTGGTATGATCGGTAAAGATTGCGGAAATCGAGTTTTGTTTGCCTAGTGTGAACAACGTAGGGAGGAACATGATCGCCTGGGCGAAGATGATCGGCATTACGTTGGCACTGTTCACTTTCAGTGGCAGGAACTGGCGTGCGCCGCTGAACTGGCGGTTGCCGACGATCTGCTTGGCATAGTTGACGGGTACTTTGCGTACACCTTGTACCAGCATGATACATCCTACGATGATAGCGATCAGTACGGCAATTTCCACGATGAAGATCAGGATGTCGCCGGCACGCAGTGAGCGTGTGGTCAATTCCTGTGTAAAGGCTTGTGGCAGGCGGGCCAGGATACCGACCATGATGATCAGTGAAGTACCGTTGCCGAGACCTTTATCGGTGATCTTTTCACCCATCCACATCACGAGCAGTGTACCTGCAGTGAGGATGAATACGGTGGTGTAAGGAAAATAGCCGGAGAAGGCTGCGATTTTGGCTTGAGCTGCAGTCTGGTTGAGGTAACCGATATAGGCGATCGCCTGTACTACGGTTACGGCAACAGTGAGGTAGCGGGTGTATTGGTTGATCTTCTTACGACCGCTGTCACCGTCCTTCTGCATTTTCTGGAATTTGGGAACCAGTACGGTCATCAACTGCATAAAGATAGAGGCAGAGATGTACGGCATGATGCCCAGGGCAAAGATAGAAGACATGTTGAACGCTCCACCTGCGAAGGTGTTGATGAGGTCAAGCATGCCGTTGCTGGCTTCGCTGTTTTTGTTGATCGCTTCCAGTTTAACCGGGTCGATACCTGGCAAAACGATGTGCGAACCGATACGGTAAACAACGACCAGCAGAAGCGTGAAGACGATTTTGCTTCTCAGCTCCTCGATGCTCCAGATATTCTTAAGTGTCTGAATTAATTTTTTCACGGAAGTTATAACTGTTTAAAGGCCCTGAAACATAAAAGACGCATTTGGTAATGCGTCGCGCAAAATAAGAAAAATTACTTAACGATCTCTACAGTTCCTCCTGCAGCTTCGATGGCAGCTTTTGCCTTTTCACTTACCGCGTTCACTTTGAAAGTGAATTTCTCTTTCAATTCACCGTTACCGAGAACTTTGATACGGTCGGTCTGGCTGATCAGTCCGTTGATGTAAAGATTCTCCAGGGAGAACTCGGTGATACCGTACTTCTCTGCCAGTTGTTCGATCTGACCGAGGTTGAGTACTTTGTATTCTACGCGGTTGATATTGTTGAACCCTCTTTTTGGAACACGGCGCTGGATAGGCATCTGACCACCTTCGTGAGCCATCTTGCGTTTGTAGCCGGCGCGGCTTTGTCCACCTTTGGTACCTTTTGTGGAAGTACCACCATGTCCTGAACCGTCACCACGGCCGATACGTTTTACTTTGTGTGTTGCGCCTTTTGCGGGTCTTAATTCGTGCAGTTTCATTTGTTTAATTTTTACTCGACGGGGTTTATTCCCCTCGCTTGTTTATGAATGTGAAAAAGTGAAAACCTGGTTGATTAAATCGCCGCGAAGTTACGGGATTCATCACCACATTTTCACATTTTCTGTTTTTTCAATCAATTAGGCTTCTTCCACCTTTACCATGTGCTCTACTTTGCGCACCATGCCGAGGATCTGTGGGGTAGCTTCTACCTCTTTGGAAGAGTTGGTTTTATTGAGTCCGAGGGCACGCAGGGTAGCCTTTTGGCGTTCCGGGCGGTCGATCGGGCTTTTAACGAGCGTTATCTTGATCTTTTTCATTGTTAAAAGAGTTGAGGGAAAGGGTCAGACCTTTCACCGGATTATCCATTAAATACTTTCTTCAGGCCCACTGTACGAGTCTTCGCTACGTTGATGGGTTCGCGGAGCATAGCCAGTGCCTTGAAGGTAGCTTTTACCACGTTGTGAGGGTTTGCAGAGCCAAGTGATTTGGCCAGTACGTCGGTCACACCTGCGCTTTCCAGCACGGCGCGCATAGAGCCTCCGGCGATTACACCGGTACCATGAGCGGCAGGCTTGATCAGCACTTTTGCAGCGCCTTCTTTAGCCCACTGATCGTGAGGAATGGTGCCTTTCATAACCGGAACCTTGATCAGGTTTTTCTTGGCATCTTCGATCCCTTTGGTAATAGCTTCCTGTACCTCCTTTGCTTTACCCAGACCATGTCCTACAACCCCGTTTTCATTACCTACCACAACCAGTGCAGAGAAACTGAAAGCACGGCCGCCTTTGGTAGTCTTTACAACACGATTGATAGCAACAACTTTGTCTTTCAGTTCAAGGTCGCCTGCTTTTACTCTGTTTAAATTAACTTTTGACATACTCTTTGTTTGGTATTTTGTCCGAAGCTTTACTTCGTAGGGTCCGGGAGCGGCTTGCGCCGCTACCCTTTCCGTTATATCTTAAATTACGTTAGTACCTGTTTGGATTGGTTTGATTAAAACTGCAGGCCACCTTCGCGAGCACCTTCGGCCAGTGATTTAACACGGCCATGATACAGGTAACCGCCACGGTCAAACACTACGTCTTTGATACCGAGTTCAGCGGCTTTACGAGCCAGGGCTGCACCTACGAGCTTGCTTTTATCAGACTTGTTACCGGACTGAGCCTGTACGTCTTTGTCTTTTGAAGAAGCGGAGGCCAGTGTCTGACTGTTGTCGTCGTCGATCAACTGAGCGTAGATATCGGAATTGCTTCTGAATACGGACAGACGGGGCTTCTGGGCTGTACCCGCGATTTTCTTGCGGATGTTGAAGCGGATCTTCTGCCGTCTTACTGCTTTTACGTTTGACATCTTTGTTGTATTTAGAATCCTGATGCTGCCAGGATTTATATAATTTGAAAATTTGAGGATTTGAAGATTTGATAATGAGCTTTTTCAATTAGCCCGGTTTCAAATTTTCACATTATTACTTGCCGGCTGCTTTACCTGCTTTCTTACGAACCACTTCACCCACATAGCGAACACCTTTGCCTTTGTATGGCTCTGGCTTGCGGAGGCTGCGGAGTTTGGCAGCGACCTGGCCGATGAGTTGTTTGTCGGTACCTTGCAGGGTGATGATCGGGTTCTGACCTTTTTCCTGTTGGGTAGCTACAGTCAGTTCTTTAGGAACTTCGAAGATGATGTTGTGAGAATAACCGAGTGCCAGGTCAAGTGTATTACCGCTGTTGGCAGCTTTGAAACCTACACCGATCAGTTCGAGTTTGCGTTCGAAACCATCGGTAACACCTTTTACGAGGTTAGCCAGCAGTGCGCGGTACAGACCGTGCATAGCACGGTGACGGATCTGGTCAGTGGGGCGGGTCAGCACGATCTCATTTTCTTTCACTTCCACTGTGATATCGCGGTCAATGCTTTCTTTCAGTTCGCCTTTGGGGCCTTTCACCGTGATCACGTTGTCTTTACCTACGGTTACAGTAACACCGGCAGGAATGATCACTGGTTGTTTACCTATACGAGACATAATTAAAAAGTTTGTCGTTTGTATTGTTGTTTAAAAATCTGCCGACCGGTCAGCCTGTACAGGTGAGGGCTTAATGTATCGGCAAACAATGCTTTGCTTAGTAGATGTAGCAGAGTACTTCACCACCTACATTCTGAGCTTTCGCTTCTTTGTCCGTCATTACACCTTTAGAGGTAGAAATGATGGCTACGCCCAATCCGTTTTTCACGCGGCGGAATTCAGAAGGAGAAGCATACTGACGCAGACCGGGGCGGCTTACGCGTTCCAGGCTCTGGATAGCAGGCTGCTTGCTTGCGAGGTCGTACTTCAGGGCGATCTTGATTACGCCTTGTTTGTTGTCGTCCTCGAATTTGTACTTCAGAATATAGCCCTGATTGTAGAGGATCTCTGTCATACGCTTCTTCAGGTTTGAAGCCGGAATATCTACGACACGGTGTCCTGCCATCTGCGCATTACGGATTCTTGTCAGGAAATCTGCTATAGGATCTGTTACCATTTTCTATTAGAATTAATTCAATTTGATAATTTGATACGTTGAAGACGGTGAGTCGGTTAATGTTGGCTCACTTTCAAATCTTCAAATTTGATTTACCAGCTTGCTTTTTTCAGGCCGGGGATTTTTCCGTTCAGCGCCATGTCGCGCAGAGCCACACGGGAAATACCGAAGTAGCGAACGTAACCTTTGGGGCGGCCGGTGAGCTGGCAACGGTTCTTCAGACGTACTGGAGAAGAGTTCTTTGGAAGCTCGTCCAGTGCAGCCCAGTTGCCGGCTTTCTTCAGTTCTTCCCTTTTCGCCGCATATTGTTCAACCATACGTTCTCTTTTATGCTGGCGGGCTGTTACTGATTTTTTTGCCATGTTGTAAAGTTTCTGTTTTTAAAAAGCTTCAATGATTTATTGAAAGGCCTGGGCTATTAAGCCTGGGCTTCTGTGTTTCTCTTGATGTTTTTGAACGGCATTCCCAATTCTTTCAGCAGTTCGTAAGCCTCTTCGTCTGTGTTGGCGGTGGTTACGAAAGTGATATCCAGACCGGTGATCTTGTTCACCTTATCGATGTCGATTTCGGGGAAGATGATCTGCTCGGTTACACCCAGGGTGTAGTTTCCACGGCCGTCGAAAGCTTTCTCGTTGATGCCTTTGAAGTCGCGTACGCGGGGCAGGGCAACTGCGATCAGACGATCCAGGAATTCATACATCTTATCGCCACGCAGTGTTACGCGCGCGCCGATCGGCATGTTCTTCCGGAGTTTGAAGTTGGAGATATCCTTTTTGGAGTTGGTTGCTACCGCTTTTTGACCGGTAATGGTGGTCAGTTCGTCAACAGCGATGTCAACTAACTTCTTGTCGCTTACCGCGCCGTTTACGCCACGGTTCAGGCAGATCTTCTCCAGGCGGGGAGCTTGCATTACGGAATCGTAGGCAAACTTCTTCACCAGGGCCGGAGCCACTTCATTCTTGTATTTATCGGCCAGTCGCGGAGTATATGCTTTCGTACTCATTATTTAAATCTTTTAAAAGTGCTTAGAGATTATATTTTTTCTCCTGATTTCTTTGAAATGCGAGCCACTTTTCCTTCTTCGCGTACGCGTTTTACCTTGGTAGGTGCTTTGGCTTTCGCATCCCACAACATCACATTGCTGATCTGGATGGGCATTTCCTTTTTGATGATACCACCCTGTGTGTTCTGTGCAGAGGGTTTGGTGTGTTTAGAAACAACGTTAACGCCTTCTACAATCACCTTGCCTTCGGTGAGGAGAACTTCCTTCACCACCCGGGGTTTGTACTCCGGTTTGCCGTTATTATCTTTCTGGGGTTTAGCATCGCCGGCAATAACAATTACCAGGTCTCCCTTCTTGATGTTGTACTTCGGTTTGAATCTTGTGCTCATTTTTTTATGCTTTATGCGAAACGCTTTGACGCAGTACGCAATGTTATGATTAGTCGGGTCGCAGGATCTTACAATACTTCCGGCGCCAGGGAAACGATCTTCATGTAACCCTTGTCACGCAGTTCACGTGCAACAGGGCCGAAGATACGTGTACCGCGAGGCTCATCAGCCTGGTTGAGCAGTACAACGGCGTTGTCGTCGAAGCGGATGTAAGAACCGTCTTTACGGCGCAGTTTGTTGGTGGTGCGCACGATTACGGCTTTGGCTACGGTACCTTTTTTGATACCACCTGCAGGCAGGGCGTCCTTCACCGTAACGACTATTTTGTCGCCGATCTTGGCATAACGCTGACCGCTGTTACCCAATACGCGGATGCACAGAACTTCTTTTGCTCCGCTATTGTCGGCTACGTTCAATCGGCTTTCTTGCTGTATCATCTTATTTAAGCTTTAAGCTCCTTCTGCCATGCAGAGTGAGCAGTTTAAACTGTTATTTATCATGCAGGCACGGCTGACCTTCCCGGTAAATTCCGCACCCTTTCGGATTACTTCACTTTCTCTACCACCTCAACCAGTCTCCAGCGTTTTGTTTTGCTGAGCGGGCGGGTTTCCATGATTTTCACCACATCACCGATGCTGCACTCGTTCTTTTCGTCGTGTGCATGGAACTTGGTGGTCTTCTTCAGGAATTTACCGTAGATAGGGTGTTTTACTTTTCTTTCCACCGCAACGGTGATGGTTTTGGTCATCTTGTTGCTGGTGACCACCCCTATCCTTGTTTTTCTTAAATTTCTTTCAGCCATTTTATTGAGCTTTTAGCTTGATATTTAATTATCGGGAGACCGGTTTAGGCTTCCACCTTTCTTTTATTGAGTTCGGTCTGTACTCTGGCGATATCTCTGCGGAGACCACGGATAGTCATCGGGTTTTCCAGCGGAGAAATTGCGTGGGCAAACTCTACCTTCTTCAGGCGTTGCTTGTCCTCTTCGAGACGGGCTTTCAGGTCGCTGTCGCTCAAACCCTGGAGGCTCTTTACAAAATCTGCTTTCTTTGACATGTTTCTTAATTTGAAAATTTGTGAATTTGAAAATTTGAAAGTTTATTCTATATGAGCCATTTTCAAATCAGCTCATTTTCAAATCTTCAAATTATTATGCGGTTACCAGGTCACGACGCATGATGAATTTGGTTTTGATCGGCAGCTTGCCGGCAGCGAGTGCCAGGGATGCGCGAGCAACTTTTTCATCAACACCGTCGATCTCGAAGATGATGCGGCCCGGCTTCACCACGGCAGCCCAGTACTCCAGGTTACCTTTACCTTTACCCATACGTACCTCTGCAGGTTTGTGGGTGATCGGCTTATCTGGGAAAATGCGAATCCACACATTACCTTCTCTCTTCATCTCACGGGTCAGGGCCTGACGGGCAGCTTCGATCTGACGGTCAGTGATCCAGTGCGAATCCAGAGCTTTCAGCGCGTAAGATCCGAATGAAATGGTAGCGCCTCTTTTGGCATCACCCTTCATGCGACCTTTCTGCATCTTTCTGTGTTTCGTTCTTTTCGGTTGTAACATTTTATAAAAAATTTGAAAATGTGAAAATTGATAATGCGGATATTAGTTCCGGCGCTCTCCGCGTCCGCCACCACGACGATCACCACCACCTCTGCGGTCGTCACGACGATCACCACCTCTGCGGTCATCGCGGCGATCACCACCAACACCGCCTTCGTTCTTACCACCAGCGATGATGTTAGGGTTCAGGTCGCGTTTAGCCAGCACTTCACCTTTACAGATCCACACTTTGATACCGATCTTTCCGTAAACGGTTTGGGCAAATACGTTAGCATAGTCGATATCCATACGGAAAGTGTGCAGGGGTACACGACCTTGCTTGAATTCTTCACTACGGGCGATCTCTGCACCGGCCAGACGACCGCTCAGTTTGATCTTGATACCTTCGGCACCCATGCGCAGTGCAGAAGCGATAGCCATTTTGGTAGCACGCTTGAAGTTGATACGGTTCTCGATCTGACGAGCGATGGTATCACCTACAATCATGGCATCCAGTTCGGGGCGACGGATCTCGAGAATGTTGATCTGTACATCGTCTTTACCAGTCAGTTTCTTCAGCTCTTCTTTGATGCGATCCACTTCTCCACCACCTTTACCGATGATGATACCAGGCTTCGATGTATGAATAGTAACGATCAGTTTACCCAATGTTCTTTCAATAACGATCTTGGAGATACCACCTTTATTAATACGGGCGTTCAGGTAAGTCCTGATCTTATGATCTTCGATCAGTTTGCCAGCATAATCTTTTTTGCTGCCATACCAGTTAGATTCCCAACCACGGATGATACCTAACCTGTTACCAATCGGATTTGCTTTTTGACCCATGATTATTCGTTGTTAGTTTTTTTTGTTCTTTTTGCTGTTGTCTTTTTGGGAGCCGCTGCTGCAGTTTCAGTTGCAACTTCTTCGCCCTTGGGGGCTGCGGTGGCACCACCTTTCACATCCACGATCACAGTTACGTGGTTGCTGCGCTTACGAACGCGATAGCCACGGCCCTGGGGAGCAGGACGCATACGCTTCAGCGTACGTGCACCGTCAACGAAGATGGTTTTTACGATCAGCGCGCTTTCATCCCCGCCTTCATTCTTCTGCTTCCAGTTGCTGATTGCACTCAGCACCAGTTTACGCAGAGGCACCGCAGGATGCTTCGGGTTATGTTCTAACTCGGCCAGCACTTTTTCTACTTTCTGACCACGTATCAGGTCAGCCAGCAAACGCATTTTGCGGGGCGACGTGGGATAATTTCTCAATTTAGCTACTGCTTCCATTGTTGCTTATTTAAGGTCTGTGGTTTCCCTCAGACTGTTAAACGATCATTAGTCTTTTTTAGAGTGTCCTTTGAAAGAACGTGTTGGAGCAAACTCACCCAGTTTGTGACCAACCATGAATTCGGTTACGTATACAGGGATGAATTTGTTGCCATTATGTACGGCAAATGTGTGGCCTACAAAATCAGGAGAGATCGTAGAGCGGCGGCTCCATGTTTTGATCACGCCTTTTTTGTTTTTGCCTTCGTTAATAGCCAGTACCTTCTTTTCGAGGTGAGTAGCTATGTAAGGACCTTTTTTAATTGAACGAGCCATATTCTAATTCGTTAA
>PJUL01000204.1_pt1 | contig 50553 bp, 47 predicted proteins | sample 1512221 | NCBI WGS metagenome assembly PJUL01 (sample SAMN08177667, study PRJNA422409) | Feces metagenome, whole genome shotgun sequencing project.
GAAACTTTTCCTTCCTTCAGATCAAATTGTACGATTGGTTTTTTAAGTGCCATGTACTCCATGATCTTGTTCATCGTGGAAAGATTGTTCATCTCCGTCGGCTTGTCGGGGTTCACACATACATCGGCTGTATTGAGTACATCAACCAATGTGTTGTCATCTACCCGGCCATAGAAATCGACATAATCGTCGAGTCCCATTTGGGTTGCCAGCTGTTTTATTTTTTCCAGGTCGGTGCCGCCGCCCACGATAGCAAACTGCACATCCTGCCGTTTTGCAACGATCTTCGCCGCCGACTCGAGCAACAGGTCGAGGCCTTCCTGTTCGCCGATAACGCCCACATAGCCGATAAGAAAGGTCCGGCCTTTGCGGAAAGCAGCATTGCCTTCGGTGAGCCGCAAACGATCCAGTTTGGGACCGCTGCGCACTACCGTTACTTTCTCCGGTTTCATGCCACCGCGTTCAATGGCTATCTGCCGGTAACTTTCGTTGGTGGCGATACTGTACGAAGCGCTTTTGAACGTCAGCTTTTCAACCAGCAATAAAAATTTATAAAAGAATCCTTTTTTATTGTACTTGGCGATATACAATTCAGGATTGATATCGTGATGATCGAACACATACTTCACGCCGAAAGGTTTGAAGAAAAGGGCAACGAGGAAAATGAGATCGGGAGGGTTACATCCCTGGATCACGTGAAAACGTTTTTTAAAATAAATCTTCCAGGCCAGGATAAATTCCCACCAGAGTGCGGCAGTGTATTCGCGCAGGTATCCCCATGCACCACGTGCTTCCAGCGGCAGGCTGTGGCGGTAGATATCGATGCCGTCGATGTGCTCGTGCGATTTGGTATATCCTTTCATTTTCGGACAAATGATGCTCACGGCCGCCCCGTTTTCGCGCAGCGTAGTGGCTTCCTGCCACACACGCCTGTCAAACGGCGAAGGGAGGTTCTCTACAATGATCAGCACATGTTTTCCTTCAAACATATCTACCAGTTTATTCCTTGATAATTTTTCTTCTGACGTATTGATTCCGGCAATCTGACCATGTCGATAACATGATGATCACTTTCGAGTTGTTGTAAAAAGTCGATATAGTCGGTTTCCTTATTATTGACCACCAGCACTTCCGATACACCGGCCAGCTCATGCAGATCCTGTGTCAGCAGGCGCGACAGATGCGGGATATGCCTGTCGATGTATTCTTTGTTGGTGCCGGTGAGTTTGGACAGGCTCACATTGCTGTCGTAGATGCTGATAGTATAACCTTTGCCAAGCAATGTTTCGATCAGTGTAACCGCAGGCGAATTGCGCAGGTCATCAGTGCCGGCTTTGAAACTAAGCCCCATAAAGCCGAGCGTTCTTTTTCCGGTAGCCTGGATCATACTCACTGCCCGCGTGATCTGCAACTGGTTGGTGACATCGATGCTTTCGATCAATGGCGTGCGCACGTATTGATCGTGAGCCAGCGTTTGCAAGCCTTTCAGGTCTTTGGGTAAACAAGAACCGCCGTAGGCAAATCCGGGTTTGAAATAATACGGAGAGATGTTCAGCACCTTGTCCATGCAGAATATTTCCATCACCTTATGTGAGTCGATCGACAGCGACGAACAGATATTGCCGATTTCGTTGGCAAAGGAAACCTTCAGCGCATGGAAGGTATTGTTGACATATTTCATCAACTCGGCCACTTTCAGATCGGTGATGACCACCTCGGCAGGCAGGTGCCGGTAAAGCGAAGCCACCTGCTCCGCAGCTTCCGCATGAGCCGAACCTATGAGGGTTAACGGTGGATGATGATAGTCGTGTACGGCCGTTCCTTCCCGCAGGAATTCAGGATTCGATACTACTGCAAAGTCTTCGTTCGCTTTTTTACCGGAATGTTGCGCAACGATCGACGCAAATTTTTCATTCGTTCCCGGTAAGACGGTCGAGCGGAGCGCAATGATGTGAAAACCTTCTTTCTCTTTCAAAGCGTCACCGAATTTTTCGGCAACGTTGAAAATATAATCCAGGTTGAGATGACCATTCGGGCCCGACGGAGTACCTACCGCGATAATGGAAATAGCTGTACTGCGGATAGCGGAAAGATAATCCGTTGTAGCGCTGATACGCCCTGCCGCGTGTTCTTCCCGGATGATGGTATCGATCTCTTTTTCGATGATCGTGGGAAGGCCGGCATTGATCTGGGCTACTTTCGTTTCGCTTACATCTACGCCCACCACCTGGTGACCGTTGCGCGCAAGACATCCGAGACTGACACAGCCAACATAGCCGAGCCCGAAAATACTAATGTTCATGAAGTGTGGTTATAGTAAGAGTGGTGGTTAACACCAGTGATTTTTTTTCTGAAGTACATTCACCCAGCAAAAAAGACGAGGGTTGTTTTTGCATGAATGATGGCGAGTACCAGCCCTGCGGCCCCTGCTCGTTGGCTTGCATACGATGAACTTCCAGCATCCGAGCCATTTGAATATCTACCACCCTTTTTATAGCGGGATGCGACAGCCGGTAACAATTGGCTGCAGTCTGTTTCACCTGGATGTCTGGATGCAGGTGAAAAGGCATGGCAATATGATAGCCTGCTTTCTCACCTTGTATGGTATCTGATAAAAGAAGCTGGTCAGTTGTTTTGTCGAAACGGACGGTTCGGCTGTGCATGATTTGTTTCTGCCGGTAACCGTTGTGTGAACCGGTAACGCTGTCGGACGACTCACTGAGCCTGTATTGATTGATCATAGCCTTGTAGTGCTGAAGCCATAAGGTTGGTCCCGCTAATACAGCCTGGTCGGTGTGATCGATCGTGATCGTATTGTGCGCAAGGGTGCTGGTAAAATATTTCCGATGTTCCGGATGCGTGTGATAAGCAAAGGTTCCCGGATCTGTCAGGAATGGGTAACCGTCGATGTGCAATACCACAGATAAGGCATCGGCATGCCCGTGCGCCGCAATGGATAAATAACCCAAAGGGGCTGCATCGAAATGACAATAGATTTCCTGCTGCTGCGCGATGTCAGTTTTGCGCAGAATGGCATGACCGTCTTCGGCAAAACAAACGGATTGGTATTTTTTTGCTGCTATCGGTAAGGCCGTGTCACCAAGATGTGCTGTCAGCAGTGCTGTTTTTGTATCGGCTATTGCTGACATGTTCCAGTCTTGATTTTTCCATAACAAAGCCGCTGTATTCAGCAACGAAACGAAATTGTTGCTGCCGTGATCATTGTCCGGGAGGATCACGCGGCCATCGTCTTCGTCGCCATAGTGCGGCACCTGCTGGCGGATATCCATCAGTTGAGCGATATAATGGAACGCCGCTTGCAAACGCTCTTCAAAGGCAGCGGAAAAAGGTGAACCGTAGTGTTGTCCGGCGATCATCGATTGCAAAAAGAAATCGGTAGCAAACTGGATATACACCGACGCTTCTTCGCGATGTATGCCCGAGGGAGAATATTGTAAAAGGATCTCGCGTTCCAGTCCCGCTTTGGCGTAGCTGTTCCAGCCGGCAGATTCGGGGAATTGCCATTTCAAAGTAGCCATCCAGAGCCCGGCGTACTCGGCTACGAGGTGATTGTTCGCTGAAGAATACAGCGATGGATTGCGTGAGGCATAATAGCAATGCTGATAAATCAGCGGGAGCCAGGTTTCCTGCCGGAAGGTCTGGCATTGTTCATCATTTTGCCAATGTTCATCCGATTCCAGGATGTTCCAGCACCAATACCAGTTGATCAGCCGGAGACATACTTCGATATTGGAATACCAGTTGATGCCACGCAGGTAGGGATTTTGTTCCTGCCAGTCGCGCATCAGGCGCATGAAAAGGTCGAGATGGGCAGGATTGTTTTCCTGGCGGTAACGGATCAATAACGGCAGCAGGTAATGCAGGCGGTTAACTTCCCACACTACCTTAGCGCTGCCGTGGCGGTCTGTCCGGATATCTATATTTTTAGAGAAATCATTTTGCGGAAATCTTTTCCCGGAGAAAATATCGAGATGAAAATCCCGGATGGCCGACGGATCGAGTGCTTTACCGAACACCGTATAAGGTCCGCCAACCTGCATTTTTTCATAGGGAAAAGCAAAATCGACAGGGCGCACATTTACGCCGGTAAAGACTGGATTGACCGGTTTGCGTTTTTCGTTCTGTTTGCGCAGCCATTGTTTGCCCCGAAACGCCCACTCTGCAGGTTGCATGGTCTGCAGACGATAATAATACCATTTAACGCGGGTAGGGATCATTTTTCCAAGGACCGGTATAATTCTTCTAATTGATGACGGATCGCTTCGGGATAAAAGCGGCTGGCACTTTGCAGGGCATTGTTGCCGAGTTGAACGGCCTGTTCCGGGTTGTCCAGCGCCTGGTTGATCAATCCGCGGAGTGTGTCGGTATCGCCGGGTTGGAAAAGCCAGCCTTCACAACCGTTTTGCATGATCTCGGGAATGCTGCCCACTGGTGTGGTTAACGCAGCTCTTCCGTAACTGAAGGCCTCCAGTAATGTCATTGGCATGGCCTCCTCATACGTGGGCAGAATGAAGTAATGGCAATTGTTAAACTGTTGTTCCTTGTCATGTCCTTCCACCCATCCGATGTATTCAACCAGTTGACCCGTGCCGTTTTCACGGATCGTGTTTTGCAAACGTTCGATCTCATGATTACCTCCTACAGAGAAATGACATTTATTTTTCCATTGATCCTGTTCTGCGTGGATCAGCCGCAGCAGATCGAAGATGCCTTTGTGATCGGCAATGCGCCCGAGAAAAAGAAAACGGATCATCGGTCCAGCAGTGGGCGGTTGCGCCACTTTCTGTTCTACAGGATTGGGAATGACCCGGATCCCTTTTAAGCGGAAATTTTTATAAAAGAAATCATTCCATTGTGCCGAAAGCAAAACAAGCTGATCGCTTTGGTTGACGACAAAACGGCAAAGCGTACGGTAAATCCTGCTTCCTTCGTTATATCGTTCATCAAAGGCGCCCGCATGAATATGAAAAACCAATTTTTTCCGGAATAATTTTTTACTGATAAAAACGACAAATGCTTTTCTGAAAATGCTGCCGTCCTTTGCACCGTGTACGTGAACGATGCGGATCTTTCTGTCAGTAAGCAAGGTGCCGGTCAGGCGCAGCAGCGCGCCCATGAAAAAGAAGGCTTCAATAAATTTATGCCGGTAAGAAAGCGTGGGAATAAATTTGAAAGGCCTGATATGTTTGGCATACACCGCCAGCACGGCGCCAATGCCGCCGCGGTGATTCCGGTGATCCGGACCTACAAAGAGAATATGTTCGAACGTGTCAGCCACTGATTACTTTTTAAATAATTTTCTTTTCAATTGCTGCAAGGGCTCAAAATGCAGTCTTTGTCCATCGATCACCGTGCAATCACCATGGCCGTTGATCGTGTGCCATCCATATGAATAAGCCGACCCGTCGGAGGGTTTCAGTTCCATGTAAAATTCTTCGCGGAAATGATCGGCATCCAGTTCAACGATCCGCTGGATAACGATCGACTGTCCGTAATAGTAGCGGCAGTTTTGCGTCGGGCGGTAAAGTTCTCCGTCTACTTCAATCACACTGCCCGCCGGACGGCTTCCCGATGAGTCTTTTTTTACCGGATTCGTATTGTGTGGTGCATAGGGGCCGAGTAACGAGGATGAATAAAAAATCTGCAACTCGCTGTGTTTACCGGGTCCGGGCATGGTGCAGAAAAGCCAGTACAGTTCATTTTTTTTGACAATCGTTGCGTCGAGTAGCCGTTTGTTCAGCACAATGCCCTGCAGTTGCCATGTGCCGTTTGCCTCATTCAGCCGGTAAGCCTGCAGTGGACCGCCAAAGGCATTTTCCGGAAAAAAATAGGTTTGTCCATTTTCCTCATAAAAGAAAGGATAGGAGAGATGCGTATCTTTTTTGAGGATGGTCTGCGTTGAGCGGATATTCATCTCATGATCTGCTGACAGCAATTCGATGGTGCCATCAAGTGCGTCGGAGGTTACTTTTTCAGCGTACACATGATAAGTGCCATCCGGCTGGCTTACAACAAATGGATCGGCATAGGAACAGTATTTGTCCGCTACCTCATACCATTTCACCGGCGCCGTAATTTTCTTTTGCCGGATGATATCCTTGATGTCGCAGCGTACCATGCCTACACCCCATTGCTTGAGGAAAAGTTTGCCGGTATATTTTTTCCAATAAGACATTATCAGGACTGCAATTCCTGCCGGTAGTTTTCCAGCATGGTGGATAAGGAAAAATTGTCTGCTACAAAACGGTGCAGCGCTTGTTTGTCGTAACTGCGCGTCAGGATACGGTGCCAGCTATTGGCAATAGATTGAGCATTCTTTGATTCGCTGAGTTCGCCATTGGATGCATTGATCATTTCGGCTGCGCCGCCAATATGTGTGAGTGAACACGGCACGCCGGACGACAAAGCTTCCAGCGCCGCCAGCGAAAAGGTTTCGGTAGTATAAGATGTCAGCGTAAACACATCGGCCGCATGCAGAAAAGGCCGCACATCCGGCTGGTGTTGGATGAAATGAATGTACCTGGCCACAGCACTGGCTGCTGCTTTTTCTTTTATCTCCTTTTCATACGTTGCATCACCGGAGCCGACAAACAACAGGTGAGCGGGCAACTGATGATCTTTATGTAAATGTTCCAGCGCGGTAATCGCATATTGATGTCCTTTTTCGCGGAACATGCGTGCTACCTTGAGAATTACCTTTTCACCCGAAGGAATAGAAGCGGGTTTACCGGCCGCCTGTGTATCCGGTGTAAAATAATCCGTATCGATGCCATTGTAAATGATCCTGGCATTGGCGGGTTTGAAACCGTAATATTTCCGCAGGTAATCCTGCTGCGCTTTGCAGATAAACAAAATCCTGTCAGTCTTGCCTGCCGCGCGGAAATAAATCAGGTTCATCAGGTAATCCCTGAACGACCGGGGGATGGTTGAGTGCAGCGACAGAATAAAACGGATGCCTTTGCTGGTGCGCAGGTAAAGTTTCATCAGGAAAAAAGAAAACATACCCACGCAAAAAACAGTGTCGGTATTATTTTCTTTTAATACACGACGCACCTGTTTGCCCACTGTGAGGTCGTATTTGAAGTTGCGTTCGATGATCACAGATCGCACACCTGCATCCATTTCATGAAACAGGGCGTTATCGCTGCTGAGTAAAATAACCAGGGGATCGAGCCCGCGGCGGTAGCTATCGTTGACCAGGCTGATGAAAAATTTCTCAGCGCCACCAACAACGAGGCCGTGTATCAGGAAGGCAATTTTTTGTTGACTCATCGGAATAAATCAGGGACCGGGTTGTACGTCTTCGTACCGTGCTTTTTCATTGCCCACACGAAACTCGTCGGCATACAACACGCGGTGCGTGCTTGTTGATTGTCCCCCACCCGGTGCCCACGACCATTTATTAATGCCGAGCTTTACGTAGTTGGGACTGAAATTGGTGCGGATACCATATTTATTAAAAGCCAGGCTGCCATTTTTCCAAACCTGGATAAAACCGTCGGCCTGGTCGGTCCACTTTACGTGAAACACCACATCTATCCAGCGGCCGATAGTAGCGGCGCCCAATTCTTCGTATGTGTTGGCGCCTTCTCTTTCCTGGTGTACAAGGATCATTTTGCCATCATTCACCCAAAGTGCCAATGGCGGACTGCCGTTGCTGATATGGGCGGTGTGATGCCATTGGATAATGCTTTCACTGCCGTTGTCAGCATCGTAATCTTCCAGGTAAAAGCTAACGCCGTACCAGCGTTCGGCGTAGGTGCTCAGTTCTGCTTCGAGGTTGATCTCAGAGCGTACACTTCCTGATACCGACGGGTCATTTCTTTTCAACTCGAAACGCACAGCCTGGTTGCCGGCGCGGCTCCTGGGGCCAGCCGTAACAGAATAATCGCAGCAGTGCTGTTGATTTTGCCAGCCCCTGAGATAATTGCTGTCTTCAAATCCTGAAGAGAACAGCAGGTGCTGGCGATTGCCTTCACTGAATATAACCGTATCGGCACCTGGAGGCAGCGTGTCTTTTACCGAATGACGGCAACCCGCAGCCATAAACGGAATCAATACAGTTATGAGGAAAAATAATCTCATGGATGAAAAACAGAAACAGGTGTCTCGGATACGAATAAGCGGAAAGCATTATTCGACCATACTTCTTTATAATGATAACGCGTGATGTATTGCTGCAGGATATTGTTGCGCACATTATTCCATTGTGCATATTCCGGTGCGCTGTTTTCCGGCCAATGTATTCCGCGGTGGCTATTCGTGGCTACTTTTTGCATAATGATTACAGGCAGGTGATCTTTTTCTTCGGTGCTTTGTTCCAGCAGGGCCTGGTAGACGTTTGCCTGGTAAAGCCATGGGTAAGAGTTATGCAGAAAGGGACGTGTACCGGTTAAATAATGTACCATGGGAATGGCATCGTGTGCCAGCAGGTAATCGCCCGGTTTGATGTAGTGTTTGGATGCGTCGAGTAATTCGTTAATAGCTTCAGCTCTGGGGCCGGAAGTAAAAATGCCGTGCATTTTTTCGCTGTTGATGCTATGTGTCAATTTAGTTCTGCCGGCCCAATCCCAGAAAGGATGATTCCAGGAGGAATAAACACAACCCAGCAAACAGATGACCAATCCGTATTGACGGAAGTGACGTAGTTGCCGCGGCGATATCCAGATATTCGCTTCCTCTTCTTCTCCGCGTATGGATTGCATTTGACCGCTTAGCTGAACTGATCGCAAACGATAGATCCAGTCTACGATCAAAGGCAGGGTGATCCAGAATGCATACACGCCGGCAGTGAACATACCGGAACTGCTGCCAACGTGATAACTCAATGTCTGGAACAAACCAAAGAAAGCCAGCAGGCGGATATCCACATTACGTCCGCGCAGCAGCGTATAGCCACCGATGAGGATGGCACTGCCGGCGAACAAATAAAGTAATAAGGTATTCGGAAGATTTACATTTTTTGTTACCCTTACCACTGCCATACACAGAGCAAAAAAGCAAAGCCATCCGGCAAAAGGTAACAGGCGCCTGATCCAACTATAACGGCGTGCCTGTCCGCTAACGTACCCTGCCGCCAGCAGGAACGCGAGCAGATAGGCCGTGTAACGCAGCGAGATCATATAATTGCCCCAGAACAAACTCAATTGCGCACCCAGGCTGTAGTAACCGCCGCTGTCTTTTGCCTGTCCTTCTGCGGCGCCTGTAGCAGTACCCGCCAGGTTTACCAGCAAATTGAAATTATTCATGAACAATTGCCAGTGGCCAACGCTGTACATGATGAACCAGATCAGCAGCAACCCGCCAGCCAGCCCTGCCGCGAACAAGAGCGCTTGTTGTATGCGTGTACGCATTGGAATATGCGCAATGTAACCGTGATAGAATACCGCAACGATCAATCCCGATTGAAGGAGGTTGGGGAGCCGGGTAAACGTATTGATAGCCACCAGCACTCCGGCAACCAGGAGGAGTAAAGGCTTGTGGTAGCGAAGACCGTTAAAAAAAGCGGTAGCAATGAGTACGTAAAAAAGTGCGGAAAGATTATTGTAATAAAGTTCCTTGGGGTCATTGCTGATAAAAATCGTTGCCAGCATCAGTCCAATGAACAAATGACCTTTGTTGATATATTGACGTAAAAACCGGAAAGTCTGGTAAGCGGTCAATGTTGTAACCAGTACGCCGGCGAAGCGAAGTCCCCACAAACCCAGGAAGCCAAAGGCTTTCATCCAGAGTCCGCCGATAATGCCGGAGAACCAATACATGAAATTGTACTGGACGGAAGAAGGATCATGAAAAATTTCCTGATAAAAAGTGGCATGAAATCCTTCATCAGCAAAATCGAGTCCCTGGAAAATAAAAGCAAGCTGATAAAGAAACAGGAAAACAAAGAAAGCCGGGACAGGCACACGTGCGATTGTGCCAAGCAACACATCGGCCGGTCGGCCGGCTTGTTCGTGACGGGATGATAATCCGCTTGTGAAACGCATCAGAATAAGGTTTAGGCAGGCTGGTTTAAAGAGAGGGATAACAACAATAAAATTTGTTTTTCCCTGTTTTGGTTTTGGCGGTGTTCGGTCAGCAGGCGCCGGATCGCCGCTACGTCAAACAACTGACGGATGGTGGCTGATCCGCAAATAATATCGGTGATTTCCCGGTGGTAAGTATTGTACCAGGAAGAAGCAGGTGTGGCAAAGCCGATTTTTTTACGATGCACGATGCTTGCAGGAAGATAGGCTTCTGCAAAGGCTTTATGGATCAGTTTGCCTTTACGGAAACTGAATTTATAATCGGGATGTAAGGATTCAATAAAGGCAATAAGATCGTTGTCGAGAATCGGCACGCGGCACTCCACCCCAAAATGCATCATGAGTTTGTCTGAATACATCAACAGGTCATCTGCCAGCGAAGTGCGGAGATCGAGATAAGGAAAACTAATCGTTGCAGATGGCGAAGGCAGGCGCGATTCCCAATGACGGCGGAATTGTTGTTCATTGTGACGGAATATTTCTTTCAACGACGTGCCCGACATTGCTTCCAATTCTTTTTCGGAGGAAATGGCATTGAAGGCCCGATAGGCGCCCAGCAAGTCTTTCTCCTGCGCAGCGGTATATAAACGGCGCACATCTTCTTTCCGCACAGCACCCATGCCGCTTAGTTTCATACCGGCTCTCAGTAAACTGCTGCGGCGCACCGGCTCCAGTATTTTCAGCCCTTTGTATTTGCGATATCCGTAAAGCGGCTCGTCCGCACCCTGTCCGCTCAATACCACTTTCACGTGTTGGGAAGCCAGTTTCGACAACCAGTACATCGGAATGATGGAGTTGGTGGCAATTGGTTCTTCCACGATGCGGGTGACTTCTTTTAATTGATGGATGAAGTCGGAGAATTCAACACGGGTATGGTAATGCGGCAGGTTGAGCGTTTGGGCGGTGATGGCTGCACCGGCAATTTCATCATCGGCAAAAAGTCCTTCGGCAAATCCTACGGTGAAGGTCTTCAGTGGTGTGGTAGCCTTATTTCTTGCAACTGCCGCTACCAGGGCCGAATCTACGCCGGCGCTTAACAATACGCCGATCTCCACATCCGACATCAATTGACGTTCGACCGCTTTTTCAAAAAGGTCGCCGTACTCGTTGATGAGTTGTTGTTTTTCCCTGCGTACAGTGCCGGTTGCTGGTGTCTGGGTATAATAATGATAACTGGTCTGGATATTTTCTCCGGAAAGGTCAAATACAATTACCTGTCCGGGTTCTACTTTATAAACGTCTTTATAAACCGTAGCTGGTGCTGCGACGTAACGCATCTTCATGCCTTCGATCACTTTTTCTTTGTCGTGCGTCAGTGGAATATAATGACCGATGCCACGCAGTTCGGAGGAAAAAGCCAGTTGGTTATTAAGCAGATGATAGTAAACAGGTTTGACACCGAAGCGATCGCGGATGAGGTAAAGCTTTTGCTGAGCTTCATCCAATAAGGCAAAACCGAAGATACCGTTCAACCGGTGCAGATGCAACAGCGGGTTGTGGCGTGCGAAAAAGTTCACCAGGGTTTCCGTATCGGAATGCCCGCGGAAGGTTACGGCGCCTAGTTCGTCTTTTAAATCCTGGTGGTTATAAATTTCACCGTTGAAGGTGATATATACGGGCATTTCAGCAGCCTGCATGGGCTGACGGCCATTCTCGCTTACGTCTACAATAGACAGTCGGCGATGCGCCAGCGTTACCTGGTGCGCGCCGACACGTGTCTCGTAAACGCCGTCGCCATCTGGTCCGCGATGGCTGATCGCAGCCAGCGAAGCCGGAGAGAATTTAAAATTGATACAACCCAGGATGCCGCACATAGAGAATGATGTGTAAATGTGTAAGTGTGTAAATGTGAAAATGAACTTCCGAAAGCTATTCTTTGCTTCTTTATTACTTTGCGGCTTTGCGTGAAAAAGTTGTTGGTATTGAAAGTGTCAAATTACAATGAGGCTGTTTGACTTATTACCTATAACCTATAACTTACAACTTATTCATCTTCTTCCGCGCGGTGAGCTTAATGCCAAACAAATTAAAAATAACCGTATTACCACGGATCTTGCGGCGCCATGCGCCGGGAAGAATGCCATACATTTTTTCCATCAGGATCAATAAGGGCATGATTACGGGGAAGTAACCTATTTTGCTGTAGCCTATATACCCACGGACTTTCGTGAACCCTTCCTTACGCAACAGTTTGCTCAATTCCGAATAGGTGTATTCCTTCATGTGAAAGCCTTCGGCTTCCGGCGTAAACTCTCTTGATATATCGTGCGGGCCTGTCAGACGATGCGGTGTGATGATCATCAGCAAGCCATCACTGCGCAAAAAACGATGATAAGCTTGCAGCAAAGGTTCTGTGTCGTCGGTATGCAAATGTTCGAATACCTGGTTACTGTAAACGATATCTACGGATGCATCTTCCTGCGCCATGTCCACACCATTGAAGATGCGGAGTTCAAAATTATCGGGGCGGCCTTCGATGAACGGAATGCTGTCTGCCACTTCGTAAGCTGTTACATGGCCAAAATGTTTGGCCAGTTCTTTACTAAGCAGACAATCACCCGCACCGATTTCGAGGATCGTTTTCTTTTTATCAAAGAAGCGGGAGAGGAGGCGTAATTGCCAGGCCAACCGGTCTTCTTTCGAAATGTTCAGTCCCTCGGGAATATTGGGGAACTGTGTAAAGAGTTCGTTGTAGAGCTGTTGGTATAAAACCCTGCGCTCTTCGGCCGAGCTGATGCGCAACTTGTCGGCGAGTGATTTCTCCAGTAAAAAATGCGCTTGTTTGTTGTATTCCATAACGCTTAATTGGTGGGCAAAGGAATTTGTTCTCCCAGTTGGTGGCGATAAAGTTGCAGATAAGAGCGGGTTACGCGTTCGAGGTTGAGTTCGCTGCGCACCCAGGCGGCGCCTTTTGCACCCAGTTGTCTGGCGAGTAAGGGATCGTTTTTCAATTTTCGGATAGCAGCAACCAATGCATTTACATCACCCGGCGCAATGAGCAGGCCGGTTTCTTCTTCGCGTACCAGTTCATCGGTGCCGCCGCCTTTGGTGGCGATCACGGGAAGACCGGAAGCCATGTATTCAATGATAGCATTCGAAAGTCCTTCGCCATGATTGCCGGCATTGGTGGTCAACACGCCAACGTCTGCACATTGCAGTAAGGCTTCGATATCGTGCCGCATGCCGGTAAAAAGAATATGATTGTTCAGCAAGTGCGCCGGTACTTTTTCCATGATAGCCGGACGGAACTCACCTTCACCAACAAAAACAAAATGAAACGAGTCGTCTTCTTTTATCAACTGAATGGCTGCTTCCAGCAACGTGCCGTGGTCTTTGCGGATTTCGAAAGCGGCAACCATCATTATTACAAACCGTTGCTTTTGTTCCGGCCATAATTGAGCCGCTGTTTCTTCTGCGGAAGGGAGTTTATTAAAACGCTTCAGATCGATACCATTGTAGATACAAACCGATTTGACGGCGGGTGTTCCGTATGCCGCCAGTCCGGCTTTTGAATTGGCGACAAACATTTTGGAAAACGGTGTCAGCATTTTTATCCGGCGGTAATGTTTGCGGAATACATCCGAATCGGCTGCTGCGTCGTAAATCACGCCGTGGATAACGGGTTTGCGGGAAATCAGATTGGCAATCTGCAGGTAGGCGCTTGCCGTAATATCCCAGGAATGAATAATGTCAGGATTAAACTCTTTTATTACACGGCGAAGTTTAAACGCCAGTTTCCAGTCTTTACTATTTCCCTTTACAATCATTTCAAAGCGGATCGGCATTTCGTATACCTGCGGATAATCAACAATCTTATCCAATGATACCAGCATAATACGGCAATCGCCGTCTGCTTCCAGCAGGCCTTTAATCAGTTCCAGCATCCTTCTTTCCTTGCCGCCTTTTTTCAGCGTGTTGGTGATCATAAGGATCTTCATGCCTGCAAAGATTCGGGGATTAGATTTTCCGGCGCTTCGGCTTGCTGGTCTTCGGCACCATGCTGATGCATTTGTAATTGCGCAGTAAGTGTGCCGCCAATCAGGAACACGAAGAAGGAAGTGAGTTCTTTATTGTGGCTGGTAACATAAAGAATGATATAAGCGAGGCAAATAACTAGCGGTGAATTGAGTCCTGTCCGGATGGCGCGGATAAAAAAGGTAGTCAGCATCAGGAAGTAGATGGCAAAACCCACAATACCCAGCTCGATCAGTAATAACAGGATGCCATTGTGCGCATCATAACCGGATCCGTAATCTCTTTTTAAAAAGCCACCGTAACCGATCCCGAAGAGTTGTTCGTCGAACGGAAGATTCATGAAGCTGTGATAAGCAATGGAAGAAGCTTCCTTCCGCCATTCCATCGAGTCGAGCGATTGTGAATTATAGTTATTGCCCAAAGAACGGTTGATGATGGCCAGTGGTTCGTCTATCAGCCGTGCGGTGATCTGCTCCATGAACTCACTGTTTACATTGAAGAAAATTTGCATGATCTGGAAAAGGAACAGGCAAAGGAACAAACAACTGATGCTGACCAGTACTAATGTATAAGCCTTGCGGCTTTTGTTACGGCTGAAAAGTCCTTTCAGGATCAGCCACAGGGCAACCATTATCAGGATCAACATAGCACTGCGCGAAGTAGACAACAGTACACCCAGGAACATCGGAGGGAGCAGCAGCAGGTTCCATTTACCTGGTTTTTCCTCTTCGGCAAGATAGTCGCTTAATAAGAAAACGAATGCTGCGCCACAGATGTAACCAAAGAAATTATGATTCACCAATTCCCAGGCCGGCGTGAATATATAGTGAACGCGCACTACGGGAAAAGTGCCAATGAATGCGTAAGTATAAGCCAGGTCGGCGAGACAAATCAAACCGGCGAAAATAATACTGGTTTTGAAGAGACGATAATCGCCTGTATAAGCGTAAAAGAAATAACCGAAATAAGCGCAAAGAAAAGCCAGGATGAATTCTTTCACGAGATCGAAACTCAGCAGCTCGAAGTTGGCGGATATAAGGAACAGGTAAAGTATAAACAGCAAGATCCACCACGTATATCCCTGCTTGAAAAATGGTGGCAGGACGAAACGCGGTTTCATGGTGAAAGTGCGGGCAAACAAACATACGCTGAGCATCGCACGGAAGTTCAGCGGCATGCCGCGCAGATCGAAGTTTACATCTGCAATCACCGTGGTGAACAGCAGAATAGCTACCCACTCCGGCTTATAAAGCAGGCTGTATCCTACACCGAGGGCACCGACGATCATGAACAGGAGGGAGAGAGACATTTTTTCTAATGTGTAAATGTGTAAGTGTGTAAATGTGTAAATGAAAGCTGTGCTAAAGTTTCATTTACATATTCCCAAACTGAAGTTTCCGGCACATTTACTATTTTTAGTTGATTGAATGAGAGCTATGCGAACCGTTCATTTTCACATCCCCGGACCGAAGGTCCGGACACATTTTCACATCTACACATTGGCTGTTTAAGTGTCCGCCACTGAAGCAGCAGGTTGCAGCATGCGCCTGAACCGGCCAACGGACTTTTTTAAGCCAGGATAACGCAACAACATTCTTTTCAGAAAAAGACGGTTATCTGCTTTTCCCTGTGAACGGAGAAATTGATAAGATTCTTCTGCTTCAGCAGGGACGTTCCATTTATAGGCGGTATCGAATTTTTTCCGGTGATAATGTATTGAGAAAGCATTGGCTGTTTCTGCTGCAACATTATACCGGTCGATAAAGTATTGTTTGATCTTATAATGTTCTTTGAGAAACTGGATTTTGCGCGCCGGATCTTTGGGACGTGATACCGAATCGTCGATGATGCGGTAGGTAGCGGTGCTGTCCGGCAGGTACTTGAATCGCCAGTGCCGCGACAGGCAAAGCCAGGTCGGCAAATCTTCATAAGCAAAACCTTCCCGCTCGAACAAACCGAAGTCAACGTGTTGTTCGAATGCCGCGCGGCGGAAACATGCCGTTAACGCATGAATGAAAAACTGACCGGTGAGCAGGGCTTCGAACACCTCTCCATCGGCAACGCGGGATTGATGTTGTTGATTGAACTGCTGAAGCGTCTTGCCATTTTTTTCAAAATAAAAATCAACATCCGTGTGCACCAATCCGAATGTGGGGTTGGCATCCAGAAAAGTAACCTGCTTCTGCAGTTTGTATTCGTCGTGCCAGTAATCATCCCCGGCACAGATAGCAATGTACCTGCCACTGCAGGATTTCAAGGTGTCGCGGAAGTTCAGCAACAGTCCTTTGTTTGGCGCCTCCGGGAGCAGACTTAATTTTCCCGGGTAACGATCGCGGTACTCTTCCAGGATGAGGCGCGTGGCATCGGAGGAAGCATCTTCGCCTACCACTATTTCAAAACTAAAGTCGGTGCGTTGTTTCAGCAACGACTCCACTGTTTGCCGGATATAAGCTTCCTGGTTATATGTGATCAGGGCGATGCTGGCTGTCGGTTCAGGATGCATGGGCGAAAAGTGTTTTACGGAAGATGAGCACCATCGTGATCAGGTATAAAAAGAAGTTTACCGCATAACCAATCGTTGCCCCCAATGGACCATACATTGGGACAAACAACATAGACAATAACACAAATGAACCGTTGAAGAAAATTTCCGTGAAAATGAAAGTTCTTGTCATGGCACGCGCAATCAGCTGGTACGCCAGTATCCAGCTCGCGATCTTGAAAAAATCACCGATGAGCTGAAAAAGGAACAGGGATCGCATATCGGCGAATGAGGTATCGAACAACCATTCGATGATTAGGCCGCGGAACAAATAGATGCCCGCCGATAATATCAAAAGGAAGGGGAGTACCAATTTATAAATCTGGAAAATCTCCGTCTTTACTTCAGCGCGTGTTTTCAAGCGTGCCAGTTTAGGCAGGTAGTAAACGCTGAGCGAAGTGGTAATGACCATCAGGTACATCGCAGATATCCGGTTCATGCCTTCCCACAAACCTGCTGCGTCCATGGACCCGGTGCTGTGATTGATATAAGATCTTACAAGTAACTGGCTGGCCGGAACCGTGATTGCACTCACCAGCGTCATGATTGCATAATGTCCGAGACGGGTGCCTGCCTGACGGCTGAAGGGCAGGCGAAACGCACGTTTGCTGAACCAGGATGAACGCGTTACCATACTCAAGGTTACCAGGAACACAACCGACTGGTAAGTAACAGCACCGATCAGCGCGCCCGTCAGTCCGAAATTATAAGCGAGTACTACGGAAAACAATAATCCGGTAACGCTGCCGGCCATGTTGGCCAAAGCATATTTGCGGAACTCACGAAATCCGTTGATGATCGCAACCAGGTAAGTATTGAGCGCATAAAGGATCAGCGTACCGCCCAGTATGCGAAACACAAATGCATAGCTGGCATCTTTTAATATTTGTAGGGAAAAAAAACGTCCGGCCACGAGCAGCACTATTCCCGAGATGATCGATAATGTGAGAATAATGCGCAGTCCGGTAGAAAGAAATATGGCATATCTTTTCGGCGATTCACTGTACTGCGCTACATATCTCGTCATACCCGGACCAATGCCCCCTGTTGAAATATTCAGCAGGATAGTGGTGAAGTTGGTCAATTGGCCCAGCAAAGCGACACCTGCGGGACCGATCAATACAGCCACTACTTTTACGCTGATGAATCCCGTAAGCATCCGCACCAGGGTAGCCACCGCATTCAGCGAAGTGACTTTTACCAGGTCGGTGGCGATTATTTTTTTTATGCGGGTCAGCATCAGAAGGTAGATGGAGTAAGGCTTAAGGTGTAAGGTGTAAGGTTAAAACAGCCGTTATAGGTAATAGGTATTAAGTTGTAAGTATTTCTTTGCGTTACTGCTTCTTAGGTTTCTCTGCGTGAACCAACGCTGCTTTTCATGCAAAGCATTATTCACCATTCACGATTGACGATTCACGTTTCACCTGAATTCGTTGATCGCTTCTATGATCGTATCGGCTTCTGTCAGGGTAAGCACGGGACTGATCGGAAGGCTCAGTACCTCCCGGTGTATCTGTTCGGTGAGCGGATATTCCTCTTCGTTAAGCTCACTATAAGCTGCCTGTTTATGTGGTGGCACAGGATAATGGATCAAAGTCTGAATACCTTTTTCCTGTAAATATTGTTGCAGACGCTCGCGTTCGGCGGTGCGTATCACAAACAGATGCCACACATGACCTTCTTCCGTTTGCACAGCAGGCAATACGATATGCGGATTATGTATCCCGGTGAGGTAGCGGTGTGCGATCTGACGGCGTTTGGCATTGTCGGAATCGAGGTAGGCCAGCTTCACTTTGAGAACGGCAGCCTGTATCTCATCCAACCGGCTGTTTTGTCCGGCGTATTCGTTGATGTATTTGACCTTAGAGCCGTAATTGGCCAGGGTTCTTACTGTTTCTGCCAAAACGGGATCGTTGGTTGTAACGGCACCGGCGTCGCCAAGGGCGCCTAAATTTTTTCCCGGATAAAAACTTGTACCGGCGGCATCGCCAAGACTGCCGGTTCTTTTAGAATGATATAAAGCACCTTGTGCCTGTGCATTGTCTTCGATCAATTTCAAACCACGCCTGCGGCAGCATTCCTGTAATTCGTTTGAATAACCACACTGACCATACAAATGCACGACCATTACGGCGCGTGTACGCGGTGTGATCAGTTTTTCAAGCTCTTTTACATCCAGATTATAAGTGATCATTTCAGGCTCGGCGAGTACGGGCTTGAGATGGTTGGCGGTAACGGCCAGCAAAGATGCAATGTAGGTGTTGGCCGGAACGATCACTTCATCGCCATCCTGCAATACGCCCATTTCTTTGTAAGCGCGAAGTATAAGACTTAACGCATCCAGTCCGTTGGCTACGGCAATGCAATGCGAGGAGCCGCAATACGCCGCGTATTGTTCTTGAAAAGTTTTTACTTCATTGCCCAGCAGGTACCAGCCGGAGCTGATCACTCTGTTCACGGCATCCTGTATCTCCGAATGGTAGGCGGCTGTGATTTTCTGAAGGTCGAGGAATTTGATCATGGGGCTTATTTTGCTGCAAGCATGGCTGTCAGCTTCGGTACGGAGTCGAGCTGTTCTATTTCTTCCTTCGTAAAAGAAACGCCGAGACGGTCTTCGAGTTCTACGATCAGTTGCAGGTGATTGATCGAATCCCAGGCCTCAAGTGTGTCTTTGCTGCTGGTGGGCAGCAGGTCTATGTCTTCGTTAAAGGCGCTCTGGAATATTTCCTGCAATTGTGCTAAGCTGATAGTCATTTGTCAGTAGGGTTATAAAATTTTGGGCAGGTTGGTTGCGTTCGGTTGGTGTAAAAATGATCTGGCCCGGCGCTATGCCCTGGTTTTGTAATTGTGTGAACACCTGGTGAAAGAATTTTTCTTCGATCCGTTTGCCTAACGCGCGGCAACTCATCAGAAAGTTTTCGATGAGATGATTCTCGGCTGCCGGTCTTGCCATGATCAAGCCCACCAGGCCGTAGTCGCCAAACTTGTCGCTTACACGCAGGGAAAATAATTTCCAGCCCGTTTCGATCATCTCTTCGAGTTCGCGGGTGCTGTAAGCTTTTTTATTAAAATTGAATTGATTCGTTTTGCCGGTGAGTTGTGACAAACGTTCCAGATCTTTCGGATCGTTCACACCGATTTCCATTTCAATTCCCAGCGCATCAATGAACGCACTCATGTCACCGGTTTCATCCAGCAAGCGGTTGCGGTCTTGTTCTGTACGATAGAGTTCCGTACGCTGGCGGTCTTCTTTTAAAATATTTCTTTTTCTGAAATCGAAGGAACGCGTGAGGTGCAGGAAATCTTTGTACTCACCGGTGAAATGCAAAGTAGTCAGTCCCGGCAGCATGGCGCTGGTTGCATTCAGTTCAAAGAGATTATCGTCGATAAAGATCAGTGAGTTGATGCCCACATTCAGTTCCTGCGCGATGGATTGCAACTGCGTATACTTGTCCTGCCAGTTTATTTTTTTTACAATAAAATCTTCCCATTGCAGGGGCATGCGGCGTTTGCGAAAAGCTGCTTCCACATCAACCTCGTTGTTTTTTGAACAGAGGCAAAGCAGGAACCCTTCTTCGATCCGGTTTTTGAGGAATTGCTGGAAGTGATAATAAGTGATGCCAGCGGCGTTGTTGTCACAGACGATTCCTTCGACACCATCTTCACCAACGATGCCTTTCCAGAGCGTATTGTCGCAGTCCAGCACGATTACTTTTTTTTCTTCAGCCTGCAGCCATTGTAATTGTTGTTGCAATTCACCGGCGATGGCTTTCACTGCCGGTTTGGTGTAAGGCATCTGGTAAAGATGCCCGAGATTGTATTGGTAAAATTGTGCCGCACCGACATTCAGCACCAGTTCCGCGAGGTCAAACACAAATAAGTTGGGTAATGAAAGGCATGCTTCCAGTTGCCGGAGATAACGGTCTGCCATGCTGGTTTGTCTTCCCGCGTAGCCCGACCATGCACGAGGTTCGAAACTGTCGTCGAGTTGATTGGATAAAAGAACAGGGCCGGTTTGCCTTGCCGCAAATGCATGAACCGTCTGTAAGAACTGCATTTGCCAGGTAGCTGGTTTGTGCCGGAAGTACTGATCAGAGTGAATGAAATAGACCGCATCCGCATGTTTGTCCTGCCATTGGATTAGTGCCGGGATCAGGTCTTCTTCATAACGCTCTTCGATGGAAAGTTCCGGCAATGTCTTTTTAAGTTCCCGGGCTATAGGAGTGCTAACCGTATCGGAAATAAAATAAAGTGTCATCAATAAAAACTAGAAGCGGTCGATCAACCGTTGTAAAAATGAGTAGTCGTGTTGAAGAAAAGCCTCGCGGGTAAGTTCCTGCACTTTGATCAGCAGTTCTTTTCCCGGTAATATTTCCTGGCCGGTTTCGCGGAAACCAAGTGTTACATGCTGCCGCCATACGCGACGGTTGTCTTCTGCCGTGCGGCAAAACAGTTTATTCAACTGCATGGTGTTGAAGGCGTATTCCATCAGCAGGTATTCCGTTTCCACCGCCTGTACAGGTTGTGTGCAAACGTAACGGCCAAAGTCGGCTTCGCCATTCAGCACATTATAAATAGATGCGGTGCCGCAGAAATGATTGTCGTTATCGAGGATCTTGAAATAATAGCCGTCGTTGCGGGCTTTATTGGCAATGATCCAGTTGGCTTGTTGCTCCACTGAAACGGCCTCGGAGCTCGAGAGGTAACGGTTGATCTGCGGATCATTGCGCAGGCGACAAATGTTTTCCGCGTCATCCGGTGTTACTTCTTGCAATATTGTTTTGCGGCCGGTAATTTCAGGCGGGAGTCCTGAAGCTTTTGAAATCGTCATAGTTGCGGATGTAATCATGCTCATCATAAAGTTCGGAGGCCAGTACGAGGCAAACGGAGCCGGAAGAAAAATTTACTTCGGACGCCCACATGCCCGGGGGAATGTGTAAGCCCATATAAGGGCGGTTGAGCATTACCAGGCGTTGGGTATGCCCATCGTCGAGCAATACTTCGAAGCATCCGCTCACGGCTACCAGGAACTGATGGCAGCGGCGGTGTGCATGGGCACCGCGTGATTCACCACCCGGAATATCATACAGGTAAAAAATCCTTCTTACGTCGAAAGGGATTTCACGGCTGTTGTGAATAGGAGTGATGTTGCCTGCGCGGTTATGAATACGAGGTAAATAAATAACGCTGCAATCGAATACGGATGGCTGACTCATACAGTTTGCTTGAAGGCTTCGAAATCGCGTATGTAATCTTGTTCGCTGTAAGGCTGGTCGGCTGCGATGAAGGCGAGCGCATTAGTGGAAAAATTTTCCAATTGGCGCCAGATCATCTTTGGTATATACAGGCCGTAATAGGAACGGTTCAATGTGATCTTTTTTTCTTCGTAGCCGTCACTCAGCACTACATCAAAACTGCCCGACAGGGAAATGATCACTTCCTGTAAGGAACGATAAGCATGACCACCGCGGAAATCGCCACCCGGTACATCATAGATCCAATACACGCGTTGTACGGCGAAAGGCAACTGATCATTGTTTTGGAGAAATGACAGGTTGCCGCGCGGGTCCAGAATTTTCGGAAGCTCGAGGAGCTTCACTTCACTCAATGGCATAAGGCTGAATTAAACGGCTTTCATGTGATAGGCCGACACCGGATGGATCACTTTCTCTACGTTCTCTTTGCGGAACTCTGCCACGAGGCACTGTCCCAGCGAGGGCAACATTACTTTGATCGTATTGGCGCGTACTTCCACCACCTGTCCTTCCCATGTCATCAACGGACCGTTGAGAATGCGGACAGTATCGTTCATGTTTACCGGACATTTTTCCAGTGAAACATTTTCGTATTCGTTGAGGAAACGACGGATAGCGTCGATCTCGTCGTTGCGGATCACAGCCGGCTTGTGCAGCCAGTATACAAAGTTGATCACGCCGTCGGTTTGCAAAGCTTTTGTTTGTTCTTCAGGCGAAAGGCAAACAAACACGTAGGAGCTGAACAACGGTTCATGCACGATCTTCTTTCGATCGGACCATTGACGCTGCACTTTATTAAGCGGGCAGTAAACTTGAATTTTTTTCCTGTCCAGCAGTTCGGTCACTTTCTTCTCCCAGCGTGGCCGGGTGTAGAGTGCGAACCATTGTTTACCATTTTGCGAAACCATTGTTATCAGGTTTAATAGTTAAAGTAAAAACTGCTAATCATTGGTTTTCCGGGAAAAGGCTCCGCCCATCTCAGTTACAGGGCGGATGTGTAATGAGTCTGTGAATGAAAGCCGTTCCGGAAAAAAACTGTGCGAAAACTGTTCGCTTATCAACGCGTTGCCGCGCGCGAACGCTTCTTTTTGCTACTGTTTTGTCCGTTATGTATATAGCCATATCCGTAACCATAGCCATAACCATTTTTGGTAAAGCCACGGGAGCGGATGCCGTTGAAAATAATACCCATGTTCTTGAGCGGGTTTACCGCATTGCTCTCATCGAGACGCTCCAGGTGAATCTTCGGTGTGAACTTGTGTTTCACTACATACAGCGTAGCGTCGCACATCGGAGACAGCACATACGCATCAGACAGCAGGCTGGCCGGTGCAGAGTCGATGATGATAGCGTCGAAAATTGCTTCGAGATATTCGAGCAGTTCCTGTACCCGCGGATTGATCAGCAGCTCCGAAGGATTTTCGGGCACCGGACCGGCGGGCAGGAAAAAGAGGTTGTCGTGAGCGGGAGCGCGACGGATCAGCTCTTCCGGCTCTGCTTCGTTCCAGAGATAATTGGTTACGCCTTTGTCGAGCTGAAGACCGAGCTTCTGGCTCAGGGAAGGATTGGCCAGGTCAAATTCGACAAGGATCACTTTCTTACCGGCAACGGCTAAGCTCAGCGCGAGGTTGGCGGCAACAAAACTCTTGCCTTCGCCCGGCAGGGAAGAAGTGACCAGTATTTTTTTCTTAGCGGAGTTCACGCCGAGATAGCCAAGTGAAGAACGTATTCTTCTGAATTGCTCCGCTATGAATGTGCGGTTGCCCTCACGGATCACCAGCGGATCTTTACTTCTGTCGAGTACTACTTCTCCGATGATAGGCACATTGGTCAGGTGCTCAATTTCGCTGCGGAACAATATTTTTCTGTTCAGCATTTCGCGGACGGCAATGAAACCAATAGGAAGCCCCAAACCAAATACCAGGGCGATAATATAAATGAGTTGTGATTTTGGTGTCACAGGGAAAAAACTGGCCTGTGCCTTATCAACGATGCGGCTGCCTGAGGTGGTAGAGATATGGGCCAGCGCACTTTCTTCTTTTTTCTGCCGGAGGAAATTATAAATGCCGAGCTTGATGGCCTGCTCGCGGTCGATATCGATCAGGTCTCTTTCTTTCTGCGGAATGGTCTGCAGCATGGAGCTGTAGAGGTTGTTGGTAGAATAGAGATTGAGCTTGGTGGCTTCGAGGCTGCTGCGCTGGTTACGGATGTTTTCCAGCAGGCTTGGTCTCAGTTTGGTGATCTGGTCGTTCAGCGAGGTAACCATCGGGTTGTTCTCACCGGTGGTCTTCTTCAGCTTTTCATAGCTGGTTACGGTTTCCTGCAACTGATCCACGAGTTTGGCCAGCAACGGATCTTTCAGTCCGATAGTGGAAGGAACGATTCCGTCGGCACTGTTTTTCGATTGCACATATTTTTCTACCTGGTCGAGAACGGAAAGCTGCATGTTCACATCGCTTACTTTCTGATCGTTCTCGCCTACATTTTTCAGGAACAGTTCACCTTGTGCGCTGATGTCTACGGCGCCACGGCTTGCTTTGTAGGCTTGTTTGCGTTGATTCACATTATCGAGCTCCTGTTGCACGGCAAGCAGGCGTTCGTCTACAAAAGCGGAGGTGTTTTCAGCGATTTTATTTTTCTCATCAATAGCGGCCCTGTCATAGGCGGCCATGAGTTCGTCGAGCACCTGCTCACCACGATACGGATCGATGTCTTTGATCGAAAGCGAAACAACCGTCGATTCTTTGCCGGCGAGTGTGCGCAGGCTGCCGATGAAGACCGAAGTGGCGGTTTTGGGATTCGTCAATGTGAGGTAAAGATCTCTCTTTGATGCGTGACGGAAATTCGGGTTGCGTACAAAACGGATGTTGCCGAATGAAGTGGCGTAAAAACGGTTCAAGGCATACCGCTGTCCGTTGATGCGTACTGTACTGTCAGCCGCCCGGAAAGTGAACGGAAGCTTTTTGATGGTCTTCAATTCATCCGGGTTGGCGGCTTCCACCACTACCGGTGTGCTGGTGTAAGCGGAAGTGGCAACCAGTTTTCCTTCTTCGAAATACGAAGCGTAGAGGTGGAGGCGGCGTACTACATCCTGCATGAGGCTGCGCGACTGCAATACCTGCAATTCGTTTTCGATGATCTTTTTTTCGGAAAGGCGGTCAAGGGAGTTGAGGGTTTCACCATCATACGAACCTTTGGTTTCGTCCTTCAGCATAAGAGAGGCGCTGATCTCGTACTTTGGTACCGTTACCTTCAGATAGAACCAGCCCACGAACATGCAAAGGATGAACATGATGATGAACAGTGGCCAATAAGGAAAATATTTATACCAGACCTCGCTGACCAGGTTGCGATGCTCTTTTTTCTGTTTGGAAGGTGCTGTTTGCATATAATAGCGTATTAGTTGGACGGGATAAGTCTGTCTGCGACGATCACGGCCAGCGACAAACCGCTGATCACGATCGGTAACCATTGCATGGTACGGCCAGCGCTGGATACTTTTACTTTATTGGGTTCCACATATACGATATCATTGGACTGAAGATAGTAGTAGGGGGAGGAGAACAATTCTGCCGAATTCAGGTTGATGCGTTTGATGAGTTTCTGGTCGCCCTGTTCGCGGATGATCATCACATTCTTGCGTTCGCCGTAGATGGTAAGGTCACCAGCCAGGCCAAGCGCTTCGAGTAAAGAAAGTTTTTCGTTGGGGACGCTCACCACGGAAGGGTGATTGACTTCTCCCAGTACCGTTACACGGAAGTTTTGAAACCGGATGGTAATGATAGGATCTACGAGCAGTTTGCGATCGCCGAGCGTTTTGGTAATGTAATCCTTCAATTGATTCTTGGTGAGACCTTCTGCTTTCACCAGGCCCAGCAAAGGAAACTGAATGTTACCTTCCGGACCTACGAGATAACCTACTGCAGCGGCTCCGGTACTACCGCCTGTACTGCCACCGGCAGCGGCGATGCCATTCGAAGCATTGAACAAAGCTGAAGCTTCAGGGTTGAGGCTGGATACCGTGATGGAGAGAATGTCATTCTTCTGAATGATCGATTCCGGTACAGGTGTCGGAGTAGCTACTGCACCATCTTTCATACCATAGAAGTACGTAGCCTTCTTGGTGTTGGTACAGGAACTAAACAATACAACATACAACATCGCAGCACAGACCAGCAGCGTCCGTTTATAGGGGATAGATAACATACAAATAATTTAAAATAGGCCAATGAATTACCTGTCCGGCTTAAATGGCAAAAAAAGGCCATAACCGGTCAATGCAATCGCTGGTGCTCCAATCAGCAAACGGATATGATTTCAGAAGAATTGGAAAAGAAAGATAAAGAGGACTTCTATAGGAAGGACTAAGTGAGACGGGGTTGTTTCTGCGTCTAAAGTAGAAATAAAAATAATATTAGAATTGTTCTTTTTTGTTCAGAATGAAATTTCCTCCTGGTTGAGCGAAGATCTGGAACCCTGTTTCTTCCACGAGGGCGGCTAATTGCTTTTTGGCAGAGGGTTGCCGCAGCGGAGTTCCGAGCCGGTATAATAATAAGCTATGGTATTTGCGGCAAAGCGGATCGAGGGAAGGGATGGTGACGGCCTTGTTCTTCTTGCGCGTTCTTCGTCCGTCTATATTACTTAATAAGGTTTCCCAGATCGCAAGTGGTTCGTTGGGCAGTAGGTGATGCGACGCTGCATAATAGTTACGTCCGCGTTGCAGGTATTCGCGTGCTTCGGTCAGGTGTCCGGTAAGCGTAAGTGCTTCGCAGATGATCAGTTCAAAATCCGGAACCGCAGAGGGAGAATTCTCCCTCGTGATTTTAAGAATGGATTGATAGCGGCGCATTTCGGCGAGCAGTTTGTCGGGACTTTCGCCATGGGCATGTATATGAAATAAACGGGCGGCCATCAATCTGCCCATGATATGCGGAGCCAGGTGTGGATGAGGTGGGGTGTCTGCCAGACGGCTCATGTGTTTATCGAGTTGCCGCAGATCCTGGTTGAGCCAATAGCGGAATACCTGGATGGCATGGGCGAACAGGACGGCATCCGGCGTGGCTTTGGCAGCCAGGTAATAACGCAGCCCCTTTCCATAAGAACCATTAAGATGATCCATCTGCACGGCCTGCTCGTAATAATAGAATTGTCCGGCACGTGTGCGGGCCACTTCGCGTTGAAACGGATCGATGAGTGCTTCATTGCGTTCGAGAAACTCAATCGTGCGGCGGGTGAGGTTGTCGAGTACGCGGTCGTAGTCCTGGCCTTCCGGAGGTGGTACGTCGCGGAAGAGGCTTACGAGGTAATGCAATACTTCCGAGCGCGCGATATCGGTAGCGGTTTGTTTGCGGATATTGACCTCAACTTCATCGGGTGAATCGAATCCGCAATAACGGCAAAGAATAAGTAAGGTAGCGGAGGAAGCGGCGTACTGGGATTGAACGAGTCCGAAGAAACGGCGGAGCGTGTTGGCGTTAATGGTTTCGCCGGTGCGTTGAAAAATCGCATCTACCAATTGCAGGCAATCGCGGGAAGAACGGATCTTCCTGCCGAAAGTATGCTCCAGCTCAGTTTTAAGTGCCGTAATGAAAGTTTGCTTCATAAGCAGCCGCGATGATCGGTTGGCATTGGTCAGGCTTCTTCCGGACGCAGGGCTTCTTTCATTTTACCCAATACATCCTTTTCTACCATCTTACGTGCTACGCCGATCATATTACTGAATGCCAGTTGTCCGGAGATGCCGTGCCCGATGATAACGGGTTTGGCTACTCCCAATACGGGAGTACCTCCATATATTTCGAAGTTGAACCTGTTGAAATAATCGTCGTTCGTGCTGTTGACCGGTTTAAGATCGTACAGCGACTCTGCAAGTTTGAGTACCACGTTGCCGGTAAAACCTTCGCACACGATCACATCGGCTTTGCCGGTGAGCACGTCTCTTCCTTCGATATTACCGATAAAACGGATGTGTTTGTTTTCTTTCAGAAGGGGATAAGTAGCCTGGGCCAGCACATTTCCTTTGCCTTCCTCTTCTCCTACGTTGAGCAGGCCTACGCGTGGCTCGCTGATACCGAGAATGAGCTGTGCATAGATGCTGCCCATAACAGCGAACTGGTTCAGTTGCTCCGGTTTGCAATCGGCATTGAGACCAACATCGAGCAACAGACCTGTTCCTCCGTTGTGAAGGGGAACGATACTGGAGATGGTAGGGCGGATTACACCTTCCACGGCTTTAATGGTGAAAAGTGTGCCGACGAGCATGGCTCCGGTATTACCTGCGCTGATGAAAGCGTCCATTTTTCCGGATGCCAGCAAATGAAATCCGATGGCGATGGATGACTGTTGTTTTTCCTTAAGGGCTTTGGTGGGATGTTCGTGCATGTCGATCACTTGTGACGCATGTACAACGCTCAGTCTGTCGGTGGGCACGGCGTGCTCACTCAGCAGCGGGTTGATCTGTGATTCATCACCTATTAACAACAGGCGTACATCACCTTCCTTGTCCTCATTCAAAAAACGGTTGATCCCCTTAACGGCTTCGAGGGGAGCATAATCACCGCCCATCATATCAATGCCTATAACCATAGAAGCTTATTTCCCAAAATTAAAATTCCAAACCTCATCGCAGACCAAAGGTCGGCAATGGATTTGGAATCAAGTCCGTTATTTGAAAAAACAATATTAAGCTTTGGAAGGAGCGGTCTCACTAACCAGTTTGCCCTTGTAGTACAGTTTTCCTTCGCTTACGTGTGCACGGTGACGTACATGCGTTTCTCCGGTAGTGCTGTCAGTGGTCAGCGTGGTCGCAGTAGCTTTATAGTGAGTACGGCGCTTTGCGCTTCTTTGCTGGCTGTGTCTGCGTTTGGGATTTGGCATATCTCTGCTATTTAACTAATTAGAAAATTATTCTCGTTTTATTTTTTCCCTTTGTCTTTCAGGTCCTTGAATTGTTCGAGACCTTTCCAGATCGGATTTGATTCTTTCGGCTCGTCCTGTTCAGGATCCGGTTCCATGTGACGAAGCATTTTCAGGGCAGCCGGGTTGCAGTTGGGACCGTCGGCATTATCATAGCCGCAGACCTTCTGCATCGGAATACTCAGGTTGATGAACTCGTAGATCCAATTGGCTACGTCCAGGTGACTCTCATTCCGCTCGATATAATACACATCGGGGTCATCTTCCTGGTCATTCATCAGTTCCGCATCTTCCACCATCTTAACCGTCATGTTGAACTCGTCCCACAATTCAAGCGGGAGGTCGTTGTTACAACGGTCGCAGGTGACTTCAAGCGTACCGCCAATTTCAAACTTCAATAACATGAAGCTGTTTTTCTTGTCCAGCGAGAGTTTTATTTTCGCTGAGCAGTGGCGGAAATCCTGCTGCTGAAATGCCTCAAAGAACTTATCGTCAATCTCATAGTTGTACTCATGAACTCCGGGTTTCAACCCTACAAAGGCTATCTCAAAATCTCGGCGGTGACCCATGGCTCAACATTTGTCCTGAAAAATCGGGAGGCAAAGGTAGGTAAAATTTATGAACTATTCCGCGGTCTTTTTCATTTATTTTTGCTGCGCAATTTATCGTAATTTGCTCATTATTAATGATTTTTAATTTATTCCGGTGCAAAAGTTTTTCTCCCGCCTTTTTTCCCGGCTGATGAAAGGCTGGAGTTGGGTGTTGCTGATCCTGGGGGCGATTGCCATTAAATGGGTATCGTTGTACCCCAATATGGTTGAAAAATATTATACGTACGGCTTTTATCCTATTGTATCAAGGCTGCAGCGTACCCTCTTCGGCTGGATTCCTTTCAGTATCGGTGATCTTTTTTATGGCTTTCTGATCCTGCTGCTGCTGTTCCGCGTGGTACGTTTCTTCCGTTTCCTGTTTCTCCGCCGGCTCAACCGCGCTTATTTCAAGGCCGCGTTGCAACACGGCATTTTCCTTTTCCTGTTTATCTACGTTTTCTTCAACCTCCTGTGGGGATTGAACTATAATAGGCTGGGCATTTCATCACAACTGGGCCTCACCGAAGTCAGCGCCTATTCTACGGGCGAACTGGACTCACTGGTTAAGGTCTTGCATACTGCGCTCAACAACGAGGCGGCGCAACTGACACCCGAAGCGCGCGATTCTTTTGCCCGTGATAAATACCGGCTGTTTCGCCAGGCAGGCCGCGGATACGACAGCATGGCGCAACAGCAGCCTTACCTGGCTTACCAGCCCCGCTCAGCCAAACCATCTTTGTTCAGTTATGCGGGAAACATACTCGGCTTCCAGGGTTATTACAATCCCTTTTCCGGCGAAGCACAGGTCAACACCACCATCCCCAGTGCACTCGAACCTTTTGTAACCATGCATGAGATCGCACACCAATTGGGGTATGGAAAAGAGAACGAAGCAAACTTTGTCGCTTTCCTCGCGTCACGCAGACATCCATCGGTGTTCTTTCGTTACTCAGTTTATTTCGACATGTATCAATATGCGGGAGGAGAATTGTACCGCCGCGACTCGGCAGCACTACGCGCCTATAATCAGGCATTGCATCCACAGGTAAAAGCCGACATCAAGGCCTACCGCGATTATTTAAAGAAATACAAGAATCCCATCGAGCCTGTGATCACCTGGGCTTACGGAAGTTATCTCAAAGCCAATAATCAACCCGGCGGCAAAAGAACCTATAGTGAGGTGGTGGCGTGGCTGATCGCTTATTACAGGAAGTTCCAGGAGATATAGTGGTTAATTTGACAATTTGATAATTTGAAAATTAGACTTATTGCTACTTCTATTCTCAAATTTTCAAATTATCAAATTGTCAAATCAAAACCTGTTCTTCCACATCATACTCTCGATCGGCTTATCGGGTTGGCCGGAGTATTTGGCATTTTTCTTCTGGTCGTAACGTACTTCGATCTCGCCTTCCACAGGGAAATAAATGAGCTGGCCCACGGGCATTCCTTTATACACTTTCACCGGTTGTTTGACCGAGATCTCCAGGGTCCAGTGGCCGCAAAAACCTACGTCGCCTTTGCCGGCAGTGGCATGAATGTCGATGCCCAGGCGGCCGGTAGATGATTTACCCTCCAGGAACGGCACATGCGCATGTGTTTCGGTGTACTCGAGCGTAACGCCGAGATAAAAAATATGAGGATACAACACGAAACCTTCCTCCGGGATTTCGAAGTATTCGATCTCGTTGTGTTTTTTGGAGTCGAGGATATGTTCTTTGTACGTAGCCAGCCATTTGCCCAGGTGCACATCATAAGAGTTGCTGCCAAGACATTCACGGTCATAAGGCGCCAGTTTGATGGTGCCTTTTTCAATTTCTTCGAGGATACGTTTATCGGAGAGGATCATAGCCGTAGTTTTACTCTATCTTTAACCGGCAAAATAAAGGAGAAACCAGCACGAATGCCGATTTTTTTTCAACAACAAATCAACCCTTCCACCCGCCTCGGTGTCTGGAAGATCGAAGAAACGGAAGAATTTTTTAAGGACAATGTTCCGCAGCACCGCGATGTAACGCACCCCCATAAGCGTTTGCAGCACCTGGCGGGACGTTTCCTGCTGCGATATCTTTATCCCGATTTTCCTTACGAACTCATCCGCATCGCGGACACGCGCAAACCTTTTTTACCGGATGCGCAGTATCATTTTTCCATTTCTCATTGCGGTGATTATGCGGCGGCACTCGTTAGCCGCGATCTGCGTACGGGCGTGGATGCCGAAATTCCCGTGACACGCATCGAACGCATTGCTTCCAAGTTTACCACGCCGGAAGAGCAGGCCGTATTTGGTAATGAACCGGGTGTGCGCGAACTCACCACTATCTGGAGCATCAAGGAAGCGGTGTATAAATGGTATGGTGACGGGGAAGTGGATTTCAAAGCGCATATCCGTTTACTGGAATGCGATGCAGAGGCGGGCAAAGTGCGTTGTCTTTTTACCAAGAACAATACCTCACTCGATCTGTATTACCGTCATTTCGATCACCTCGTGCTGGCCTGGGTGGTGTCCTGATCAATCGGTTTCTTCCTCCTCGCCGGGGCCGAGCAATTCAAGGTCCACATCTGATCCGGAGATTCCTTCGATGGAGCCGCGGATATGTGCTGCACTCAGCAATACTTTTTCCAGTTGTTTTTCCCGCGCCTTCCACAATTTTTCCATCGCGTCTCTTTCCTTCTGAATAGAAATTTTCATGCTCATGAATCCTTCGCGGATCGCTTTCCATTGCTCCGCAAATTCAGAACTGGTAAGGTAATCATACAGCAGGTGCATCTTATCGCCTTTGTTGTCCTGCTTTTTGAGTGCGGTGGATACTTTTATGATGCCATCGCGCAGCATATGCACAACGGCTTTTACTTCGGCAAAGGAACAGATCCATACGCCGTCTTTCTCTCCGAACCGATCCATATCGCGGGGCAGGCTTTGGGTAACGATCACGGCTACATCGGCACCCTGGCTGCGCATGTCGGCTTTGAGTTTTTCGATCCAGTCTGTGCCGAAATGCGCGGTGCGCTTGCTTTCGAAAATGATGCGGCCGCATTCCTGGCCGAATCCGTTGCGTACGGTCTGGATACAATCCGCACCACGCACGCCTTTTCCTACTTCTGAAATAAGGTCGAAGGGAAAGGAACCACGCAACATTTCTTCCAATGCCAGTTCCTGCACTTCACCCTGCAATTGCATGGAACCCTGCTCGGCTTTGCGGCGCATTTCGTCGGCGAGTTTTTTCTGGTCTTCCAGTTGTTTTTCGAGTTCTTTCAAACGAAGCTGGAATTCCGTTTCGCGCGTGGCGATCTTTTGCTCTTCTATTTTGCGGATATCGTCGGTCAGTTTTTCGCGTTCTACCTGCAATTGTTTCTGAATGTTAATTTCCATTTCAGCTTCGCGGTTGCGGAGCACTTGTTCTTTTTGCAGGAACTCTAGTTCTTTCTGCCGGGCTTCTTTCAGTTTCTCCTCGTTGTGCCGGTTGTTGTCGGAAAGTTGTTTTAGTTGTACTTCGTAATCGGCTGCAATATTCTTGCGGATATTTTCTTCCAGTTGTTGCTGGAGGCGTTGTTTTTCCTGCTGCAGTTGCTGCTGAAACTCGGCTTCGCGGCGCTGCGTCTGCAGCTGGTATTCTTCCGATTTTTTCTTCTGCCATTCGGCGGCTTTGGCGCGCAGTTCCTTTTCCACTTCTTCGCGGATGGCATCATTGGGTTCAAATTCGTGTCCGCAACGGGGACATTTAATATCTGCAGGCATGGGTGATCAATTGTTGCGGCTAAAATACGATAAAAGACAAACTAAAAAAATTAGCAGTTGTTTGCCGGATGACTACCGTGCCTTAACTTACGTTCATCCTTATGCATTAATACATCATCATGAAAAAAATCCTGCTGTTCGCTGTTTTGCATTTTTCTCTTATTCATGGCCATGCGCAGGCGCTTACGCATGAGCAGCGCCTGGCGGATCTGGGTCGGGTGTGGGGTTTTCTCAAATACTTTCATCCGGCTGTTGCGGGCGGGCAGTACAACTGGGACGATGTGCTGATCCAAAAAATTGCGCAGCTCGAAAAGCTGCCGGATGCGGAAGCCGTGAATGCTTTTTATGCCAAGTGGCTGGATGAGTTGGGGGAGGTGAAAAAATGCCGTTCCTGCAAAATGTATACGGAGGAAGAGATGTCCACGGCAGGACTCACCTGGCTGAAAGAAAATCCTGTTTTAAATGCCACTCTTCGTGCAAGGCTGTTGGATGTATTGCAAAACAGGTATCATGGGAAGCCATTTTATCTAAGCAATAAGGGCGCAGGTAATATAGAAATGATGAATGAGCCAAAATATGAAACAATGGCTTATCCGTCGAAAAATTACCGCCTGCTAGGACTGTACCGTTACTGGAATGCAGTGCAATATTTTTTCCCTTATAAAAAAGATATTGGTGAAGACTGGAACAAAGTATTGGATGAAATGGTCATTCCTTTTCGAGATGCAGTTGACACGCTCGCGTATCAGGCTGCTATATGGCAATTGGCGGCGCGTATCAACGATAGTCATGGGGTAGGTGTTTGTGCGTCTTATGTACCATCCTGCGGCAGTCCGCTTTTTGGTGTGCGCATGGCGCCTTTATCATTGCAGTGGATAGAAAAAGAAGCGGTGGTGATGCGGCTTAGCAGCGATTCCCTTTGCAGGGTGGATGATATACGGGTTGGTGATATTATAAAAAAAATAGACGGCCGCACCCCGCAACAGATCATCGATGCCAACTGGCTATATATCGGCGGTTCCAACGAACGCGGACGCTACCGGAACAATGTGGCTACTTTGCTGCACGGCAATTCGCCGGTAGCCGAGGTGGTAATAGAACGCGACGGCAAGCTGATAGAAAAAAAGATTCACCGTTATCCCTGGGAGGAGATAAAACCATGGATCACACCATCAAAAGAAGGGATGTGGACAATGCTGGAAGAGGGGGTGGGGTACATTCACATGGGCCGGTTAAAACAAGACAGCATTAAGGAGATCATGAATGGATTGAAAGATACACGCGCGATCGTTTTAGATATCCGTAATTATCCGCAGGGCACGGCGCAACAAGTGAGCCGGTACACGCATCCGAAAGCCACTCCCTTTGTATATGCCACAGTACCGAAGACAGACATGCCCGGACTGTTTGAGAAGAGTAAAGACTTTTTTTGCGGAGCACAAAATAAACAGCCATACAAAGGGAAGTTGATCCTGCTGGTAAATGAGAGCACACAAAGCCATGCAGAATTTTCAACGATGCTTTTGCAAACAGCTCCCGCTGTGATGACCATCGGCAATCAGACGGCTGGTGCCGACGGCAACGTATCAACGATCGTATTTCCCGGAGGTTATAGTACGATGATGTCCGGCCTCGGTGTTTATTATCCCGACGGCACTCCCACGCAACGGGTAGGTGTACGCGTGGATATAACAGTGATGCCCACGCTCGCTGCCGTGCTGAAGGGCCGCGACGAAATACTGGAACGCGCACTGCAATACATTCATACGGGAAAATAAATCACTGCGTCGCAAATAACCCTCATCAAAGTCGTGTTGACACGCGATGCGTCTGTTTACGGGATGGCATCTTTGTGTTGTCAATAACCAATAACAAAAAACAATACAAAACAGACAGTCATGGCAACGCAACAGCAAAGCATCACTATTGAAACCACCGTCAATGCACCTGTAGAAAAAGTATGGGAAATCTGGAACAAACCCGAGCACATCATTCAATGGAACAGTGCTTCTCCGGACTGGCATACGCCTTCAGCGGAAAACGATCTGCGTGTGGGCGGACAACTGAAATCCCGCATGGAAGCCCGCGACGGTAGCATGGGATTCGATTTTGCCGGTACGTATACCGAGGTAAAAGCAAACGAGAAAATTTCGTATACATTGGGTGATGGCCGTAAGGTGGAGATCATTTTCACACCGGTGGAAGGAGGTACGCATGTGAAAGAAACCTTCGATGCGGAGAACCAGAACAGCGTGGAAATGCAACGCATGGGATGGCAGGCGATATTGGATAGTTTTCGTGTGTATGCGGAGAAAGGGTGAATCGTCAATCGTCAATGGTGAATCGTGAATAAATCAATCGTGTGTATGGCGCTCTGCCAGATGCTGAAATAGGAATAGGCGTTTCACACTCATTCCCTGGTTCGTGTTTACACGAACCAGCATTTCGGTTTCGGCGATGTGAGTATTGGGCTCTTCTGTTGAATTTTATCTACCCGGGTTTAGAAAATCTTCGAAAGCTGATGTGTTGTATTCTACCAAAGAGGGTCAAGGCAGTCGGCACATACACAAATCCGGCGTGATATGGCAGGTTGTTCCAGGTTAAAAGAATGAATAGATGAAAAAGCCCGGACTGAAAGTCATCAAGCCAGCGCAACGCTTTCGCTTTTATCCCCCTGTTCTTCGACAGGGGATTTTTTTTGCGCGTCTTTGCTCCGCAGAATCAGTTGGTCGATCCGCTCGCGGAGTTGATAAATGTCAAATGGTTTGGCGATAAAGTCGTCTGCTCCCGATGCGGCAATGCTATCCTGCTGGATATAACCGGCAGAATAAAGCAAAACGGGAATATGACCGTACTGCGCTGAATCTTTCAACTGACGGCAGAGGTCGCGGCCATCTGCATCGCCGAGATAGATATCCATGAGAATGAGATCGGGTAGTGGTCCTTCGAGTGCGCCGGCAACGGCTGCGCCGCAACTGGCGGTAGTAACTTTGTGACGCTGGCTGACAAGTACAAGCGTGATCATCTCCAAAAGATCTGGATCGTCGTCTACAATTAAAATGTGTTGCATGGTGGTGTTCAAATAAAAATGCCGGTTAATGGTAATCGTTATGGTATGGTGGTTCCGGCTTTAGCCGCAAATTTGCAGCCAAAAATTTAAAATAGAACCAAAAACGATGGCAGACAAGCTTCTCTGTCAAATGTTTTTGATTATTTTTATACAAACGCAGCAGCCTCGTTTCTTCCGGTCTAATCCACCAAACTACTTATGCAACCAGACGATATTGAGCAAAGAAAGGCCTTCCTGGCAGCGATTATCGATTCTTCCGAAGATGCGATCATTAGTAAAGACCTGAGCAGCACTATTATCAGTTGGAATAAATCGGCCGAACGGATTTTCGGCTATACTGCCGAAGAAGCAGTGGGCCGTTCTGTTTATATAATCATTCCCCCCGACCGTTACCAGGAGGAGGGCATGATCATCTCCCGGCTCGCCCGGGGGGAAAGAGTCGAACATTTTGAAACGGTCCGCCAGCGGAAAGACGGAAAGCTTATTCATATTTCGCTGACGGTTTCCCCCATCTGCAACGAAGAGGGAAAAGTGGTGGGTGCCTCAAAAATCGCACGCGATATTTCAAAACAGAAGCAGGATGAAGAACTGATCCGGCAATATGCACACCGCCTGGAACAGGTCAATTATGTAGGCAAACGTATCGCTGCCCAGATGGATGTACCGCAGATCCTGCAGGAAGTGACCGATGCCACTACGCGCCTGTGTGGCGCGGCATTCGGCGCTTTTTTTTACAACCAGGTAGACGAGAAAGGCGAGACTTACCAGTTGTTCAGCTTATGCGGCGCGTCACGCGAAGCATTTGAAAAAATTGGTATGCCGCGAAACACGCCCTTATTCCGCACAACCTTTTACGGCGAACGGGTGGTGAGGTCGGATGATATCAGACGCGAGGCTTTGTATGGGAAAAATAATCCACACTCCGGAATGCCGGAAGGACATCTGCCGGTAGTGAGTTACCTGGCAGTGCCGGTGGTGCGAAGTACGGGAGAAGTAATCGGCGGATTGTTTTTCGGACACCCCGAGCCTTCGAAATTTATCTATGAACACGAACAGGTAATTTCTGCCATCGCATCGCAGGCAGCGATTGCGCTGGACAACGCCAAACTATATGAAGAAGTACGCATCCTCAATGCAAAGAAGGACGACTTCATCGGTTTCGCCAGCCACGAACTCAAAACGCCCCTGACCACCATCAGCGGTTATGTACAATTGGCGAAACAACTACCATCGGTACCGCCGGAGATACTGCATAAGATCGGCCGGCAATTACGCCGCCTGGAAGACATGATCAGCGACCTGCTGGATGTATCGAAGATACAGGCAGGCAAGCTTGATCTCTCCTTTAACACGACCGTATTGCAACACCTCATCCGCGAGTGCATCGATACAACGGAAATGGTCTCGCATCGCCTGGACCTGTTATTGCCGGAAGAACCGCTGATAGTGCGGGCCGATACGGGGAAGCTGACAAGAGTGCTGATAAACCTCTTGTCGAATGCGGTGAAATTTTCTCCCGCCGGTTCGCTGATCAGCATCAAAGCCGAACCATCGGGCGAACATGTTAAACTGTCGGTGCGGGACGAAGGACCCGGAATAGCAGCCGCTTATACGGATGCCATTTTTAATCGCTTTTACCGTGTTCCGGGCGAGTCAAAACCAGGGAGTGGTCTTGGTCTCTATATTGCGCGTCAGATCATCGAAAGCCATAAAGGGCGTATATGGGCGGAGAGCCACCCGGGTGCGGGTTCGGTGTTTGTTGTTGAGCTGCCTTTTGAGAAGGCGTAAGGCCCGAAACTTCGGGCTAAGGCGTAAGGCATAAGGCATAAGGCTTAAGGCGTAAGGTGTAAGGCGTAAGGTTTTAGGTAATAGGTATTTATTGGTTAGTTCATCACTCGTTATTCCATTACCGGCCTGGCACAACCGTGGTTCGTGGATACCCGTACCACTATGGGCCATTGACAATTCACTATTGGCTATTCACAATCGGCAAAAAACCCATAGTCTCCTGCTATCATACTTTAAACCTTACAACATGAAAAAGAAAATTGTTTATGCATTACTGTTAGTGTTCCTCACTACGTTTATTTTTTCTTCGGAGAAATTATATGGTTCCGTCCAGTCGGTCGGCAAATTTTCCAAAACTGTTACGTTGCAGGCTGACTATTATACACCATCCGGTGATCGTGTTCATTTTACTTATTATGATCCTTCGGCCTGCCAGGTGGATCTTTACATTGGTGGCACTACGTGGACACCTTGTCTGTATTCAGGTTTTGTAACGGCCAGCGGCGGATACCTGCATCCTGACATTACGATTTATTGGAGTGGAACGCCTATTACGGTCAATACACCTGTTCCTTATTATTAATCGTTTCCTATTTTAATTCCGGCAGGGGACTATGAGGTTTTTTAGTGGATGATCCTGTCTTTTAATCGCTGATATTCCTGTTCAGTGAGCATTCCTTTTTCCCGCAGGTTTGCGATTTTTTGTAATTCATCAGCCATAGAAATATTGTTGCCGGTCGTTGGGGCTGAGCTTTGAATTGTATTTGTATGCTGTTTATCCAGCGGTGCACTGACCAAGGCTCCGATTAAAGCTACCAGGGGAGTAAAAAAAATACCGAGCAGCAATGTACCCGTGAAGCCAATTTGTTTGGTCTTTCCAATGTTTTCAGCAATCACAGCGCTCAGTATGAGAGAGATGATGGCATATATGACCAGGTATTCCATTTCCATGATAAAATAATAGCGGGTTAAAAGTATTCGACTGACCGTATAAAAAAACGGGGATTTTTCCGGAAACTAGACTCCACCGGGAAAAAACGGGGTATACCCGGGAAAAACACCCTCCTTCACAGCGTGATATCTGCTTTATCTTGAAACGCTTTTCTTCATTCAGGTAAAGCAAATAACATGACACCATATAAACCAAAACTAATCGCTGCGCTGGCCTGCGTCCTGCTGGCCGCCTGCCAGACCGGTCACGAAGTCCATTACTTCAAAAGTGGTAATAATTATTACCGGCTGCGCATTGACGAAAAATCCTTTGCCTCAAAGGCCCGGTACATGAGTGGTTTTTACGACGACAAAGCCGTAGACCGTTATTTCGGTGAGATGTCGCAGCCCGTGGAAAAAGATACCACCTACGCTTCATCCGTGCGTTTTTATACCACCGATCCCAAAGATCATACGCCAGATCAGCTCAGGATCGACAGCAATAAAAAGCTGGTCCTTATTCTTTCCACCAATAGCAACGCCATATCCGAACAGATCGGCGCTTTCGCGGAAAACGACCGGATACTCGGATCGATCATGCGGTTATCACAACGCGAAAAGATCCAGGAAAATACCGTAGCTACCTCCGCGATTGCCGATATCAAAAAGCGCAACCAGGCCGTCACGGCCCTCGGAGATAGTTTTATCACCACGCTTCGCGATAGTGCTTCGGTGAATGAAGTGAAGACCAGTCTGAAAATATTTCTCCTTAACATAAAAGCGCAATCACCCGCGGCATCTGCTGCGGCGGAAATGCTTCTACCTAATTTTTAAGCCATGCTGAATAAAATAAGACTGATAACAGGATTTGCAACGATCTGTCTGCTGTCTTCCTGCTTTTCTACCATGAACGTGCGTGTTGATGCATTTGATATGGATAAAATGCAGAAAAGCCGCGAATACCAACGGCAGAAATTGGAGAGCGAACTGAAAGCATATAATACCCGCATCAACGGGAGCTTCTTCAATGATATGTCAAAACTGATCTCTGACAGTGTACGCGGTGCCCTGTCTGCACTCGACAATTTTGATCAATCGCAGTTGTCCGGCGTAATGGCGCAGGTCGATAGCGCTATCAATGTTGAAATGAATTTGTTTAAAAGCAAAATGGCAGACACACGCGGGTCATTGAGTAAACTGTTGAACAGTGAAGCAGCTGATTTTCGTGCTCAATATGAAGCAACGCAGGCATCCTACGACCGGCAGTTGGATGCATTGAAGAACTATCTGCAGGACTTGCTGGACCAATCCGGTGTGCGTGATAAAACGGTTATTGATAATATCGGCACGCTCACGGAAGACATAAAGGCGATGGCGGTACCTGCCGGCATTTTTGGTAACACGATCACGGATGATCGTATGGCTTCTTATGTAGCAAAAGCACCGGAACAGTTCTGGCAGAAATACAAAACGGAATTTTACGATGACGAAAGTAACCTGGCTAAATCGGACAAGGCTGCGCGCATCAACCGGACGAAAGTGACTACAGTTGTTGGTAATTCCGACATAGCCATTAAAATGGATGGCCCGGGAAGTTTTGTGATCAAGGGAGTGAGGCTCGATGCAGACCAGGCATTCCGGACTTCTTTCAAAGTGCTTAGTCAAAGTATCCAGCACTTTTCAGGTATATCGATTCCTGCGCCCAGCCAGGCGAAGTCTGGCGGCACGGCGGAAGAACCGCTGGTGCCGGAATTGCAAAACCTTGATGCAAACAGGCAGCAGGCGGCGGCATTGTCACAGGAGCATGAGAAACTGACTAACACCTTTCTTACGATAGTAGCGGCCTATAAAGACGACCTCACATCCAGCAATACGGCGAAAAGAGTAGCCGCGATACAGGCGGTGAAGCAAGCATACAACTATTACAAAAGTCAATTAACCGTTCAATAATGAAATTTCAGAAAAACGATCACGTGCAGTTAACAAGGGATTACAACGTGAAAAAAGGTACGATTCCCGAAGGAAGTACCGGCGTTATCCGCCGGGTACTGTCTAAAATATTCTGCTATGAAATAGATTTTAAAGAACCTTTTACAGGAATTATCGTGCCTGAGTCCAATCTCAAAAGTGCGCAATAAAAAAGCAGAGGGGTAGCCTTCTGATTGTTATGAATTGATCTGGCATTGACCGTGAAAGGGACCTGTGTCTACTTCACGACAGGCTGTATTGATGAAGCCAAAAATTACGCTGAAAGCTGCCTGGTATAATCGAATCATGCCCATTCCATATTTAAAATTTTAAAGCTTCCCGCCGGATCGCGGGGAGCTTTTAGTATATGTACTTCCACAATCCGCGTCCCCGGCCGTGTCCGTAACGGGATATTGAGTTTCTACTATTGATCCATTGAATTTTCCCTGCCCCTTTTTAAAATCACTTAAAAGAATCGCAATTTCAGAGAGCGGTGATGTAACGGCTGTTGAAGGCCGGTAACAGCTAGTTCCGGTGAAGTAATGCGCCGGCAGTGAATGTTGTCGTTTGCCCCGATATGTTGAAAGTTACATCGACGTTTTCTGTTTTACCAATCCTGTAAAAAAGCAAAATTTATGGTTAGAAATTTACTGTACCTGAGAATCGTGCTATTAATGCTGGCAAGCTGCGCAGGAGTAAACATCCGCGCTCAGATTATCGGCAATCCGGATTTCGAGTCGTACACGACCTGCCCCTCACAGCATTCGAGATTTGTCAATAACGTTACGAATTGGCTGGTGTCCCTGGGAGCGATGGCGGGAACTCCTGATTATTATAACGCCTGCGGATACAAAATGCCTGATAAAATAGTAGCGCAAAGCGGGGATGGATATGCAGGTTGTTACGCAGAGCTCAATAATACGTTTACTGACTACAAGGAGTATTTCACCTGTAATTTGTCTACCCCTTTGCAAGCCGGAGTAACCTATACTTTTTCGTTTTATACCGGGCACATATATGGTTCAACTCCTCCCACTTTTCCTCCGCCCACTACACTGACATTTGTTGAGTTGCCAGATGCCGAACAGGGATTTCTGGGGGCGGTATTTTCGACCGCTGCTCCTGTAGCTGCCAACACAGTTGGTAATACTACACCGAGGTACAATTCCATCCGGGACGATTTCGGAAGCGGAAGAGTGTTAATTCCGAAAACAAATACGGATGTATATGGTCCCGCATCCAGGAATACCTGGGTAAGAGTGACCTTGCAGTATACCGCCGTGGGCGGTGAGCAGTTCATGACCATGGGACAATTCAGACCCGGGGGTACAAGTTTACCTGCCGGCCATGGGGCATACTACGTCTTTGATAATTTTTCTTCCTCACTGCAGGTTCTGCCGGTTCGTTTACAATCTTTTTCAGTAAAAAAAATAAACAACACCGCACACCTGGAATGGACAACGGCTTCAGAGCAGAATAATAGTGGATTTGAAGTGCAAAGGAGTGCGGACGGAGAGAGTTGGAACCCGTTGGGTTTTGTTCAATCCAAGGCTGCAAATGGAAATAGCAGCATAGAACTGGATTATGAATATGTGGATCCCGCTCCGGTGGAAGGAGACAACCTGTACCGCTTAAAACAAACAGACCGGGATGGACGGTTTGTCTACAGCAATGTAAACAGGCTGAGTTTTGAAGGGCAGGGGCTGGTGCTGCACCCGAATCCTGTGAGTTCGGAATTATTTATCCGTGGGCTGAACAACGTGAACAGCCTTCAGGTATTCAACTTGCAAGGACAGGTGGTGAAATCGTTGACAGTTACTACGTCGTCAACCATGCGGATTGATGTGTCTTCGTTGCCCGCCGGTGTTTATACGATCAGGGCAAACCTGGTTAATGGAGAAAGCGCCAGTTATAAGTTCGTTCGGAAATAATACGGGTTGGTAAATATTTTTTCTTAAGCAGAGAGGAGGTTTCGGGATGCGTGTTTACCGTTTATGGCTCTGTAGTTTTTCCAGCACAGACGAAATTATTTCCGGATGAATCTTCAACCTGCGGACAAAGTTGGCTGATTTCATTTTCTTAATGAACGCCTCCGGTTCATAAGCCTGCTTACTTGAACTGCATGGTATGTTCATGAACAAGGTCCATGGAATTCCTTTTGTGCTGAAAGCTGTTTTATACTTGCCAGTATTATGTTCCAGTAATCTTTTGTCAACATTATCGGTAGTGCCGATATAAAACTTCCCCAGTTTTTCGGAGAAAAGTATATACACAGAAAAGTCCATTAGTTGATTTTTAGACCTTCTGGAAGGAAGAAGTAGTGTAAAAATAACAAAACAAAACCCCCGCATTGCTGCGAGGGTTGTTTTAAAGCGTGCCCTATCCCGAAGTATCGGGACGAAGTATCGGGACGAAAGTTCGGGACTGGGTCGAACCGGCACTTGCATTGCTGCAAACAGGATTTTAACCCCGAAGCTTCGGGGCTGCGTGTTCCATTTCACCGGTTGAAGTTTTTTATTTAAAGTTTACTGGAGGCGGTAAGATGTGAATGTAATAACAAAACAACCCCCGCATTGCTGCGAGGGTTGTTTTAAAGCGTGCCCCAGGCCGGGGTCGAACCGGCACTTGCATTGCTGCAAACAGGATTTTAAGTCCTGCGTGTCTACCAATTTCACCACCAGGGCAACAGACGGATGAATTGCTACCAGTCAAAAAAAATCCCGCCGAAGCGGGATCTTAGAGCGGAAGACCGGGCTCGAACCGGCCACCCCGACCTTGGCAAGGTCGTGCTCTACCAAATGAGCTACTTCCGCATAACTAACTGCCAATCATTAACTAATTAACTATCGGCGGCCAAAGAACTAAGGGGTTGCAAAAATAGGAGTTTGTTACTTTCTAAAAAACTTTTTGCAAAGTTTTTTTATTTTTTACTTGTACTTCGGTGTGTACAACGTGCTCTCCTGAATGGTCACATTCTGCTTGTGGTAACGCTTGGTGTACAGTTGATAGCAACCGCCAAACGAAAACGCAACAATACATGCCACGCTCAAATAAAATATAAAACCAGAAGAAGATACCCAGTTATGAGCAAAGTCACGATCCTGGATTTTCTCTAATTCCTGTTGATATTCTTCCGTATGAGCCATACCAAAAATTTATGGTGCAAAAATAAGAGGTTCAACGAATAATCACGCCTCTTTTTTAACAATTTCTGCAAAGATTTTTTTCTTTTTCACAAAATGCAGCCACACCAGATTGCCCCTGAACCGTCCTTCCACCGGCCGGCCACGCTCTTTCGGAAACACACTCAGGTGCCTTTTAAACAAACGCCATTTCACATACGACATGTGCGCCCGCACAATCGCCACAAAATAGCCGCCATCCCCCGTCAGCAATCCTTTCCAGGCCGATACCGCATCCAGCATGTACCTGAATGGCATCACCCAAAGCTTTTCCTGCCACGACAGATTTTTCGACAGCATGATCCGGTTGTTCCGGAAGTTGAGATACGTTTTTCTGGAATTACCCCGCGGCAAAGTCCCCCCGCCCACATGGTATACGACCGAAACCGGACAAGCAAACACGCGGTGCCCCGCCAGTTGCACCCGCCAGCACAGATCGATCTCTTCCTGGTGAGCGAAGAAGTATTCATCAAAACCACCCACGCCATGAAACACTGCCGAACGGATAAACAAAGCCGCTCCGCTGGCCCAAAATACCGGGGCTGTGTTGTCATATTGTCCCGTGTCTACTTCACATACATCAAAGATGCGCCCGCGTGCAAACGGATATCCATAGCGGTCCAGCCAGCCGCCTGCGGCACCGGCGTACTCAAATAATTCCGGGTGATGATAAGCCCGCAGCTTGGGCTGGCAGGCGCCAATCTGTTGATCGCCTTCCAGCAGTTCCACCATCGGTTCGATCCAACCCGGTGTTACTTCCACATCCGAATTCAGTAATATATAGTAAGGCGCATCTACCTGTTTCAGCGCACGATTGTAACCGCCGGCAAAGCCATAGTTCTGTCCGAGTTCGATGATGCGTATAGCAGGATATTTTTCACGAAGAAACGCGATCGAATCATCGGTAGAACCGTTATCCGCCACAATCACCTGCTGATTGCCATAGCTTGCAGCCATCACTGAAGGCAGAAACTGCTCCAGGTGACGACGGCCATTCCAGTTAAGGATTACTACAGCTACGAGAGGTAATTGCATAAGGGAGCCAAAGATATAGATGCTAATTTGATAATTTGAAAATTTGATGATTTGAAAACGAGTTGTGGCTCATCGATTGGGTCGATATTACCTGATTTTCAAATTATCAAATCCTCAAATTAGCTCCTATCTTCGAACCATGTTTCAGCAATTCCTCAACCTGCGCACCGGGCTTGCACTGATCGCGATCTGTATCGTGACGGGAACCATTTTTTATTCGCAGTACCTCTCGCGAAAGATCGCTGCGGAAGAGCGGACCAAAGTGGAGCAGTGGGTAGAGGCGAGTAAATCATTGCTGAATCCGGCGAGTACCGATGTGCGGCTGGCATTCAAGATCATTTCCGATAACCACGATATTCCGATTATCGAAACCGACGAGAAGGACAGCATTACCAACTATGTCAATCTCGATTCCGCGGAGGTTGAACATGATCCGCTTTTTTTGAAAAAAGAATTACAGCAACTCAAGTCTATCAACTCACCGATCCTTTATACAGATCCGGTTGATTCTTCAAAAGTCAATCGTTATTATTTCGGACATACACCGCTGCTGGGACAGGTTACTTATTACCCGATTGTACAGCTCGTGATCGTTGCACTGTTCATTCTGCTGACCATTCTTTCTTTACGCAGCAGTTACCGGTCGGTGCAGAACCAGGTATGGGCAGGGATGGCCAAAGAAACCGCACACCAGTTGGGCACACCGGTTTCATCATTGGAAGGCTGGGTGGAAATGATGAAAGATCAACCCGAAAATGCCCGCATCGTACAGGAACTGGAAAAAGATGTGAACCGTCTGCGATTGGTGAGCGACCGCTTTGGCAAAATCGGCAGCACACCGCAGCTCGAGCGTATGGATCTCATCCGCCAGGTAAATAACATGGTGGACTATATACGCAAAAGAGCGCCCGGAAAAGTGAGTTTTGGTATCGAAACGCATGGGCTGACTGAATTGCCGGTCCGCATATCAGGGCCCTTATTCGACTGGGTGATTGAAAATCTGCTGAAGAATGCGCTGGATGCGATGGATGGCAAAGGATCGATTGACGTGGACATCCGCGAAGAAAAGGAAACGGTAATCATAGATGTGACGGATTCGGGCAAAGGAATTACGCGGAAGAATATTGCCAAAGTGTTCAAACCCGGCTTTACCACGAAGAAAAGAGGGTGGGGGCTTGGACTGAGTTTATGCAAACGGATTATCGAGCAATACCACAAAGGACAACTGTTCATCAAACATTCGGAATTAGGCAAAGGCACTACGTTCCGTATCATATTGAATAAAGGAGTGGACCCGAAACCGGCAGAAAAAAAAGAATGATTTGCTGGAATTAATGCAGAAAACTTATATTTGCATCCCCTTAAGCCCAGGTGGCGAAATTGGTAGACGCACTACCTTGAGGTGGTAGCGCTGGAAACGGCGTGCTGGTTCGAATCCAGTCTTGGGCACTTGATGAGTCCTGTGAGTAATTTACAGGACTCTTTTTGTTTGTATCATGGGCTTTCAAGTTTTTTGCGAATAAGAGATTATCTGAATAAGGAACTCTATAACTAACTAAATTATATCCTATCTATCTCCGAAGTGCGTGGCGTTTAATAAAACCTAACTATAATATAATAAGTTGGATTTACTGGGTTCTCGTAGTATTGCGATGGTCTACCATCATTTTGTATTGATCGGCTTTCGATAATTCAATCAAATTACTAATTTAGTAGATATTTCGCCACCCAAACCTTATCAAATGAACTGGCAAGCACTTCTCTCAACGGAGAGAATCCGAATTTCGGACAAGAAAGACATTCGTAATGCAATAGAAAGCGATCTGGGTAGAATAACATTCAGCCCCGCGCTTCGCCGGATGCACGATAAAACCCAAGTGTTCCCGCTTACAACGGATGACAATATTCACTCTCGTCTTACACACTCTAATGAAGTAATGTCTATTGGATACACTTTTGGATTGTATCTAAGTGAATCGTCAATAATTCAGGCGAAGACCGGAAAAACAGAGGCAGAATTGCTCAGAGAAATGGTGCCATTAATGCAAAGCATTTGCCTTGTGCATGATATTGGTAACGCCCCTTTTGGACATTTTGGAGAAACTATTATATCGCAGTATTTTGATCAAATTAATAAAGGCAATCCTCCAACCTCAACAGATGAGGGTTACTATAAAAAGTTCAAAGAATTTAGCCCGGAACAAAAGTTTGATTTTCTACACTATGATGGAAATGCTCAAGGCTTGAGAGTGCTTACAAAGTTGCAGTACCTTGACAATCCTTTTGGTTTGAATTTGACTTATGCAACATTAGCTGCTTCACTAAAATATCCTAACTATTCAGGTATTGATAAAAGCAGGCTAGAGACAAAGAAACATGGTGTCTTCTTCTCTGAGATCGAGTTTTTTAAGAAAATTATTTCTAAGTGTGAGTTAGTTTCTGGCGAGGACATACTGCGACATCCTCTTTGCTATTTAATGGAAGCTGCAGACTCGATAGCTTATTTAACCATGGATTTAGAGGATGGTTATAACAAAGGGCTTATTTCTTTAGATGACATAAAGAAGACGATCTCGAATATTAATACTTCGCCGGGCGATCAAAAGACAAGATTTCCTAAGGAAAGAATGTTGGAAACACTAAATGACAACGAAGTAAATGATAATACTAAGATTGTGATGGCCAGAATAGAGCTAATCGGATTTCTGGTGAAGCTTGCGTATGAGAACTTTGAAAAGAATCTTGACAAGATCGAAGAGGGTAAATACAATCATGAGCTTATCGATGATGACATCTACGAAGTTCAACTAGCGCTGCGAAAATTAAGCGGTAAAGTTTTCCTCTCCCGAGAGATAAATTACCTGGAAACCACTGGGTATTCTGTAATAACAGGGCTGTTGGATTTCTATATTAAATTCTTATTTCACCCCAATGAGAAATTCCTGCAGCGAGCAAAACGACTAATCTCAAAATCTGTAATTGAATGTGCTATCCATGAGACTTTGATCGACTGCTGCAAAAGTAAAATCAACACGGGAATAGCGAAGCTAGAGGAAGAGCTCAATGTTGCAAGCAGTGACAGCAAAAGGAAAAAGCTTAAAGAAGAAATCGAGTCGTTTAATAAAATAAAAGCAGAGGTTGAGCCTATTTATGAAGAGTATCAACTCCTTTTTGAAAGACAAATGGCTCCAAACGTCACTTTACAGGACAAAAATGCTTTAAAGGCAAAAACTGCTTTTTTAAAGAGTAAAGTGAAGCCAGGATTTGAGGATTTAGCCGATTATTACAAATTTCGAGTAATTTTGGACTTTATTTCAGGAATGACAGATCAATTTGCATTAACCCATTTTCAGAAAATCAGTGGCCAGAGAATTTCATAACAAGCTCAGAAATGGGGAGTTGTTTTTGAAGCATTTGAATAATATATTGGACCCGGCTGTTTTAGACTGGCTCAATGTGTTAAAAGATGCTTCAAAAACATATATATTCAGCGGCATTATCCGAGACTATTTTTTAGATCGAAAAGTCATGCCCAGGGACCTGGATCTCGTTATCGGCTCGAGCTGTTCTACCTGTATCGAGGAAATTGCTGAGAAATACCCTCATAGACGCAATAGCTACGGCGGCTATAAGTTTTTTATCGATAAGACTACTATTGACGTTTGGTTACTTGACAATACCTGGGCATTGACCAATAACAAATTACAAGAGAAGTTCCTTTTTCGGGATCTTGAGCTTGTAGGTAGTAGCTTTTTCAATTTTTCCTCAGTGCTGTTTTCCCTTTCTGATTGCTCATTCCAGTATAATAGGAACTTTATCGATTTTCTCGATAGCCATACTATCGATATAGTTTTGGAGGAGAATCCTTTACCTCAACTATGTGTAGTAAACATTTTATATTACAAGCGCAAATTGATGTGCTCGGTTTCAGAAAGAATTAAAGAGTATTACTTGAGAAATTTTCCGTGTTTTTCAGAAGAAGATTACGATGCTATTCAAGTGAAACATTTTGGACAGGTAGAATGCTCTTACGAATTGTTAAAGGGATATTACACTCAATTTGAGAAGGAGGCCGTACATCAATAGTATTAATATTTTTATCATAGACAGTCGGGATACATTTAAAAATCATCTAGATTCGATAAGCTAGACTCATAGCTTGTGAAGCTGCCCATTAATCACGTCCCTTTTAGAAGGCGACCTTTGTCAGGTCAATTTTAATCCCCACGGGGTGATTTCACCTTTTCCGTACCGTGAAAAAACGGTTACGAACTTATTTGCTAAATTTTACTTTTAGCATGTTGTACATCCACCAAAAATGTAAATACTCACGGCTTTGATAATTGGACTTATCAAGGAGTGATTATTAGTTTATTGAACCACGATTTATGCAAGCTACCTCTCCATTATATCTAACCAAATCAAGGTACAAACTAGCCAGGGAATGCCCGGCTAAGCTGTTCTATACAGCTAAGAAAGATGTCTACCACAACAATAAGCTCAACGACAAGTTCCTTATGGCCTTAGCGGAAGGCGGATTTCAGGTCGGTGAGTTAGCAAAGTGCTATTATCCCGGCGGAGAGGAAATCTCCGAGCTTGATTATGCGAACCTCACTCGCAAAGACCCAGGAACTACTGAAAAAAGACGAAGTGATAATTTACGAAACTGCTTTTTTACATGAGAACTTGTTCATAAGGGCTGACCTAGTAGTAAAAAAAGAAAAAAATATTCAGCTGATTGAAGTGAAAGCTAAGTCATTTGATTCAACTGGCGATTCCTTCACAGGTAAAAATGGTATTAAGTCGGACTGGGAACCTTATGTGTACGACGCCGCATTTCAGAAATATGTGATTCAGAAAAGCCATCCAGATTTTAAGGTGACCGCGTATCTGTTATTGTCGGATAAATCCTCCAAGGCTTCTGTAGAAGGGTTGAATCAGTTGTTTTTTATTCGTAGAGAGGGAGGAAGATTTTTAGTGGAAAAGCCAAAAAAAATAGATAAAGTGCAGTTAGGGAATCAGATATTGACATTACAGAGTGTAGACCAACTTTGCGACGAGATCATTAATGATGATTTTGAAAACGATATTAATCTTTACTCAGCGCATTATTCTGCAGGTAAAAAAATTGAAATGGCATTGTCACCCGCCTGTAGTAAGTGTGAATTTAAGCCTGACGCGGATTTTATTGCTCAAGGGTTTCAATCCGGATTTAATGAATGCTGGGCTTCTTCGGGTCTAAGTTCTGAACAAATCGACAAACACCTACATCTTTACTTATGGGATTTTCGAAAGAAGGAGCAGTTTATGCTGCAAGAGCAATACTTGATGACAAAACTCACGAGAGAAGATCTTGAACCTAAAAGCAAATCTAAAAAGAAAGAAACCTATGGTTTGAGTCGAACTGATCGTCAGTGGTTACAGGTCGAAAAGACAGCAAAAGGAGACACATCATCCTATCTCGATAAAGCAGGAATGGCCGAGGCTATTTCTAGCTGGACTTTTCCGCTACATTTTA